>PVMK01114406.1_pt1 | contig 158092 bp, 144 predicted proteins | sample 1853481 | NCBI WGS metagenome assembly PVMK01 (sample SAMN08533507, study PRJNA380276) | Marine sediment metagenome, whole genome shotgun sequencing project.
CCGTCGCGAAATGTGAGCCGCGATGATCCCGAAGGTGACCCAGCGGATAGAATACGGACCCTCACGTGCGTTGGCGACGGCTCGACATGCGCGAGTCGCTCTGCGGCATCGGCCGTAGCCCCGTGCAGTGCGCGCAGCTCACGCCCGACGTCGTGTGGGACCGAGACGTTCGCTCAGGCTGCGCGTCGTGTGCAGCGATGATGCATCCCGCCGACCATCGGGAGGGCGATGGCCTTCCCCTCATCGGCGGACTCGCGCTGGCGGAGGTCGGGGGGTGTCCTTGCCGAGCGCGAGGTGGATCCGGGATCCGTGATAGTAAACGATTGTGCGCTGGACGGGGTTCTGAAGAGGGACAGGCGTGCCGTCGTCAGCGGATATGTCTTCGACAGTTCTCAGACGGTTCGTGCTCGATCGGTTCGGGGGAGGGCGAAACGCCAGTCCCGAGCTGCCCTCATTTCTCCCCAATTCCGGCTCGCTAGGCAGCAATCACCGCCTCCATCGGCACCCCAAATTCCACCGGACAACGCTGTGCGTAACGGGCCCCCGCAACTAAGTAAAGACGCGCACTTGGGGAAACCCGGTGCGCGTCGTCAATTCTGCTTGGGCCATTCTTGGGCCAATGCACCTTCGGAGTTCCTGACATCGGCGCCAGTCTGGTGTCAGGGGCGCGGTGTCGTTCCTCAGAACGTCGTCCGTCGCCAGTTGTTGGCCGCCTGCGCAGCAGGTGCTGCTCGCCGAGAACGACGACGTGGTCGAGGCAGTCAAGCTCGATCTGGCGGTCGCGAGCAGGCCGCACAAGAGGTGACGCATCAGGGTAGGCGAGCTTGACCCCGAGCGCGAAACGTCAACGATTGCGCCATCGACGGGGTTCTGAGGAGGCACAGGTTGCCATGCAGTCCGAACATCTCACCGACTTCGATGAGTTTTCCAGCAGCGTTCGCGGCATGGGACACTCCTCAGCAGGGCTTTCGCCCTCGGCACAGTGTCTCTTAACTCAGAGCCCTTTTGTATCCGAGTTCAGCTGACGGGATACAGAGCACATCGGGCCGGTTAGTTCTCGCACAGCGCGCCGCCCTGTTGTTGTTGAGCACTTTCCTCCTGGGCGGCCATTGCGGCATGGAAGAGCGCGGAACGGATGAGGCGATCGCGAACGTGCCGGATCCGACGTCGGCCGCAACGCCCAATAGGTTTCATCAGTGCGCCGAGTTCACCGAGACGCGTCGCCCGTTCTTCGGGGAGCTCCACGTCCACACCACCAATTCGCTAGACGCCGACCTCAAGGGGACGCGTCTCGCCCCAAGGGACGCCTATCGGTTCGCCCAGGGGCTTCCGGTCTCAGTGGAGGCGGTGGGAATCGAACCCGCAGCGCCGCAATACGCTAACCCTAAGCGGACGCTCGGTTTTTCGCGTATCGCTGTCAACGGCATGCAACGCAACCTCTTACTCACGTACCGAACATCGAACGTGCTCTAACAGCGTATCGTGCGACGTCTCACAACCATAGGGTGTCATCAATTCTCGGCGGCGATATCCCTCTGCTCTGGAGACGCTATGAGGCCGGACTACCTGATCATTGGAAGTGGGCTGTCTGGGCTCGCCTTTGGTGCTCTCATGGCCCGAGCGGGCAAGCGAGTGACCGTGCTCGAGGCCCACTCTGCGCCCGGCGGCTACGGTCACACCTTCGGCTTCGGTCACGCCCCCGACGTGTACCGTTTCAACGCGCAGTTCCACTACGTGTGGAACTGCGGTCCGGACGAGACTGTCGGCCGCTTTCTGCGCAAGCTCGAGCTCGAGGACGAGGTCACCTTCGAGCGTCTCGACAGCAATGGCTTCGATCGCATGCGCATGCCCGGATATGCGCTGGACATCCCGAACGACTGGGACATGTTGGCCTCCCGCCTCACCGCTTTGTTTCCGCGGCGCGCCGATCGCTGCCGTGCCTTCTTGGGAGAGGTTCGCCGAGTGGAGCGCGAGATCGACTCTCTCCCTCCCACGCCCCGCGCGCTTCGGATGATCCCACGGCTCCATCGCCTGCGTCGGGATCGTCCGGTACCGCAACGCCACGCTCCAAGACGTGTTCGACGCCTTCAGAGTTCCCGCTCGAGGCGCAGACTCTGCTCGCGCTGCAGTGGCCGGACTTCTTGTTGCCACCGAGCAAGCTCTCTTTCTTCGCCTGGGTGGCACTGTTTACCGGCTACATGGGCGGCGCCTACTACCCGACCCGCCACTTCGAGCATGTGATCGAGACCCTGGTCGCGACCATTCGAGGGCACGGCGGCGAGGTGCGGCTGAGGCGACGAGTAACCGGCTTCTTGCTGGATGGGGATCGGGTCAGCGGGGTGATGGCCGAGGAGGTCGACGACGACGGCGTCGCAACCGGACCGGTCCACGAACTCCACGGGGCTGAGGTCGTCGCGAACATGGATCCGCGACGAGTGGCCGAGATGATGGGCCTAGAGCGATTCTCGAGCCGCGTCCGCAATCAGCTCCTGTACGAGTACTCGGCTTCGAACTTCATGGCCTACTGCGTGGTCGAGGGGCCTCGACCTGCGAGACCATGGCTTCGGTCGGTCGAATCTGTTCCATACCGACGAGCCCAATCTGAACGTCGCCTTCGAAGCGATGCTCGAGCGCGGGGACTACTCCAGACCGAGCTTCGCGGTCACGGTGCCCACGCTGCTCACCGAAGATCGGTCCGACTGTCCGGCCGGGAAGCAGATCATCGAGTTTCTCACCGTGGCTAACTACGAACGCTTCAAGAACCTCCACTTCTCGAATCGGAAGCAGTACAGCCTCGCGAAGCGCACCATCTTCGACGCGATCCTTCACGTGGTGGAGCGCGACTATGTGCCCAAGCTTCGCGAGCACATCGTGTTCAAGATGCTCGGGAGCCCCACGACCAACGAGCGATACGTAAACAGCCCTCGGGGCAACTCCTATGGATCGAGCATGACGCCCGCGAACATGGGCGCGTCGCGGCTCAGTTGGAAGAGTTCGGTGCCCGGGCTCTACTTTTGCAATGCCAGCTCGGGCTACGCAGGATTCGCAGGGACGATCTGGACTGGATCCAACCTCTACGGGCAGCTCACCGGAGATATCTTCCTGTAGCGCTCACGGAATCGAGGCGCCGCCCAAGAGCTGGGAGACGGCGACAGCCGAGGTGATCGCGCCCTCCTGGAGCCCGTCCCCGAGCCATGCACCGACGTGGAAAGTATGGTTCTCGCCGTTGGTGGCCGACACTTCGTGGGTGCCAGCGCTGCGACTCCACCGTGTAGTCGGGTGTGTGGTGCTCCTGTCGGAGGACCACCTTCGCTGGGTCGATCCAGGAGTCGATTCCGAAGGCGAGGCCGAAGGCGCGCTCCTCATTCTCGGGCACACCGCACAGGGCGTTCAGGTAGCAGTTGTAGCCCCCCTTGCCTGGCCCAGTCTCGATCACGTCGAACTCGGTCATCACCTCTAGCCCCCCGCCGGCTGTACACGCTTCGATCGTGGTGTACGAGAGTGTGGATATGGTTCGCGCGCCATGCAGCAAAGCGGCGGCGCTCGGCCTCGGTGGGATCTTCGAGTAACGCCAGAGTCTGGTCTGGAGGCGCAGCGAATACGATCTTGTCGAAGTGGCGCGCCTCTCCCGAGGCCATGTGTACCCTCACCCCGCTCTCGTTGCGCGCCACCCGGGCCACGCTGGCATCGGTGTGCACCGTACCCGAGAGGCTCTCGACGATTCGACCCAGGTAGTCCCAAGACCCGCCGCGCAGGCTCACCCACGCCTCCGCGTGCTCGAAGGCGCGCAGCATCGGGATCGTGAGGCCCGCAGGCATCTGCCGTACCCGTTCGTAGGGGATCGAGTAGGCGTAGGTGGCGAGCAGTGCGGCCCAGCGATCCGCATCCGCATCGGTGAGCAGATCTCCCGAGCGTGAGTCCGTCCAGCGAGGCCTCGGGCAAGGAGGTTCTTCGGTTGAAGCGGACCTCTTGCATGCGAAGCTCGAGCAGGTCGATGAAATGCCTCAGCCGCTCCCGAAGCGAGCCTCCAGACCGCTTCGTCGAGTCGGGCGAGAGGTGGTGCACCCCATCATGGGTCCAGAAGGTCGTGTTGCCGGGGACCGGTCGCGTCACGCAGCCAAGAGAGTCGAACAAACGCATCAGGGTCGGAAAGTTGTCCCGTTCGAACTCGATGACGCCTGCGTCCAGGATCAACCCCGGCCCAAGAGCACAATCTACGTTGCGGTTGAGGGTGCGCACATGGCCACCTAGAACCGGCGCCTTCTCGAAAATGGTGACGTCGTGCGCCCCGTCCAGCAGATGAGCGGTCACGAGGCCGGCGCTGCCGCCACCGACGATTGCAATCTTCAAGCCGTCATCCTATGGCTTCTCGTTCTCGTGTATGGCCTCCATGACCGGTTCAGGCCTCGACTCGTCGAAACTACCATGGCGCGGCAGGTGTTCAATCCAAGAGCTGCAGGAAGACGCTGGTGCCGAGTTCGTCGGCTCCTTTAGCACGCACAATGCGCGGGGCGAGATCATCAACGTCTACACGACGTGGGAATGGCCGGCGCTCTGTGAGCGGTGAGCTGTCTAAAGGTCGATCCCGACCTCTTACCGGGACGGATTTATGACATTCCTTACGACATATGTGTTTCTGAAAACGCTACCCGTCGGCAATGACTGCGCTTGTTTGGTGGAGGCGGTGGGAATCGAACATCGGGCGATCCACCTGATTCCGACGATTCTCGAACAGTTTCGCGGACAGGTATCGATGAGAACACGTCCAGATAACACGAAGGAACCGTGTTACCGGACATTCTTATGACAATGTCACAAATCCCTGATGTGAATCGGGGACTCGCGGAGGTTGGAGCGATGTTCGAAGTGGTTGATGGACTCCGGCGAAAGCGTGGGCGCTAGCCTCCGGAAGCCTTGCGGGAGGCGCTGGCCGCATGCCCCGGCGCGCGACTAGAAGGAGCTTGGTGCTCCCCTCAAGCGCCTTTATAGTGCGCGCACTGGATGTCGGATCGAGTCGAGTTCAAGCGCGAGATCGGCCTGTTCATGGCTGTGATGATCGGCATTGGCGCGATGATGGGGCCAGGGATCTTCGCGCTTCCGGGTGAGCTCGCCAAGATGGTGGGCCCGCTCGGCATCGTCGTGTATCTGGCGATGGGCGCGGTGATCATCTTCACCGCCCTCAACTACGCCGAGCTCGGAGCCGCTCTCCCGATCGCCGGCGGCGGTTACTCGTTCGTGAGCCGCACGCTTCCCAAGCCGATTGCCTTCCTGACCGGGTGGTTCTTTTGGATCGGCAATGTCGCTGCGTGCGCGATGTATGTGGTCATCTTTGCGCTCACCATCCGCGCCTACTTTTGGCCGGAAGCGAACGTCGCACTCATCGCACTGGTGGCCACGGGAGTCTTTGCTGCGGTCAATTTGAGGGGCATGTCCGAGGCGCTGATGATCATCACGGTCATGAACCTGATCGAGTTGGCTGTGCTGATCGGCATTGCGATCATCGGCGCCTTCCAGATCGAAGCACCCAACCTGGAGCCGTTTGCGCCCCTCGGGTTCGGTGGCTTCGCCAGCGGTATGGCGTTGGTATACATCTCCTACGTTGGCTTCGACCTGATCACAGTGGCCGCCGAAGAAATCATTGACCCGAGCAAGACCATCCCGCGAGCCATTTTTATCACGTTGGTCGTCGGCGTCATGATCTACGTGGGCGTCGTGTTCGTGATGATGGGCACTGTGCACTACACCAAACTCGCCACGACCGATGTGCCTTTCATCTTTGTCGCCGAAACGGTCGCGGGAGGATGGGGCCGCTGGGCCGCCATCACCGCTACGATCATGGCCAGCCTATCGGCGTTTAGCGTGACCCTCGGCGCAAGCTCGCGGGTCTTGTATGCCCTAAGCCGCGATGGTCACTTCCCCCGGTCGCTTTCCAAGCTGCATAAACGCTTTCGCACTCCGTACATCGCGCTCGCCGTCTGTGCTTTGTTCGTGTTTGCCTTTGCGGCGGTGGGGATTGTGAAGTTCGTCGCCTCCATGGCGGACTTTGGCTTTTTGATGGGGCTTGGCTTCGTGAACTACTCGGTCATCGCGCTCCGCAAACAAATGCCCAATCTCAGGCGACCCTTCCATGCCGGCTTTTACCCTTGGATTCCCTTGATCGGCATTGGCACCTGCTGGGTGTTCGTCCCAGCATTGGAGTCCCGGACCATCTTGCTTGGCGCCGGGCTTACCCTGGCGGGCTGCGCGGTCTACTTGATCCGTCCGCTCAATCGTGCCGAACTCTTCGAAGAGCTTCGTGCGGTCGAAAGGGTCAAGCGATACTGGATACGAAGAAAGAGGAAACGCATGCGAGTACTCATCATTGGCGGTGGACAGAAAGGACAAAATATCGCGAATCGTCTCCTGGCGAAAGACGAGTATCGCTTGGTCTTCCGGTCACACGAATATCAGATCACATTCGTCGAAATCGACGAGGGCGTCTGCAAAGAGCTCGAAGCACGCTACGGCCTTCCGATCTTCCAAGGAGACGGCACCAAGAAACAGGTGCTCCAACAGGTCGGGCTAAACAACATCGACGTAGCGATCGCCGCTGCCGACAACGATGGAAGCAACGTGATCGCGGCGCTTCAGGCCAAGCAACTCGGCATGAAGCGCGTCATCGCCATCGTCCAAGACCCCGACTATCTCCCTCTTCTGGAGAAGGAAGGCGTCGTGGCGATCAGCACACCTTGGGCCACCGCGGCGATGGTGGAGAACTTCCTCGACCGGCCCGGGGTGGCAGAGCTCTTCGAGATCGGGGCGGGCGTGGCAAGTCTGGTCGGCGTCGTTGTGCCCGAAAATGCCTCGGTATCAGGAAAGCAGATCCGGGAGATCAAGGTGCCAGCCGAGTGCGTGGTCGCAGCGGTGATCCGCGGCAAGAAGTTTGTCGCGCCCCGCGGCGACACGACCATCGAGACCGGAGATGAGGTGGTTTTCGTCGGCCCCGCCTCCGACGTGAAGTTGGCACAAGATTTGTTCGTCATGCAGCGTTGAGCGACGACTGGCATACGGCGGCGGCGTTCGGGGAAAGATGTCCTGCAACGCACCGAGGGATCGGAAAGCGGGGTCTCGTGACCAATCGCTGATCGAGCTTGCGTCGCCACGGTCCCCCTCGTTGACCTGACGTTGACGCGACGATGTGAAACCAGGTGATATGAGGTGACGAACCGTGAACACGGCGATGCTGGCAAGCCCCGGTCTTGTTTGAGGTTTCTATGTGATTCCGGTGTGTTGTGATGGTCCGCGAAAACCGGGCTTCCTGAACTCATAACCCGAAGGTCGTTGGCTGAGATCCAGTCCCCGCCGAGGTAGACGCGGACACAGCCAGAGACGCGGCTAGTCCTGCACCGTGGACGGGAACAGCTTAAAGTGCTCCGGTCTGTGCCATCCGCCTACATTCGCGTAGTGCTCAGTCATGCGGGCGCTCGTGTGACCGAGCACACGGACTAGCTCGGTGAGGCTGCCGCCGTTCAGAATCCAGTTGCAGGCGAACGTGTGCCGCAAGCTGTGGAAGCAGATGACGTGCACGCGGCGCCCGTTCTCGGGTCTTTCGAAGCCTGCGCAGTCGAGCACGTAGTGTAGCGTCTCGCGGAAGACTCGATCGTGCTTGTCGCGGGTCTTTCCGGCGCGATTGGGAAATAGGAGCCCGAGCTCGGTGCGCGGGCAGCGCTGCCGCCAGTCCTCGAGAACTGGGAGCAGCGCGTCGACAACGGGCACGTGGCGACAGGACGAACGGGTTTTCGTCTTCCCGAGGTAGCTCCGCCTCACGTGAATGGTTCTCCGCTCGAAGTCCACGTCGGGCCAGCGGAGCCCTGCTAGCTCGCCAGCACGGAGCCCCGTATACACAGCCGTCGCATACAGCACGTACGGCACCCAAGAGTGCGGGTCCTCCGCGACGACGATGCCTCCCGCGGCTTTGAGCAGCTTGCTCACCCCCCCGGCCGTCAGCCAAGGCGGCTCGTCGTCCTCGTCCGGCTCGACCCTCGGTATCGTGATTTCCGGCACGCCGTCGAGCCACGCAATGGAGACCGCCTTCTTTAGCATCGTGCGGAGCAGTGCGAGATGGTTTCGAACCGTGCGCGGGGCGAGATGCGCCCTGGTCGACACGTAGGCATCGATCCGCTTGGCGGTGATCTGTCGCAGCACGAGCCCACCAAACTCGGGCCGAAGATGTGCGTTTAGGATCGAGCGATCCTCCTTGGCGCTCCGCTTGGTTGGGAGCCGGTGGGTCTCGTGGTAGGTCGCCAGCTCGTCGAAAGTGCGGTCCTCCGGGGGCGCGGCGCGGAGCCCTCGTCGCACCTCATCCGTGGCGTTCTGATGGGCTCGAAGGGTCCGCTCAGCGTCGCCGAAGTCGGAGAAGACGCTGGAGCGGCGTTTGCCGGTGTGGTCCATCCAGCGGATGCGCCATCGGCCGGCTCCTAACTTCTGGGGGCGTGCAGTTCTTGGCATGTCTCGCTCACCTTCCTGTGAACGAGGTCGCGGCGCTCCACGGTTGTTCAAGCTCGAAGATCCGTGGCGTTTGGACACGATTGGCCAGGGCCAATGGACACGCGACTTGTGACCAAGGGCTAACTACCCGTCATCACTGGAGCCACCGATCAGAGTCGAACTGATGACCTACGGTTTACGAATCCCAAGGTGCACTCAATGCTTTCAAGAGGTTAGGGCACCTCTTGACCAATGTTGTCCGTTTGGGCGCATCGTAGAGCTTATCCAGGAGTTGGAAGAGCTCATTCACCGCCGTCCGAGGTGTCCGAAATGTCCGACGGGAAGGTGACCGCTGTCAACCTCGGGGGTTTTCGTAAAACGCTCCCGCGTAGGACATCGTGCGGCCGGTGCTCAGCGGACGCGGAGGGATTCGCTTGCGGCTGTACGAGTGCAGCGCGCCACACGAGTACAAACGCACGGTGCACCGAAGCTCGACGTCATTGCGGTTGGGCGGCTTGTTCTGCAGCGGCCGTGGTGCCACTGGCGCACTTGCGAATGGTCCTCGTCAAGGCATCGAAATCGAGCGGTTTTCTCAAGTAGGTTGCGTTCTCGTTTCGGAGGATCTTTTGGATCTGTAGATCATCTTCCGATAGACCTGAGATGTACACAGTGCTGGGAATTGGCCGTATTCGGTTGAGCTCACCGATGAGATCATCGATTGCCATGTCGGGGAGTCCAATGTCTGTCACCACCACGTCGATTGTGCTTGCGGACTCAACATAGGCCGCGAGCGCCTCTGCCGCAGTGCCTGCGGCGATTACGGTGATGCCCTCTTCGCCCAGTAGCTCACTCGTCGCCATACGGGCGCTGTCGTGGTCCTCGATGAGAAGGACGCAAACCGATGCGGTGGACGCTTCGGGCGAAGCCGGCCTGTGGCTGGCGTGCGCTTCGGCGCTCGGTTCGATCATCAAGACGTTGATCGCCTCGCGAAGCCGCTCTGCTGCGAACGGTTTCTGCAGGAGAGGAGTCCCTTGTGCGATTCGCCCTGTCTCCGCCAGATAGTCGGCCGGATGTGCCGACATCATCAGAACTGGGAGGGAGCCCTGTCTGGCGCGCACTTCCTCAGCCACCAGCATGCCATCGCCACCCGGCAAGATGACGTCGGTCACAAGCAGATCGAGGGATTCGGAACTAGCAACGTCCACGGCTTCGTCGCAGTCCTTGGCCTCGACGACGTGAAATCCGAGATCTTGCAGGTAGTCTCGAACCGTCATGCGCACCGTGGTGTCGTCTTCAACCAGGAGTGCCGTGCCGCTCAGTTGTTGCTCTGCAGAAGGGGCGCCCACATCGTCCGCTCTTTCCGCGCCGGCCCACCCCAAAAAGACACGGAATTCGGTGCCCTTGCCCTCCTCGGTGTCGAGTTCGATGGTCCCACCAGCGTCCTCAACGATTTCGAAGACTGTGCTCAGGCCGAGTCCGGTCCCTTTGCCAACCGGCTTTGTCGTGAAGAACGGCTCGAAGATGCGCGCCTTCGTGTCCGCGTTCATTCCGGTCCCGGTATCCGTCACCGACAGGACCAGGTAGCGGCCTGGGGCGAGACCGTGTGGGAGCTCAGACTCTGCAGAGACGTCTGTCGCCCACGTGGAAATCTTGATCTCTCCGCCGCCGGGCATCGCATCCCGCGCGTTCACAACTAGGTTGATGACGATCTGCTCGATCTGACCTCTCGCGCAAGCGGGGATCCCGCGCTCCGCGCTCAACACCGTCGATAGCGGGACATCCTGTCCGATCAGGCGCTTCAGTATCTCTTCCAGACGATCCACGCCTCGATCGAGGGCGCTTTGCTCCTTCTGACCGGTACCACCTTTGCGCGTCATCGCCACGAGCTGGCGTGTCATCGCCGCGCCGCTCTCTGCCGACTGTCGGATGTTATCGAGGTAGGGGCGCGCTGCATCGGCCTGAATCCGTTTGCTGGCGATTTGTGCGCATCCGCTGATCCCCATCAATAGATTGTTGAAGTCGTGGGCCACTCCGGCGGCCAGCCGGCCAACGGCCTCTAGCATCTGTGACTTCAGAAGCCTCGCCTCGAGGGCTCTTCTCTCCGTGACATCGCGCAGAATCGCGGTGTACCGTCGCTTGTTGTCTGCAACCGATTCACCGACCCTGACTTCGAACTCGAAGGTCGTGCCATCCTTTCGGCGACCGAGAAGCTCGGGGCTAATCTCACCGGACTTGTCGTCACCGGGTAGCTGGAGGATTCTCGGGCCCTGCACTTGGGAATCAGCGCTTGCAAGAAGAACACCGGTGTCAAGGCCAATCAGCTCGCCGCTCCGGTAGCCAAACATCCGGTTTAGCGCGGGATTGGTGGCCTCGATCGTGCCCTCATCGTCGAAGGTTACAATGCCATCTGCTGCGGTGTCGAGGATCGCCCGAAGGCGCTCTTCACGGTCGCGAACCTCGAGAAAACGTCTGCGCTCAACGCGGAGCACCGCGACCGTGAGCAGCAGCGCCAAGCAAGCAGTAGCCGCGAGCACTGCGATGACGATGCGGCGTGTAGACTCGTAGGGGGCCAGTGCCTCGCCTTCGTCAATCTCGGCCGTCAGTCCGAAACCAAGATCCCGGCTCCACATCCACGCCCCGAGCACACGAATGCCTCGATAGTCGCGATACCCGTCCACATCGACGCCACGACCGGCCTTTGCTCGCTGCACCGGTACGGTCAGCTCTCCGGTTGTGGGGTCGGTCATCGACAACGACAGAATTGAGTTCTGCCCTGCCTCGAGTGTCCCAGCGACGCGCAACGAGTCCTCGAAGCGACTCGTTGTCAGCATCCGCCCTTGCGCGTCGAAGGCGTAGGTCTCACCCGTCTTCGATATGCGAGCAATCTCCAGGATGCGCGTGAGGCCTGTCGGCGAGTATCGCACCGCGAGAACGGCGATGGTCCTTTTCTCGCCGTCTACGACGGGGGCCGCGAAGTAGAGCGCCGGATCTTCGACTGCTGTGCCGCTCTCGGGGCCCTGCAAGCGAACGGGTGGCACGAAGACGGGCTTGCCAGTAACCGCCTGTTGCATGAGGTGACGCCGCTGTTCCCACAGTTGATTTGGCATTCCGAGACTGTCGTCGCCGACGGCGGCGAGGCTGGTTCCATCGGTGGCGATCACGAAGAAGCCGGTGCTTTGGTAGCGCTGTGAGCGCCGCTCGAAAATGCGGCGTAGACTCACCAAAGCGCTGTTGCCCGCGAGCGAGTCCTTCGAGCGCCCCTGGGCGAGCTGGGCGGAGACCAGTGACACGAGCTCTGGATCGGCAGCCAACTGAGCGACCAAATCTTCGCGGTCGTGCACCCAGAAGAGCAGCGATTCGTGCGACGTCTCGAGCACGGCCTGGAGCACTTGCCCAGCATCTTCACGAACTCGCTGTTCGACTCGTTGGAGTGTCACCCAGGCCATGACGAAGACCCCCAGGAGGAAGGCGATCTCCAGGCCAACGGCCCACGCTCGGATGCTCGAAGACTTCAGCTTGTTGCGCGCTGGACGACGCATCCATCCCTCGGGGCCTGCTTTCGCTGCTCTCATCAGACCGAGAACCTATCAAACGGACTACTCACCTGGGAATGGTCTAGCTGATAGTCGATTGAAACGCCGACCGAGATGGCATGCCGCTGTACATGAGCCCGCAAGCCGACTCGACCGAAGCCGCGTTGCGCGCACGATCCAGGGAAGACCGGTTCCAACCCGGCACAGAATCCGGCACCGATTCGCCGGCAGTCACGCTGCCAGGCCAGTATGCACCGCAACAATGCGAGCGACCCTGGTCGGGTGCCATCGCTCCGCAAGTGCCTGAAACTAGGGAGCCACCGATCAGAGTCGAACTGATGACCTACGGTTTACGAAACCGTTGCTCTACCAACTGAGCTACGGTGGCCTGGTCGCTCTCTGGGAGAGCGGCGATGCTGGTAGCGTGAGGGGGGCGGGCTGTCAATCACCCCCAATGAAGCGTAGCTGCGTCACCGGAGAAGTCGACGCACGAAGGGGTGGTGGGCAGCTCGCTCAAGGTTGACCCTTCAAAGCTGCTGCCTAGACGTCGTCGTCGCTTTCGTCGACGATTTGCTCTTCCTCGGTTTCCTTTTCTTCTTCCTCTTCTTCTTCGGCGTCATCGTCGGAGTCGTCGTTAGCCGCAGCGGTGTATTTCAAGTCTACGTCGGCGTCCGCGAGTTGGGTCTCGAGGAGCTCCATCAGCTCGTCCCGATCCTCGCCGGACCATTCTTCCAGGATTTCCGTGATGAAGTCGTAGAAGTCGCCGCTTTCGATGCGGCGTTCGATTTCCTCGATGTCGTCGTCGGAAAAGACGCCGACCAGGTCCTCGCGCAACGCGTCGATGTCGCCGTCTTCGATCGCGTCGGCAACGGAGAGGCGGACTTGCCGCATCGCGCGCTTGTTTAGGAAGATCTCCATCTGAAAACCTCTAAGCGGGTCGAATCGGCGCTACTATAAAAGAGGGCCCGTGACTGTCAATCTTGTCTACGTGGGTTTCGACCCTCTATGCTACGGCCGTGCCAACCCGCGTAGTAGCCTTCTGTCTCTTGGCCCTGTGCCTCGCCGCGCCGCAGCTGGGCCGGGCGGATTCCAGTGCCCTGCCAGGCGGGCCTCCGGAGAGCGAAGGGCTGATCGCCGTGGGGGCCGAGACCGGCCTGGTCGTACCGCTCTCGACGAATCGCCTCTGTCCCGCCGGCTATGGGTGTATCGCCGAGGTCGGCTGGGCCGTCGGGGTCAATTTGTCCTACCGATGGGCGAACGGCATCGGCTTGGGCTTCGGGTACGAGTTCTGGCTTCTCACGGCGAACGGTGTCTACGAAACCACGGTTCCGCAGATGTTGTCGGGGCTCCTGCAGTACTCGTTCCTCCCGAACCATGCGACGCATCCCCTGCTCCGCCTCCGAGGAGGATTCCTGATGCTGGGCCCCTCCTTTCGCGTCGCTACCATTGGGGGGACGGCCGAGATCGGGGTCGGGGCGGAGGTCGAGCTCACCTCGGACACGGTTTTCTCCTTCCTCGTGACAGGTAACCTCCTGCGGACTCAGTCTTTCATCACCCCGGGAGATGGCGCCCTCCGCGCCGTCGACGGCGCGCTGGACGCGATGCTCGTTCTGCGGGTCGGATTCAATTTCCTGCTATGAAATGGCCCGAATTGCGCCAGGTTTCGCTGCCCGGCGAGTGGAGATTTCGACAGCGCGGCTGTAGGCTGTATCGTTTATAGTGTCTTGTGTGGGGTCAGTGGATGCAGGCGGGGGCTGAATGAGCGGCGACACGCACCAGAATGGTGATGAACAGTCGACGCCCGCAGAAGGCGGCGACACGATTGCGCCGGCGCCCGGTACGGACAGCTGGGGCCGTGGGCCCAATGTGGCCACGGGGCCGACCCCGCAGGGCCTCCACTTCACTCTGTACGGGAAGACCGACGTTGGGCTCATCCGTGAGCACAACGAAGACAACTTCATGGTCGCCGACCTGAGCGTGGATTCGGGCCCCCTCGCCGGCGAGGAAGTGGTTTCGGGCTTGGTTTCGGACCGTGGCCTCGGCTTGGCCGTGTGCGACGGCATGGGCGGTGCCGCTGCCGGGGAAGTGGCCAGCCACATGGCCGTCGACACGTTGTTCGAGATGTTACGCGGTGACAGCTCGCCCAAGGGCCGCGACAACTTCGCTCGGCGCCTGGTCGATTCCATCGAAGAGGCCGGCGCGCGGATTTTTCTCTCCGCCAAGAAGGACCGAACCCGTCGCGGGATGGGCACGACCGCGACCGTTGCGGGCCTCGTAGACAAGGTGCTTTTCATCGGTCAGGTGGGTGACAGCCGGTGCTACATCATGAGGAACGGCCGGTTGAGCTTGATCACCAAAGACCAGTCGCTCGTCAACCAGCTGATCGAAGCGGGGCAGCTCACAGAATCCGAGGCCGAAGCCTTCGAGCACTCCAACATCATCCTGCAAGCGCTGGGCACCACCCAGCAGGTCGCGGTCGATCTGACATTCGTCGAGCTTCGGCGCGGGGACCGGGTGCTCCTCTGCTCCGATGGCCTGAGCGGTCTCGTCCACGACACGGCGATTCAAGAGGAAATGGCGTGCGTCGGCCCACTGCCTCAGCTTGCTGAGCGCCTCATCGACCTTGCGAACGCGGCCGGGGGGCATGACAACGTTACCTGCATCGTCGCCGATTTCGACGGTGACGCGCTCGAGCCGCCGGAAGAGGGCGTTGTCCCGTTCTATCAGCAGTATCCACTGCCACGAGGCAGTGACGGTCGGTCGACAGCGGGTCCGATGTTGCCGCATGTGGTCAAGAGCATGGTGCCCCGCGCGATGCCCGGGCAACGACCAGCGGCACGCGACGCGTCCGACCCACCGGGGCCTGTATCGTTTTCCTGGTCGACAGCGGCGTCTGTGTTGGCGCTGCTCGGGCTGGCTGGTGCAATCACCATCGCGAGTGCGGGTCGGCAGGCGGGTTCGACCACTGCGGCGGCAGCGCCACCCCCTCCAGCCTACGTGGGGGCAGAGATTCCCGTCCAGGTAAAGGTTCGTGCAGCGCTCGCTAGCGGGGAGCTCTACGTCAATGGCCGAAACTATGGTCCGTTGCGACTCGACCAGGCCATTCTGCTGCGGCTGCTTCCTGGTTCGTATCATTTCGAGGCTCGAGAAGTCGATGGAACTCGAGTCGGGAAAGACGTTCTGGTGGAGCCCGGGTTGCCGACCGAGGTCGTGCTGATTCCCCCCACCGATTGAGGTTCGGCGATGATCCGACTCCACCAAACCAAGGGCGCCGATTCCGGGCGCGAATTCGAGTTCGACCAAGAGCTCATTCGCATCGGTCGCATGCCCGACAGCGACGTGAATTTCGACCCAGAGGTCGACCTGGACGCCTCCGGCCGGCACGCCGAGATCCGAAACGAAGACGGTCGCTACCTCTTGATCGACACCGGGAGCCGGAACGGCACCTGGCTGAACGGTCAGCGCATCAAGCACGCCTCACTCAACTCCGGTGACGAGATCGAGCTTGGCCGCGGGGGGCCCAAGCTGGAGATCGCGTCGGTTCGAAATCGGGTGAGCAGTCGTGCGCCGACGGGGCGGATCTCCACGGGTGCTCCGCCGCGGGATCCTAGGTTCGACCCGCTCGCGATGCCCGTTACGACCGCGACCCGCCTCGAAGACCTCGCGGCCCGTCCGGATCTTCTGCCCCCGGAACTTCGCAGCTTGGCAGCGCCTTTGGTTGCGTCCACGAATCGTCGGCGACGAGGCTCGGCCATTTTATGCGGTGTAGTCGGGGTGGTTCTCTTGGCCGCCATTGCGATCATCATGAGCGGTTCGCTCCAGTAGGTTTTTTGACCGTGGCCCGCGCCCTCCGCGAAAAGCGAGGGAGCCCATGCTCCGCGCTCGACTCGCAGCTTGGCTTCGGCCGGCTTCCCGGACACCCGAATCGCTCGAAGGGCGCCAGGCGTATCACTCCGACATTCGTGAGCTGCGGCCCGATATTTGGTCGACGGATTCTCCGGCGGCGCGAGGGCGTGATGTACGACGTGCCATGTGGCTCGCCGGCGTGACCTCGCGCGACTTTTCCGAGGTGGTCGACATTGACTTGTCTCCCCACCTCGTGACCCCCGTCGACGACATCGTTGCCCTGTGCCGCTCCCGTGCGGAGGCCTGCGAGCGGCAGGCAAACGGACTCAGCGCTGAGCTTCCCCCGCCCAATCCGCATGGTCGACCGCCGCTGCCGTGGCACCGCACGAACGCGCGCCAAGCGCGAGAGCTCTATCGTGCATCACAGGCGTGGGAGGCGATGGCACGCGCGCTGCTCAGCAATCGTTGGAACCGGTGAGATCTTCGGCCATGCGTTCGAGCACATCGAACGCATGCTTCTTGGCCACCGCGAGATCGTTCCGGCTACGCGCCGGACTGGTCGCGTAGAAGTAGTACTTGAGCTTTGGCTCGGTCCCACTGGGGCGTAGCATCGCGCGGTGCCCGCCCTCGAGCTCGAAGATGACCACGTTGCTCGGCGCGAGCTCGGTGAAGGGAGTGACTCCCCACGGTGTCCATTGCACTTGCCGATCGAGATCCAACATACGGACCACGGGCTGCCCTCCGATTTCGGCTGGCGGCGCTTCCCGGTACCGGTCGACGAGCGCCCTCATTTTCGCTTGCGCATCTGCGCCCTCGAATCTCGTCGAGATCTGACGGTCGGCAAAGAACCCGTGTTCGCGCCAGAGCCTCTCCCGCGCATCGAGAAGGGTGTTTCCCTGGCTCTTGAGGCGCGCGGCCATGTCTGTCATTAGGAGCGCCGAGCTGATCCCATCTTTGTCGCGCACGACCAGTGAGGGGGCGTAGCCAAGGGCCTCTTCGTATCCGAACACATAGGAGAAGCCTTCTTGCTCCAGCTCGAGAGCGCGGTTCTGGATCCACTTGTGTCCGGTGAGAGTCTGCTCCCAGCGTGCCCCATAGTGCGCGGCGAGCGCACCCAGCATCGGGCTGCTCACGACCGTGGAGATGACTACGGGTTGACCTGTCTGGCGGTACTGGCGAAGCAGATCGTTCGCCAAGAGCATGCCGATGTCGTTTCCCGAAAGCAGCTCGAAGCCTCCTTTCCCGCGAACGGCAACCGCAAGTCGGTCTCCATCGGGGTCGTTGGCGATTGCGAGGTCTGCATCGACCCTTCGTGCAAGGGCGAGAACCTGATCCATGGCCCCCGGTTCTTCCGGGTTCGGGAACGCAACTGTCGGGAAACTGGCATCTGGGGCCGCCTGCTCGCTCACGCTGTGCACGTCCTCGAAGCCCGCGCGAGCCAGTACCTTTCGGAAGGTGTCTTCCGCCACGCCGTGAAGTGCGGTGTACGCGACGCGCACCTCGGCCCGCCCTTCGGAATGGCTCGCGGTGTCCGCGATTCGCTCGATGTAGTCGTCGCGTACCGAGTCGACCCTCCGGAGCAGCCCTGTGTCACGCGCTTCGTCCATCGAGAGCCGGGGAATTAGGTCGACGGAGGTGCTGCGCCGAATCTCGGCCGCGATGCCACTGTCGTTCGGAGGGATGATCTGCGCACCGTTCTCCCAATACACCTTGTAGCCGTTGTAGCCCGGCGGGTTGTGGCTCGCGGTGATCATCACGCCGCCCGCCGCGCGAAGCTCCAGCACCGCGAAGGCGAGGATCGGCGTCGGTACCACGTCGCTGAAGGTCCACACTGGAATGCCCGCGCCCGCGGCGACTTCGATCACATCGCGCTCGAAGACGTCGCTGTTGCGCCGGGCGTCGCGACCCACACAGATGCCGCGTGACACGACTTCCGGCACTCGTTGCTTCAGCCACGCGCAGAGCCCGGCGGTGGTGCGTGCGACCGTGATCCGATTCATTCGTGTGGGCCCTGCGCCGAGCAAACCACGAAGCCCCGCAGTGCCGAACTCGAGATCTCCGTCGAACCGCGCTTCGAGTGCATCGAGGTCGCCACGGTCGATCAGCCCCTCGAGCTCGCGCCTCGTTTCCGGGTCCGGGTCCCGCGCAAGCCAGGACCGGGCTCTATCAATGACGCTCACACTGCTGCCTCGCTGGGTGCTTCGTCTTGAATGTACCCGTGTTCTTTGTACCAGACCGCGACCGGGACGAAGAGTATCGCGGTGGCCGCCATCGCGGCTGCAAAGAAGAGGTAGTACGAGGCTCCGTCGAGCTTGCTCGTCCCGTCCGGGTTCTGAATGAAGAAGTTCACTCCGGCGGTGAAGAAGTTTCCGATCGACACGCTCATCAGGAACGCGCCCATTACCAGTGACTTCATCTTCTTGGGGGCCTGGGTGTATGAAAACTCCAGCGCCGTAATCGACACCAGGACTTCAGCCGCGGTCATGATGATGTAGCCGCCGAGTTGCCACACGATGTTGAGGCTTTCGCCTGCATCGAGCCGGGCCTCGAGCCAAGCCGGGAGCAGAAATGCGGGCACCGTCAGGAACAGGCCGAGCGAGATCTTCCGAAGTGGTGTGAGCGGCCAGAAACGATCGAAAGCCGGGTAAATCACGCGGTTGAAAAGGGGGATGAACAGGAGCACCAGGGCGGGATTGAGCCATTGCACTTGCGAGGGGTCCCAATCCACGATGAAGTGCCGGTCCATTCGTTGCGCTTGGAGCACCCATGCGGACCCTTGCTGGTCGAACAGCGCCCAGAACATCGCGATGAAGGTGTAGAGAATGAACAGCTTTCCGAGCGCCGCGAGCCCCTCACGGCTGAAGACTTCCCGGAGAAACGCCACGCCGCCCGGAGGGACGTGTACGAACTGATGGCGACCCGTCCAGAACACGAAGGTCGCGAGCGCCATCAAGATACCCGGGACCCCGAAGGCGACTGAGGGGCCAAAACGATGGAGGAGGGGCTCGGCAAACAGAATCGACGCCAGGGCGCCGACATTGATTGCGAAATAGAACCAACCGAAGACCTTGGGCAGCAGGCGCGCATTGGTCTGACCGAACTGATCTCCAACATGCGCCGACACACAAGGCTTGATGCCACCCGATCCGATCGCGATGAGGCCGAGGCCAAGCGCCAATCCTGCACGCGTGTCGTCGATCGCCAGCGTCAGGTGACCCAAGCAGTACACGATCGAGAGCGCCATGATCGTTCGATACTTCCCGAAGAACGCGTCCGAGATGATCGCGCCAAAGATCGGGAAGAAGTAGACCGCAGTGACGAACACATGGAACCAAGTCTTGGCTTGCTCGTCCGTCATCAGGTCGAGCTCGCCCTGCGCGTTCATCAGGAACTTGGTCATGAAGATGACCAGAATCGCCCGCATGCCGTAGTAGCTGTACCGCTCGGCCCCCTCGTTCCCGACGATGTACGGGATGCCCGGAGGCATCCCGGTGATCGAAGCCGGTGCGGTGCGGTGGTGAGCCCTGGAAGCCATGGATGCGATCCTAGCGGATTCTTTCTGTAACAGCGGCTTTTTGGATCGTCCGATTCGACGGTTTTCCTCCGCTTTTTTTCACCGAAATGGTACTAGGGGCAAGACTAACGCGGAGATTGGGGGCTTCGGCTTCACCGCGAGGATGCAGATGGAGGACGGCGTGAAACAGAGCGATGACTTAACAAAGCTCAACCGGGGTTGGTTCGCAACGGTGCTAGCGATACTCGTGAGTGTGCTCGGGACCGCCTCTGGCGCTTCGGCACAGGGCTCCACGCAGATCGACCTGAACCAGTTCAGGCCGGCCGAGCTGGCCACGGACGGTTTCGCGAGCAGCACTGCCGACGGCCAAGGCCACAAGAGGTTCGGCTTCATGATCTACCTGGACTACAGCGATGACGCGCTGGTCTTCGAGGACGCGGCGACCGGCACGACTTCCGCCGTCGTCCACCAGCAGCTGACCGGTCACCTCGCCTGGAACTTAGGCCTGTGGGACCGCCTCGTCATGTACATGGACCTCCCTTACCACTACAAGCTCGATCCCGCGGATGGCGCCGCGGCCGCGCTGCCGCCCAGCGGGGACTTCGACTATTTGCTTCCGGATGGTCCCGGCATCGGCGACATCTATTTGGGCTTTCGTGGCAACCTGTATGGCACTCGGGACACCGCATTCGAGATCGCGTTGCAGGCGACCATGACGATCAACGTGGCGGGGCTTACCTACGAGCGGCAGAGGTACTCCGGTCAGGTCGCCGCGTCGCCTTACCTCGGCGGCTGGTTCGAGCTCCTCATGACATTCAATGCGGGCGACGTCGTGCGTATTCCGATTCAGGCGGGCTACAAGCTCGGCAGTGAGGGTCAGCTGGTCACCCCCGATCTATACGTCGGCAACGAGTTCACGTTCGGCGGTGGCCTCCTGCTCATGCTCGGTCAGGACCAGTTCATGATCTCGGCTGAAGCCTTCGGCCGGACCGCGGCCAATAGCACCGTGGATTGGTGGAGCCGAGAAGAAACACCCGTCGAGGTCCTCGGCGGCTTCAAGTACCTTCACCCGAAGGGCTTCGTGATCGGTGTGTCCGGTAGCGCGGGCGTCACGCCCGGCTACGGCGCGCCAGACTGGCGTGCCGTCAGCATGATTGGCTTCACGATGCCTGAGAAGCAGCCACTCGATTCGGACGGCGACGGCATTCTCGATGAGGTGGACGAGTGCCCGAACGAGGCAGAGGACTTCGATGGCTTCCAGGATGAAGACGGCTGTCCCGATCCGGACAACGACGGTGATGGCGTCCTCGACGTCAATGATGGCTGTCCGAACGACCCCGAAGACATCGACGGCTTCGAGGACGAAGACGGTTGCCCGGATCCGGACAACGACGGTGACGGCATCCTAGACGTCGACGACGAGTGTCCGAACGAGCCCGGCCCGCCGGAGAACAACGGCTGTCCGGACCCGGACCGTGATGGCGACGGCGTTCCCGACCGTGTCGACAACTGCCCAGATGAGCCCGGCACCGTGGAGAATCACGGTTGTCAGGAGGCCCAGCTGGTCGTGATTGGCGCAGGCAGGCTCGAGATCCTCGAGAAGGTCTACTTCAAGACCGGCAGCCGGAAGCTCCAGAAGCGCTCATTCGCTCTCCTGGACAACGTGGCGAAGGTCATGAACGCGCACCCGGAGATCGAAATCATCCGAGTCGAGGGCCACAGCGACTCGACCGGCAGCCTCAAGTTCAACATGAAGCTGTCGAAGATGCGTGCCGACACGGTGGTTCGCTACCTCGTGGGTAGGGGCAAGGTTACGAGGGAGCGGCTGATGTCGGAGGGCTTCGGTCCCACCAGGCCGCTCGTTCCCGACGCCAAGACGAAGGAAGATCTCGCGCAGAACCGACGCGTCGAGTTCCATATCGTCGACACCGGGCCCGAGGATCCCGAGACAGGGAAGCAAGTGGATGCACCGGCTGAGGAGTAGTCACTGCTAGCGCCCTGCGAGGCGCACACCCAGCGCGGCGGGTGCCAGGCTTCGGTCTGGGACCCGCTTCGCGTTTAAGCGGTTCGCCAACGTTGCGATGCAACCTTGCGATACTAGTGTGTGATCCAGAAACCTAGCTCGCGATGCGCACGGGCCAGCGCTCGTTCTTGACGCCGAGGCTCAGGTCGGCCAGGAACTGGCGGGCCTGGCGAATCGTGATTCGGTGGTCTGGATTGCCGCGGAGACATCGCGCGATCAACGCACCGAGCTCTCGGGTCTCCGAGCGGTCGAGCAGCGCCCGCACGGCTTCGGGGTCTCCATCGTGCGTGATGTGCTGCGTGATCATCGCCGCCTCGCCGTTGCCATCGAACAACGTCCTCCCGGTGTACGCTTCGAAGATCAGACAGCCGAACGCGTAGACATCTGCCGGGAGGGCTTGAGAAGTATCCCCAGCCCCCCAGATCTCGGGCGCTCCGTAGTTCGCGGTGCCGCACCCAGGCCGTAGGTGCCGACCGGCAAGGCCAAAGTCGACGAGCACGGGCTTCGGCGGTTGACCCACACCGGTGACAGCATCCGCATTGCACACGATGATGTTGGAAGGCTTGACGTCCAGGTGGCCGACCCCGACTTGGTGCATCGCATCGATGCCGGCGCCCACGCCGAGAAGCAGATCTCTCGCGCGTCCGAGCGAGAGGTCGCCCATTTCTAGCATGCGCTCGAGGCTTGGCCCTTCCACCAACTCCATCACCAAGATCGGCTTCGGGCGGGCGCCTGCATCGAACGTGACGAACCGCGCGATGTTGGGATGCTCCGGAAGCGCGAGGAGCGCGCCGGCTTCCTCGCGAAACAGACGCAGGAACTCGTCTTCGGAGAGCGTGCGCGCCGCGGCGGCAGAGTAGTCGGGCACCTTCAACGCAAAGAGCGGTGCCGTTTCGTCCTGCCGGTCTTCGACGCGGCGGGCGACGAACACGGAGCCCACCGCGCCGGTGCCGACCGTCCGCACGAGGTAGAATCCCCCGACGATTCGGCTGGGCGGCGCCCATGCCGGCAATGGCGCGTCGGCGTCGATCTCCAGCGGCGCGATACTCGGCGCACGCCTTGGGCCGTCCAGCGGAAGCGAGGACAGGTGCTTGAGCAGCGCTGTGGTGAGCTCGGCAAACGCCCCGGGCAAGTCGCGGGTGACCGCGCTGACTGCATTGGAAAACGCTTGGTCGATCTCGGAGACCGAGGTGTGCAGGGCGCGCTCGACCTCGAGTCCCATGGCCCAAATCTCGGCCGCAGATGCTGTGGACTCATCGCCGATCGAAGCCCCCAAACGCCGCCGAGAGCCGCTGACGAGTTGAGCCATCGTTGCCACGCCTCTTTCCAAGGTCGCCAGGGGCGTGCCCGCAGAGCGCTCGGCGATTTCGGTCAGCGAACTCGAAGCGCCCACGGAACGGAGCCCCCGCGCGAGAAGTGACAGAGCCTGGCGAAAGGCTTCGATCCGGGCTGAGCGCGCGACTGGTAGCTCGTTGCCGATCGCCGTCAGAGCGTCGGTCGCGGCGACGAGTCCGTGGCCGTCCCGCTGCGCGGTGCGGGTGGCTTGCTGAAGCTTGGCGTACGCCCGGAGTGCGCATTCGATTTCGGGAACCATCGAGGCTTCGGCCATCGTCTTGAGATCATCGAGGTGGAGCACGTGCCCCGCGGCAGCGATCACGACATCGGACACGTCGGCGATCTCCTCGCGGACCAGGGCGTCGCAGGTGCGGGCGGTGGCGGCGCACAACGTGCGACGGAGCGAGCTCTTGGGGTCGTGCCGGACTCGATTGAGAAGCACTCGTTGCGTCAAGAGCCGCCGCTGGCGGACGAGGTCCTTGCGGGGGTCGACGTGCGGGCCGTCCGCATCGACGAGATGCAGCATCGTCCGAAGTTGACGCAGGCGCATCGTGAACTGAGGGACCTGGCTCCCTTCCTGAAGCGGGTCGCCCTCTCGGATCACGAGCCAGTTGGTGACCCGCTGAAAAAGATCTCCGAGCCGCTCGTCGTGAGCGCCATGCGCGTCGTCGTCCTCGCCGACGAGCAACAGGTCGTTCAACGACGATGTCTCGAACAGCGCCGAGTCCAGCTCCCGAAGAGCGAGAAATGCCGAGATGTTGGTGTCAGGATCGCCCTGCACGGGGCGCTCGAGAAGCTCGGCTTTGCGAGCTGCCGCTTCGAGGATGGGTTGTGCTTCCCGCGCTGCCTCGTATGCCCCTTCGTTCGCGAACGTTTCGAGCGCGTCGGAGATCATGTCGCGGAGCGCGGGTTCGCTTCGCGTTCGAGCCCCGTTGAGCTCTTCGGCGAGGGCCCTCATGAGCGCTGCGCGTCCTGCATCCTCGCTGCCTCCTTGCGCGATCGCTTTGCGCAGGTGAGCCTCGGCCTTCTTCGCAGCCTCTTCCGCGAAGCCGGGCCGGATTCGTTCGCGTCGTAGCTCGACCAGTGCCTCCGCCGTGTCCAGGCCGCCGACGCGCATCAACTGGTCGAGCAACGACTCGACGGCCATCGGGTGGCTTTCTGCTGCGCGCGGGAGCCCCGCGATCATCGCTGCCGCGATGCCGTGGTCCTGCTGAAAGACGACCGAGTCCAGGAGCTCGCGGCACGCGCGGAGACCTTCTTCGGGCTCGACCGCAATGCTTGCCGCCAAGGACGCCGCCGCGCGCCGCCACTCCGTGATGGTGAACTCCGGGTCGAGGTGCCGTTGCATCTCCTGCTGGAAGATCGGCATGGACGACGCGAGCAGGCCCCTCGCGGCGGCGACGTGCCGCCATACTAATGTTTCGCGGTCTGCTAGAAGGCGGTCCCACGCCTCGCGGACAGCTTCCGTACAAAAGACCCGGACGCCCGTGTCGTCGCCCTCCGCCGCGCGCCGCGCCGCCTCACGCGCGGCGCGTTCCAGCAAGCGCGCAGCCAGGCGGCGGGACGGAAGCGACCCGGTTGCCGGCGTGCGAAGCCAATCGCGGCTCGAGTCTTGTCGGGAGATCAACGCCAGGGCGAGCGCGTCGACATTGTTGACCGTCCCGATCGGCAAGCTCAGCGCCAGCGCGACTCGGGCGCGGATCGAGCGACCGCTCAGCGCGCGTTGCGACCCTAGGGCAAGCTGGGTGGCTACCGCTACGAACGTTGCAGCGTCGCCCTTTCGGAGACGTTGAAGGACCATCCGCCCGAGTTGGCGTTTGACCGGGCTCGACGGAAGCGCTGCGGCGACCTCATACAGCGCTGCGGCGGCCGCCGGCCCCGAGAGCCAATCGAGCTTTTCGACGAGCCCTCCTTCGACCGCAATCTCCAAGCTCTGCAGAAGTGCGTCGGGATCGAGCCCTTCGAGCGGGACAGGCCGGCGCTCGTCCACGACCGCACGCGCGAGGGTCGCGATGCCCTGACGCCACGCAGCCTCCCGTTGTTCGGCGGAGGTCAGTCGGTGCAAGACCGTCAGGCCTTCGAGCCGTTCCCGAGTGGCAGCACGCATCTTCTCAGATTCTAGCCTGCCGATCGGCTCCGCGAAAGCGCAGTTGACAAGGATGCGCCAAACCTCTAGCTCCAGATGGCGTGCTCCAACTTTCCTTCGAGTTTGCCGGCCAATCGCCGACGATCGCGGAGCCCGGCGTTACCGAGCGTCGCGAGGACGATCTGGACCGGGCTTACGCCCGTGCGTCCGGCTGGAGCCGCACTCTAGCGCAGCGCTTGGGGCAGCCCGTCCGGCTCGTGGTGACCAATAATCGCAGTACCATGTTGGCTGCCCGCCCCAAAGGTGGGCGGCTCGAGGTCCGCCTCCACCACATGTTCCTGACTGCCGACGAGAACATCCTCGACGCCGTCGGTGATTACTTGAGCGACAGCGATGCCCGGGCGGCCGCCACGATCGATCGTTTCGTCGAGGAGAATCGCGCGCGCTTCGTCGCCCCCGGACCTCTCCAAGAGGCCCTGCGGGCCGAAGGCCGCCATCATGACCTGCGGGCGATCGCGGGCGGCTTGGCGCGCCGGCATTTCGGCGGTGAGGTCGATGTTCGCATCACCTGGGGCAAGCGCGTTCAGCCAAAGCGCCGGCAGCGCACACTGCAGCTGGGGACCTATCTCCCCGAGGATCGCCTAATTCGGATTCACCCGGTGCTCGACCAGGCCTGGGTGCCAGGCTTTTTCGTCGAGGCCGTCGTGTTCCACGAGATGCTGCATCACGATATGCCGGCCGTGGTGCAGAATGGCCGTCGCCACTACCATACTCGGGCGTTTCGAACGCGGGAGCGGAGCTTCGAGTACCAGTCCGCCGCAGAGCAGTGGCAAAAAGAGAACCTCTGGCGCCTGTTGCGGGGTCAATGACTCCCGCTGCGTGAACCAATGATACGTCGTCGCAAAATACGGTCCTCGATTTCGGTCCCAATCACCCTGGGTGCGATCACAGTTCTATTGAGCATCGCCCTTCTGGTGGGCTGGTCGTTCCTCCTTGGCCAGAAGATCACTCGCTCCGTCGACATTGCGGGCGATGTCTGGCTCCTGGTGCTCGGCGCTCTGTCCTTCGTGCTGATCATCGTCGTGTTGGTCTTGTTCGTGATCTCGTTGGCTCGCGGAATCATCGAGGTGCGCAAGCAAGACAGCTTCATCGACTCGGTGACCCACGAGCTCAAGAGTCCGCTTGCGTCATTGCAGCTGTGCTTGGAGACGCTTGGGCGCGCTGGGCTCGAAGGAGACGCGAAAGAGAAGCTGCGCCACATGATGCTCGAAGACGTCGACCGCCTGCGCGCGTTCATCGACGACGTCCTCGAGGCGAATCGTCTGTCGTACGCGCGCCCGGGCATGCTGAACCTCAGCGACGTGTCACTGTTGCAGCTCGCCGAGCGGTGTGCCGAGGCGGTTCGCACCCGGCACAAGCTCGAGCCCCACGAAGTGTACATCGACATCGACGCAGAGCTCATCGTGTCGACCGATCGCGCAGCGCTTGAGATTGTCGTGAACAACCTCATCGACAACGCAGCCAAGTACTCGGATCGTCCGGCCCGGGTTGAAGTCGTGGGGCGTAGAGAATCGAACGCGACGGTGCGCTTCGAGGTGAGCGACAACGGCATCGGGATCGATCCGAAGAACCTGAAGCGGGTCTTTCACCGTTTCTATAGGGTGGAGGATCAAGACGTTCGGGAGCGTCGGGGCACGGGTCTCGGGCTTTTCGTCGTCTCGGCGCTGGTCAAGCAGCTCGGCGGCAAGGTACAAGCGTTTTCGGAGGGGCGCGGGCAGGGCACCACGATGCGTGTCGAGCTTCCGGTGGCCCACGTGGTGACCGGATGATGGCTCAGACCGAAGCGCAAAGGCTCCTGATCGTCGAGGACGAGGAGCACCTCGCGGCCGGCCTCAAGCTGAACCTCGAGCTCGAGGGGTACCGTGTGGACGTTGCGGCGAATGCCAAGGAGGCGGGCCAGCGTTTGCTCGATCCGAGCGGCTATGACGCCATCGTCTTGGACGTCATGCTTCCCGACGTCAACGGTTTCGACCTCTGCAAGAAGTTTCGAGAGGCGGGCAACTTCATACCGGTGATCATGCTGACGGCGCGCTCATCGCCCGAAGACCGGGTCCTCGGCCTCGAGGCAGGCGCCGACGACTACATGGTCAAACCGTTCGAGCTCGGCGAGTTGCTCGCCAGAGTGCGGTCGGTGCTTCGGCGTCAGCGCTGGGAGCAGGTCTCCGGTAGCAGCGTGAAAGCCACCACGTTGTCGTTCGGTGAGGCCCAGATCAACTTCGACACCCACGAGGTCACGGTTTCGGGAGAAGAAGTGCAACTCACTCAGCTGGAGCTCGACCTCCTGCGCTACTTCGCCGAAAACGCCGGCCGCGTGCTGAGCCGCACCGAGCTCCTCGAACGGGTCTGGAAGCTCCGCAACTACGGCCATACCCGCACCGTGGATAACTTCATCTCCCGCCTACGCCGCCGCTTCGAAGAAGACCCCAGCTCCCCAACCCACATCCTCTCTGTCCGAGGCGCCGGCTATAAGTTCATCGCGTAGTTTTACAGAACTATGACAAAGCCGGGATGAACGGTGACAGTCGTATAGGCGTGCCTGGGATAGCCTCCGGGGATGGAAACGACGGTTCTGGAGGCCAAGCCGAACACGAGCTCGCTCAGTCGAGCGGAACGTTGGCGGCGGTCCACGATATTCGTGCTCTCTCATCTTGCCGTGCTCGGTGCGTTCTGGTCTGGAGTGACCTGGCAGGCGCTGGCGTTGTGCTTCTCGCTCCTGCTGGTTCGGCAGTGGGCCGTCACCGCGGGCTATCACCGGTACTTCTCGCACCGCACCTACAAGACTAGCCGTGCGTTCCAGTTCTTCCTGGCGGTTCTCGCGCAGAGCAGCTCGCAGAAGGGCGTGCTCTGGTGGGCCGCGCATCATCGCATGCATCATAAGCTCTCCGACCAGCCGGGGGATGTTCACTCTCCGATGCTGCACGGCGTTTTCTACGCGCACGTGGGCTGGCTGTTCGACGACACCGAGGAAACGCGTTGGGATAAGATACGCGACTTCGCGAAGTACCCCGAGCTGAGGTGGCTCAACAAGTACTGGGCCGTCCCTCCGGCCGCTCTCGCGACCGCGTGCCTACTGATTGCCGGTTGGCCGGGCCTTTTCATTGGCTTCTTCCTGAGCACCGTGCTGCTCTGACACAACACCTTCCTCATCATCTCGCTGACGCACCTCTGGGGCACGAAGCGCTTCGACACGACTGATGACAGCCGCAACAACATGGTGACCTCGCTGCTGACCCTTGGTGAGGGTTGGCACAACAACCACCACCACTATCAGTCCTCGTGCCGCCAGGGCTTCTACTGGTGGGAGATCGACGTGACCTATTACGTCCTCAAGATGTTGAGCTGGGTCGGTCTCGTTTGGGACATCCGCGAGGTCCCCGAACGCGTCCTCGAAGAGGGACGCCGTCGCGACAGGGGAGAGGTGGACGACCGGGACGGTCAGACCGACCGCACGGGCGAGAAACTAGGTTTGGCGGCCTAGGTCCGAGCTACAGCCACCAACGTAGGATGTGCGCCCACCAGGGAGCGGGTCGTTCTTCAGGTTGCCATATACGTTCGTTGCTGTGCATCAGGGCCTCTGTTCGCGTGTGACGTACCCCACCGGGCGATTATACAGAGATCGAGTCGGTTGCGGAATTGATTCGCGTTTCCTGGAACCCTTGAAAATCACACGATAATTCTTCAGGATCCGGTCCGCAGGAGGTCAGCCCATGTCCGAATCGCAGGTCGTTTCGACCCCTACAGACGGCTCTCGCAGCCCAGCGTCGGCGCTGGCCGGCGCCCTTCGTGCCTACTTCCATACGGGAGCCACGAAACCTTTGTCATGGCGCCTCTCGCAGCTCGATGCGCTTGAACATTTCCTCATGGAACGCGAGCAGGATATCGAGGAAGCTCTCGCGGCCGACCTCCGCAAGCCGGCGACAGAAGCCTTCACGTCAGGGGTCGGGGTCGCGCTTTCGGAGATTCGTTTCACCCGTAAGAAGCTCGCTTCGTGGATGAAACCGGAGCGTGTCCCGACATCCAAGATCGCCATGCCGGGCCGCAGCTACGTTTACAAAGAGCCTCTCGGTGTAACGCTCATCATCGGCGCTTGGAACTACCCGATGCATCTCGTCGTCGTGCCGTTGATCGGTGCGATTGCCGCTGGCAACTGCGCTGTCCTCAAGCCGTCGGAGATCGCCCCGAACGTCTCGGCCCTGCTGGCCAGATACCTGCCGAAGTATCTCGATCGGGAGGCCGTTCAGGTGGTCGAAGGTGGCGTTCCCGAAACCACTGCGCTGTTGAGCGAGAAGTGGGACCACGTCTTCTATACCGGCAACGCCACCGTGGGCCGCATCGTCATGGCAGCCGCCGCCAAGCACCTCACCCCCGTCACTCTCGAGCTCGGGGGCAAGAGCCCTTGCATCGTCGACGAGAGCGCCAACCTGGACGTTACCGCCAAGCGGATCGTGTACGGCAAGTTCTACAACGCTGGTCAAACCTGCGTCGCCCCCGATTACGTGTTGGTTCGTGACACCGTGCACGACGCGCTGGTCAATCGCATGTCCTCCGCGATTCGCGAATTCTACGGGGACGACCCTCAGAGAAGCCCGGACTTCGCCCGCATCATCAACGAGCGGCATCATGCGCGTTTGACCCGCTTGCTCACCGATGCAGACGTCGTCGCCGGTGGCAAGACCGATGCGGCCGACCGCTACATCGCTCCCACCATCCTCAAGAACGTCAAAGAAGACGATCCCGTGATGCGGGAGGAGATCTTCGGGCCCATTTTGCCGGTGATTTCAGTCCCGAGCATCGACTACGCCATCTCGTTCGTCAGCCGGCGCGACAAGCCGCTGGCCCTCTACCTATTCGCGCATGACAAGGACGTGCACGAACGTGTCCTTGCGGGCACCAGCGCCGGTGGCACGACGATCAACCACATCTTTCTTCACTTCAGCGTCCCCGACCTCCCGTTCGGCGGCGTGGGCGAGAGCGGGATGGGCGCTTACCACGGTCGCCGGTCGTTCGACACGTTCTCGCACCAGCGCGCGGTCTTGAAGAAGCCGCTGATTCCGGATCCACCGATCGTATTCCCGCCGTACTCGGCCCGGAAGCTGCGTTGGATCAAGAGGTTGCTTTAGTTGGCCCGGGGCGCGCCGCCCACGTAGAGCGCGCGGCCATCGCCTTCGAGGTGGCGCTTGAAATACAACGGGATCCGCAAGAGGTCCCGCGCGACTGCGGGACGGATGATCGACACGAACACGCCGTCGCCGATGTCAACGAGCGCGCCGAACGACACGAGCGTTCGGTTCCCCTTGAAGGGCCGGACGCGCAGGAAGCCCCAACCCGCGCGGATGTCGTGCGCCTGCGAGTGGTCGACGCGGAACACCACGGTGCGGCGATCGGGCTCGAGCGTCGTCTGGAACACGTAGTGAACGTCGATGGGTCCCCATTGCTGGCGCATGGCCAAGTCGGCTTCGTTGCCGGCCTGATGTTTGACGTCGCTTTCGGTCGCAAGCGGGATGAAGCGTTTGTATCTTGGCAAGTCCGCCAGGGCCTGCCATGCGAGGTCGACCGGTACATCGACGATCTGCCAACTTTGGCCTCCGATCAGTTTGTAGGAGCCTCGCTGCTCGTTCTTCTGCTTCATGACCAACTCGCCAGCCATGAGCAGCTTCTTGTCCTCGTCGGTGAGCGTGTCGTTGCTCGACAGGGATCGGGACGGAGCCGCCAATGTCACCGTGAGGGCACAGACCAACGCTAGGGCGGTGGTCAAAATTGACCACCGACTGCGTTCTTGTCTATGTCTGACGTTGTTCATGCGTGCGGTCCTCATAGTTCTGGTTGTTGTCGGTGTTTTCGCGGCCGCGACTGCCCGCGCTATTCCCAATGACGGTGCGGCACCGACGGTCATTCAGAATATTTCCGTCAATATTACATCGGGTGCGGCGGCGGAGGTAGCCGACGGCCATGAGGAGAGCGGGCTCCCTGCGTGGGTGTCGATTCTACCGCCGCTTCTCGCGATTGCCCTCGCGTTACTGTTGCGTCACGTTTTGCTCGCGTTGGGCCTCGGCGTATGGCTCGGCGCGTTCTTGATTTCCGGACTCTCGCCATTGGGTTCGTTCGCGCGCTTGCTCGACACATACATCGTCGACGCAATTGCGGACCCAGGCCACGCGTCGATTCTCGTGTTCAGCCTGCTGCTCGGTGGAATGCTAGGGCTAATGACGCAAAGCGGCGGCGCGAAGGGCCTCGCCTCTTGGGTGAGCACCGACGCGACGAGTCGGCGACGCGGACAGCTCACGACATGGTTCCTCGGCTTGCTCGTCTTCTTCGACGACTACGCCAATTCGCTCCTGGTCGGGTCGTCGATGCGCCCCGTGACAGATCGCCTTCGCATCAGCAGGGAGAAGCTCGCGTTCCTCGTGGACGCCACCGCCGCCCCGGTTGCCAGCTTAGCATTGATCTCTTCTTGGATCGGTGTGGAGGTCGGCTACATCGGAGATCAGTTCACGCATCTCGGCATCGAGCGCGACGCGTACTTGACGTTCATCGAAACGATTCCGTTTCGGTTCTATCCGATTCTCATGCTCGTTTTTGTGGCGTGGCTCGCGTTGCGCGGACGCGACTTCGGGCCGATGCTGCGCGCGGAGCGACGCGCCCTCGAAGAAGGCCTGGTTTCGCGGCCGGGGTCGCAGCCTGCTTCGGATTTCCACGAAGAGTCGGTTCCCGAGGACGTCCCCGGCCGGCCCATGAATGCCTTGATTCCGGTCGTCGTGGTCGTTTTCGTTGCCGCGTTGGGGATTTACGTCGACGGGCGGGCGAAGGTGCTCTCCGCAGGAATGGAGCTGTCCCTTCGGGCGATCGTGGGCGAGGCGAGCTCGAGCGCGGCCATCTTGTGGGCGACCGGGGCGGGCTGCCTTGCGGCCTTGGGGCTCTCGGTGGGGAGTGGTGCGCTGTCGTTCGGCAAATCGATCGAAGCCTGGATGTCCGGCATGCGCTCGATGCTTTTCGCTGCGGTGATCCTCGTCTTGGCTTGGTCCCTCGGTGCAGTATGTCGCGACCTCGACACCGCGTCGTTTCTCATCGGGGCGGTAGGCGACTGGATCGCGCCGGCTTGGATCCCAGCGACGGTCTTCATCATGGCAGCGTTGGTGAGCTTCGCGACCGGCACCTCTTGGGGCACGATGGCGATCCTCTTTCCGCTTGCGGTTCCGCTTGCCCATCAGATCGCGCCGGGAAACGAAATCATCCTTCTCGGGACAGTGTCGTCGATTCTTGCGGGGTCGGTTTGGGGCGACCACTGCTCGCCGATTTCCGATACGACCGTCCTCAGCTCGATGGCGACCAGTTGTGATCACATGGACCACGTTCGAACACAGTTACCCTACGCGCTGCTGGTTGGCGGGGTGAGTTTGCTTTGCGCGGAGCTGCCCGTGGCTGCCGGTTGGTACGGCCCGTGGGCCGGGCTGCTGGTCGGTACGGCTGTCATGATCGGCGCGTTCGAGCTACTTAGCCGGCCCGTGCGACGGTAGCTGCTCGGCGCTTATTTCACCCGACACGAGCCGATCTCGAAGCCGACGCTTGAGAGTCTTTCCGCTGGCTCCTTGAGGAAGGGCTTCGATGAACGCATAGCGCCGAGGCACCTTGTCGGATGCCAGTCGCTCGCGCGCCCACTCGTCGAGCTCTTGGGCTGTGACGTCGCTGTTCCGAACCGCTACGGCGACGATCTCTTCCCCGTAGTAGTCATCGGGCTGCCCCACGACGGCGACGTCGCGGATCGCCGGGTGGTGCGCGAGGACGTTCTCGATCTCCGAAGGGTAGACGCTTGCGCCGCCTCGGAGAATCAGATCCTTGCTGCGGTCGGCGATTGTGAGACGGCCCTCGTCGTCGACAAATCCGATGTCGCCCGTATGAAGCCAGCCTCCGCGCATCGCGTGGGCCGTGGCGAGCTTCTCGTCGAGGTAGCCGGCCATCACGTTCTGCCCGCGAACCAGCACTTCGCCATGCACGCCTCGTGGCAGCTCTGCACCGAAGTCGTCCGCAATTCTCAGCTCGACGCCGGTCACCGGCTTACCTGACGACCCTGGAATTGCGCTGTCCGGCGGAGCGTTGATCGTCGTGAACGTGGCCTCGGTGAGCCCGTACCCCTGGCGTACCGGCGCTCCCAAGCGCGCCTCCGCACGCAGCCTGACGTCTTCGAGCAGTGGCGCGCCCGCGCTCATACACCATCGAAGGGAGGGCGGCGTCGGTTGGCTGTTCTCGTTCGCCCACGCGACGAACATCGTGGGTACGCCTGGAAGCCAGGTAATCCGGTGTCTCGTGCATAGCTCCAGCGTGCGCGACGGAGAAAACTTGGGCACGAACACCGTGCTTGCGCCCGCGCAGAAAGGAGCGAGCAGCGTCATGCGAATGCCGTACGAATGGGTGAGGGGAAGCGTGCCAAGGATCTGGTCGTCCTGGGTCAGCCGTAGCGTCTGCTCCACTAGCGCCTGCGTGTGTGCGCCTAGCGATTCGTGTGTGATGCACACGCCTTTGGCGGCTCCCGTCGTTGCCGACGTGTAGAGGAGCATCGCGAAGGAATCGGGCCGGGCGTCGCAGGGCGGGGCTTCGCCTCTGGCGTCTGCGATTGCGTCTTCGATGAGCAGGACCTCGGAGGACGTGCCTGCGCGCGCCTTGCTTTCGTGCGCGACGGCGGACCGGTCTGCATCACTCAGAATCGCCTTGCAGCCTGCATGTTGCAGCCGAAAGGCGATTTCGTGCGCCGTCGACATGACCGAGATCGGAAGCGTCGTGCAGCCGGCATACACGGAACCGAACCAAGCGGCGACGAAGTCCATCCCGTTGGCGGTGCAGATCGCAACGCGATCGCCTGGGCCGAAGCCGCGGTCGAGTAGATGCGCGGCCACGCGGCACGCTTGGTGATCGAGCTCCCCATAGCTGAAAACGCGGTCGTCGCGTCCGGAGTCGATGATGCCGGTCCGCCCCGGGTCTTGCTGCGCCCAGCGATGCAGGAAGCTCCCGACGTTCGCGTTCATTGCCGAGAACCTAGCACGAGAGCTAGGGTTGGACGCGGCCGGCGGGCGCGATACGCTGCGTCGCATGCCCCAAGCAAAAGCGATTCGCATCCGCGAGCCCGGTGGGCCGGAGGTGCTCGAGATGGGTGAGATCGATGTGCCCGAGCCCGGGCCATCGGAGGTCTTGGTCGAGGTCGCGGCTGCCGGCCTCAACCGTGCCGACTGCCTGCAGCGCCGCGGCTTCTATCCGGCGCCCCCCGGAGTGCCTGCGGACGTCCCCGGCCTCGAGTTTGCCGGCGCGGTCGAGTCGGTCGGCGATGCCGTGAGCGCGTGGAAGCCGGGCGACCGTGTCATGGGGATCGTCGCTGGCGGATCGATGGCAACTCGCGTCGTGACCGAAAGTGCCGAGCTGATGCCGGTTCCGAAGGAGCTATCATTAGAGGAGGCCGCGGCCGTTCCGGAAGTTTTCCTGACGGCGTACGACGTGATCGTCCTCCAGGGTGGCTTGCAGGCTGAGCAGTCTGTGCTGTTGCACGCGGTTGCAAGCGGCGTGGGCACGGCCGGCATCCAGCTGGCATCCGTGATCGGCGCGACCTCGATCGGCACATCACGCACCGCCGACAAGCTCCCACGATGCACCGCGCTCGGTTTGAGCCACGCTGTCCTCGTAGAAGACGGCAACTTCGCCGAAGCCGTGCTCGAAGCAGCCCCAAATGGCGTCGACGTCATCCTCGACACCATCGGCGCAGCGTATCTCCCGCAAAACGTCAAAGTGATCGGCAAGAGAGGCCGCATCATCGTGATTGGCCTCATGGGCGGCGTGAAAGGCGAGCTCGCACTCGGCACCTTGCTCGCCAAACGAGCCTCCATCCACGGCTCCGTCCTCCGCAGCCGCTCAGCCACGGAGAAGGCCGACCTCACGAAGTCATTCACGGAACAGATGCTGAGCCATTTCAGCACAGGCGCCCTCAAACCGATCATCGACGCAGTCCTGCCAATGACCGACATCCAAACCGCCCACACACGAATGGACGCCAACAAGACCTTCGGCAAACTGGTACTCAGCTGGTAGCAACCGGGGCACGGGGGAACGCGACACGCAGATCCCGCGGACGGGGCGGCCTGCAAATGTGGCCGGATAGACTTGGGGCCTGAGGCCACGCACGCCGCCCCTCGGCGCTCGCGCCAATCGGCAGTGGTTGCTTCCATGGCCGCTCGTCACTCGCTACGCCGCTGGATCCGCGCATCGCGTTCCCCCGTGCCCCTCCATACGACAATGGCCAACTCACCGCGTCCCACTGTGCCCTTCGTGCGTCGCGTGCCGTTCTCCGGTGATTCAGTTGCTCGCTCAGAGCTTGAGGGCGCGTTTGACGTAGTTCGGCAGGGCGAAGACCGCTTGGTGGAGGTCTTGGTTGTAGGCCTTGGAGCCCTCGAGGATTGCTGCTTGCCGGTCTGGGTTGGGGCGGAGGGGTTCGCCGGTGTTGGAGCACCAAGTCCAACTCCAGGTTCCGGTGCCGTACAGGGGGACCGGGCCGAGGTAGGGGTGGACTTCGGAGAACAGGTTGCGGAGCTTGTGTTGGATTTCGACGAAGATGTCCATCATCAGGAGCGGGGACTCGCTTTGCAATGCGAAGACGCCGTCGGAGGAGAGCATGCGCTTGCAGCCTCGATAGAAGCTCTCGTCGAAGAGCACTGCGCCTGGGCCGATTGGATCGGTTCCGTCGAGCAAGATGACGTCGTAGTTTTCGTCGGCGCTCTTCTTCACATACTCGATGCCATCGATGAAGCGGACGTCCAGGCGCGGATCGTCCCAGGCCGTTCCGATGCCGGGCAGGTATTGCTTCGACGTATTGACGACCATCTCGTCGATCTCGATCATCACGCATTCCTTCACGTCGGGATGTCGAAGCACCTCGCGGACGGTGCCGCCGTCGCCTCCGCCAATGACGAGGACGCGGTCGATGCTCGGTGCGGTCGTCAACGCGGGATGTGCGAGCATTTCGTGATACAGGAACTCGTCGTACTCGCTCGTCATGAAGATGTTGTCGATGACGAGGACCCTTCCGAACCCAGTCGTGTCGATCACCTCGATCTTCTGGAATGGGCTCTGCGCGGAAAACAGGGTCTGCTTGACGAGGAGGCCGAACCGGGTGTGGTCGTCAAAAGTTTCGTCGTACCAAAGGCCCATCGGTTCCTTGCTAGAGGCCTAGCTGAAGTTGCCGGTCACGCACAGCTCCGAGCTCCAGGGGTTGCTGTTGCTGCGCCAAGAGCAGCTCGGTGCTCTGGTGTCCGAGCGCGGCTACGGCAGAGCTGCGCGCTAGCCGAGGCGAGTTGTTGGCTTCGGAAAGGTGCATCAACACGACGCGCTTTGGCGCGCGTGAAAGCTCTGCCAATAGATCTCCGGCTTGCCCGTTCGACAGGTGACCGAACGATCCACCCACGCGTCGTTTCACCATCTCGGGGTAGGGACCGATTTCGAGCATGTCTGGGTCGTGGTTGGCCTCCAGCAGGAGCGTCTCGCATTCGCTGAGGAAGCCTCCGAGCCCTTTCGGAACGTGTCCGAGGTCAGTGACCAATCCTACGGTGGTGACATTCGTTTCGAATACGAGCGCCACCTGAGGAGCGTCATGCGGAATGGATCGCGTGTGGACAGTGATGTCACCGATGACGAAACGCTGGCCTACGGTGAACGATTCGGCTTGCACCTTCGGCTTCAGGCCAATCGATTGCATCGTTGCTTCGCTGGCGCGAACCGGGCAACCGAAGCGCGTAGCGTAGGTCGATGCATGCGCCGCATGGTCGCCGTGGCTGTGCGTCACGACTACTGCCGCGATGTCTGTTGGGGCTTCACGACCGACCGCGGCGAATCGCTGAACGAGTTTGCGGTACGACAGACCGGCGTCGACGAGAACGCTGGTCGCACCGGACTCCAAAAGAAGCGCGTTCCCCTCGCTCCCGCTTCCCAGGATCGTCACCTTCACGCGCAACCTAGAGCACAGCCCGGATCGCTTGGCAAGACTCTTAGCTTGCAACAGCGGGTTTTAGGCGCGAGAGTTCGGCCGTGAGCGACACCGACATCGAATACGACAGTGTTCTCCTGGTGTCCTTTGGGGGCCCAGAGCAACGCGCGGATGTCTTGCCGTTCCTCGAGAACGTGGCTCGAGGCAAGAGCATTCCTCCGGAGCGGCTCGAGGAAGTGGCGGCGCACTACAATCACTTCGAAGGCCGGAGCCCGCTCAACGAACAGAACCGCGCACTGATTGAGGCACTCGAAGAGGAGCTTCACTCCAACGGGATCGACCTCCCGGTATACTGGGGCAATCGCAATTGGGACCCGTTCATCCTGGAAGCGCTTCGTCAGATGCGTGACGACGGGAAGAAGCACGCTCTCGCACTCTTCACCACGGCCTACAGCAGCTACAGTGGATGCCGGCAGTATTTGGAGAACATCGCGCAGGCACGCGAAGAGCTCGGCGAAGGCGCGCCGGCCGTCGACAAATTGCGCGCGTTCTACAATCACCCGGGCTTCATCGAAGCCAACGTGGATCGCCTGCTTGCGGCTCTCGAGACGCTACCCAAAGAGCGCCGCGAATGTGCCCGCGTCGTATTTAGCGGGCACAGCATCCCGATCGCGATGGCTGAGACATCCGACTACGCCGACCAACTCGAGGAGACGGCCCGCTTGGTTGCCGAGGGCGCCCGCCACGACCGTTGGCAGCTGGCCTATCAGAGCCGCAGTGGAGCGCCGCACGTTCCCTGGCTTGGCCCAGACATCCTCGAGCATCTCGACGCCCTATCGCAGATCAACGTGAAAGACGTCGTGGTCGCGCCGATCGGGTTCGTGTCGGACAACATGGAGGTGATCTGGGATTTGGACCACGACGCACGGGACTACGCCGACGAGCTCGGCATCACCCTCACGCGGGCGCCCACGGTGGGGACGCACCCCGCGTTCGTTTCGATGATACGCGAGCTCATCGAGGAGCGTCTTGGCAAGCTCGCGGTGCGCCAGGCACTGGGCAAACGGGGCCCGCACCGCGACGAGTGCACGACGGATTGCTGCCCGTACCAGCCGCGGGTGTCTCGGCCGCCCGAACCGGCTTGAGCGACGGCTGACTATTCCGGGTCTTTGAACGAAGGCGCGCGCTTCATCATGTTCGCCTGGACCGCTTCCGTTTGATTGGGGCCACCGAGCAGGCTGATTTGAAGCGCGGTTTCGAGCTTGAGCGCGTCGGCGCGCGACATGTCTGGCGCGTCTCTGAGGAGCGCCTTGCCTGCGCGGATGGCGTGGGGCGACTTGGTGGCGATCAGCTTGGCAGTTTCGACCGCGTCGGCGAGCGGGTCGTCCGAGACCTTGGTGGCGATGCCGAGCTCAACAGCTTCGGATCCCGAGAAGATGCGCCCCGTGAACGTCAGTTCCTTCGCAACATCGATGGGTACCAGCCGCAACAGCGTTTGCGTGATGCTCATGTCGGGGATCAACCCCCACTTGATCTCCATGACGGAAAATTGGGCGTCGGCGGTGACGTAGCGAAGGTCGGCGCCGAGGGCGATCTGGAGTCCGCCTCCGAACGCGAAGCCATGGATTGCGGCGATCACCGGGACCTTCACCTCCTGCCAGACCCATGCCGCGCGCTGCGCCATGTTGGCGGGACTCTCTCCGCCCCTAGCAAGCAGCTTCTGCATCAAGTCGGCTGAGCCGAGGAACGAGGCGAAATCGAGCCCGGCGCAGAAGGCTTTGCCTTCGCCGTGCAGCACGACCGCCCGGATGCTGTTATCCGCGATGATCCGCTCGCCGATGCGGATGAGACCGTCAAACATATCCGCGTCCAAGGCATTGCGTTTTTCCGGGCGCGACATGCGAACCGTCGCGACGGCGCTGTCGATGGTGAGCTGAACTCGATCGGACATGCAGACCCCCTAGCTGAAGACGACGGTCTTGTTGTCGTAGACCAGGATTCGGTCGTCAAGGTGCAAGCGGACGGCGCGCGCCAACACGACCTTTTCCAGGTCTCGTCCCTTGCGCACGAGGTCCTCCACAGCGTCGCTGTGTGAGCAGCGCACGACGTCCTGCTCGATGATCGGCCCTTCATCGAGCTCCGCTGTGGCATAGTGGGCGGTGGCGCCGATCAGCTTGACGCCTCTTTCGAACGCACGGTGATACGGCTTGCTGCCCATGAATGCGGGCAGGAATGAATGGTGAATGTTGATGACCTGGCCCTCATAGCTCTTCAGAAAATCATCGGTAAGAATCTGCATGTATCGGGCGAGCACGACCAGGTCGACGTCAGCTTCCCTCAACAGTTCTAGAGCTTTGGTTTCTTGTGCACGCTTCGTCTCTTTGGTGATCGGCAGGTGGTGGAAGGGGATCCCGAATTGCTGCGCCACCGGCTCGAGATCCGGGTGGTTGCTGATGATCATCGGGATTTCGGTGGACAGCTCACCACCGCGTTGCCGCAACAGCAAGTCGTACAAACAATGGTCGTACTTCGAAACGAAAATGGCAGTCTTCGAGCGGTGATGGCCGTTCGCGATGCGCCACTCCATAGAGAAGCGCGATGCGACCTCCGCGATCGCCGTCTCTAGACTCGTGCGGTCGGTATGCAGCTCAGAGAGATCGAACTTGATGCGCTGAAAAAACTGGCCGGCCACGGGGTCGGTATGCTGGTCGGCGTCGATGATGTTGGCGCCGTGGCCATAGAGAAGCTGCGCAAGCGCAGCGACGAGGCCTTTGCGATCGGGACAGCAGACGAGCAAGGTTGCGGTTTGTTCCACAGCTACGTGTTTAGCCGTTGAGCGAGCGATCGGCCAGCGCCCGCTCCGCTACCTGCTCAGCCGCTCCATGGCGTCGCCGAAGATGTAGACGAGCTGCAGGACGCCGGCGACGGTGCCGAGCACGGCGCCGGCGGCGATTAACTTCCACTCATCGTGCTGGAACGCCGGCCTCAGCACCCCTTCGTAGCTCTCACGGTCGAGGGCCTTCATGCGGCGTTCCAGCTCCCCTTGAAGGTCCACCGACTCGCCGGCGAACGTGTGAAAAAACCCGCCGGGCTTTGGCCATTCGGTCTTGATGCGTTCGAGGAGCTCGGCGTGGAGGGCAGGGCGCTGCTCTTCCGGCAAGACCAGCTTCGCCATCGGGTGAGCTTCGTACTTCGCGATCACGTCGCTGATCCGATGCTCCACGATTTCGTTCATTCGCGTTGCGCCGTCGCCCTCCATGACTGTGGTCACGATGTTGTCCGCGTTCAGCACGCGCGTTGCGACTATCCGACCGAATGCTTCGGCTACCTCGTTTTGCCGCTTGTGAAACAAGCCTTGCACCGTCATCGGGCCGACCTTCACGGGCTCACGCGGAGAGAACACCAACCTGATGGCGATCCAGTTGGTCAGATAACCGACCCAGAACCCGGCCGCGGGAAGGATCCAAGGCGCGGGATAGAGGACCCAGATGACCATCTGGAAGACGCCGAACAGGAAGCCGAAGTAGAGCCCCGAGCGCTCGATGAACTTGAACTCCTGGCGGCCTACTTCGTAGAACATCTCGCCCATGAGCGCTTTGTGACGCGCCATGGCTTCGAGCACCGTCTTCTCGATGTCCATGATGTTGTCGATGTCATCGGCAATGTCCATGGCGATCGCGCGGGAGACTTCGATAACCTCGACGCGGACCTGCTCGCGCACTTTGTTCTGCATGAACTGGCCCGCGTTGTCCCACATCGCCTTGGCGTGCTTGTTGGCGACTTCGTCGACCACCTGTTCCGTGACATCGTCGATAACCGCGCCGAGCTTTCCCGCGAAAGAGTCGGCGTTGAAGGTTTTGTCGAAGAGTTGCCGCAGCGACAAGAGCTTCTGGGTAATCAGCGTGTTCGAGACCTTGGCAAGGCGCAGTGCATTGGCGGGGATCACGCCTTGCCAGCCGAGATAGGGCGGAATGCCAACGAACTCGACCGGATGAAACATCATCTTGATGGCGACCACATTCGTGAACCATCCGACCAGTGCGCTGACCAGCGGGATCAGTAAGACGATCCAGTTGTCTTGAATGCGGGTCAGCAGTTCCATCGACGTCGATGCTCAGGCGGCGGGATCAGGGAGAGTAGAGGTGCATCCAGTAGAGCAGGAGGGTGATCGTTTTGGCGTCCTCGATGTGCCCGTCCTTGAGCATGTCTCGCACTTGCCATTGTGGAATCGGGAACACTTCGATTTCTTCGTCCTCATCGAGCGCCTGTGAGGTCTGCTCGAGGTCTGTGGCCAGAAAGCCGTACATGCGCTCATTCAGGATGCCCGGAGACGCGAAGAACTCGATGAGAGGAGCCAGTGTCCCGGCGCGATAGCCGGTTTCTTCCTCGACCTCTCGCGCTGCGCACGCCTCCGGCGCTTCGTCGAGTTCGAGTGTGCCGGCGGGCAGTTCCCAGAGGACCTTGCCAACTGTCCTGCGAACGTTGCGAATCAGAATCACCCGCCCGTCGTCCATCAGGGGTAGGATCACGGCCGCGCCCGGGTGCTCGATCACATCCCGAACGATCTCTCCACCATCCGGGGCGTCGAACTTCAAGCGGGCGACCCGGAACAGCGGCGTCTCGAGGAGCAGCTCGCGCGATTTCATGGCGGGCATCATGGCTGACTTTTGTTGGGGTTTCACGTCAATTTGACTCGATCGTGCCGGATCGCCATTGTGGGGGCGTGCGGCTGGGGAAACTATGGGGCTCGCCGTTGGCGATCGTGCTGGTTGGGGTAGTGATGGCGGGCGTGTGGACGCTCGGCTACGGCGCTTCCACGACCTTGGCAGACGCAGCTACGAAGACGCCTGCCTCGATCGATGAGAGAGGGATGCTCGAAGCCGTCCGCTCGGCTCAGCGCATGGGGCCGAAGCTTCTGCGGCCGCCGCCGAACGACGAGCTCGGGCTCGACATCGCGATCGAGGATCGGGACGGCCAGTCGATGGAGGCGTTGCATCGCGCCCTGGCCCGCGCAGCGGCAGGCGAAGGGCAGGCCCGCTTGCTCTTCTACGGAGCCTCGCACGTCGCGAGCGACCTGTTCACAGGCTACATTCGTCGCGAGCTCCAGACGCGTTACGGCGATGCCGGTCATGGGTTTCTCCTTCCCGTGCATCCCTGGCGCACCTACAGGCACCGCGATATCAACATAGAGAGTGACGGGAAGCGTTGGGAGACGCAGCGCGCTCGCGTCGGTAACTCGGAAGTCGAGCGCCTCGGCCTCGCCGGGATTGCGATGATGAGCCAGCGGGGCGGGTCGTTCGGTGCGGTGTACACGGCGGAGCAAGGTGACTACGGTCGGACTGCTAGTTTCTTCGAGCTGTACTACAAGAAGCACCCTCGCGGCGGCGACATGGATGTCCTGATCGACGGGAGAACGGCGCGCCGTATCTCCACGCGCGCTGCCAAGATTTCGACGGGCTACGCCACATTTCGTGTGCCCGACGCGCCCCATCGCTTCGAGATTCGAACGTTGAGCGAACGCCCTGTCTGGGTGTATGGGCTCACCGTCGAGCGAGACCGACCCGGCGTCGTAGTAGACACCCTCGGAATCAATGGCTCGCGTGTCCGGTTACAGCTTCTTTGGGACGATGAAGTGTATCAAGAGCACGTGCGGCGCCGGAATCCCGACTTGGTCGTCCTGGCCTACGGCACCAACGAAAGCGGCGATGAATCACCGCTCGAGGACTATGAGCGTGATCTTCGCGCGGTGGTCAAGCGCCTGCGGGACACGGCGCCCGATGCCTCCTGTCTATTGATCGGTCCGTCGGATCGCCCGATACAAGTCGAGGAGCGCGTGTTTGAAGACCGGAGCCGAACTGCTCGCTTGATTCAGGTGCAACACCGGGTTGCTCTCGAGCACGGTTGTGGCTTCTTCGATCTGGTGGCGTTCCAGGGCGGCGCCCTTTCGATGGTGCAATGGGCCGCCAGCGACCCTGCCTATGCGTCGCAAGACCACATCCACTACACCCGCGTCGGCTATCAGCGTTTGGGCGAGGTGTTGTTGTCGGCGTTGCTCGAAGGAATGCCGGAATCGACCGAACCCGAGAGGTAGTCCGCGAAACCCGCCAAGAGGGCTTTGTAGAACATGTTGCCGATTATCTCGTAGCCGGCCGGCGTCGCGTGCCGGAAGTCGCCCATGGCGAGCCGGGGCCGCGCCTTGTACCAGCGTCGCATGGCATCTTGTCCGCCCATCGCCTGCCAGGTGTCGTAGAAGGCGCATCCGGAATCGAAGGCAGCGCGCCGTTGGGCAGCGACGATGAGTGGAATCGTCGGCAGCGTGCGGATGCGTCCGCGGTGCCGCCGGGCCTGGTCGAGCGGCGCGAACACGAGGCAGCCGAGGTCCTCGCGTCCCTGGCGCATATGACCGAGCACCTGAAGGTAGTCCTCGTAGAACGCCTCTTCCGTTCGGTCGTCGCTTGCCTCATTGCCGCCGAACCCGAGGACGATCAGGTTCACGCCGCGTTGCTCGAGCTGGACCCTGATGTGGGATTCGTCGTAGTTGAGGAGGCGATTGGCCCGTGCGCCTACCAAGCCGAGTGAGTCGTAGACCACGCCGGGGCCCTCCCGTTCGACCGCCACGCCGTAGAAGGTGACCGGGCCGCCTCGTGCGTAGCGAAGCTCGAGCAGATGCGGCCCGTCGGGCGCTTTGATCGAAAGCACACCGTCACCGATGACCTCGGCCTTGGTCGAGACGATCTCTCGCTCCCCGTTGTCGAGTCGGACGGAGAATTTTCCGCCTCGCGGCTGCTCTTGGTAGTAGATGTCGAACCGCGAAGCACGTCTGCCGACGTTACCTCTCTTGGCCGTGCCGACCCGTGCCCACGAGCCCCGCCGCGCCCGTGATTGCACGCCTCCGTAGCCGTAGCGCCCGTTGCGATCCTGGCGGCGCACGACCTCGCGGACGTCCCAGGCATCGCGATTGGAAGATTGCCGAACGCCCCGGTGCCTGTACGGGACGTATCCTTTGGCGGCGAGGACGAAGCCATGGCCGGCATCTCCAAAACGGGCCTGAAGGTTCTCCCGCACGGTTGACGTGATCAGGTCGGTGGCGATGCTCGAGTCGCCGTAGTGTCCAACGCGCGTGATCATGCCTTTCTCGCCCTGTGCTGTCTTTTCGAGCGCCTCGTAGAACGCGCGCATGCCGCGCCCAGTCGGGTCTTCGATGTAGACCGAAATACCGGCGTGCTCCTTCGGGCCGATCCTCGGGCGGTCGTCCGGCTCGATCGGGGGGGGGACGACCGGCGCGGCGCCGAGGTTTGCTGCCACCGTCTCGCCTACCGCTTCGGCTAGTCGCTCGGCGCCCGCTTCCGTGGTCGTCGATGTACGGTACGACCCGCCGTGACCCGCGAACGCGGGGATTTCGCCCCAATGTTTGAAGAGCCGGACGATGGGGAGCTCCTCCTCCCCGGGAATCCATGGACGCAGCCCATCCATTGGCGGAACTACATACGTCAGCGCGCACGCGGCGAACATGAACATGGTCACCGTCGTGAGGTGCTGCAGGGGCGTGAGCTGGTTGTAGATTCGTTGGATCATCAGAACTGGAAATAGATGTAGGGAACGACCGCGCTCGTGGCGACGGCGCTCAGGACGAAGCCGAGCGCCGCTAGGGCGACGCCCTGCGCCGGTGCCGGCATGGATTTGAACCCGAGCTCAATCGACTCGAACCAACGCTTGGGTGTGTAGTGGGCGGCGAAGGTCACGATCAGCATTGCCCAGACACCGAGAGAAATCTGCGCGACGGAAAACGTCCCGGAGGCAAGCCTCACTGTGACGTCGGCCGCATTTTGAAGGCTCGTCGCCCGGAACAGGATTCTCGAGAACACGACGAACTGCAGCGCCCAAAACACCTTGAATGCGTGCCGTTGCCAGGTGTCGATCGTATCGCCGGTGCGACCCGAGCGCCGGTAGAAGAAGCGATGGATCACCATCGCCATCGATTGGAGGAGCGCGTAAAACACAAAGGTCCACGACGCGCCGTGCCAGATGCCGATGAGGAACATCGTGAGCCAGAGGTTCCAATACGCTCGGACAGGGCCGACGCGGGAGCCGCCCAACGGGAAATACAGGTAGTCGCGGAGCCACGTGGACAATGTGATGTGCCAGCGGCGCCAGAACTCCGCGGGGCTTGCCGATTGATACGGCCGGTCGAAGTTCTCCGGGAGCTCGAGACCCATGAGCTTTGCCGAGCCGCGTGCGACATCGGTGTAGCCGGAGAAGTCGCAGTAGATCTGCATCGTGAATCCGTAGAGCGCGATCACGACCTCGGCCGCACTGTAGAGCTCCGGCTGATCGAAGATGCGGTCGACCAGATTGACCGAGAGGTAGTCGGCGATGACGACCTTCTTCACCATGCCGGTCGCCACGAGGAAGAGACCTTGAGTGACCTGCTCGTCTCGAAGGGTGATCTTGCGCTGGAGCTGCGGGAGGAGCTGGGAGGCGCGAACGATGGGGCCGGCGACCAGCTGCGGGAAGTAGGTGACGAAGAAGGCGAACTGGAAAAAATTGCGCGTCGGTTCGAGCTTCCGCCGATAGATGTCGATCGTGTAGCTCAGGGTCTGGAACGTATAGAACGAGATGCCGACCGGCAGCAGCACGTCGAGGAAGGGCGGGCTCTGGATCTCGACGCCGAAAAACAGGCCGAGGACGTCGGCGGTCGCTTGGGACGCGAAGTTGAAGTATTTGAAAAGACCAAGCAGGCCGAGGTTGGAGACCAGGCTTACGATCAACCATCGCTTGCGGGCTTTGGGCGCGTCCGTGGCATGGATTCGGAGGCCGACGACATAGTCGACGAGGGTCGACCCGAGGATCAGGACGATGTAGGCGGGGTGCCACGCCATGTAGAAGAGGCACGACGCCACGAACACGAAGACGATCCGCAGCTGCGCGTGGCGAGCAAGCAGCCAGAATCCCGCGACGGCGATGCCCAGGAACAGAATGTAGTCGAGGCTGTTGAAGAGCACCGGTCACCTTGGTCAGCGTGAACGCGCCCGGTTTTAGCCGCAGGCGGCCCAGCACGCTAGTTGCTTGACGGGGAGGCCGCTTCGCCCAAGCATCTGCGGCCGGAGGTTTCCATGAAGATAGAGGGTTCAGTAGCGCTGGTGACGGGCGGAGCTTCCGGCTTGGGCGAGGCCACTGTTCGCCAGTGGGTGAGTCAGGGGGGTCGAGCGGTCATCGTCGACCTGAACGTGGATCGCGGGAAGGAGCTCGCGGCCGAGCTCGGCGACGCCGCCGCGTTCGTGAAGGCGGACGTGAGCAACGCCGACGAAGTCCAGGCTGCCGTTGAGCAGGCGACGTCGATGGGCGCGCTTCGGGCCGCGGTCAACTGCGCTGGCATCGGTATGGCCTTGCGGACGATCGGCAAGGATGGGACGCCTCATGACTTGGGGGTCTTCCAGAAGGTCGTTTCCGTCAATCTTTTTGGGACCTTCAACGTTCTCAGGCTCGCGGCCTCGGCGATGGCCAAGAACGAGCCTGAGGATGGCGAGCGCGGCGTAGTGGTGAACACCGCCTCCATAGCCGCCTTCGATGGTCAGATCGGGCAGGCGGCATATTCGGCCTCCAAGGGTGGCATCGTGGGGCTGACTCTGCCGGCGGCACGCGACCTATCCAAAGCGCGGATTCGCGTAGTGACGATTGCGCCCGGCACGTTCGACACGCCAATGCTCGGGATGCTTCCCGAAGAGATGCGCGCGGCCCTTGCTGCAACCATCCCACACCCGAGCCGGCTCGGACGTCCGCAGGAGTTCGGCGCGCTCGCCTGTCACATCGTCGAGAACAGCTACATCAACGGCGAGGTCATCCGGCTCGACGGAGCCATTCGCATGGCGCCGCGCTAGCTTGCCGAGCGTTCCGACATTGAGGGTGCCCCCGAAGCGCCGGCGCCGGATCTTCGGGCTCGCGCTCCCGATCATTGGCGGCATGCTCTCGCAGAACGTGCTGAACCTCGTCGACACGGCGATGGTTGGCACGTTGGGGGACGCAGCGCTCGCGGGCGTCGGGCTCGGCGGCTTCGCGAACTTTCTGTTTGCAGCCTTCATTCTGGGCCTGTCGGCCGGTGTCCAGGCGATGGCAGCGCGTCGCGTCGGGGAGGGACGCATGTCGGAGACGGCGATCCCTCTAAACGGGGGCTTGCTGCTCGCCCTGGCCATCGCCGTCCCTTGGTCGGCGGTGCTGATCACGCTTGCCCCGGAGTACTTCCCGCTGCTCACTGACGACGTTGCCGTCGTCGAGCAAGGGGTTCCTTATCTTCGAGCACGCCTGTTCGCGATGTTCGCCATGGGGATGAACTTCGCGTTTCGTGGATACTGGAACGCGGTCGACAAATCGATCCTCTACATGCGCACGATTATCTCGATGCATGTGCTCAACATCTTTCTCAACTGGGTATTGATCTTCGGGAACCTTGGCGCGCCCGCGCTCGGCGCGGCCGGTGCGGGCGTGGCTTCGGCAATCGCCACGGTGTTCGGCGCGGCTTCCTATTTCGTTCTTGGGCGGAGCTACGCACGGGACGCAGGCTTTCTTCACGGGCTCCCGAACCGCGCGACCATGGCGACGATCATCAGATTGGCGGCCCCGGCAGGGTTGCAGCAGTTCTTCTTTGCGGCGGGCATGACCGTGTTCCTGATACTGGTGGCTCGGATGGGCACCCCGGAGCTCGCGGCGACCAAAGTGATCATCGACATCATGTTGGGTGGTATCTTACCCGGGATCGGCTTCGGGCTCGCGGCTGCGTCGCTCGCGGGTCAAGCGCTCGGTCGCGGCCATGCGGAGGACGCGAAGCGATGGGGCTGGGACGTCACCAAGATGGCCGTTCTGGTCGTCGGCGCGCTTAGCATTCCTGCGGTGCTGGTCCCCGAATGGCTTCTGAGCGGCTTCATCCACGAACCTTCGACGCTTGCCCTCGCCAAGAACCCGCTCCGCCTCGTCGCGGTGTTCTTGGCCCTCGACGCGGTGGGCATGGTGCTGATGAATGCTCTCATGGGGGTCGGAGACACCAAGCGCGTGATGTTCATCGGGACGAGCTTCCAGTGGATGCTCTTCCTCCCGGCGGTGTACGTGATCGGCTCTGTGATGGGCCTGGGTCTCGTCGCGGTGTTCGCGGCCCAGGTGATCTATCGTGGCTTCCAGTCGCTGACCTTTGCTCTCATGTGGAGGGGAGGGCGCTGGCAGTCGATCGAGTTTCAGTGACCTGCGCGCTGGCGCGCTCATACCTCTTCGGTTCCGCGCTGCTCATCATTCCACGGGCTTGCCGGTCGACCGATCGAGCGTCATCCACGGCGTTCCTGCGATTTGCACTTCGATAAGCTCTTCATGAACCGAGAGCATGGGCGTGCTCGCGACGGCACCGAGCTCGGCACGCCAAAGCTCCTTGCCCGAACCAACGTCTTTGGCGATGACGACGCCCGGGTCGCCACCCTGTGCCTCGTACAGCACACCCTCTCTCAACACTGAGGCACTCTGCCCGACGCCAGGTGCTTGGCCTTCGCGAACTCCCTTTTCGAGTTGTGTGGCCCCAAGCCAGGCGACTAGCCCGGCGACGAGAACCAGGCCGAGCAAAACGGCAACGACGCGCTTTCCAGACTTGCCTTCTTCAGCCACGCTCGCTTCTTAGCACGTCCGCCGTGAGCGCCTAGCGACGCCACATCTCCCACAAAGGGACGACGCTCATCACGAAGTAGCTGATCAGCATCAAGGCGCCCGAGGCCGCATAGGTTGCGACCGCACCCGCGCAGCCGTGTGCGACGAGCCACGGAGCCGCGATATGGAGCAACGTCCCGGCCGACCCGGCGGCGACCCACGCCGCCTTCGCCTTCTTCCGGGACCGCGAGAGCATGTAGATGTGGCTGAGGATCAACAGGTACACCGGCATTGAGAACAGGTGAAAATGGGTAACCTCGAGCAGTTTTCGGCGCGGCATGGGTTCGAACGCAGCAAGCTCTTCACCACCGGGCGGCAGCACCAACGTGGGCCCCCCCTCGACCTCTGCCGCTTCGGTAGGCGCAGCTTCGCCTCCGTAGTATTCGCCGGCTTCGCCTAGGTCGAGGCCGACCATGTCATGGGTGAGCCAAAGTGTCAGCGCCAACCCCGCAAGGGTGAACACCAGGAATACGGTGTACACGGCGCGCGCACCCAAGGGTAGGGCGCGCAGCCTGCCGGACGGTCGAGTGAAGTCTTGCATGGCTCGAGCTAGGATGACGTGAGCACGGTGTCGTGCAGCAACAACGTCGCGCGCTTCACGGCTTTGGCCATCGCGCGCGCGGAAAGCGTCGCACCGGAGATCACGTCGATGTCGTGACCTGGCTTGAAGCCGCTGTCGGCTTCCTTCCCAATGAACTGCCTGCGGAAACGCTTCGAACGAATTCCTTCACCGTACGGCTCGCGATAAGCGACCACTTCGACGCGTGTCACACGGCCATCGCAATCGAAGAAAGTGGCGAAGTCGATGTATTCGTGCTGACCGATCTCGCGGTCGAACAGAGCGTAACCATCGACGTGGTCCGCGGAGCGCGCGACGTAGAAGATGTACTCCGTCTTTGCGAGCTTCTGGCCGAGCTGTCGTTCGATTCCCTCGCGGCGCTCTGCAGTCAGTTGGACGCGCTGGAAGTCGACCAAGTCCGATTGCCGGAACTGTTCGGCGAGAAGACCACGGACGCTGTAGTAGACCTGCGCATGACCGCTTGCGGCCAGTCCGAAGGTGACGACCGCCACGGCGAGCAGAAGGGCAGCTCTATTGAAAACGCCTTTCATCTTCGTTTTCAACGATAGGGGCAGCTCCGAACTCCCGCAAGCCGAAATTACACGCAAAATTTGCGGATTTAGGCCTCTCAGCTCCCTTTCGGACCCCAATAGGTGCCATATTCCCCAGCGCGAGAGCCATGACTGAGCCGCTCCATCATTTGGCGGGCCGATCGTTTCCCTGGGGGCTCTCCCTGGTGCTGCTGCTGTCGGCGCAAACCGCCTCTGCGGACGCGCCCGGCGCCACCGAGGCGCCCGAGTTCATGGTCGACCTCTTTTCGAGCACGCGGATCTATCCGAACGCCGATGCGGCACTGATGGGGTTTGCGATGGGCGTCCTGTGGCGACCGACCGACAAATGCCTCCACATCGCCGGCGAAGGGTTTGCCCGATTTGGCAGCCGAACCTCGGTTACCGGTGAGGAGCTCAAGATGCGAACGGCCGGCGGCGCCGTTGGCGCACTTTGGGGCAACGGCGATGCCGACCGCTGGTTTGGCGCGGGAGCGATGTTGGACATGGGCTGGGCCCGGGTCGGTCCGCGCGACGACTTCGAGCTCAGCGCCTACTTGCGTGCATTGCTCTATTGGCGACTTCGCAAAGAGTTCTGGGTGGGCCTGGACGCGCGCGCCGGCCACGTGATCATTCCGGTTACCGTCGAGGGGATTGGCATCAAGGGCCCGATGATTGGGCTTGGCGTCGGATTGATGTGGGGCGACGACGGCGGGTATGGCGCGCCGGAGCCGTAGCATTTCGAGCTGAACGGCATACGCCTTCGCATGGGACACATGAAGGCCGCGATCGCGGCCGTGTCGATTCTGGTGGTATGCGGCGCATGCGGTTCGGAGGGCCAGCAGACTGACACGCCGGATGGTGGTATCGGGGCTTCTAGCGTCCCAGCACGCCGCGGTGGCGCGCCCGCAGCGTGGATGCACACCGCAGGCGAAATGGTGATCTTTGGCGGCATGGATCCGATCACGAACGACACGTTCTCGTTCGACGCTACCGCCTCCGAGTGGCGTGAGCTCGCCCCGGAGCAACGAGGGCCCGTGCCCGCGAGCCGATGTCATCACACCCTGAGCGAGATCCCCGGCAGCGACGAGGCGCTCTTGTTTGGTGGTTTCTCGCGCGGAACTCGTTTCAACGACACCTGGCGGTTCGACTTCGCGACCGAAGCCTGGACCGAGCTCGCGACGCAGGGCACGATGCCGGCCAAGCGCTGTCTTCATGCTTCCGTTTTCATCGCCTCTACGGCCGAGCTCTTGGTGTTTGGCGGGATCGCCGGTGGCGGGACTCGCGCTGGCGACTTTTTCGGCGATACCCACGTTCTCGACCTCGCTTCGGGCACCTGGACTAAGATCGAAGGGGAGGGGCCGAGCGCGCGCGAAGGGGCGGTGATGGTCTACTCACGCGATGCCAACGCGGTCTTCCTTTGGGGGGGCAAGGCCTTCGACCACTATCCTACGGGGCTCTGGCGCTTTGATGTGGATGCGCGCACCTGGTCACGCGCTGCCACGACGGGTGACGAGCCAGTCGGGCGCGAGGACCCGACGTATTTCTGGGATGAGTCCAGAAGTAGGCTCACGGTCTTTTCCGGGCGCAACGACAATGATCCGCTCGTCTTGTTCGATGACGGCTACGAGCTTGATCCGGTCGCCGCGGTTTGGGCGCGCGTTGATGCAGCGACGCCGCCACCGCGATGGCGAGCTTCCGTCGCCGTCGATCCGGCAGGCGACCGTGGTTACATGTTCGGTGGTTGGCGAGACTTCGGCGGTAGCGACGCGTTCAACGACACTTGGCGCTACGACTTGGAAGCCCGCACCTGGGCCGAGATTCCGACCAACTAGATGTCGTTGGAATCTCGGATTGGTGTCGTGCTTTCCGGTGGCGGCGCGCGTGGGGCTTACGAGGCCGGGGTCATTGCTGGCATAGTCGAAATCCTCAGAGAAAGAGGGCATCCGCGCGCGCCATTTTCCATCTTCACCGGTACTTCCGTCGGCGCCATCAACGCGACCTGGCTTGCCGCGCACGCGGACCGTCCCGACATGAACGTGTCGGGGCTTCTGAAGCAGTGGCGAAGTCTCGAGCTTCGGGAGTACTTGCGCATCACCCCGATGCGGTTCCTGTTGCGAAGTCGCGGCGGGGAGCGGCTCGGGCGCTCGTTCGTCAACCCACGGGCCCTCGAAGAGCTCGTTCGCACACAGATTCCATTCGGCCGTTTGCACGATAACGTCGACACGGGTGTCGTTCAGGTCCTGGTGGTCGCTGCTCTCAACATTGCGAGCACAAAAACCACCATGTTCGCGGAGGTGGCGTCCGCCGCGCGATTCGTCCCTTCGCGCGACCCCCGGAGGCAGGGCGCGTTGACGCGAATCGAGTGCGGGCATGTGCTCGCATCCGCGGCGATACCCCTGGTGTTTCCTGCGCGAAGGATCGGGTCGGAGTACTACTGCGACGGAGGCATCCGGTTCAATACACCGCTGGCCCCTGCGATTCGTTCGGGTGCCGATCGCTTGGTCGTGGTGTCGGCGTTGCACCGAGAGGATGCTGCGGAGGACCCAGGCGAGCTGCGTCGGCGAATGGCTGCATATCCGAGCCCCTTCTTCATACTCGGTAAGGTTCTCAACGCCCTGTTGCTCGATCCGATCAACTACGACCTCGGTGTGATGCAACGCTTCAATCGCGTTTGGGGTGTGCTCGAGGACACCCTCAGTGCCGACGAGATGCGTCGCGTAAGAGATGTTCTCGAGGATACGCGCGGGGTTGCCTACCGGCGTCTGGAGACGCTGGTGTTTCATCCGTCACAGGACATCGGTGACATCACGACACGGCACGCCAAGCGCCTTGGGGCGAAGTCACTGCCTGGCGTACTAATGGCGGCCTCGGCACGACTCAGGGCGCAATTCGAGTCCGACTTGCTTTCATTCGTCCTATTCGACGGTGATTTCGCAGAGGAGCTCATCTCGCTCGGCCGTCATGACGCGCGCCACAGAGCCGATGAGGTCATCTCGTTCTTTAACGCCTGAATCAGGACGGAGGGTTGGCTGAATACTCCACGGTGAGATCCGGGTGATTTTGCGGGATTCCCACTCGGAACCAAATGAAAGGGAAGAGCGGGTTTGGCAGCCAGTACATCCAGCCGAGGTTGCGAATGCGCTCGCCCGTTGAGAGGACCAGGTCCATCCAGACATAGAGGAACTTGTAGACGCAGAGGCCGGGGATGAAGTTCACTTTGAACCCGTCGGTCCGGAGGAACTTGCGTCGGATGTAGAAGTTGCCTTCGAATGGCATGATGTTCCACCCGACCGGGCCTTCGGCCAGGGGCGTTCCCGTTGGGCGGTGTGAGATGCGAACCCATCGTCGGGCCTGGGTAGTCGCTGAGTCGGCCATTGATCACGTATATGCCGAACGAAACGGAGTTGTTACGGGGTCGGCGGATCTCGGGCGCAGGAGGGTCAGCGAAACATTCGGCCTGGCGGCGCGTACCGAAGGCCATGAATGAAAGGAATCTGTCCATGAAGCATGCGGTACGTAACGCGCTCGCAGTGGCCTTCGGGGTCTTGCTCGTCAGCTCGACAGCGCTTGCCGCGTTTGCGGCGCTCAACCTGGATCGCACTCACAGTAAGGTCAGCTTCACGGCGGCTACGGTGATCTTTGATGTGGACGGCGAGTTCGGGGAGTTCAGCGTCAACATCGATGGTGATCCGAACAAGCCCGAGACCGTCAAAGTCGAGGCCAGCATCGATGTGGCCTCCATCGACACGCGGAACGGCAAGCGAGACGAGCATCTCAGGAGCCCGGACTTTTTCGACGCAGCCAAGTACCCGAAGATCAGATTCACTTCGATAGGCGTGAAGGCGAAAGGAAGTGAGCTGAGGGTGAAGGGAAACCTCACCATGCGAGGCAAGACGAAACGCGTCAGCATTCCGTTCAAAGTCGCCAAGGGCAAGAACGGCGCGGGCGTGGACACGACGACATACAAGGGCAAGCTCACCATCAACCGCAACGACTTCGGGATCGGCACGGACAGCATCGCCGCGAAGATCAGCCTCGAAGACGAGGTCGAGCTCAGACTGCTCATCGTCACCTTCCAATAGGACGAGCCCAGTCTAGAACGCGTCCACGCCAAGGCCGACGAAACCCGAGAAATGCGGGTTGTCGAGCAGCCAGTTGCTTGGAAACGCCCAACCTAAGCGCGCGTAGACCTGCCAGCGGCCCCATCGAAGGTCCGTAAACAGGGCCAAGCCGCCGACTCCGCCGAAGTCGTCGAGGAGACCTTGGCGGCGTGGGTCGTTGATGGCGCCGCCGGAAACGAGCAGGCCGAGCTCCTGCGGTTTGTTCTTTTTGGGTCTGATATGTCCGCTGAGCTGAGCGATCGCCAAGCGTTCTGAAATGTTGGCGGACCAGGGCAGGCCCGGGATCACCAGCACGTAGGGATTCATACCGCCGATGCGCATGCGGGTCATGTCGTCCTGAAACCAGCCCCAGTTGAAGGTTTCTTGTAGCTCTAGCCGGAACCGCTCTCCGCTGGTCCAGCCAGCGCGCAGCCACTGGTTCAGGGTCCAAATCGCTTTGTTCGGATCGTTTCGTCCATCACCGACGAATCCCCAGGCTCGAACATCCGAACGCACGTCGACGCCGACCGAGGCGCCGACGGCAACGCCGTGGATCCGCGGGAAGAGCTTGGATGCGCGATACTCCTGGCCCGGCGAATCGATCTTCCAGAAGATGTAACCGAGCCGTGGCTCGAAAACCCAGGTATTGGCGGGGAGCAGATAGGCCGGGTCGGTATTCTTGTTGCCGAAGAACCAGTACCGCACGTTGGTGAGGAGCTCGAGGGTATGGTGGTTGGCGACGTGCCACTGGATCTTTGGCAAGAGGACCACATAGCTCGCATTGAAACCGAGCCCAGGGCGCCGAAGCCCTTGCTGGTAGTACTGATGAAGCAGGCCGGCGAAAGCAATCTCTCCGCGAACGGCAACCGAGAGCTCGAAGTTGTTGCCCAACGGAACGCGTTCGATCTCCAGGTGGATGGTGTCGGTGTTGTAGTAGAGTCGAACGTCGCCCTTACCGACCTTGTCCTGGCCCACGGCTTCGAATAGGACGAAGCCGAACCCGGTGGCTTCCGGAACGAAAGCGAAGTCTGCGCCAGCCGCAGCGGAGCCCTGCCACCCTTCGGCTTGAGCCGTGGACGCAACCAGCGTCAGCGCGAGGGTGGAGGCAAGGAGCCGGAGCATCATCGGTGCAACCTTAGCTGACCGAAAGTGAGCCGTACACGCGGGACCGGCCCTCCCACTCAACCTGGACTAGAACATGTAGCCCACGCCGGCGTTCCAGCGGTTCTCGTGCGGGCCCGATGAGGCTCGCACCGCCTGGTAGTCGAATTTGAAGACGACCTGGGGAATGGGTCGGTAGCTCAGGCCGACCGTCGGCACGGTAAATGCCGGGAGGTCGAAGGCAGGGTCCGACTCCTGAAACGTCGTGTCGTAGTAGTCGACGCGCACGAACGGCACGAGCGCCATCTCGGTGTCGACGTGGTGCAGCACGTTGTAGCCGAGCTCACCGTACGCGCCAAAGAGGTTCGATCCCACCGTGCTCGTGGGAACGGTCTCGCCTGGCTGAACTACGCGGAGAGCATCGGTGTCGCTCACGTGGAAGTAGGCGATGAGGGCGCGAGACTCGAAGCCCTTTCGTATCACGCGCCAATCGCCCGAAATACCGCCAACCTTCACGTTCAAGTCAGGCAGCTCGCTCGGTCCTGCCAAGCCGAAGTACGGCGATACGCCGAGGACCATGCCGAGGATAGGCTCCCACTCGAGGCGGCCCACAAACGCGGGGCCGTTGAGCTCGGCCTGAGAGACCTTGAGCCGAACGCCGCGGAGGCCGCTCGAGCCGGAGAAGCCGCTCGCGTCGAGCCCACTCATGACGTACAACTCGTACCGAAAACCATCCTTCGGCTGACCCCAGATGCCCGCGCCTCCTTCGCGCCACGTGGTTGGGATGATCACGCGATCGACCTGTGGACGTTCGACGCCGTTGAAGATCGGAGGCTCGTGCCATTGGTTGACGATACCCATGGGCACGAGGACCACGCCCGTGCGCAGATACAGCGCCTCGCTCTGGCCTTTCAGCAAGCGCCAGTCGACGAAGGCCTGCTCGATCTGAATTGAGCCCGGGACTGCCACGCCGCCGCCGTCGGCAACGAACGCGTGCTCCAGCTCGAGCTCGGAATAGAACTGGAAGCGATCGTTGAATCGATGCGCAAAGAAGATGACGAAACGGTGAAGATCGAGCCTGGAGCTGAGGCTATCATCCTCGGGCTTCACCATATTGAGATGGAGCTCCCCGTAGCCGCCGATGATGGTCTTCTGTTCACGCCGCATGCGTCCTTGCTGCATGCCGCGCAGCGGATCGATCTCGACCCGATACGATCCACGCGCGGGCTCTTCCGGCGCGACCTCCTCCGGAGGCAACACGATCTCCGGCCCGTCAGTGTCAGTGTCAGCGTCAGTGCCAGTGTCAGCGTCAGTGTCAGCGTCAGTGTCAGTGCCAGTGCCAGCGTCAGTGTCAGTGTCAGTGTCAGCGCCAGTGTCCGTGCCAGTGCCAGTGCCAGTGCCAGCGTCAGTGCCAGCGTCAGTGCCAGCGTCAGTGCCAGTGTCCGTGCCAGTGTCAGCGTCAGTGTCCGTGTCAGCGTCAGCGCCGGCGTCCGCGTCTGGGGAGGGCGTTGAGCTTCCGGTGTCGGCCGGGCTCTCTTCCTGCGCCCGGGCCGTGGAAAGGGCCAAACCCAGCCCGCTCACTACGAGCGCCGCCAGGCAACTCAGCCTCAAACCCTTGGATACGTACGTCATCGTCAACCTCTCCATGTTGCTAATGAAAGTGATTTTCATCTTCGATAGCATAGCCCCCGATAGGTGCAACTATGATCGCGCTGGCACACCCTGGCCCAAGCGCTACGGTGAAATCACTCTACTTTTCGCCAGGCACACTGTTTGCTTGTTCTTGGTTGCAACTAGGAGGAAGAGGATGCGCAGGTTTTCCGAAATACTTTGTTTGGTGCTGATCGGTGGCTCGATCGGGTGCAACACCAGCCCCGAGGTTAGCCACTACGAGGCGGCGCTGAGGCAAGCGGCGACGTGCGATGAGGTTCTCGAAGCGATTCAAGAGGACGCCATGGCCAAGGTCGACCTGGAGCTCAAGTCCTTCATCGATCAGGAGTACTACTCCCAATGGGGCGGCCCTGTCGCATTTGGTGGCGGTGTCCTTGAAGGTGACGCGGGCCGAGATGTAGGCGCCCCGACCTCGGCAGAAGGTGACAACGGCGCGCAGGCTCCTTCGGGATTCTCGGATACGAACCGCCAAGTCGCGGACGTCGATGAAGCCGACATCGTCAAAGTCGCTGACGAGGGCCGCAAGCTCTACGTGATTCGCGGCACCGGTTTCCATGAGTTCGATTCCTGGCCGGCGTCGCAAACCTCCAAAGTCGCCGACCTCGAAATCGAAGGCGGCGCGATCGAGATGTTCGTCGAAGGCGACCGCGCGGTGGTGTTCTCCAATGCCTATCAGGTCGAAGCGCTCGACGACGGCGATCTATGCCAGGGCTATGGCGGTGCGCCGGAGCTGGTGGCGGACTATGAGGGCGCCTACTACTGCGGGCGCTCGTTCGTAAAGATCACCGTCATCGACCTTAGCGGCGACACACCCCAAGCGGTGCGCGAGATCTACGTGGATGGTTGGTACACCTCCTCGCGCCGTCATGACAGCATCGTTCGAGCGGTCGTGCAGAGCAGCATGCAGCGTCCCGGCAGCGTCCCGAATCTCTACGAGATCGTCTACAACGGCGACGTCTACCCGGCGTCGCGCGATGCGGAGATCCTCCTGGCTCGCTTCTGGGCGATGATCGCAAAGGAAGCAATCCGTGCGACGACGCTGGATGAGTGGGTGCCCGTTTGGGGCGAGCGCATCGACGGCGAGATTCAGCAGCAACCCGCGCAGTGCGCGGACTTCTATTCGCCTGCTCCCGGCCTCACGAACTACGGGCTCACGCAGATCGTCGGCATCGACATGGGCAACGACAGCCCGACGCAGATCACGTCGATCCTCGGCCAAGCCACGCAGGTTTACGCCAATGGGGAAGCGCTCATCCTGGCTCAACCCGACTGGACCTGGTTCGAGCGCGGCACCAACAGTGATCGCACCGCCCTACATCGATTTGCGGTCTCGTTCGAAGCGCAACGGACGCCCTATCAGGGGTCTGGTTTCGTGCAGGGGATCGTGAACGATCAGTTCTCGATCGATGAGAAGGATGGGATCATCCGTATCGCCACGACGCGCACCAGATGGCCGGACCGCACCGGGGATATCGCTGCGCCTGAGATCTGGATCCCACCGACGACCGACAACCTCGTGAGCACCTTGAGGCTCAACGGGAACGCGCTCGAGCTCGTGGGATCGACGCCGCCTCTCGCCGAGGGAGAGCGTATTTTCTCCGCGCGGTTCCTAGGCGACCTCGGCTACATCGTGACCTTCCGCCAGGTCGATCCGCTCTTCGCGATCGATCTCAGCAACCCCGAGAACCCCAAGGTCTTGGGCGAGCTCAAGATTCCAGGCTTCAGCGACTACATGCACCCGCTTGGCGACGACCACCTCTTGACGATCGGTCGTGACATCGACGAAGCGACACAGAGAGACAACGGGACAGCGCTGCAGATCTTTGATGTGTCGGATCCGGTGAATCCGCGGCTCGCGCACAAAGCGCTCGTCGGAGAGGGATACTCGGAGGCGAACCACAACCACAAGGCGTTCAATTTCTACGCCGATAAAGGTTTGCTGGCGTTTCCATTCGTGTCCTATGAGGGCAACTTCTCGAGCACGCTCGAGCTCTGGGACGTCAGCGCCGACGCGGGCTTCAACCGTCGCGGCGCGGTCGATCATTCCGACCTCGTCCTCGATGACTGCGGCGGAGTCCCTTACGCAGTGGAGGAGTTCTACTACTACTGCGGCTACCAGCCCCAGATCACACGGGGCGTATTCATCGACGAGTTCATCTACTCGATCAGCCACGGCGGCGTGAGGGTGCACGACGTGAGCGACTTGACCGTGCCGGTGAAGACGGCGAGGTACTAGCCCCGACAGCGACAGCGACAGCGACAGCGACAGCGACAGCGACAGTGACAGCGACAGTGACAGTGCCAGTGACAGTGCCAGTGCCAGTGCGAGCGCCAGTGCTCAGCGACAGTGCCCAGCGTCAGTGCTCAGCTGGTCGCTTCGATTTCCGCTCGCAGCTGCTCTAGCTTCTCGTTGCACTCCGTCCACTCTGTAAAGGACCGATCCAGATCGGTCTGCGCCTCTTGCACTTCGCGGAGCAGGGTGTCGCGGCGCTCCGCGTCGTCGTAGACCTCGGGTTTGCTCAGCTCTTCGTTGTGCTCCGCGATCACCTCTTCGAGCTTCGCGATCTTCTGTTCGAGCTCTCCAACGCGTTTCTCCAGCGGTTTCACGCCCTGGTTCTGTTTGGCCCGAAGCTCGGCTTCCTTGCGACGCTGTTCCTTTCGCGCCTGGCGGCTTCTCTTCTGGGCCACCGGCTTGATCGCGGTGTGCGGTGGCGGGGGCGATGTCTCGTTGCTGGCAGGACCAGAGGTAGTCGTCGAGGGTGCCGGGATAGCTCTCGACGCCGCCGTCGTGCACGACCCAGAGCTTGGTTGCGAGGCGGCGGATGAACGCCCGGTTGTGGCTGACGAAGAGCAGGGTGCCGTCGTACGTGGAGAGTGCATCGGTGAGGGCTTCGGTGGTCTGAAGGTCGAGATGGTTCGTCGGCTCGTCCATCACCAGCACGTTACCCGGCCGGACGAGGATCTTGGCGAGGGCGACGCGCGCGCGCTCACCACCGGACAGCACTGAAACACGTTTGTCGACGGCGCGGTCGCCGAACAAAAGCGCTCCGAGGACGGCGCGCACGCGTTGGATGCTCGTGCCGTCGCTGGCGTACGTTGCTTCTTGCAAGACGGTCCGGTCGAGGTTGAGCGCCTCGGCATGATGCTGCGCGAAGTATCGAACGTTCGACTGTCCAGGCAGGTGGACGCGCCCCCCCGAGGCCTCGATTTCTCCCGCTAGGATCTTCAGCAGCGTGGTCTTTCCGGCACCGTTGGGGCCCACGATTGCGATTCGGTCGCCGCGCTCCACCGCAAGTGACACCCGGTCGAGCACCACGTGTTCGCCGAACGACTTGCAAAGGTCGTCAACGCGCATTGGCGTTCGCGCACCGCGCTCAGTTGCAGGAAACGAGAAGCGCACTTCGCGGGCCGACCGATGGAGCTCTACCGAGCCCATCTTTTCGAGCTTGCGCACGCGGCTCTGAACCTGGGCGGCCTTGCTCGCCTTGGCGCGAAAGCGGCGGACGAACTGCTCCAGGTGTTCCTTCTCCTTCTCGAGGTTCTTTGCCGTGTTCTCGAGGAGCTCGCGCTCTTCCTCGCGCTGCGCGAGATATCGCTCGTAGTTTCCGCGGAATGTGCGGACGCCTTCCGGCTCGAAGCTGACGACGCGGTTGACCTGCTCGTTGAGGAATTCCCTGTCGTGCGACACCAGAAAGAGCGCCTGGTCGTAGCTGCTCAGGAACTTCGAAAACCACGCCACCGAGGGCATGTCGAGGTGGTTGGTGGGCTCGTCGAGGAGTAGCAGACTGGGCTTCTGAAACAACAACGAGGCCAGCACGGCCCGCATCTTCCAACCTCCGCTGAGCTCCCCGAGGGGGCGCCCATGGTCGCCTTGCGTGAAGCCGAGCCCATGCAGGATCCGTTTGGCTTCGTGCTCGGAAAACCGTGCGTCGAGCGCCGCGATTTGCTCGTGAAGCTCCGCGACTTCGCTCGCCACGGCGACCAACTCGTCCTCGTGGCCTTTGCTCGCGTGCTCCAGCTCGGCCAACCGAGCCTCATGGCGTTCGAGCCTCTCGCGAAGCTCGGGCCGGCCGGGCACGCTGTCGTACACGAAGGGCAGTACCCTTTCATTCGGGAACGACGCGATCTCCTGAGGCAGAAACCCGACGCGCACGCCGGGCAAGGTTTTCACCTTGCCGCCGTCGGGTTCGATGCTGCCCGCGAGCAATCGGAACAGGCTCGACTTACCTGAGCCGTTCGGCCCGACCAGCCCGATGTGATCGCCCTTGTGCACCTGGAGCGACAGCCCGTCAAAGAGCGTGTGTCCCCCAAGTGCTAGCGAAACGTCGTTGACCGAAGCAACCGTCGTCAAACCAGCTCCGACCGGATCTTGATTTCGTTCAGCAAAGTGCGATGCACCGGGCACTTCCCGGCGATATCGAGGAGGCGTTCGCGTTGCTCTTCGCTGAGGTCACCCTCGAGCTCTAGCTTCTTGTCGATCACGTCGATCATGCCGGTGTCCTTGTCACAGTCCTCGCAGTCCTTCGCGTGAACGCGATCGTGGCGAAGGGTGACTCGTACCGCGTCGAGAGGCCACTCCTTCCGACCCGCATACATCTTCAGGGTCATCGAGGTGCACGCACCGAGTCCCGCCAGCACCAGCTCGTACGGGTTGGGAGCCAGATTCGTCCCCCCCTTATCGAGGGGCTCGTCCGCTGAGAATGTGAGATTGCGAGCCCGAATTCGCTGCAAGAAGCTGGTCGTCTTCCCTTCGACGATCACCTCGCCCTCGGGCGTGTCCTCGGGGATTTCTTCGACGGGTTGCTCGGGTAGGTAGCGGCTGGCCCAGGCAGCCAGGACGTCGGCGACGTATTTCGAATCGCTTCTTCGACCCAGCAAGTGATCGGCCCCGTCCAAGGAAACGAAGCTCTTGGGGTGCCGCGCCGCCTGGTAGATCATTTGGGCGTTGTCGATCCCGACGACGTTGTCCTGCGGAGAGTGAAAGACCACCAGCGCCTTCTTCATGCTGCCAATCAGTTCGGTGATTGGCTCGAAGGGTGCGCCGATGGTGGCGACACCGACCGTTTCCGGGATCTGCGAAGCCGCGGCGAGCACCGCAGAGCCTCCGAGGCTGTGACCGACCAGCAACGCGGGCGCGCGATATGCTTCACGCAGCGCGTTCGCAGCCGCGACGATGTCACTCACATTGTGCGCAAAGGTCGTGTCGCCGAACTCGCCCTCGCTCTCACCGAGCCCCGTGAAATCGAACCGGAGTGTTGCAATTCGCTTCTCTGCGAGTGCCGAGCTGATGTGTGTCGCGGCTCTGCTGTCTTTGGAGCACGTGAAGCAATGCGCAAACACCGCGCAGGCGACCGGCTCGACCGCCGGCAAGTGAACCCGGCCGGACAGCGTCTGTCCATCGCCACCCGCAAATTCGAATCGTTCTACGTCCGTCGTCATAGAGCCTCCTGAGAGTGCTCAGTTGTACAACAGCAGCCGCGGCGCGTTAGCCGACAGCGACCTACTCTGCGGCTTCGAGGTACCGGGAGTGCTCGGGGGTGTCGTAGCCGAACTCCTCGAAGACTTCGCGGAGCTCTTCGGAGACCTCTTCGCGGGTGATACCGAAAAAGTCGAGCTCGAAGTCTCGGGGGCTTTCGTATTCTTCGTGGGCGGCCACAGCTTCGTCGAGCTTGGCTTCGAAGGCCTCGCTGACGGGCATGCCGAGGCGGCCGTACAAGTCCAGGATCGTTTTCTTCGGGTCGCGAATCAGGTCCTCGTAGCGGATGACGATGAACTGGTCCTCCGGGATCTCTTTGCGGCATTCGAGTGCGTAACGGTAGTAGTCGTAACCGAGCCGCTTGAGCGCTTGGATCTCTTCGCCGTCGGGGCGGATGTTTGGCGAGTGCGCCTTCCATGCCTGGTAGAACATATTCAGGAACGATGGCAGGCAGTCGTGCGGGTTACGCACGAGGTACACGAACGCGGCGTCGGGGAACCTCTCGTAGACCGAACGAACGCGCGTCGAGAAAAACACATTCTTGTTCAAGAAGCGCTTGCCACCGGCCTCGAATACGTGTCGCTTGATCGTGTTCTCATAGTAGTCGAGGAACGCGCTCCGCTCCTCGGGCTCCTGGCGGTCGATCCACGTCTGGCTTGGCAGGTCGTCCATGAAAGGGAAGAGCAGACCCATCGTCGGCGATGTGAGGCTATAGATGAGCGTCGCCACGTCCTCCTCCGCCTGGTTGAGGCTGAGGTGGTGAACTTCCTGCCAACGGCTCTCGAGCGGATTGTTGAAGAAGTCGTACGCGCGGTTGAGCACCGAGCCGACGCTGGTCTGTGCGAGCTCGGTCAGCCGTTTGATGGCCTTGGTGGCCGTGACTGACGGAAGAACCGTTTGATAGAGCTTCACCGTGGTGAAGACCTCGTCGTCCATGCTGATGAGGCGGTGGGCGAGGGTGGTCCCGCTTCGCGGATTGGCGAAGACAAAAACCGGCCGCTCGACCTTCTGATCACGATACTCGGGGTAGAGGACATCATCGAGTGCGCGGAAAGTGGCCGCGATCTGGCGGAAGCTAATACCGATCGGGGTGATCCAAGCGGTGGTCACGAGCCGGCCAACGGTCGGCTTCTTGAAGAGGACGCTTCCGATTTCTCGGAGGCCCCGTTTGTTGATGTACATGTAGTCGGTCCCCTGGCAGTGGCTGTCTGACTGCCTTGACCCACGCAGTGTAGGGTCCCTCCCCGTAATTGCTGGAAAAACCGGGCGAACGGTGCTCCGGTTCGGTTGAACGGTCTTGGCTCCCCGGTGAGTGGGGCCCTTACTCGTCCGTCACGCAGCCTTCGGACGCCGACTTCACAGTTTTGATGTACTTGTAAAGTGTCCCGCGCTTGGCTTTGAGCTCGGGCGCCTTCCAAGCGGCCCGCCGCTTCGCCATCTCGGCGTCGTCCACGACGAGATCGATGGACCGCGCTTCGGCATCAATAGCGATGATGTCGCCGTCGCGCACCAAGGCGATGGGGCCGCCCTCCTGCGCCTCCGGCGTGATGTGCCCGATGATGAAGCCGTGCGAGCCCCCGGAGAAACGGCCGTCGGTGATCAGTGCGACGTCCTGGCCGAGCCCCGCGCCCATGATCACCGAGGTCGGCGAGAGCATCTCGGGCATCCCTGGGCCGCCCTTGGGCCCCTCGTAGCGGATGACGACGATATGACCCTTACTGATCTCGCCGCGCTCCATGGCCGCCAGCATGTCCTCTTCGCAGTCGAACACTTTGGCCGGGCCTTTGAAGTGGTAGCCTTCTTTTCCGGTTATCTTTGCAACCGATCCGTCAGGCGCGAGGCTGCCCCGAAGAATCGTCAGGTGCCCCGTCTTCTTGATCGGTGCGTCCCAAGGATGAATGACGTCTTGTCCTTCGGTGAGGTCGGGAAGGTCCGCCAGGTTCTCCGCGAGCGTCTTGCCGGTGACGGTGAGGCAGTCGCCATGAAGCGCTCCACGAGCCAGTAGATACCGAAGCACCGCGGGCGTTCCACCGACGTTGTGCAGATCTTCCATCACGTACTGTCCGCTCGGCTTGAGGTCTGCGAGAAACGGAACGCGATCACTGACGGTTTGGAAGTCATCGATCGTCAAAGGAACATCGACCGCACGGGCCATCGCGATCAGATGCAACACCGCGTTGGTCGAGCCGCCGAGCGCCATGACCGTCACCATCGCGTTCTCGAACGCTTCGCGTGTCATGATGTCCCGAGGCTTGATGTCCTTTTCGAGCAGCAGCTTGATCGCTTCCCCGGCACGCTGGCATTCCTCGTGTTTTGCCGGGTCTTCTGCAGGCGTGGACGAGCTGTAGGGGAGGGACATGCCCATCGCTTCGATTGCAGAGGCCATCGTGTTTGCCGTGTACATCCCACCGCACGCGCCAGCGCCCGGGCAGGCGTGCTCGACGATGTCGAGGCGCTTGTCCTCGTCGATCGATTTCGCCAGGAGCTCGCCGTACGACTGGAACGCCGACACGATATCCAGCTTCTCGCCGTCCTTTCCATGTCCTGCGCGAATCGTTCCGCCGTAGACCATCAACGCTGGGCGATTGAGGCGGCCGATCGCGATCATGCAGCCCGGCATGTTCTTGTCGCATCCCGGGATCGAGATGTTTGCGTCGTACCACTGCGCGGCCATGACCGTTTCGATCGAATCGGCGATCAAGTCGCGCGACTGAAGCGAGTAGCTCATGCCGTCGGTGCCCATCGACATCCCATCCGACACGCCGATGGTGTTGAAGCGCATGCCGACGAGACCTGCGTCGACAACCCCGCGTTTTACGACGGCGGCGAGATCGTTGAGGTGCATGTTGCAGCTGTTGCCTTCGTACCAAACCGCCGAAATGCCGACTTCCGGTTTGTCCATGTCGGCGCGGGTCAGCCCGGTCGCGTACAACATCGCTTGCGAAGCGCCCTGCGACGGGGGTTGGGTGATGCGGCTGCTGTACTTGTTGAGTTTTCTGCTCATTGGGGCTGCGGAGTCTAGCACCGAGAGAGCCCGGCTCTGCCACCTCGGTGATTCGCTTGACTGGCTTCAACCCCGGTCCTACGTCTGTTCAGGAAAATTTGAACAAACTGAGTTATCCGAGTGCCCAGCGCCGCAGCGAAAAAGCAAGACCCCAATGATTCTCAGCCCTTGTGGCGCGATGCCGAATTGCGGGCGGCCGACGCGATGGGTCGTCTGATGGAGTTTTGGGGCTTTCGGCGGCATATGGGCCGCTTGTGGACGATTCTCTATCTCTCCCCCGAGCCGATGACGACTACCGATCTCGCCGAGACCCTCCAGTTGAGCAGCAGCGCGGTGAGCCTGTCGCTCGGAGAGCTGGTCCACTGGGGCGCGGTCCGCAAGACCTGGCGTCCAGGCAAGCGAAAGGACTTTTATCAAGCTGAAAGCAGTGTTTGGAAGCTCCTTCGTCGTGTCTATGAGCGGCGCGAGCTCAACCTCATTCGAGAGGCCATCGAGGCCTTCGGTGACGCGCAGCGGAGTCTCGATGAGGCCCGAGGACACTTGAACGCCGAGGATCGGCGGCGTGTGGACCACATGCACAAGCGACTTTCGCGCCTGAGTGCGCTATCTAAAGCCGGCGAACGGCTCGTTGCGCTGCTGGTCGCGGGACGAATGATCAACCCGTCCGATCTGCAATCTGTGGAAGAAGAAGAGTGATTCACAAGGGTAGACTCAACGGCGGCCTGCCATGTCGTTGATAGCGGCAGTTCGCTCCGATTCGTCGTCCGACGTGCTCACGAGCCTTCAGGCCGTGTGCAATTCGCGGGGGCTCGGAGATCTCTCCGCCCACTTGGGCGACCTTGCCGACTTGGTGAAGTGGGACATGGCCGCGCTCGAGGAGGGTATCCAGAGCCTTCCCGTGGGTGAGAGCGTCGTTCACAAGAGCGCGCACCATTTGCTCGAAACTGCGGGCAAGCGCCTCCGGCCGATGTGCGTCGCTTTGGCCTCGCGGTTGGGCGACGGCCTCGACGACAAGACCCGGGAGTTCGGGGTGGCGGTGGAGCTCGTTCATTGCGCGACGCTCCTCCACGATGACGTTGTCGACGCCGGCAATCAACGCCGCGGAGTGCCCGCGGCGCGTACCCTCTACGGAAACGCTGCTTCGATCTTTGCCGGTGACTGGCTGCTCGTCGATGCGCTTCGCCGCGTGCGCGGCGCCGAAATGCCTGACGTTCTAGTTCGGTTGTTCGACATCATCGATGAAATGATCTTTGCGGAGGCGATTCAGCTCGAGAACCGCGGCCGCATCGACGCGCGAATGCGGACGTATATGCAGGTCGTCGAGGGCAAGACCGCGGCGTTGTTCCGCTGGGCGATGTTTGCGGGCGCGCGTGCGGGCGGCCTCGACCCCGAGGCGTGCAAGTCCCTCGAAGCATACGGGCTTCATCTTGGAGTTGCGTTCCAGTTGATCGACGACCACCTCGATTACGCCGGCGACGGCTCGACAATCGGGAAGTCGCCTTTCACGGACCTGCGCGAAGGCAAGATGACTCATCCGGTGATCGTCGCCCTCGAGCGGGACCCCTCCCTGCGGCCGGTTCTCGAAGAGCTGGTCGCGAGCCCGGTAGACGAGGTTCCCGAAGAAGCGAAATCGAGCTTGCTGTCCGCGCTCCACCGTACGGGGGCCCTCGAGTCGACTCGCGAGCTCGCGATTCGCCAGGCCGATGAAGCCTGCCAGGCGTTGGGCGCTCTGCCAGAGTGCCGCGCGCGAGATGCATTGTTCACGGTGGCACGCGCCACCGTCCACCGGGAGTCCTAGCGAGCAACGAAGAAAGAAGCGCTGATGTCGAAGCAACCACCATCCGTGACGAGCCGCATCCCGGGGTTCTACCGCGAGCACGTCGAAGAGCGGCTTCGCACCATGATCGACACGGGCCTCCTTTCCGAAGAGTCCGTCGGGCACTTGGAAGACGGCGGGCGACTCACCCTCGAGATCGCTGACCGCATGAGTGAGAACGTGATCGGAGTGCATGGCCTGCCCCTTGCAATCGCTCTCAACTTCCGCGTGAACAGCAACGATGTGTTGGTGCCCATGGCCGTCGAGGAGCCTTCCGTCGTAGCCGCGGCGTCGAATGCTGCGCGTCAGGTCCGGATGACCGGCGGGTTCTTCGGCGAGGCGACAGCGCCGATCATGACCACCCAGGTTCAGTTCGACGAGGTGCCGAACCCGCACGAGGCGAAGGCGCGCGTTGAAGCCGAGCGGGATCTGATTTTCCGAATCGCAGACGAGGCCATCCCAGGTATGGTGGCGCGTGGCGGTGGTTGTCGCGACCTCGACGTGCGGGTTCTCGACGAAGACGACGGCGTCATGGTCGTGCACCTCTATGTCGACGTGGGCGATGCGATGGGCGCCAACGTCGTCGACGCGGTCGCCGAAGCGGTTGCTCCGCGGATTGTCGAGATCACGGGCGGCACCGTCGGGCTACGCATTCTCAGCAACCTTCCGCTGCGACGTCGAGTTCAGGTGCGTTGCGACGTGAGCGTCGATGCGCTTGGCGGGCCGGCCTTGGCGGACGGCATCGTCAAGGCGAGCCGCTTCGCCGAGCTCGATCCTTTCCGCGCCGTGACCCACAACAAGGGCGTGATGAATGGTGTCGACGCCGTCGCCGTCGCGATGGGGCAGGATTGGCGTTCCATCGAAGCCGGCGCGCACGCCTTCGCGTCCGTGACCGGCACCTACAAGCCGCTCGTCGTTTGGAGGCGCACCGATAGCGGTGTGCACGGTGAGCTCGACATGCCGATGGCGGTCGGAACGGTCGGGGGCTCCACGCGAGTCCATCGCGGCGTTCGCGCGGGTTTCGAGCTCATGGGTGTGAAGAACGCAGGGGAGCTGGCCATCGTCATGGGCGCGGCGGGCATGGCATCGAACCTCGCGGCGCTTCGCGCACTCGCCGGAGAGGGGATCCAGCGTGGACACATGCGGCTCCACTCGCGCAAGCAAGAGGTGCATGAGAACGCTCGGCTTCAGGCCAAGAAGGTCGAACGAGGTGGTCAGTGAGCGAACCGGTTCACCAGACCCCGTCGCCCAACCCCGGTTCCGGGGAGATGTTCGATCATATCGCGGGCCGCTACGACCTGTTGAACCGGGTGATGTCGATGGGCATCGATCAGTCGTGGCGACGCAAGACGGTGGCGTCGATGCAGCTCCCCGCGGGCGCTCGTGTTCTCGACCTTGCCACCGGTACGGGCGACCTCGCTCTGATGATCGCCCGGCTTCACCCCGACGCGCGCGTAGTGGGGACCGACCCATCCAGCCGAATGTTGGAAGTTGGTGTCGAGAAAGTCGCTCGCAGCGGCCTTGCCGACCGGGTGGAGTTGCAAGCGGGTGACGCACAAGCCCTCCCCTACGAAGATGACTCGTTCGATGGGTGCTGCATCGCGTTTGGTATTCGCAATGTCCCCGACCGAGGCGCCGCGCTCGCGGAGATGGCGCGGGTGACCAAGCCCGGCGGACGCATCGCCGTGTTGGAGCTTGGCGAGCCGAGCGTAGGTTGGCTCAGCCCGATCGCCCGCTTTCATGTCCGCAAGGTGATCCCGCGGATCGGCGGGATGCTTTCGGGCTCGCGCGAGTACAAGTACCTGCAGGAGTCGATCGCGGCGTTCCCGTCTGCGGACGAGTTTGCCCAGCAGATGCAGGCCTCCGGCTTGAAGGTGCTCGACGTGAAGCCACTGACCTTTGGCGCGTGCACTTTGTTCGTCGGCGAGCCGGAGGAGGCCGCGTCATGAGGTCTCAGGGCGCAGCCTTCGCATTCGAAGGGGTACCGACTCGAGAAACGTCGCGAGCGTTCTTGGAGCAAGCCGTTCGCAAGCGTGCCTCTACTGCGAACAACCTCATCGCGACGGTGCCAGTGCCGGTCGCCCGGCCCGATGCATTGCTTCGCGCCTTTCCGCACGAGGCCAGCATCCTGTGGGACCCCCCGCAGACTGACGCATGCTCCGGGCTTGGGGTCGCGAAGACCTTGGCGCCCAACGCGCCTGCGATCGGCGACTTCTTCGACCGTACCGACCACGTGGCTGACGCAGCGAGCCCCGCGCCGCGCGTCTTCGGCGGATGCTCCTTTGCGCCGGGCGCCGCGCGACAGATGCCGTGGGAGAGCTTCGGCGACGGTTTCCTTTTGTTGCCGACGTGGACCTATCACGTTGGCGAGCGCGCGTGGTTGTCGCTTGCGGTGTGCGAGTCCGAGAGCCCGACAGCCGAGCAGGTGCTCGAGGTGTTCGACGCGATTTGGGACAGCCTCGAACGGCCGATCGGCGTGATTCCGTCTCCGGTTTCGGCGCGCCGCATCGATGAAGCCGACCGGGAGACCTGGTCGCGACAGGTCGAAGACATTCGACGCAAGATCCAGGACGGTGTGTTCGAGAAAGTCGTCGCCGCGAGGCACTGCGTCGTCGAGCTCGAAAAGGGCGCGGGTTCTCTCGATGTTCTCAAGCGCCTCGAGTCCAGGTTCCCGGGCTGCACGCGTTTCGCCCTGTGGCAAGGGGACGCGGCATTCTTGGGCGCCACGCCCGAGCTTCTGATCTCGCGTCGAGGGCCCTCGGTCTTGAGCGAGGCGCTGGCCGGCTCGACCGAGCACGGCGATGCTGCGCGTATGATGGCGAGCTCCAAAGAGCGCGAGGAGCATCAGCTGGTGGTCCGAGCGATTCTCAAGGCGCTCGAGCCGTTTTGCGATTCACTCCGTTCCGCTCCGGAGCCTAGCGTCCGCGAGCTTCCGAACGTGCTGCACATGCAAACGCCGGTCGAGGGGCACCTTCGCGAGTCGACGCATATCCTTTCGCTCGTTGAGGCATTGCACCCAACGCCTGCGGTCGGCGGTGTTCCAACGAACGAAGCGATTCAATGGATCGTCGAGCACGAGGCGCAGGCGCGCGGTTGGTACAGCGCGCCTGTCGGCTGGACCGATGCCGCTGGGGATGGCGAGTTCGTCGTCGCACTGCGCTCCGGGTTGTTTCGAGACGGGAAGGCCTGGGTCTATGCTGGCGCCGGAATCATGGCCGGCTCCGATCCCGACGCGGAGTACGCGGAGACCGAGCTCAAGATGCAGGCGCTTCTAGGAGCGCTCCATGGGGACGGCCGCTGATCTACAGACCCAGTGGGCGAGGCTCGTCATCGACAGCTTCGTCCAGGCCGGTGTCGGTGACGCGATCATCAGTCCAGGGTCGCGTTCCACACCGTTTGTAATCGCGGCCCTCGAACACGAAGGGCTCGAGTGTGAGAGCGCGCTCGATGAGCGATCCGGCGCGCACTACGCGCTAGGGCAGGCGCGCAGCACGCTTCGCCCGTCGCTCCTTCTGTGCACATCTGGTAGTGCGCCGGCGAACTACTTTCCAGCGGTCGTCGAGGCGAGCGAGGCGGGCGTGCCCCTCATCGTGCTTTCCGCGGATCGACCTCCGGAGCTACGTGGCGCCGGAGCGAACCAAACCACCGATCAGATCGGCCTGTACGGAAACAAGGTTCGCTTTTTCGCGGACCTCGGAGAGCCGCGGGACGACGTGTTGAGCTTGCGGGCCGCGCGACGAATCGTTGCACAAGCGGTTGCCGAGGCTTTGGGCGTCAAACCGGGCCCGGTGCACATCAATGCGCAGGCGCGCAAACCGCTCGGGCCCGTGCCGGCGAGCGCCGAGCTTCAAGCCCGAATCGACGCGATCCTCGCCGAGCCGCTCACGCAGTTGTATCGCGCACGTCCACTCGATCCCAAGCTCATCGAGCACGTTCAGCCCTTGGTCGTCGATTCCGTAGCCGAGGCGCTTGATTCGGCTGCGCGTCCGGCGATTCTGTGCGGCCCGGCGGACGTGCGGAGCGCGATGTTCGTCGACGCGCTCGACGAGTTGGCCGAGAACTCGGGCGCCGTCGTACTCGCGGAAACCTCGAGCCAGTTTCGATGCTGGTCCGGGTCCCGAGCATTGGGAGCGTTCGATACCATTTGGCGGACGAAGAGCGGGAGATCGATGTGCCTCCCCGATTTCGTCTTGCAGCTCGGCGCAGCTCCAGTGTCCAAGGGTTGGGAGCTGCTTTGTGAGAGCCACCGAATTCGCCGCATCGTCGTTCATCCCTGGGAGTGGGCCGACCCCAGCTCCGACGCCGAAGCAATTGTACAAGCGGACATCGGATCCCTTCTCGCGGCACTTTGCAAAGCCCCTTACAACCCCGCGCGCCGCGACCCGGAGTTCGTCGCGGGTTTCGAGTGGGCCGAGTCGGCGGTTTGGGACGAGGTGTCCGGGATTTTAGACGCGGCCGGCGATGCGCTCACCCAAGGCGGCGCGGCGCGAGCGTTGTTCGAGGCGTTGCCCGACCCGAGCGCTTTGGTTCTGGGAAACAGTCTAGCGATTCGTGATGCGGACGCCTGGGCGCCGCCGAGTGACAAGTTGCTTGCGGTGTATTCCCAGCGCGGAGTGAGTGGGATCGATGGCGTCGTATCCGGCGCTGCGGGCGTAGCTTCCTGGGTGGAAAGAGCCACGACGCTTCTGATCGGGGATGTCAGCTTTCTTCACGATACCAACGGGCTTCAGCTGGCATCCCAGCTGATCGGTCCCCTAGTGATCGTGGTGGTCAACAATGGAGGTGGCCGGATCTTCGAGCAGTTGCCCATTGCGCAGCAGGGCAAGCAGGAATGGCTCTCGTATTTCACCACCCCGCACGAAGCCGCCCTCGGGAGCGCCGCTGCGATCTATGGATGTGAGTTTCACAGCGCCAGCACGGTGACGGGATTCCGAGAGGCGCTCGAGGTGGCGTACGCTCGATCGGGGTGCACTGTCGTCGAGGCCGTCGTGCCTCCGCACAGTGCCCAGAAGCAGGGTCACGAGCTGATCGGTCGGGTCGAACGGGCACTTGGACGCGAGGGTTGTTGATGTGGACGCTGCTGCACGGCTTCACGGGATCCCCTAGAAGCTGGAGACGGGTGGTCGCACACGCCGGGCTCGATCAATCCTCCCGTATCCCGGTTTTGGCGGGTCACGGCAGCGATTGGCAGCGTAGAAGCATGGGGTCCTTTGAGAGCGAGGTCACAAGGCTCGTTTCGTGCGCCTCGAATGCCGATGGGCCGCGGCTGCTTTGTGGGTATTCGATGGGCGCGCGAGTTGCGCTGGGGATGCTCGTCGATCGCCACGACCTTTTCGACGCGGCGCTCCTGATCGGCGTGCATCCAGGCCTGTCCGATGAGGCCACCCGTGCAGAGCGTCGCGCGGTCGACGCGACTCGCGCGCAATCGCTTCGAGACGATGGCGTTGCGGCGTTCGTTGCGGCTTGGGAAGAGCTTCCGCTCTTTGCGAGCCAGCGCAAGCTTTCGCGCGAGATACTGGCTGATCAGCAGGACATTCGCTTGGAGCAGGACGCCGAGGGCCTGGCGCGAGCGCTCGAAGTGCTCGGGTTGGGTGAGATGCCGGACTATCGTCCGGCCATGGCAGCCATCGAAATTCCAATCACGCTGATGACAGGTGCGCTCGATGCCAAGTTCTCGAGCATGGCAGCTGCGCTCGCTAGCGAAAATCCTCACATCGAAGCAGACGTGGTGGACGGCGTGGGTCACAACGTCGTGCTCGAAGCGCCGGAGGCCGTCGCCGCCGCCTTGAAGAGGGTCCAAGAGAAGGTCCGGGCGCAGGGGCTCGGATGACTGACATTCCCTCTGGCTCGATCCGTGCGTGGATCCTTGCGGCGCGCCCGGCGACTCTCACGGCCGCGTTCGCTCCCGTCGCGGTAGGCACTGCGTGCGCCTGGCACGTTGGCGGGTTCCGGTGGGACGCGGCGCTCGCGGCGTTGCTGGGCGCCTTCCTCATTCAGATCGCGACGAACTTCGCGAACGACATGTTCGACTTCCAGAAAGGAGCGGACACCGAAGAGCGTCTCGGACCGACACGCGCGGCGCAGGCAGGACTTCTTACCGTGCGACATCTTCGCAGCGGCATCGTCGTCACTTTCGCGCTGGCACTTGGGACGGGTGTCTATCTCACGTGGATCGCGGGCCCAGCAGTGATCGTCATCGGTTTGGCGTCGATGGCAGCAGGCCTTGCGTACACCGGTGGCCCTTTTCCATTGGCGTACAACGGCCTCGGCGACGTGTTCGTGATGGCGTTCTTCGGTTTCGTGGCGGTGTGCGGGACGGTGTTCGTTCAAGCCCTGTTCGTACCCTACATCGCGTGGGCTGCGTCGGTCCCCATCGGCGCCTTGGCAACGGCGATTCTCGTGGTGAACAACGTGCGCGATTTCGAAGGGGATGCGCGCGCAGGCAAGACGACGCTCGTGGTTCGATTCGGAAGGGCAGGGGGCGTCAGAGAGTACGGCTTCTTGCTGATGGCTGCGTACGCGACGCCGGTCGTGATGTTTCTTCTCGGCTGGACCAGCGCTTGGGCGTGTCTTCCCTTGGTGACCATCCTCTGGGCGCTCCGGCTGTTTCGCTCGGTCGCGAGCGACCGAGGCGTCGCCCTCAACCAGACGCTGGCCTGGACGGCAAAGCTTCTCTCGCTCTACGGCATTCTCTTTGCCATCGGGATCGCGTTGTGACGGATCTCCACGCGCAGATCGACGTGCTCGAAGGCGAGCTACCCGAATCGCTCGTCGGCGGGGCCGCAGCTCTCTCCAAACGAGCGTTCGCCGTGCTTCGGCTCGAGCGGGATGACGGCACGACTGGTCTTGGAGAAGCCTCCCCGCTGCCCGGCTACTCACCCGATTCGATGGCGGACGTTTGCGACGAGCTCCAGCGTCTCGCAGAGGCGCCGCTCGTCGCGAATCCGCTCGTGAGCCCGTTCGAGCTCCTGGTCGAAACCTTTGCCGCACATCCGCTCACGCATCCCGCCGCGCGCTTTGCGCTCGAAACGGCACTGCTCGACTGGCTCGCTCACACACGCGGCAAACCTGTGCACGACGTGCTCGGCGGCGACGTCGAAAGGCAACCGATTCCAATCGCGGATCTGGTGATGGAGGCCAGTCCAGAATCGTGGCCGGCGCGTGTCGATGCGCTCCTTGCGGACGGCGCCACGCACCTGAAGCTCAAGGTCGGATCCAATCTCGATGCCGAACTGGCCGCCCTGCGGACCATTCGCGGGGCGCACAGGGCGCTCCCTCTCCGCCTTGATGCCAATCGCGGCATACCGCTCAAGGCGCTGCGCCGGCACGCCGAGTCGTTGGAGGCGCTCGGGCTCGAGCTGTTCGAGGAACCCGTTGCCCCCGAGGACTGGCCCGCCGCCCTCGATCTGCCGTTGCCCTTCGCGCTCGATGAGTCTTTGCGCGACGAGGAGCTTTCGCGGCGATTGCTCGGCAGTGGTCGGATCCGCGCGGTCGTGATCAAGCCCATGGTCCTCGGGGGCCTGCGGGCTTCATTCGAGGTTGCCGAGCGTGCCGCGGCGCACGACGTGCAGTATCTCGTCTCGCACACCTTCGGTGGACCGATCGCGAGGGCGGTCACCGCCGAGCTCGCGCTTGCGCTTCAAACCGAGCTTGCGGCAGGTCTCGGCTCACATCCCGGGCTCGCGCTGTGGCCGCCTCACCGCATTGCCGCGATCCGCGACCGGCAGATTGTGGCGCACGACGCGCCGGGGTTGGGGCTCCACTTCGAAGAGGATCCCGATGCGTGAGCTAAGCGTGCTTTCGGCTGCGGAAGAAGCTCCGGCGCGCGACTGCCTAGTCGCCGAGGACCGGGTCTGGTCCTACGCCGACATTGCCGCGCGCGTCCGTACCACCCTCAGGTCCCTGCGAGAGCGAGGAATCGAGCCCGGGGATCGGGTGGCCCTCACGCCCGTCGCGGATGTCGATTCGGTCACCTCGCTGTACGCGCTCTTCGAGCTGGGGTGCCCGGCGGTGCTTCTGCACCCGCGCCTCACCGATCGCGAGCGCGCCGTCGTGCTCGGGGAGGCGCAACCCGCACACGTGATCACCGAAGAGGCTTACGACGACGTGGCTGCCGGTGAGCCGCCGACTCCCGCTTCAAGCTCCCCCGATCAGACGCTGGCCATCGCGTACACCTCCGGGTCGAGGGGCAGACCTCGCGGGGCCCGACTGTCCCGCCGTGCGTTCGTCGCCTCGGAGGCCGCCCACGCTGCCAACCTCGGATGGCTTCCTGAGGATCGCTGGCTGCTCTGCATGCCACCTGCTCACGTCGGAGGGTTGTCGATTTTGACTCGGTCACTCATCGCGAGGAGCTGCGTCGTTCTGAGCCCCGGCCCCTTCGACCCGGGGAGGGTGATACGCCTCATGGCGCAGCATCGAGTGACACTCTGCAGCATGGTTCCGACGATGCTTCGCCGGCTGCTGATGCTCGAGGAGCCGGTGTGGACGCCTAGTCCGGGGCTCCGAGCCGCCTTGGTCGGGGGCGCACCGTTTCCCGATTCCCTCCGCGAGCTCGCGGTCAGACGAATGGTCCCAACGTTAGCGACCTACGGATGCACCGAGGCGTGCTCGCAGATCGCGACCCAGAGTCCCACCCAAAGCGGGCAACCCGGCTCGGGCGCCCCCTTGCCGGGTGTCGAGGTGCGGATCGAAGAGGGCGAGATTCACGTTCGCGGTGACGTGCTCATGGACGGATACTTGGGCGAGGATCGCAGCGACGCTCGGTGGACGGCGGACGGATGGCTTCGTACTGGAGACCTCGGATCCTTCTCACCCGATGGCCAGCTCCTCGTCCGGGGGCGCATCGACGACGTCATCGTGACGGGTGGCGAGAACGTGGCGCCTCAGGAAGTCGAGGCGTGTCTACAAACCGTTCCGGGGATCGTGTCCGCGTGTGTATTCTCGCTACCGCACGACGAGTGGGGTGAGGAGGTGGTCGCTGCCGTCGTGACCGACTCAACACGATACGGCGCGGATGCGCTCCGTGACCGGTTGAGCAAAGACCTCGCCCCGCATAAGCACCCAAAACGAATCTGCGTCCTCGACGCGATGCCGCTCAACCGATCCGGGAAGGTCGATCGGGCCGCGGTTCCGGTCCAGTGTTCGGGCCGGTTGCGTCCGATTTAGTCTCTGTAGGCGCAGCGCGTTTCTGCTAGGATTCGGCCCTCAAACGGGGATACCAGAATGGCAGATCAGATCAACGCTTCACACATTCTACTCATGTACGCCGGCTCGGAACGGTCCTCGGCGACCCGCAGCAAGGAAGACGCCGAGTCTCAACTCGCCGGCATCGAACAGCAGCTTCAAGGTGGCGCCGACTTCGCCGCGTTGGCGCGCGAGCACTCCGATTGCGGCTCGGCCCAGGCGGGTGGCGACCTGGGTGGCTTCGGCCGAGGTCAAATGGTCAAAGGATTCGAGGATGCCGCCTTCGCGCTCGACGTGGGCGACACGAGTGCAGTCGTCGAGACGCCGTTTGGCTTCCACATCATCAAACGGACGGCCTAGGTGCGCTGTCCGGGCGCACCGGACACCCTGAGAAACTCTCGCACGATCGGCCGGTAGCCCTCGCGGAAGCTGGGGTATTGGAACTGGTATCCGGTCTCTCGCAGCCGCGCATTTCGGCAACGCTTGTTGAGGCGCTCGGGCTGGTTCTCGGTTGGTGCCGCGGGAGGCGCAGGCACGCCTAGCTCGGCGCTCAACCAGGTCACGACGTCTGCGGTCGTGACGGGCTCGTCGTCGGACCCCAAATAGAGGTCTTGCGGGTCTTCGAGGCGCATCAGGTGGTGCAACGCTCCGGCGCAATCCTCGACATGGATGCGATTGGTCCAGCTACCGGTCGCAGTGGCCTCCTCGTCCTGAACCTTCCGCACGAGCCGCGTTCTTCCGGGTCCATAGATGCCCGACAGTCGCACGTTGATCCCCGTCTCCGGAGCCTCCCGGACCATCGCTTCGGCTTCGAGCAGAATGCGTCCGTTGAAACGGGACGGGTGGGCGGCTGAGGTCTCGTCCACCCACTCGCCCTGGCTTTGTCCATAGACAGCGGTGCTCGAGGTGAAGAAGACGCGCTGCATCGGGCAGTCCGCGTCTCGCAGAGCATCCAGCAGATCACGCAGTCCGTCGACATAGACCGATCGATAGTGGTCTTCGTCCCGCCGGTCGGCGCTGGCTGTGTAGAACACGTAGTCGAACGCGGCAGGCGGCGTGGTGAAGCTTTCCCGATCGGTCAGGTCGATGGGCCACGGCTGGACGCCTCTCGCGAGGGCTTCCACCCGGCGGCGCACCCCCCACACCTCGCACTCATCCGCGAGCAGTCGGGTCGCAAGCGCGTTTCCCACGTCGCCGCAGCCGGCGATCAAGACGTTGTCTGGCATAGCTCAGCCGCAAAGGCGGTTGCCGCCCTTGTCCTTGGCTGAATATGCGAAATCGTCGGCTCGTTTCAAGACGATCTCGACCGTATCTCCCGGTCGAGCGATGCTCAGCCCCGCACTTGCCGTCACCGGGTTCGCGGAGTCGAACTTCATGCCCACCTCGCGGATTGCCGTGACAAAACGGTTTCCCGCGACGCGCCCCTCTTCCTGATTCGTGTCTTGGAGCACGATGACGAACTCGTCGCCGCCATAGCGGCCCGCAATATCGACCTCGCGCGCCGATCTTAGGAGTGCGTCCGCCACGCTCTGAAGCATCTGATCGCCTTCGAGGTGGCCGTGGTTGTCATTGACTCGCTTGAACTGGTCCAGGTCGATCATGACGATCGCCATGGGACGTCCACGATTCAACCAGGCCAGGCCCTGCTCAATGTGGCTCAAGATATGCCGGCGGTTCCAGAGCTTCGTCAATGGATCTTGCCGTGAGAGCTCGGCAAGGCGTTCATTGGCAACTACGAGTTGGTTCTCGCGTTGATTGATCTTCTGGATCAGCGTGGCGACGATCGCGGTGCAGAACATGAGGAGCACGGTGACCATGAACGCTTGCAAGAACCCTTCGAGCGCGTCGGGGCGCTGTGCCTGCATCCATTCCGGCCCGTCGGGCGCAAACGGGAGGTCTCCACGGACCTCCATGATGACCACCGATGAGTACATCGCTGCGCCGATGCTCGAGAGCATGACGCCCATCCTGGGCGTCACGACGAGGGAGTTCACGATGCCCGCGACGAAGTAAAGGGCGACGATCACCGTGCGCGATGAGCCGATCCGCTGGACGATGAACGTGAGCAGCGCCATATCGAGGACACCGCCCAAAAAGGGACGCCAGCGAGCTGCGATATCGCGCCAGATCAGAAACTGTTCCACGATCGCGACGCCGGCATAGGCGATGAACACCCAGCGATGAGCCGTCATCGGGGGATAGAGAAGTGGTACGAGCCAAATCCCGCAGGCCGCCAACAGAAAGCGAATCCACGCCGTACCAAAAGCCAATTTGTCCGAGTTCATAGACAGCGCACCAGTCTAGGCATCTTACCTTAACCCATCAGGAGTATATCGTACCGAGCTACCCTTTGCCCCGTTCGGTAGGGCCCTATACGCGCGTTCCACGGGCGCTAGCCGCCATTTAAGGTCAATACGGCAGTTCTTCTGAGCGAGATTTGAACGGCATGAGCGACGACACAACGACACAACGGTTAAAGCAGCTGATCGAGGAGCGGATCGTCTTCTTCGACGGTGCGATGGGCACGATGATCCAGCGCGCGGGCCTCGAGGAAGCGGACTTCCGGGGCGACCGGTTCCTCGACCATCCGGGGAGCCTGCAGGGCAACAACGACCTGCTGGTGCTCACGCGGCCGGATGTGATTCGAGGGATCCACCTGGAGTACCTCGATGCAGGCGCCGACATCATCGAAACCAACACGTTCAACGCCAACGCGTTCTCGCAGGCGGACTACGACCTTCAGCACGTCGTTTACGATCTCAACGTCGCGGCTGCCCGTCTGGCCAAGGAGGCCACGGCGAGCCGTGCGGATAGGTCGTGCTTCGTTGCGGGCGCAATCGGCCCGCTCAACAAGACCCTGAGCCTCAGCCCCGATGTCGATGACCCGGGCTTCCGCGCGCTTACCTTCGACGAAGCGCGCGAGGCGTACGCCGAGCAAGTGCGCGGATTGATCGATGGCGGTGTTGACCTCCTGCTCGTCGAAACGATCTTCGATACCCTCAACGCCAAAGCCGCCTTGTGCGCGATCGACGACGTGTTTGACGAAAAGGACGTCCGTCTTCCCATCGTGATTTCGGTCACCATCGTCGACAAGAGCGGCCGCACGTTGTCGGGCCAGACCGTCGAGGCGTTCTACGTTTCGATCGAGCACGCTCGACCCTTGGCGGTGGGGATCAACTGCTCGCTAGGCGCTCAGGAGATGCGGCCCTTCTTGAAGGAGCTTGCCGGGATCGCCGATTGTTACGTGCACTGCTACCCGAATGCGGGCCTCCCGAACGCCTTCGGCGGCTACGATCAAACCCCAGAAGAGATGGCCAAGCTGCTGCGCGGGTTCGCAGCGGACGGCATGATCAATATCATTGGCGGCTGCTGTGGCACCACCCCGGACCACATCCGGGCGATCGTCGAGGGGGTTCGTGACGTGCCGCCACGAGCTAGGCCCGAGCGCGAGGGTCGCTATCCGCGCTTTAGCGGGCTCGAGCCGCTGGTCATTCGGCCGGAGACGACGTTCCTCATGATTGGTGAGCGGACCAACGTGACGGGGTCTGCCAAATTCCGAAAACTAATCACCGAAGGCGACTACCCGGAGGCGGTTTCCGTCGCCCTTCAGCAGGTGCGGAACGGCGCGAACGTCATCGACATCAACATGGACGAGGGAATGCTCGACTCCGAGCAAGCGATGACCCGGTTCCTGAATTTAATTGGCGCCGAGCCTGAGATTTCACGTGTTCCGATCATGATCGACAGCTCGAAGTGGAGCGTTCTCGAAGCGGGCCTGAAGTGCGTGCAGGGCAAAGGGATCGTCAACTCGATCAGCTTGAAAGAGGGCGAGGCGGAGTTCCTCGACAAGGCTCGGCAGGTGCGAAGCTACGGCGCCGGCGCGGTCGTGATGGCTTTTGACGAAAAGGGGCAGGCCGACACGATCGAGCGGAAGGTCGAGATCTGCGCTCGGGCCTACCGCATACTCGTCGAAGAGGCGGGCTTTGCTCCGACTGACATCGTGTTCGATCCCAATGTGTTCGCCGTTGCTACTGGGATCGAGGAGCACAACCAGTACGCGATCAACTTCATCGAGGCGACGAGACAGATCAAGGAGCGTTGCCCGGGTGCGCTCGTCAGCGGCGGGGTCAGCAATCTCAGCTTTTCGTTCCGCGGCAACAACCGGGTGCGGGAGGCGATGCACTCTGCCTTCCTCTATCATGCGATCGCCGTTGGGATGGACATGGGCATCGTCAATGCAGGCCAGCTGGAGGTCTACGAAGAGATTCCCAAGGAGCTGCTCGAGCACGTCGAGGATGTCATCTTCGACCGTCGCACCGATGCCACGGAGCGGCTCGTTGTGCTGGCAGAGACCGTCAAGGGCAGGGGCAGGAGGCAGAAGCACGACCTGACGTGGCGCGAGGCGCCGGTCGAGGATCGGCTCTCGTACGCGTTGGTCAACGGCGTCGTCGACTTCGTGATCGAAGATACCGAAGAAGCCCGGCTGAAGTACCCCCGGCCGTTGGATGTCATCGAAGGCCCCCTGATGGACGGCATGGCCGTCGTGGGCGATCTTTTTGGCGATGGTAAGATGTTCCTGCCACAGGTCGTGAAGAGCGCGCGGGTCATGAAGAAGTCCGTCGCGCATCTCGAGCCGTTCATGGAAGACGACAAGAGCCAGCGATCCGCTCAAGGCAAAATTCTGCTCGCGACCGTGAAGGGCGACGTGCACGACATCGGAAAGAACATCGTCGGCGTCGTGCTCGGCTGCAACAACTACGAGGTGGTCGACCTGGGCGTCATGGTTCAGGCCGACAAAATTCTCGACACCGCGGTGGCCGAGGAATGCGACATTGTCGGCTTGAGCGGACTCATCACGCCCTCGCTCGACGAGATGGTGTACGTTGCTTCGGAGATGCAGCGCCGGGGGCTGGAGGTCCCGCTGCTAGTCGGCGGCGCGACGACGAGTCGGGCGCACACCGCCGTCAAGATTGCTCCGGCGTACGAGGGCAGCACGGTGCACGTCCTTGATGCGTCGCGCGTCGTCAACGTCGTCTCCAGTCTCTTGAGCCCCGAGCGCCGGGCGGAGCTCGACGCGAAGAACCGGAGCGAGCAGGAGAAGTCGCGGAAACTGTTCGAGCACCGGCAGAACCGCGAGCTAATTTCCCTCGACATTGCACGGGAAAATGGAGCGCCGATCGAATGGCGAAGCGCAGATGTGCCCACGCCGGCGTTCCAGGGGCCGCGGGTCGTCGATGACGTCGGCCTCGAAGACATCGCCCGCTATATCGACTGGACCTTCTTCTTCTCTGCGTGGGAGCTCAAAGGGAAGTTCCCGCAGATCCTCGACCACGAGCGCTACGGCGCCGCCGCGCGAGAACTGTACGATCACGGTCGCGCGCTCCTCGATCGTATCATCGCCGAGAATCTACTCACACCGCGAGCCGTGTATGGGTTCTGGCCCGCCAACCAGGATGGCGACGACATCGTGGTGTGGAGCGATGAAGCACGCAGCTCGGAGCGCGCGCGGTTCCCGATGCTCCGTCAGCAGGCGGTCAAACCCAACGAGCAGCCGTACTTCTCTCTTTCTGATTTCGTCGCACCGCTGGGCACCGGCATCGCGGACCATATCGGTGCCTTTGCCGTCACGACCGGAATAGGCGCCGATGAGTTTGCCCGAAGCTTCGAGCAGGAGCACGACGACTACAACGCGATCATGGTCAAGGCCCTCGCGGACCGTTTGGCGGAGGCCTTCGCGGAGCTGCTTCACGCGCGCGCACGGAGAGATTGGGGCTACGAGCCCGAGGAAACCTTGACCAACGAAGAGCTCATTGGGGAGAAGTATCGCGGTATCCGGCCCGCGTTTGGCTATCCCGCATGCCCCGACCACACGGAAAAGAGAACACTGTGGGAGTTGCTCGGCGCCAACGACATCGGCATCTCCTTGACGGAGCACTTCGCGATGAACCCCGCCGCAAGCGTGAGCGGCATTTATCTGGGACACCCGAAGTCCCGCTACTTCGCCGTGGGCCCGATCGACCGAGAGCAGCTCGAGGACTACGCGCGCCGGAAGAAAATGACCGTTGCGGAGGCCGAACGCTGGCTGCAGCCGAACCTCGGGTATCAACGAGCTGACATTCCCAGAGATCGAGTCTGAGTCGTGGAAGAACAGAGCATCGCAGTCCAATATTTCTTGCCGGTCACAGTCGCCATGATCATGTTGGCGATGGGCCTCGGTCTGGTGCTGGACGATTTTCGCCGCGTCTTCGACAAACCTCGGGCGGTCATGATCGGGCTGGGCGCGCAGCTCGTCTTGCTTCCGAGCTTGGGATTCGCTGTCGCGTTCGGATTTGGCTTGCGTCCGGAGCTGGCGGTGGGTCTGGTGCTGGTCGCAGCATGCCCGGGTGGGGCGCATAGCAATCTCTTCGCGAGTTTCGCGCGTGCTGATGTGGCCCTCTCCGTCACGCTGACGGCCGTTTCGGGTCTCATCACCATCGTGACGATTCCGCCGCTCGTGCGCTTGGCGACGACGCTCTTCGCAACCGGAGGCGAGGTCCCCGAGCTTCCCATCGTCGACACGATGCTTCGGATCTTCGTCGTCATGGCGATTCCCGTAGCGCTCGGCATGCTGATTCGCGCCCGAAGCGAGCGTTGGGCGGGGCGGCTCGAAAAGGGTGTGAAGGGCGTTGCAATCGTTCTCCTTGCGCTCATCGTCGTGGGCTCGATCGCCCGTCAGTCCGAAAACGTGGTCGAGTTCGCCCAGCAGGCGGGCATTCCAGTGTTGGTGCTCAATCTAGTGGCGATGTTGCTTGGATACTGGTTGGCAGCCGGCGCGAGCCTTCCGCGACCGCAGCGACGCACCATCACGCTCGAAGTCGGCATTCAGAACGGCGCGCTCGCGTTTGCGCTCGCGGCTGGCCTGCTCGACAGCGTGGCCGTGGCGATCCCTGCGATCCTCTACAGCATCCTGGTGTATTTTACCGGTACCTTGGTCATCGTCGACGGTCGGCTGCGGCCCTGAGAAGATCGTTGCTCGCGTCGTCGCTATGCTAAGGTCCGCGGGATGAAATTCAGCGCGTCAATCGCTATGGCACCGCCCGAGCAATACATCCCTGTCGCTCAGGCGGCGGAGAAGCTCGGCTACCACGCGATCGTGCTGCCCGACTCGATCTTCTTTTCGGAGGAGGTCAGCAAGCCATACCCCTACACCAGCGATGGCAGCCGCATGTGGGACGGAGAGACTCCGTGGATCGAGCCGATTGTTGGCGCAGCTGCAATGGCGGCCGCCACCAACTCGATCCTCTTTTACACCAGTGTCGTGAAGCTTCCGGTCCGTCATCCGGTGTTGGTCGCGAAACAGGTGGCCTCGCTGGCCGCGCTCTCTAACAATCGCTTTGGCTTCGGCTGCGGGCTTGGGTGGCTCCCCGAAGAGTTCAAGTGGTGCGGCACCGAGTTTGAGACGCGCGGCAAACGCATGAACGAGTGCCTCGAGATTCTGCGCCTGATTTGGGGCGGTGGCATGGTTGAGTACCACGGCGAGCACTACGATTTCGGCAAGATCCAGATGAGCCCTGTGCCGAGCAAGCCGATCCCGATCTACATCGGCGGCCACACCACGCCCGGCCTCCGCCGCGCCGCGAAATATGGCGATGGCTGGTCGTCGGCGATGCTTCCCTCGAAGATGCTTCTGGATTTGATCGCCCAAATCGAGGTATTTCGTAAGGAATACGGCCGCGACCACCTGCCGATGGAGTACCAGGCGGTGGTCACCGACGTTTGGGATGCCGACGGCTTCAAACGCCTCGAAAATGCGGGCGTCACCGACATTATCACCGTGCCGTGGCTCATGTACGGGACTCCCATGGTGGGGGGTGCCTTGCAGGGCCGCATCGACGGCTTGAATCGGTTCGCAGACACTATTATTGCCAAGATGCAATGAGCTCCACGTCGCCGATTTTGGAGCACGCGAGCCTCGAGCCTGTAGTGGACGAGGATGCCTACCGCCTGAGCGAGCTCGGAACCGAGGAGCTTTGCGCCGCGGCGCGCGCGCGGCGTGATCGCGTGTGGGGCAAGACGCTCACCTTCTCTCCGAAGGTGTTCCTTCCGATCACCAATCTGTGCCGCAACCGGTGCGATTACTGCTCGTTCCGTCGCTCGCCCGGCGATGCAGGCGAGTGGACGATGAGCCCCGAAGAGATTCGCACCTGGCTGGACAGCGCGAGCGAGCAGGGTTGCATCGAGGCGTTGTTCTGTTTGGGAGACACTCCAGAGACAGGGTTCCGGGAATACCGCGCGTTGCTCCGTTCATGGGGACACGAGCGGACGGTGGACTATCTCCGGTGGGCGGCCGAAGAGGCGCTGGCCGCTGGCCTTCTGCCGCACACGAATGCCGGCATCCTCTCGCGCGAAGACATGATTGCGTTGCGGCCGGTCAACGTCAGCCTGGGCTTGATGCTCGAGAACGTGAGCGACCGGCTCTGTGAGAAGGGCATGCCGCATCATCGTGCGCCCGATAAGCGGCCGGCCAAGCGTATTCAAATGACCCGTGAGGCCGGCGAGCTCCACATCCCGTTCACGTCGGGGCTGTTGATCGGCATCGGGGAGACGGTCGGGGAGCGCGTCGACACCATCCTCGCCATTCGGCGCCTGCAGCGTCAATACGGTCACATCGGGGAAGTCATCGTCCAGAACTTTCGGTCCCACCCCGATACTCCGATGGGGTTTGCGACCGAGCCAACTCCCGACGTGCTTGCCGCTACGATTGCCTTGGCCCGGCTGATTCTGGATGACGACGTCAGTGTCCAGGCGCCCCCGAACCTCAACCCCGCGTCGACCGTCACTCTCATCCAGGCGGGCATCAACGATTTCGGCGGCATTTCGCCCGTCACCCCGGACTACATCAATCCGCAGCATCCCTGGCCGTTTTTGGACCGCCTTCGGGAAGCCTGTGATGCGGAAGGCTTTCGACTCGAACCGCGACTCCCGGTATATCCCTCTCATCTCGACGCGCCGGGTTTTGTCGACGCGTCTCTGCGCCCCCGTATCGACCAGCTTCAGATGGAGATCGCCACGCCATGACGACTGCCCTCGAAACCTGTCTCCAAGGAGTGTCGCCCGACGTCCGCGCGATCTTAGAGCGAAGCCTCGACGGCCGAGAGCTGAGCGTCGATGACGGCATCTCGTTGAACGAGGCCCGGGGAACTGACCTTCATGCGTTGTGCCTCGTCGCCGACGATCTGCGCCGGCAGCAGGTCGGCAACAAAGTCACCTACGTCGTCAACCGCAACATCAACTTCACGAACGTTTGCATCAAGAACTGCAAGTTCTGCGCGTTTGCTCGAACCGTGCGTTCGGAGCAGGGCTATTTCCTTCCCCCCGAAGAGGTCGCGCGGCGGGTAAGGCAGGCGTGGGAGATGGGCGCCACCGAGGTGTGCCTGCAGGCGGGTCTTTCGCCCAACATCAACGGAGACACCTATATCGACCTGTGCCGTCTCGTGAAGGAAGCCGCACCCGAGATTCACATTCACGCCTTCTCGCCGGAAGAGGTGAAGTTTGGCGCCTCGCTGAAGCGCGTTTCGTATGGCGAATACTTGGCCGAGCTCAGAGACGCGGGGTTGGGGACGCTCCCCGGAACCTCGGCCGAGATTCTCGATGACCGTCTGCGGAAGACCATTTCACCTACGAGGATCACCACCGGCGAGTGGTTGGACGTCGTCACAGCCGCTCACCGACTCGGGATTCGCACGACATCGACCATGATGTTTGGGCACGTCGAGTCGGTCGAGGACCGCATGCAGCACATGGATTTGCTTCGACGAGTCCAGAGAGAGACGGGTGGTTTCACCGAGTTCGTGCCGCTTTCTTTCGTCCACGAAGAAGCGCCGCTATTCGCGACGAGTGACGTGCCCGGTGTCCGTCCGGGGCCGACCGGCGACGACGTGTTACGCCTGTACGCGACTGCCCGGCTCATGCTCGGCCAGGATATTGCCAACCTTCAAGCGTCTTGGGTCAAGGAAGGCCCGCGGACGTCTCAGTTGTTGCTGAGTTGCGGTGTCAACGACCTCGGCGGGACGTTGATGAACGAAAGCATCTCGACCGCGGCCGGTGCTCGCCATGGGCAGCTCATGACTCCGGCGACCTTGCGCCGGATCATCCGTGACGCGGGCCGAGTGCCAGTGGAGCGCGACACGACCTACGGCGTCATTCGTGAGTTCGGGGATACATCCGATCAGGATCCAGCGGAGCCGCTCGACACGATTCAGAATCCGGACGAGGTGTTCGGTTCGTACGACGCGCTGACTCGGGATCCGCGATTTCGCTACGAGCCGCGCGGGTTGCGGGTAGTGAGCTAGCGGCTGTGCGCCGGGGGGGCGCGTGGTAAGGTGCCCGGCCATGAGCAAGCTCGCGGAACGATACGGACCTTGGGCCGTGGTTACCGGCGCTTCAGCAGGAATCGGGGCCGAGTTTGCGCGACGAATCGCGGAGCGAGGCGTCAACGTCGTCCTGGTGGCCCGACGCCGCAATCGTCTTGAAGAGCTCGCCTCGACGATCGAAGACATGTATCGAGTCCAAGCTCGTGTCGCGCCGATGGATCTCTCCTCGCGGGACGTGGTCGAGACTCTGCAACCGGTGCTTGCCGACATCGAGGTCGGCCTTTTGGTCAACTGCGCGGGATACGGGTCGAGCGGCCCTTTCCTCGACATGGACCCAAGCGTTCAAGAGTCGATGATCAACGTGAACTGTCGCGCCTCGATTCTCCTCACGCATGAGATCGTGCAGGGCATGCGTGAGCGCGGCAGGGGTGGGGTCATCTTCGTGTCGTCGGTCCACGGGTTCTGCGCCTCGCGTGGGATGGCCAATTACAACGCAACCAAGGCCTACGATCTCCTGTTCGCGGAGGGGCTGGCCGAGGAGCTACGCCCCTATGGGGTCGACGTGCAGGCGCTCTGTCCCGGAGGGACCCTCACTGAGTTCCAGCGGGTGGCAGGTCTCGACACGCGGAATTTCGGCCCGCTCGCGCGCCTGATGTTCACCACACCGGCCGCTGTCGTCGTGGCGAGCTTGAGGGCCCTTGGTCACCGCGTGACTGTCGTTCCAGGGGTTCTCAACAAGCTCGCGGTCCTGGCGATGAGGCTGATGCCACGGCGCGTATCGACCTGGCTGTTCGGCTCGATCGTGGACCGGTTCGCTGCGCGTAGCTAGCGCCTGCGCAGGCGTTCGAGGTCGTGAGGGCGGTCCACGTCGAATGCGATACCGCTGCTGAGCTGAACCCTAACGCTCAGCCCAAGCTCGCGTGCGCGTGCATGGTGACGCTGAAGACTGTCTTCGTGGCCGAGGCAGCTCGGGAGACGCGTCGCAGGCTTTACCGCGATGACGTTGGTGCCCTGCTGGAGCAGATCCGGGACCAGCACCACGTCGCTCTCATCGAGCTGGCGCGCCACGCTGGCGATGTCCTGCACGGTCAAATCGGGAAGGTCACTCATGCAGGTCATCACGCTCGTTGCGCCTCGGCGCTCCAACTCTTGGAGTGCGCCATCGACGACGTCGGCCAGCCCTTCGCTCCCGTTGGCATCAGACAAGGCTACGACGCCTAGGTGGGCGGCGTGCTCGCGCACTCTTGGGGAGTCGCTGACAACCGCGATGTGGTCGATCTCCGGGGACGCTCGCAGCACGCGCACTACATGCTCGAACAGATCACGCGCCAACTGCGCGCGCTCGAGTGGAGCCAACACTTCGGAGAGCCGGGACTTCCCTCGGTCGAACCCCTTGATTGGAATCAACGCCCAACGGCTCATCTCAGGCTCCGTGCGAACTCGATCAGCTCGCGAGCAAAGGTTACCCGATCTTCCTTGGATTGGATCAGGATGTTCGTTTCCAGAAGTGGAAAGGGCGCGTCGAAAGCATCGCCCGGATGCACGGCGTACCCGTCGAGGAGACCCTCATAGTGCATTGCGGCAGCCTCAGCAGAGGGCTCGTGTCCTGCGATTTCCGCGATCATCGTGGCGAGCGGGCCCTTCACGGCCTTCCCGCCGAGGATAGGGCTCACCGCGACTGTCGTCGTGTTTCGAACCGCATCGGAGACGCCCTTCAACGTGAGGATCGGGTCGATCGACACGTAGGGATTCGACGGGCAAATGACGACCAGATCGGCTGCAGTTAGTGCGGCAAGGACTGCCTGTGTGGTTTGCTCCGTTCCCCGGCGACGAACCTCCCGCACGGCCGGCGCAGCTCGTGCTTTGACGAGCCACTCTTGGAACACGAGTTCCTCGCCGCGTTGGGTCACGATACTCGTGGGGCGGGGCGCATCACTCATCGGTAGAATCGGGCGCTCGACGCCAAGAGTCTTGCAGAGCTCGGCGGTTGCGCGCGTGAGGGACTCACCTCGCGCGAGCGCGCCCGTTCGACAAAGATGCGTGACCAAGTCTCGGTCGCCGAGCTGGAACCAGTCGTCCACCCCGCGACGCTTGGCTTCCCCGAGGACGTGGAACGTGTCGCCATCAATGCCCCAGCCGCGCTCCTCGGGCGAAAGTGCGGCGAGTGTGTACATCACCGTGTCGAGGTCGGGGCTGATGTGGAGTCCCCAATGTTGGAAGTCGTCGCCAGTATTCACGACTGCGGTGAGCGCACCGGGTGGAAGGGTGCGGTCCAGTCCGTCGACGAGCCGGGCGCCTCCCACGCCTCCTGCCAGCGCGACGACCGAGAGGTCGCTTTGGGAGGTTGCCGTCATGCGTACAAGTCGTGTGCGGGATCGCGCAACAGCGCTTTGGCGGAATCGTCCGACGCTTGAAAGCGAAGCCCACGGACCACTGTCAGCGGACGGCCTTCGTCAGCTTGGCCGGCCACCAGATCCGCCGCTGCAGCAATTGAATCTGCGACCGCAGACTCGGTGGCCTCGAGGACGCGACCGTGGCGATCGACCGCGCCGCGCCGATCCCAGACTGCCGGCACGCCCGCCACGCCGACGGCGAAGCCCACGGTGCCGCGTCGAAACGGGCGGCCCCAGGAGTCCGTGATGAGGACGCCGACGCTCGCAGAGAAGCGTTCTCGGAGCTTCGTTCGAAGCACAGCTGCCGTGGCGTCAGGGTCAGGTGGAAGGATGAGCACCCACGGGCCGCTGCCCTCTCGAGCACCAGAGGGTGCAGCGTTGCTCGCGTCGATTCCGGCGTTGGCGGACACGAAGCCCAGCCGGTGCCGCACGATCAGCGCTCCGGTCGTCTTTCGCGAAATCTCCGTGCTTTCGCGAAGAATCAGCTCCACCAAGCGCGGGTCCTTCTCGACTTCTCCGCCGAGTTGCTTGGCGGTTTCGCTTGGAACGATACTGCTCAAGTCGACGAAGCAGCCCTCTGCCCGCGAGACGATTTTACTCGCGATCACGACGATGTCTCCGTCGGCGAGCTCGGTCTCGGCGCCGGCGAGAGCCGACACGATCACCTCGAACAGGTCGTCACCCGGATTGATCGTCGGCATCCCGGTGATGGCGCGAACCCGAAGCTCCGAACCGACATGCACGTCGCCCGAAGCTGGCTCGCCAGGGGCTCATTCCGTCTCCGGGATGCCCGTGATTCGGATGCCGGATCCGACGCTCTTGTACCGACTATTGATGTGCAACAAGACCGGCGTGAGCGATTCGAGGGCGATGGAGTTCTTGAGGACACCCGCATCGATGCCGCGAAGACCCAGGTCTGAAATGAGCGCGATGACCGCGGCGCGCGCTTCTTTGTCGTCACCGCATACCAAGACATCACAGTCGAACGTGTGGCCAGGGTCGCTCAAGTGCTCTGAGCTGATGTGGTGCAGGGCAGCCACGAGCCGCGTGCCTTCGTCGAGCAGCGCACGGGCCTCCAACGCCGCCGACTGCCCCTCCGGGAGGTTCACGGAGCGAACTTTGGGGGGCTGAATCGGCACCGTGATGTCTACGATGATGTTGTTGCCGACTGCGCCTCTGATCGACTCGAACGTGGGTCGATGCGCGCTGTACGGAACCGTCACGACAATCAGCTCGGCGTGAGTGCACGCGGCCACGTTGTCGCCGCCACCGAGAGCGACCCCAAACTCTTCGGAGAACTCCGCCGCCTTGGCGATGCCCTTGTCTGCCTGGCGAGAGCCAATGAATACGTCGTGTCCGGCCTTGGCCCAACGAACGCCCAAGCCGCGTCCTTCGCGCCCGGTGCCTCCTACGATTCCAATCTTCATCGCTGCCTCACGAGTTGAGCTCGGCCATGAACCGGAGCGTATCCATGTCCCCTGAGCCGACCATCATGGTTCCGACCGGCGACTCCTTCCAGCGCTGGAATCGATCGCGAATTCGGTCTTTGGAGCCCACGAGGTAAAGCGCATCAACCATTTCATCGGGAACCGCGGCAATGGCCTCGTCGCGTTTCCCGTCGAGGAATAGGGTCTGAACTTTCTCGCAGGCTTCTTCGAAGCCGACTCGACTCAAGTACTCCTTATAGAAGTTCTTCTGCTTCGAGCCCATTCCGCCGATGTAGAGCGCGAGTGACATCTTGCAAGGAATCATCGCGGATTCCGGATCGCCGATGATGACCACGACGGTGGGGGCGATGTCGAAGGTCTCGATGCTCTTGCCGTTGCCTGCCTTCTCGAAGCCCTGATTGAAGTTCTCCATCAGCACGTCGGAGCGATCCGGGTGCATGCAGGTGAGTAAGCAGCCGTCGGCAAGCTCGGCGGACATCACCTGGGACTTGGGCGCCATCGATCCGGTGTAGACCGGAATGCCTGGTCGGCCGTGCACCATGCTCTTGAGCGGCTTGCCCTGACCCGACGACCCTTCGCCGCGATACGGTATCTGATAGCGCGCCCCGTCGAACTCGAGTGGCGCTTTCCGGGCAAAGATCTGCTTCACGATGGTGACGTACTCACGGAGCCATGTGAGCGTCTTGTTGAAGGGCACGCCGTGCCAACCTTCGACGACCTGCGGCCCTGACGTCCCGAGTCCCATGATGAAGCGCCCGTTCGAGAGCGTGTCCATCGTAATCGCAGTCATCGCCGCATTCGCCGGCGACCGTCCGGCAAGTTGCATGATGGCGGTGCCGAGCTTGATCGTGGACGTCTGCGAACCGACCCAGGCAAGCGGCGTAACCGCATCATTGCCCCAAGACTCCGCGGTCCAAATCGAGTCGTACCCAAGACGCTCGACCTCCCCAATCTTCTCCATGTTCACGAGGTCCTGCACCGTCGTGTTCATCAGAGGTCCGGCGTACCCAAGTGTCATACCGAGCTTCATCAGCAACTCCAGAAGGAAGGGGACAATCCCCTTTTCCAAAAAGGGTTAACGCCTCGAAAAAGGGAGACAATCCCCTTTTTCGAAGGTGGGGGACCGTATCAGGAAGTGGAACGTGTTTCAATTTGATGTGGGGGATAGTGCAGGTCAGCCTGCGGGGATGCGGGTATTGGTGACGGGTGCGTTCGGGCGGCTTGGGCAGGAGGGGCTCGAGCGTCTTCTGGAGGAGGGGCATTCGGTGATCGCGTTCGACGTGCCGAACCGCCGAAACCAGAAGGTGGCCCGGAGGTTCAAGGGCCAGGTGGAGACCGTGTGGGGAGACATCCGGTTGCCGGACGACATCGGACCCTGCGTCGACCGATGCGACGCGATCATTCACAACGCCGGCATCCTCGGACCCGTGTCCGAGCATCAGCCGGAGCTGGCATATGCCGTCAACGTAGGCGGCACGAAGAACATCCTCGAGGCGATGAAGCGGAGGGATGAGCCCCCGGTGATCATTTTTGCGTCGTCGCTGTCGGTTTGCGGGCTGCGCAGGCCGGGTGGCCCGCCTTTGACCGGCGCCGACCCCGCCATCGGAACCGATCATTACACCTCGAACAAAGCCGAGTGCGAACGGCTACTTCGCGAGTCTGGGTTGCCCTACGTGATCTTCCGAATCGGCGTGTCCGTGGGTGTGAAAGCGGCGGCCGGTGATCTTTCGCCCGACGTTTTTCGCCTGCTCTTCGGCATTGATCCAGACACCCGGATGGAGTGGGTCCACCCCGAAGACGTCGCCCTTGCGCAGGTACGCGCGATCGAAACTCCTGCTGCCCTCGGCAAGATCTTGATGATCGGCGGCGGACAGGCGTGCCGCCTGACGTTCGGCGATTTCTACGGGGCGATGTTCGACGCGACCGGGGTGGGGCGCTTCCCGCGCGAGGCCTACGGCGCCGGCCAGTACTATTGCGACTGGCTCGACACCGACGAGAGCCAAGCGCTCCTCCTCTACCAGCGTACCGCCTTCGACGCGTTCATCGTGCAACTCCGCAAAGCATCGCCCTTCACGCGGTTCCTCGTACGCCTATTCGCACCGCTGATTCGGTGGTTCTTGTTGCGTTATTCCGACGCTTGGCAGGCTCGGAAAAGCCGCGCCTAACGCCAAGTGCCGTCAGGCGCGCTGACTCGACACCGACAGCACCTCGCCCGTCATGTACGAGCTGTAGTCGCTCGCGAGGAACACCATGACGTTCGAGATCTCCCACGGCTCGGCGCCGCGGCCGAACGCCTCGCGCTTCTTGAGCTCTTCGAGCAAGCCGGGCGGGGTGACCTTTTCGAGGAAGGGGTGCATGGCCAAGGTCGGCGCGACGCAGTTGATGCGGACATTGGCCTCGGCGGCTTCGATCGCCGCGCATCGGGTCAATGCCATCACGCCTGCCTTGGCGGCGGCGTAATGCGACTGCCCCTCTTGGGCGCGCCATCCGAGCACCGAGGCGTTGTTCACGATCGTGCCGCCGCCGCGTGGCACCATGTGCTTCATCGCGGCGCGTGTACAGCGAAAGCAGCCGTTGAGGGTGACGTCCAGCACGAGGTTCCACTGCTCGTCGGTCATGTCGACGATCCTGGCGTGCCCGCCGAGCCCCGCGTTGTTCATCAGGACGTCGATGTGCCCCATTTTCCCGACGGCAAACTCGAACATCGCCTGTACTTCGTCTTCCTTCGTGACGTTGCACATGACGGTTTGCGGACGCAGGCCTGTTTCAGATTCGATTTTGTCGGCCGCTTCCCCGAGACGTCGCTCATGAATATCGCTGATCACCAGACCCGAGGCGCCCTCTTCGGCGCATCGGACCGCGGTTGCGAAGCCAATGCCTGTGCCCGCGGCTGCGGTGACGAGAACGGTCTTGCCTTCGAGCAGTTTGTGCCCGGCGACGTACGTGGGTTGCTTGGTCATCGTGGCTCCTTCGGCAGCCCGAGTCCACGTTCGCCGATGATGTTTCGTTGAATCTCGTTCGATCCCGCGTAGATGGTGTCGGATCGCGAAAAGAGATACCACTTCTGCATGGCCGTGAGCTCGTACGGTGCTTCCTCGATGAGCTCCGCCTGCGGGCCGAGTACGTCCATCGCGAGCTTGCCGAGGTCGCGATGCCAGTTCGACCAGTACAGCTTGCTGATCAGCGCCTCGCGGTTCAGGTCGGCGCCTTTGTGCTCCAACATCCGGAGCGCGTTGATGCGCATGATCTTGAGACCGATTCCGGCGTCTGCGATCCGCTGACGGAAGACCGGGTCACTCGCAGCGCCCGTGCGCTTGGCAACGGCGACGACCTGCTCGAACTCCTTCTGGAACAGATACTGCTGCCCGAGCGTCGAGGCACCACGTTCGAACGCGAGCGTGCCCATCGCCACCTTCCACCCATTGTTGACGCCGCCCACCACCTGGTCCTCGTGGGTTTTGGCGCCGTCGAAGAAGACCTCTGCGAACTCGGAGCTCCCACCCATCTGCCTGATCGGGCGCACTTCGATCCCGTCCTGCTTCATTGGAACCAGCAGGTAGCTAATGCCGCGATGCTTCGGCGCTTCGGAATCGGTGCGACACAAGACGAAGCACCAATCGGAGTGATCCGCACCCGAGGTCCAGATCTTCTGCCCTTCGATGACCCACTCATCGCCCACCAAGGTCGCTTTCGTTTGTACGTTGGCGAGGTCGGAGCCCGCGCCCGGCTCCGAGTAGCCCTGGCACCAGATCTCTTCGCCGGAAACGATGGGCGGTAAGAAGCGCTTCTGTTGTTCGGGTGACCCGAAGTGGATCAACGTGGGCCCGAGCAGCGTTTCACCGATGTGCCCCGCGCTGCCGGGACCGTTGGCTCGAACGTATTCCTCGTTGAAGACCGCCTCTTCTTTGATGGTGCAGCCGCGCCCGCCGAACTCTTTCGGCCAGCCGATGCAGTTCCACCCCGCGGCGCCCATGACCTTGCCCCAGGCGATTCTCTCCTCGACACACTTGTCTTGGTCGCCGGAGCCGCCACGACCTTGGAGATCTTTGAAGGGGCCGTTGAGTTGCTCCTCCAACCATGCGCGGGCTTCTTGGCGGAAGGCCTCTTCTTCTTTGGTTAGTTGTAGCTGCATTACAAACCCATGCGCTTCGCGACTCGCTCGCGGTGAAAGGGAGGATCGCCAAAGAGCGTCTCGGTCGACTTGGCCCGCTTGAAGTACATGTGGGCGGCGTGCTCCCAGGTGAAGCCGATTCCGCCATGGATCTGGATGCTCTCCGCGGCGCAGTGGAAAAAGGTGTCCGAGCAGAACGCTTTGGCGCTCGAGGCCGCCTCCTGGAGGTCGGTGTCGCCCTGCCCAGCGAGTGCGCTCGCGTAGAAGGCCGCGGAGCGCGCCGACTCGATCATCATCAGCATGTCGGCGCACTTGTGCTTGATCGCTTGGAACGACCCGATTGGCCTGCCGAACTGCTTGCGCACCTTCGCGTACTCGACCGACAAGTCCAGGCACATCTCGGCGGCGCCCACCTGCTCGGCTGCGAGCGCGATCCTCGCGAGATCCAATGTGCGCTCGCAAAGCTCCCAACCTCGCCCCTCCTTGCCGAGAAGGGCATCGGGAGCAACGACCACATCGCCCAGCTCGACGGACGCCAAGCGTCTCGTCTGATCCATCGTCGGGAGCCAAGCCCGCCTCACGCCCTCGGCGTCCCCTGGCACCAAGAACAAGCTCACGCCCTCTGCGCCCTTGCTGTTCTCGTCGCGCGCCACGACGATGAGGAGGTCGGCCGTGTGTCCGTCTAGGACGTAGCTCTTGGCGCCGCGAAGTACGTAGCCGGCGCCATTGCGAGAGTACGTCGCTTCGACACCCGCGGCGTTCATCCGCCCGTTCTTCTCGGCGTAGGCCAACGTTGCCCTCGCCTCGCCGGCGGCGATGCCCGGCAAGTGGATCTCCTTCTGGGCATCGGTACCGCCTAGCAAGAGCGCGTTGGCGCCGAGACAAATCGTCGAAAAGAACGGCGAGCACAAAAGCGCGCGTCCCATTTCCTCCATCAGGGGATGCAGGTCGAGGTAGCTCATGCCGAGCCCGCCGTACTCTTCCGGGATGGTGAGCGCCGTCCACGCGAGCTCCTCGGATAGCTGCTCCCAGGTGGCCGAGTCGTATCCTTGCTCGGTTTCCATCGCGGCCCGAACGCGCTCTTCCGACGACGCAACCTCCAAGAACCGGCGTGCAGCTCTTCTCAGCTCGTCCTGGTCTTCTGAGAACGAAAACTCCATTCGCTCACTCTCCCTGGTTGACGCTCGCGGCCGTAAGAAACGCGGGCGTTTCTCCGCCACCGTGAAGGACTAGGTTGGCGCCACTCACGTACGAGGAGAGCGGCGACGCGAAGAACATACAGGCCCCCGCGACGTCCTCGGGCGTCCCGAGACGCTGGAGGGGGACAGTTGCCGCGACATTCGCGATCCCTTCTTCGTCGCCGTAGTGAAGGTGAGCTTGCTCGGTTCGGATCAGGCCCGCGGAAATGGAATTGAGGCGCACCCTCGGGGCCCATTCGATGGCGAGCGTGCCGGTGAGGTTGATCAGGCCCGCCTTGGCTGCGCCGTAGGCTGCGGTGCCCGGGGAAGGGCGCATGCCGGACACGCTGGTGATGTTGATGATCGAACCGCCCGTGTCCTGGTCCTGCATCACGCGGTTGGCCTGCTGCGCACAATGAAGGGCAGCCGTGAGATTGAGCTGAATGATCTTCTCGGAAAAGCGTGGGGACGCGGCAGAAGCTTCGGTAAAAGGCGCTCCGCCCGCGTTGTTCACCAGTATGTCGAGACGCCCTAGCCGCTGGACCACCTCGTTGACCATCTTCTCGACTTGGTCGGCATCGCGAACATCGGCACTGATGAAGAGCGCTTTCTTGCCTCCGGCGTTCGGGAGCTCGTCAGGCTCTTTTCGGCCGCAGACCGCGACATGCGCACCGGCGGCCAGGAATGCTTCGGCGATGCCCCGTCCGATTCCACGGCTTCCGCCCGTGATCAGAGCCACGCGGCCGGTGAAGTCGAGAGCGTTGCTCATGTCCCGTACACTTTGATCAGGGGCTGCGCCTTCGAAAGCAGGTCCTTCACGGCCGGGCCGACCTCCGCCGCATCCCAGCGCTTGCCAATGTCGACCGTCTGCTCGCGGCGGTAGCCGTCGAATGCGGTGATCGTGCCGCCAAAGATTTCCCATACGCGACCGGTCACCTCTCGCGACTGCGAGCTGACGAGCCAGGCGATGAACGGCGAGACATTGGCCGGATCGTTTTCGTCGAAGCCCTGGTCAGGTGCGTTCATCGAGTCGCCGAAGGCGCCCTCGGTCATGCGCGTGCGGGCGATCGGGCAAATCGCGTTGGCGGTGACGCCGTAGCGGCCGAGCTCGGCGCCTTGCACCAAAGTCAGGGTCGCGATGCCGGCCTTCGCCGCGGAGTAGCTCGACTGACCGACGCTTCCGAGCACGCCCGCTCCGGACGTCGTGTTGATGATGCGGGCGTCGACCTTTTCTCCGGCCTTGACCTGTCCACGCCAATACGCCGCCGCATGCCGGGACACGCAGAAGTGTCCTTTGAGATGCACGCGAATGATCGCGTCCCATTCCTCTTCGCTGCAGCTCACGAACATGCGGTCACGGACGAAGCCCGCGTTGTTGACGACAGCATCGAGCCGCCCAAATTCGTCGATCGCCTGCCGGACGAGTCCTTCGGTCTGTTCCCAGTCCGCCACGTCCGCGCCGTTGGCCACCGCCTCGCCACCCATGTCGCGAATCGCTTGAACGACTTCGTCCGCGGGGCCTTGGCCACCGCCTTCACCGCTGTTGCTCACGCCTAGGTCATTGACGACGACCTTCGCGCCTTGCCGTGCAAGCTCGAGCGCATGCTCACGACCGATGCCGCGCCCCGCGCCGGTTACGATTACTACCCGTCCTTCACAAATCCCAGTCATTCTCAAACCTTTGCGATAGCAAAATTGGCCACAAGTTCTTCCGGGCGCTTCCTCAACAAAATCTGCTGGTTAGTCGCAGTCACAGGAGGCTCCCGAATCGCGGGCTCCTACACTGAAACATGTTTCACTTTTTGCAAGCGAACCCGTCTTTCCCAACGAATAGCACCCGCGCCCGGCGGGACATGGTGGATTCCCCATTGTCGTATGGAGGGGCACGGCGGAGCGCGATGTGGGGGTTCGGCGGCGTGTGAGTGACAAACGGCCAAGACAGCAACCACGGCCGATTGGCGCGAGCTCCGAGGGGCGCCTTGCGTGGCCCCGCGCCCCCAGTCCCTCCGGCCACCTTTGCAAGGCGCCCCGTCCGCAGAACTCCCGCGTCGCGTTCCGCCGTGCCCCGGTTGCTCCGAGCACGTGCGTCGCGTGCCGTTCTCCGGTGACGCAGTTGATCAATGCCAAGTGACGCCGCGTTGGTACAGCACCGCCAGATCCATCGTCAGAGCGATCGACCAGTGGAGCAGGGCGCCTAGGAAGAAGGACCGGTGGCGGAGCGCCAAGTAGCCGAGGACGAAGCCGGCGATGATGGAGCCGTTCACCTCCAGGATGGGCTTTCCGTAGTGGCCGATGCTGTAGATCATGACCATCCACGGCAAGGCCGCGACACCCAAGTCGCGGCCCAAGCCGAACGTCATGTAGCCGCGCCAGAGGCTCTCGCCGGAGAGGAACATCATGAAGTAGGCGATGTGGTAGAGGACGAACAGTCGAAGGGATATCTCATTGCCGGTGATGAGACCTCGAGCCTGGGGATAGCTTGATTGGAAGTCAGAGAGCGTCGATGCCCAAACCACCAGTGGGACCATGAAGACGAAGAGAGCCAAGTAAGCCCATCGCCATCGGGTCCCGCCTCGAACGACGTAGCCGTATTCGTTCGGTGGCTGGCGGAGCTTGAACCGGACGAGCAGGTAGGGAATCACGAGGCGCAGCAGCACGCTGCACGTCGCGAAATACGCAAAGCCTAACAGCGGCGTCCGCGTGTCCTTCGGAACGAACGGTTCGAGGAGATGGCGATACGTGCTGGACCGGCCAAACAGCAGGAACACGGCCAGTAAAAGGACCGAGCTCATCACCACGAAGCGCGCTTCGGGCGAGAGGCCGGAGAAGCGGATCCCGGTCAGCCAGCGCAGCAGGCCAAAGTACATGGCGGTGCCGACGACGATGTAGATCGCCAACGAGCCGGGAATCTGGCGCGCCCACGCGTACCAACTCCAGTTCAACGGCACCAGTACCACGATGCACGCAGCCGCCAAGCCCCAAGACACCCGGCTTTCAATCTCGAGGCTCTGATTCTCCAAGCGTTCCGCGTAGCACGCCGATGGTGTTGCGAGTACCCCTCCGCGGCACTAGGACATCGTCCTGATGTCGTTGAAGGTCATTCAGTGGAGCACCGGCAACGTAGGCCGTTACGCGTTGCGCGCGATCATAGGTCACCCCGAGCTGGAATTGGTCGGGCTCTTCGTGAGCAGTGAGGCGAAGGAGGGTAAGGATGCCGGTGAGCTTTGCGGGGTGGAGCCCGTAGGCGTCCACGCGACTCGCGACGTCGACACCCTGCTGGCGCTGGACGCCGACTGCGTTTGCTACACCGCGGACGCCGGCATGCGTCCCCGGTGATGCGATCGAGGACATGGCGCGGATTCTTGCATCCGGAAAGAACGTGGTCTCATGCTCAATGGTCGGGCTCGTGCATCCGACGACGCTCAACGAGCTGTTCACCGCCCGGCTCAGTGAAGCATGCGAATCGGGCGGGACCTCTTTTCTGACCTCGGGCATCGACCCAGGCTTTGCCAACGACACGCTCCCTCTAGTGCTTTCGGGCCTCTCCGAGCACTGGAGCGAGATCCGCATTCAGGAAATCATCAACTACGCGACGTACAACCAGCCACAGACGATCGTCGACATCATGGGTTTCGGGAAGCCGCTGGATCACGTGCCGGTCCTACTGATGCCGGGGATGCTTGGATTTGCTTGGGGCGGTACACTTCGCCTGCTCGCCGAGGGCGTGGGGCTCGAGCTCGACGAGATTCGTGAGGTTCATGAACGGCGGCCCGCAACCAAGCGTCTTCAGATCGGGCCCTATCCCATCGAAGAGGGCACGACCGCAGCGCTCCGCTTCGAGGTCCAGGGCATCGTCGACGGGAAGCCGGCGCTCGTGGTGGAGCACGTCACCAGGCTCGACGACGACCTCGCACCGGAGTGGCCCAAGAGCAATGGGTCGTACCGGATACTCATCGAGGGCGTTCCGAGCATGCAGGTCGAGTACGAGTTTCAGGACGAGCATGGCGATCATGCGGTGGGTGGCGTCGTCCTCACCGCGACCCGCATCGTGAATGCGATTCCCGCCGTTTGCGCCGCGCGACCGGGGCTCATGTCGGCGCTCGACCTCCCGATGATCACCGGAAAGGGTCTGTACAAGCCGTAAACGTCGGCTTCAGCCGAGTCGCTCGATCACCGCGGCCATGCCCTGGCCGCCGCCCACGCACATCGTTTCGATGCCATAGCGCCCGTCGCGGGACTGGAGGTTGTGGATGAGCGTCGTCATGATGCGGGCGCCGGTTTGTCCGAACGGGTGACCGAGGGCGATGGCGCCTCCGTTGACGTTGAGCTTGTCGACGGGGATGTCGAGCTCCCGCGCGGAGGGAAGGACCTGAGCTGCAAAGGCCTCGTTGATCTCGACGAGGTCGATGTCCTTCATCGTGAGGCCGGCGCGCTGCAGCGCCTGTTTGGTCGCTTCGACTGGGCCGAGACCCATGATCTCCGGGTTGAGGGCCGACACGGCGGTCGAGACGACGCGGGCCAAGGGGGTGAGGCCCAGCTCTTTGGCCCGGGTGTCGCTCATCACGACCACCGCCGCGGCGCCGTCGTTGAGTGGGCAAGCATTGCCAGCAGTGACCGTCGCCTTGTCGCCCATCTGCTCCAGGAGAACGGGCTTCAGTCCGCCGAGCTTCTCCGCGGTCGTGCCGTGACGCGGGCAGTCATCGGTGTCGACCACCTTGCCGCTCGGGGTGGTGACGGGGGTGATCTCCTCCGCGAAGTGTCCGGACTTCTGTGCGGCTTCGGCGCGCTGTTGGGAAAGCGCGGCGAACTCGTCCTGCTCCTGGCGGGATACGGACATGTGTTGCGCGACGTTTTCCGCGGTCTGAAGCATCGCGATGTAGACGTTGGGCAAGCCACCAGCTGGCGCCCAGTCGCCGCCTTCGCCCGACATGTACTTCGCCATGCGCGCTTCGGAGTCGGCGAACTTGGGGTTCTTGGTATTCTCCATGCCGTCGGCTTTGCCGAGACCAAAGCGGCTGACGCACTCTACGCCCGCAGAAACGAACACGTCGCCCTCACCCAGCCTTGATCGCGTGGGCCGCCATGCGGATCGTCTGTAATGACGAGGAGCAGTACCGGTTCACCGTCGTGCCCGGGGAGTCGAGGCCCGCGAGCAAGCTCACGACACGCCCCAGGTTGTAGCCCTGTTCGCCGGCCGGCTGTGCGCAACCGATCATCACGTCCTCGACGGTCGACGGGTCGAGATTCGGGACCTTTGCCAAAGCCGCCTTCACCGCGATTGCAGCGAGGTCGTCGGGGCGCATTTCGATCAGCGACCCCTTGAAAGCGCGGCCAATCGGGGTCCGCGCGGTTGAGACGATTACGGCTTCGGGCATGACTTACTCCTCGATGAACATCGAATCCTGCGCATCGCGCAGGGCGTTCTTTAGCACCTTTCCCGTTGCGTTGCGGGGCAGGGGCTGTTTTCGGGGCTCCCATAGGGTCGGCACCTTGTAATACGCAAGGGCATCGGCGACCCAGCGTCCTAGCGCCTCGGTTGCGATATCTTCGCCCTTCTCGAATACGATGACCGCTTTGACCTCTTGGCCGAGCTCCTCGTGGTCGACCCCGATCACGGCCGCTTCCGCGATCGCGGGATGTGACTCGAGACGCTGCTCGATCTCGAAGGGATAGACGTTCTCGCCACCACGCAGGATCAGGTCGCGTTTGCGGGAGGCAATGTAGAGCTTGCCGTCCTGGAGCCGGCCCCAGTCGCCCGTGCTGAGCCAGCGCCCCGGTTTGATGACGGCGTCGGTCGCTGCCGGGTCGTGCCAGTACTCCAGCATGACGAGGGGCCCGCGCAGATGGATTTCACCTTCTTCGCCTTCGGCGACCGGCCGCCCTTGGTCGTCTCGGATCTCGACGTCAACGACTGGGACCGGCCGGCCAACCGAAGAAGGGTCGTCGGTCAATTCCTCGCCAGCGTTCAGCGTTCCAAGAGCCGTGCCCTCGGTCAGGCCGTACCCGACCCCCATCGTGTGGCTGCATTGGGGCAGGAGCGCCTGCATTTTATCGATCAGGCGCGCTGGGATCGGCGACCCACCGCCGCCGACCGACCGAAACGAGCTCAAGTCGTAGTCGCGCACCTTGGGGTGGGATAGAAGCCGGTGAGCCACGGTCGCGGTGTACCCCCAGCCCGTGATCTTCTCGCGCTCGATCAAACTCAGCGTTGCTTCGGCGTCGAATCGCCCCATCGGAAACACGGTCTTCGCCCCTCCGGCCAGGGCGGTGATCGCCGCGCAGTGCAGTCCCGACGCGTGAAAGAGTGGGCTCGTGACCAGGATGCTGTTGGCCAACTGAGGAAGCTCGGCTTGCTTCGGATCGGCCATCATGAGCCGTGCACCGTGGAAGAAGCTGGCCATGAGCATGTTCGTGACGTTGCCGTGCGTGTGCACGACACCCTTGGCGCGTCCGGTCGTGCCGCTTGTGTACAGGATGATCGCCGGATCGCTCTCTGCGATGGGCTGCGTCGGAAGCTCGGCATTGGGGTAGGCGGCGAGTAGAGCGTCGAAGGCGTCTTCGACGATGAGCATCGGTACGTCGAGGTCTCCCGTGATTCGCGCCGCTCCCTTTCGATCGGCGATGAGCAGTTTCGGTTTGCTGTGCCCAACCGCATATCGGATCTCGTCTTCCGTCCACCAGCCGTTCAACCCGACGCAGATCGCGCCGAGGCTCACGGTCGCCCAGAATGAGACGACCCATTCTGGGCAGTTGGCTGCGAGGATGGCGACCCGGTCGCCGGGGCCGACGCCAAACCGGTCCTTCAACGCAGTGGCCGCGCTCGCAACGAGCTTCTCGTGATCAGAAAACGTGTACCGCCGCTCCCTCTCGCCATCGCAGAACACCAGGTACTCGGCATCGCCGAACTCTCTTCCGCGCACCAGGACCTCACGAAGGGACCGCGCACGGTTGGCGAACACACGAACGCGCTCGCCGAGCACTTCTTCTTCCGCGAGCTCGAACGGCGCCCCGGGCGCGAGGAGCTGCGCCTCGACCGCAAGCAAACGACTCATGACGCCATGTGCTCCCGGAGTAGGCGACGCAACCAGGCTTCCGCGGAGGGAATATCTCGGAAGATCTTGACGGGGATCGGGGTCGGCGTGACCCACACGATGGCCGTCCACAAGCCTTGCTGGACCGGGCTCGAGAAGATCAGTGCCCCCCCTGCGCAGTTGGTCTTGAGGTGCTGCCGGTCGCGGTTGATCCAATCGACGATGCCCCTGCGTTGAGTCGCCGGAACCCTACCAACTTCGCGCGCGTCGATCACCACGGCGTACTGTTCGTCGCGCCGCGCCCACTCCGACATCTGGTCGATGTGCCGCTGCCACTCGACGTCGTCGCACAACCCCTGATAGGTCATCCGCATGAGTGGCTTGTCTGTTTCATCGAAGACGACTTGGCCCATGTTTCCCCGACCTTGGTGTACCTAGCCCCGTTCACCTACAATGTGTATCCGCCATCGACGAATAGGGTTTGGCCGGTGATGTATCGCGCTTGGGAAGACGCTAGGAACACCGCCGCATCGGCGACTTCTTCAGGGGTTCCAAAGCGGCGCAGCGGCGTATTACGGGTGGCCGCGTCGATCCACTCTTGGCTGAGCTCGCCGCGCTCGACGAGCTTCGGGAACATGCCGGCGTCGACGACGCCCACGGCCAGGTTGTTCGCCCGAACGCCGTAGCGCCCTTCTTCCCGGGCGATGCCGCGCATCAGTGCTTCAATTGCGCCTTTCGGTGCAACAGACAGTACGTCGCCGGGCGGGAAACGCTTCAAGCCCGCCGAGCTGACGAACACGATCGAGCCGTGGCTCTTTCGGAGATGGGGAAGCGCGGCGTGGGCAACGTGAAAGAAACCGTTCACATCCAAGTCCATGGTGTTTCGCCACTGTTCGGGCGTCAGCTGGCTGATGTAGGGCTGATCGATGTGCGTGCCAGCCGCGTGGGCGATGGTGTGAATCTGGCCGTGCTCCCCCGCGAGTTGGTCAAGACACGCTTTCACCGAGTCGAGGTCGCCGAGCGTAACCTGATGCACCGAGCAGATCCCGCCTTCGGTTCGGATTCCGTCGGCCACTTCGTCGGCCGCTTCCTTGTTGTGACGATACGTAATTGCGAGGGTGACGCCAGCGGCTGCAAAGCCACGCGCAATCGCGCTTCCAAGCCCACCGCTCCCACCAACGACGAGCGCGACGCCCTCTGGGAAGTCAGGCACTGGCGCGTTCCCGAAGCTCGAACTTCACGACCTTGCCGGTGGCGTTGCGCGGTAAGGTGTCGAGAACCTCGACACGCCGAGGCACTTTGAAGTTGGCCATGTTGTCTCTGCTCCACGCGATGACCGCGTCCGACGTGAGCGACTGCCCGGGCGCTGGAACCACGAACGCCATCCCAACTTCGCCAAGCCGTTCATCCGGCACACCGATGACTGCGACCTCGCCGACGCCCGGCATCTGGAGCAAGGTGTTTTCGATCTCCGCCGGATACGCGTTGAAGCCGCCGACGATGAACATGTCCTTGAGCCGGTCGGTGATCTTGATGTAGCCACGCTCGTCCATGGTGCCGATGTCCCCGGTGTGGAGCCAACCATCTGCGTCGATCGCCTTCTTGGTTTCCTCCTCGGCGTCGAGGTAGCCCTTCATGACGTTGTATCCGCGGACGACGATTTCGCCTGGTTCATCGGTGGGGAGCGGGTTGCCTTCGCTATCGATGATGCGCACCTCGACTTCGGGAATCGCGCGGCCGCTGGTCGTTGCGATGGTTTCGGCATCGTCGTCGAGCCGGCACATGGTCACAACGCCACAGCTCTCCGTGAGCCCGTAGGCGGTAATTACGGTTTCGAACCCGAGGTCATCTTTCATTCGTTGGATGAGCTCGACAGGGATCGCGGCCGCGCCGGTCACCGCAAGTCGCAAGCTCGAGATGTCGAACTGAGCGAGTTCCGGGTGCAGCAGAATCGACTGATATAGGGCAGGGGGCCCAGGCAGCATCGTGATGGCATCTTCTTGAATGCGTCGAAGTACGACGTTGATGTCGAAGACGGGTTCCGGAAAGACCGTCGCGCCGCGCATCAGCGCCGAGAACCATCCAGCCTTGTACCCGAAGCTATGAAAGAAAGGCAAGACGACTAGATATCGATCGCCCTTACCAAGGCCGACGATCGAGCTCCACTGATCGAACACGCGCAGGTTCTGTGCGTGCGTGCACATCGCGCCTTTGGGTTTGCCCGTGGTGCCCGAGGTGAAGAGGACATCGGCCACGTCATCGGGATCGACCGTCGCGGCGCGCTCTTTCGCGGCGGTGACCGAAACCTCGGACGCACGCGCCAAGAACTGCGGGTAGCTGAGCGTGCCTTCCGGGGCGTCTCCCCTCAGCACGATGATCTGGGCGAGATCGGGAAGCTTGGCGTCGGTGCCGCGAAGGAGCGCCACATAGTCGACATCGAGGAAACCCGTCACGGTGAACAGCGCCTTTGCCCCACTCTTCTCGAGCAGGTAGGCGGCCTCGATGCCCTTGTACCGGGTGTTGACCGGAACCATCACGCCGCCAACGGTGTGAATCGCCAGCGCGCAGACGATCCACTCCCAGATGTTCGGCGCCCAAATGGCGACGCGGTCGCCTTTGTGGATGCCTCCGGCGATGAGGGCTCGCGCTGCCTCGTCCACTCGGCCGCGCAGCTCGGCGAAGCTCAGCGTCGTGGGACCATCGATGATGGCTGGCCGGTCGCCCAGGGTCTTGGCCTGTTGTGCGACCATGTCGGGAATCGTTTGGAACACGGCGCCCGTGATATCGCCAACCTCGAACGGGGGCAACGGCCCATTGGCGAGCTAGCTTTCATTTCATCACCATTCGAGGATTGAGCGAGCGTGTAACGTCGCCATGTTACGGGCGGTTTCTTTGTGTAATCCTTTGCTCTTTTAGGCGCTTTTCCTCTACAACTCGCTTACACCATGGACTGGGACTGGGATGCACGTCCGACCTACGAGTCGGAGCGAGTACGGATCGACGCTACAAATTCGCCTGCGATCCTGTACGACGTGAGGCTGCCACGGCAGCTCGAGGACCACGAGGTCGGTCTGATGCTCAGCCTCGCGGAACACCACCTCGACCGGGGGCTCCCTTTCATGGCGCTCATTCGACAACAGCGCGGCACCGGTGTCATCGCCGCTCGGCACCGTAAGGCCTTCGCTGACTGGTTTGAGGAGCGGAACGACGCGCTGAAGCGCGACAATTTCGGGATCGTCATCGTGATGCCGGAGGCGATTTTTCGAGCAGTGCTGCGGGTCATATACCGCTTTCGGGTGCCTCCCGTCCGCACCGTCACGACGTCGGACGTTCCAAGCGCGGTCGCTGCGGTTCGGGGCGAGCTCCGCCGGATGGGGGAGACGATCACGCCCAAGATCGAGTCCTTCCTCGACGCTGTGTCCGGCTAGCAGCTCCCAGGGCGTCGGCTTGACCGGCGGACTGAAGCGCGTTTCACTTCCGCCCAACTTCGAAGGGACGCGCAGTGGGCATTTCGCACGAAATCATTGATGGAATCGCCGAAATCGTCGTTGACTATCCTCCCGTCAACGCCATTCCGGTCGGAGGTTGGTTCGAGCTGGCCGAGGTGATCACGGCGGCTGGCGACAACCCGGAGACACGCGTGGTCATTCTCCGAGCCGAGGGCCGCGGCTTCAACGCCGGCGTCGACATCAAGGAGATGCAGGACACCGAGGGCTTCGAACCCCTGCTCGGCGCCAACCGCGGCTGCTGGGAGTCGTTCAAAGCCGTGTACGAGTGCAAAGTCCCCGTCATCACGGCTGTACATGGCTTCTGTGTGGGCGGCGGCATCGGCCTCGCCGGCAACTCGGACATCCTCATCGCGGCCAAGGGCACCAAATTCGCCCTGCCCGAGGTCGATCGGGGCGCGCTCGGCGCTGCCACCCACCTCGCTCGCCTGGTTCCGCCGCTCAAGATGCGCGCGATGGTTCTGACCTGCGAGGCTGCCACGGCCGAGGAGCTGCACAACTGGGGCTCGGTGTACGCAGTGGTCGAAAAAGATGAGCTCGTCGACAAGGCGAGAGAAGTCGCTCGCACCTTCACCAAGAAGATCCCGCGCGTGGTACGCGTGGCGAAGGAATGCCTGAACAACATCGATCCGGTCGACGTGAATCGTTCGTACCGGTTTGAGCAGGGCTTCACCTTCGAGCTCAACTTGGCGGGTGTGGCCGACGAGGCACGGGATGCGTTTGTCGAAAAACGCGACCCGAACGCTGACAAGAAGTGAGGTAGCTTCGTGAATGACAAACGTATGACGGCGGACGAAGCCGTCGCCGAGGTCACTGACGGCATGACCATCGGCATCGGAGGTTGGGGTTCTCGGCGCAAGCCGATGGCTTTCATTCGGGCGATCGTCCGCAAAGGCGTGAAGGATCTGACGGTCGTCTCCTATGGCGGTCCGGATATCGGGATCCTTTGCGCGACCGGGCAGCTCAAGAAGGCGGTGTACGGCTTCGTGTCTCTCGATTCGATCGCGCTCGAACCGCACTTCCGCAAGGCACGGCAAAACGGGACGATTGAAGCGGTCGAGCTAGACGAGGGGATGTTCCTCTTGGGCCTCCGCGCCGCTGCGCAGCGGCTGCCCTTCCTGCCGACCCGCGCGGGGTTGGGTTCGGACGTGCTGAAGATCAACCCGCACCTCAAGACCGTGAAGTCGCCGTACGGCGACGGCGAGGAGCTCGTGGCGGTGCCTGCGTCGAATGTGGACATTGCGTTCATTCACATGAATCGCGCCGATGCGTCGGGGAACGGCCAATCTCTCGGGCGCGACCCGTACTTCGACAACCTCTTCTGCATGGCGGCCAAGAAGGCATTCATGAGCTGCGAGAAGATCGTGCCGACCGAAGATCTCGTCAGCGGCGGTCCGCTGCAGAGCTTGTTGATCAACCGCATGATGGTGAGCGGCGTCGTCGAGGCCCCAGGTGGTGCGCACTTTACCGAGTGCCTGCCCGACTACGCAAGAGACGAGAAGTTCCAACGCGAGTACGCAGCCACCGCTAAAGATGAAGAGGCGTGGAAGGCGTTTCGCGCGAAGTACCTCGACGTGAGCGAGGCCGACTATCAAAAGGCGGTGGAGTCATGAGCAACACCGAAGCCACACGTGCGGATGTCTGCGCCCTTGCCGTTGCAGAGTGCTTCCGGGGCGACGGCGAGATCATGGCTAGCGCTATGGGGACCACCCCGATCTTGGGCGCTCGCCTTGCTAAATCGACCTTCGAGCCTGACCTGGTCATGACGGACGGGTTGAACTTGATCCTGCGCCGCGCGTTGCCGCTCGGGGCCAAGCCCACGGACGATGACGTCGAAGGCTGGATGCCGTTTGGAGCCGTCTTCGACAACCTGTGGTGGGGGCGCCGTCACGTCATGATGGGCGCATCCCAGATCGATCAGTTCGGCAACCAGAACATCGCGTGCATCGGGCCTTGGGAGAATCCCAAGGCGCAGCTTCTTGGCGTGCGCGGTGCGCCGGGCAACACGATCAATCATGTGACCAGCTACTGGGTTCCCAATCACAACGCCCGGGCGCTGGTGGCGAAGGTCGATATGGTGAGCGGCGTCGGATACGATCGGGCAGCCGCCCTCGGCCCCGAGGGGAGCCGATTTCACGAAATCCGCCGGGTGGTGACCAACCTCGGCGTGTTTGATTTCAACACCCCCGACCACCGCATGCGGTTGGTTTCTCTACACCCTGGCGTCGAGCTCCAACAGGTCATCGACAACACGGGCTTCGAGCTCGTGATTCCGGATGGGGTGGACACGACCCCCACACCGACCCCAGAGGTCATGGGGGTCTTGCGCGAGCTGGATCCGCAAGGGTACGCACAGAAAGAAGTCGTAGTGTGACGGTTCAGAAGACGACCACGAAGGCGCCTGCGAAGAGGCGCAAGTCTGCCGCTTCGAAGACGAAGGCGGCCAAAGCGCCGGCCAAGAAGCGCAAGTCGACCGCGCCCAAGGCAAACGCCAAGGTCAAGGCCAAGACGAAGCCGAAGACTGTGACCCGCGAGAGAAAACCGGAGGTTCGTATGAACAGCGCCGAAGCGCCTGCATCCAAGAAGGCCGCCAAAACCAAGTCCGCGTTGCACACTCGCATCTGCGAGATGTTCGGCATCGAGTACCCGATCATTCAGACCGGGATGGGCTGGGTCTCTGGTGCGAAGCTCACCTCGGCGACAAGCCAGGCCGGTGGCCTCGGCATTCTGGCCGCCGCGACGATGACCTTCCCGGAGCTGGAAGAGAGCATCGCCAAGGTCAAAGACCGAACGGACAAACCCTTCGGCGTGAACATGCGTGCTGACCAATCCGACGTGATGAAACGCGTCGAGCTTCTCATCCGTGAGAAGATCAAGGTTGCGAGCTTCGCACAGGCGCCGGGCGAGAAGATCATCAAGACCCTCAAGGACGCTGGTGTTCTGACGATGCCGACGATCGGCGCGCGTCGTCATGCCGAGAAGGTGCAGGCTTGGGGCGTCGACGCCGTGATCGCGCAGGGGCAAGAAGGCGGCGGGCATACGGGGCAAATTCCGACCTCGATTCTGATTGCGGATGTTTCGGCTGCGGTCGACATCCCGGTCGTGGGCGCGGGAGGTTTCCGCGACGGCCGCGGGTTGGTGGCAGCGCTGGCGCTCGGAGGCGAGGGCATCGCGATGGGTACGCGCTTCTTGCTCACGCAGGACAGCCAAGTGCCCGACCATGTGAAACAGATCTACCTAGACACCAAAGCGAACGGGACCGTCGTGACCAAGGCGGTCGACGGACACCCGCAGCGCGTGATCCGAACCTTCCTCATCGACCAGCTCGAGAAGGCGAGCGCAATCACCCGGTTCCCGCGCGCGGCGCTCAATGCGTTGTCGTTGATGAAGGTCACCGGAACGTCGCTGCCTGAGCTGCTCGAAGAAGGCAGGGCGATGAGGCAGAGCCAGGAGCTCACCTGGTCGCAGCTCGCCATGGCCGCCAACGCGCCCATGTTGACCAAGGCGTCGATGGTCGATGGCAGGGTCGAGGCGGGCATCTTGCCGACGGGTCAGATCGCCGGCGTCATCGATGAAATACCCACCGTTGCCGAGCTTCTCGAGCGCATCATCGCCGAGGCGGAAGAGACGCTCGAGCGGTTGGGTGCGTGAGGGCGCTCGATGGACCTCAACTTCACCGATTCTGAGAACGCCTTTCGGCAAGAGTGCCGCGCGTGGCTTGAAGCGAACGTGCCCCGTGAGCCGCTGCCTTCGGGCGACACCAAGGAAGGCTTCGCGCTGCACCTCGAGTGGGAACACAAGCTTTTCGATGCCGGTTGGGCTGCGGTCTCCTGGCCCAAACAGTACGGCGGGCGAGAGGCCACGCTCTTCGAGTGGCTGATCTTCGAAGAGGAATACTACCGCGTGGGCGCGCCGAGCCGCGTCACGCAGAACGGCATCTTTCTCCTGGCGCCGACGTTGTTCGAGCTCGGCACCGACGAACAGAAAGAGCGCATCCTTCGTCCCATGGCGCGAGGCGATGTTGCCTGGGGTCAAGCCTGGTCGGAGCCCAACGCCGGAAGTGATCTTGCGTCGCTCAAGAGCACCGCGCGTCGCGTCGATGGCGGATGGCGGCTGACCGGCCAGAAGACATGGTCCACCCGCGCCGTGTTTTGCGACATGGCGTATGGGCTGTTCCGTACCGACCCCGAGCAGACGCGTCACCGCGGGTTGACCTACTTCATGTTCCCGCTGGACGTTGAAGGTGTCACGGTGCGCGGCGTCAATCGTCTTGATGGCGACGAGGGCTTTGCGGAGATTTTCCTCGAAGACGTGTTCGTGCCCGACACCGAAATCATTGGCGAGGTGAACAAGGGGTGGGGGGTCGCCATGGCGACCACGAGCTCGGAGCGCGGGCTGAGCCTTCGGAGTCCGGGCCGGTTCATGGCCACTGCCGCGCGTCTCATCGATCTCTACCACCGCTATCGGGATCGCTCTGACCCTGTCCTACGCAACGAGGTCATTCAGGCCTGGATGGACGCACAGGTGTACCGCTGGTTCACCTTCCAGACGGTCACTCGAATGTCGCAAGGCGAGTCGATCGGCCCCGACTCCAGCATGAACAAGGTGTTTTGGTCCGAGATGGACGTACGCACGCACGAGACCGCCCTGGCGATGATCGGCGACCTGCTCGAGCTCGACGAGGGCGCAGACGGGGCCGTCGATGGGGGCCACTGGATGAAGGGCTTCCAGTTCGCCCTTGCCGGCCCGATCTACGCGGGCACCAACGAGATCCAACGCAACATCATCGCCGAGCGGGTCCTCGGCCTTCCGCGGAAATAACTTCATGCGTTTTGCTTTCACAGATGATCAGAAAATGCTCCGCGACACGGTGCGCGAGGTCCTCCAGCGCGAGTGCGCGCCCGAGGTCGTTCGCGCGGCGTGGGAAGGCCGTCCCGAAGGGGTTCGCTCGGTATGGGACACGCTCGCAGAGACCGGCGTGATCGGGATGACCGCGTCCGAAGACGCGGGCGGCATGGCGATGAGCGAGCTCGACCTGATACTGCCGTTGGAGGAGATCGGATACGCGGCGTGGCCTGGTCCGATCGTCGACACAGTTGCGGTCGGAATTCCGCTTCTCGAAGCGGCTGGCACCGACGCCCAGAAAGAACGCTGGCTGGGTCCTGCTGTGGCAGGCGAGGCTCGCGTCGTCGTTTCCTTCGAAGACCAACCGCTCGTTCCGCACGCGGCGTCCGCCGATGTGATGATCATGCAGCGGGGTGGCGCGGCGTACTGCGTTCCCATCGCCGAGGCTTCTGTTAGCCCGGAGCGGTCAGTGGATCTCGCCCGCGAGCTTGGCCGCGTTGCGTTCGAAGCGAGCGCGCCATACCAGATGCGAGATGATGTGGATACGGCAGGGCTGTTTGCCATCGGTCGTCAGCGCGCCGCGCTAGGGACGGCTGCCCAGCTGATAGGCCTGTCGCGCCGCATGCTCGACATGGCGGTTCAGTACGCGAAAGACCGAGAGCAGTTCGGCAAGCCGATCGGCGCGCAGCAAGCGATCAAGCACCGGCTCGCCAACGCGCTCATCGAGCAAGAGTTCGCGCGGCCCACGGTCTATCGCGCCGCGTGGTCGATGGCGACCTCGGCCCGGGATGCCGCAATCGATGTCTCCATCGCGAAGATCTACGCAGGCCAGGCTGCAAAATTCGTCGCCAAGGAGGCGCTGCAAGTCCACGGTGCGATCGGCTACACGATCGAGTGCGACCTGCATATGTGGATGAAACGCGCGTGGGCGCTCGCCGCGGCCCATGGCGATGCCGCCTATCATCGCGAGCGCGTGGGCCGGCATATCCTTTGAGCTTTTGGGGTTGCGCCTTGCCGGCGACAACCGTCCCCTCTAGAGATACGAGATAGCGAGGTTCAGATGCCGGAAGCATACATCGTCGAAGCAGTCCGCACGCCCATCGGTAGGAAGAAGGGCGGGTTGAGCAAAGTGCACTCCGCCGACCTCGGTGCACATGTCATCAAGGGGCTCGTCGAGCGCACCAAGATCGACCCTGGCGTCGTCGAGGACGTCGTGTTTGGCTGCGTCGATACGATTGGCACACAGGCTGGTGACGTCGCTCGCACGTGTTGGTTGGCGGCCGGGCTTCCTGAACACGTTCCCGGAGTGACAGTCGACAGGCAGTGTGGTTCCTCGCAGCAGGCTATCCACTTCGCGGCCCAAGGCGTGATGAGTGGCACGCAAGACGTCGTCGTGGCCGGTGGCGTTCAGAACATGAGCATGATCCCCATCGGTTCCGCGATGCTCTCCGCCAAAGAGCTCGGTATTAGCGACCCTTTCTCCGGTTCGGCGGGCTGGACCGAGCGCTACGGCGACACGCCGGTCGATCAGTTTTATGGCGCCGAGATGATCGCTAAGAACTGGGACCTCTCACGCGAAGAGCTCGAGAAGTTCGCACTCGAAAGCCATCGTCGCGCGGTTCAGGCCCAGAAGGAAGGTCGCTTCGATCGTGAGATCATTCCCTTCGGTGACGTCACGGCCGACGAGGGTCCGCGTCCCACAACGACGCTCGAGAAAATGGCCGCGTTGCCGATTCTCGTGGAGGGCGGTCGTCTCACCGCTGCGGTGGCGAGCCAGATTTCCGACGGCGCTGCCGCGCTGCTCATCGTCTCCGAGAAGGCGCTGAAGGAGCACGACCTCACGCCGCGTGCCCGCATCCATCACTTGAGCGTTCGCGGTGAAGACCCGATTCGCATGCTCTCGGCTCCGATTCCCGCAACGCGATACGCGATGGAGAAGTCAGGCATGAGCCTCGACGACATCGACCTCGTGGAGATCAACGAGGCGTTTGCGCCCGTCGTGTGCGCGTGGGCGAAGGAGCTCGACGTCGACCTCGGCAAGGTAAACGTCAACGGTGGCGCGATCGCCCTCGGGCATCCGCTCGGCGCAACGGGCGCCAAGCTCATGACGACGCTCCTGCACGAGCTAGAGCGCACCGGAGGCCGCTACGGTCTGCAGACGATGTGCGAGGGCGGCGGCCAGGCGAACGTCACGATCATCGAGCGCCTCGGCTGAGTCCTTTTTCGAGGACTGAAAGTCCGTCAGGTCCGCGACTCGTGTGCATTGTGTGACACGCCGCACACGAACTGGCGAGTTAGTCGACAGTCGCCGAGACCCTCCGCATCATGGAAGTCTACGGTCGGCATGAGCTCCAAGCTTCCAAAGCAAGGGTCCAGTCCAGCGCCTCCCATGCGCAAGAACTCGGAGGTTCGACCAGCGGTCCAGCCGGACAACCGGCGCAATACAATGCGGTGGGCTTCCGACGCCCAGATTGAGATCCTGGCCCCGATCCAGGTGCGTGCCACGGCTCTCGACGTGAGCGCCAACGGCATCCAGGTTTCACTCGAGGGGTGGCTCTCTACTGGCGCGCTGTGCGACCTGCGCATTACGACGCACACCGGTCGGGTGATCTTCAAGCGGGCGCAAGTCATCTGGGCCCGCCGCGTCGGAAACGACTGTGTGGCCGGCCTCCACGTGGTGGGTTCCATCGTGCCGCCCCCGATGTCCCAGTAGCCGCCAAAGGTCTAGATCGAAGTTTCTACGTCCTTCTTGCGTCTCGAGCGATATGGAGGCTTGACGGCAGGGCCCGGGCAAAATAGAACACGTTTCACTTCGATACGACCCTTTTTTTACCCGGACCGGGAGGTGGACATGGCCAAAGTAGCCGACACGGCAGAGTATTTCGCAACCCTCAGTGATCGCTTCGACCCCGAGCAGGGCAAGGGCGTGAACGCGACCATCCAGTACACGCTGGCCGGCGATGGCGGCGGAGAGTGGACCATCACGATTGAGGACGGCGCGTACAAGGGCGTCCAGGACGGCGGCGTCGAGAAGCCCACGCTCAACGTCATGATGGATGCTGCAAAATTTGTCGAGATGGCCAACGGCGACCTCGATGGCCGCAAGGCGTGCCTCACGCGCAAGCTCAAGGTGAAGGGCAACATCGCTCTCGCCCAAAAAATGCAGAAGTTCTTCCCCCAGGGCTAATCCCCCGCAACCACGCGAGACCCACCCATGAGCGAGACTCTTTCGGCTCCGTATGTGCTCGAATACACGTACACCCGAAGCACCGGTCCGGTAGTCGGACGCTTCTTGGAAAACCTTCGGTACGAAGTGCTCGAAGGTGTCAAGACGGCCGACGGTCGGGTGCTTTGCCCCCCTCTCGAATACGACGAGGAGGGTGAACCAACCACGGGCGAGTTCGTCCCGTTGCGTCCGTCCGGGACGGTGAAGTCTTGGTCATGGGTGCCTGAGCCCCGCAAGGGGCACCCGTTCGATCGTCCATTTGCTTGGGCCCTCGTTCAGATCGACGGCACGGACAATGCCATGGTGCATGTCGTCGATGCGGGGAAGGCCAAGCGAATGAAGACGGGCATGCGGGTGCGTCTGCGTTGGGCCGACGAGAAGAACGGCACGATTCGCGACATCGCGTGCTTCGAGCCGATCTCCTCCTTCATGCCGGGCCCGGTGCACCAAGAGTACAGCGTGAATCCCGGGAAGCACTACACTGCGTATCTGCGCGGCCTGCAGGAAGGCAAGTTCATCGGGGGCCGGGATCCGGAGTCCGGCAAGGTGTACGTGCCGCCCCGCGGCGCGGACCCCATGACGGGTAATCCGACGAACGACTATGTCGAAGTGGTCGACGTGGGGGTCCTCACCACCTTCACGATCATCCGCTTTCCGTTCCCGGGCCAGAAGCTCGAGCCGCCGTATTGCTTTGGCGCGATCGTTCTCGATGGCTCGGACAGCCCTATCTACCACCTGATCAGCGGTATCCCGCACGACGAGATTCGAATGGGCATGCGCGTGAAGGCGACCTGGAAGCCCCAAGACGAATGGGAGACTTCGCTCGAGAACATTCTCTACTTCGAGCCGACCGGCGAGCCGGATGCTCCGTTCGATAGCTACAAGGAGCATCTCTAGTGCGCGACGTTGCAATTGTTTCCTTCTCGCAGCTCCCATCGGTGAAGGAGATCGAAGCTGCTGATGAACCGGAGCTCGTCCAACCCGTCACCTCGGATGCGATGAAGCAGATTGGTCTGACACAGGACGATATCGGCTTCACGTGCTCAGGCAGCACCGACTACTTGCCCGGGCGTCCATTCTCGTTCGTGGCAGCGATCGACGGCCTCAAGGCGTGTCCGCCGATTCGCGAGTCACACGTCGAGATGGATGGAGCGTTTGCGCTCTACGAGGCCTGGGTGCGACTCATGCACGGCGATATCGACACCGCGCTGGTGTTCTCGTTCGGGAAAAGCTCGCTCACCTCGGTGCCCGACGTTCTGAACCTGCAAAACGATCCCTATTATGTGCAGCCGCTGGGGCTCGACGCGATCAGCGCCGCCGCGCTTCAGGCGCAGGCCATGATCGACGCCGGCAAAGCGACCGAGCGTGATTTCGCCCAAGTCGCGGCCCGCAATCGCAAGAACGCGGTCGACAATCCGAACGCGCATATCAAAGGCGACTTCAGCGTCGAGGACATGCTCCAAGAGCCGTACATCAGCTCGCCGTTGCGCAAGAGCTTTTGCTCGCCGGCGTCGGATTCGGCGGCGGCCATCGTTCTCGCGGCTGGCGATGCGGCAAAGAAACTGGTGAAGCGGCCCGCTTGGATTCGCGGGATCGACCATCGAACCGAGCCGCACGCGCTTGGCCAGCGCGACCTCACAACTTCACCGTCCGCAAAGCTGGCTGCCGAGAAGGCAGGCCTTGGCAACGGCAAAGTCGACGTAGCGGAGCTTCACGCGCCGTTCGCGCACCAAGAGATCATTTTGCGAGAGGCGATGGGGCTGGGCGAAGGCGTCCGAGTCAATCCCTCCGGTGGCGCGTTGGCTGCCAACTCCCTGATGACGGCGGGGTTGATTCGATTCGGCGAAGCCGCGAGCCGCGTGCTTTCCGGAGACGCGGATCGCGCACTCGCGCACACAACGAACGGCGTCTGTCTTCAACACAATCTCGTCGCAGTCTTGGAGGGGGAATAATGGCTGAGCAGTGTGCCGTCATCGGGATCGGTCAGACCAAGCACCAGGAAAGCAGGCGCGACCTCTCGATCCCGGGCCTAGTCAGAGACGCGGCGCTTCGCGCGTTGCAAGACGCGGACATGACGTGGAAGGACATCGATACCATCGTCATCGGCACTGCGCCCGACATGTTCGAGGGTGTCATGATGCCGGAGCTCTGGCTCTCGGACGCGCTCGGTGCCGCGGGAAAGCCTATCTTCCGCGTGCACACTGCCGGCTCGGTCGGCGGCTCGACGGCTGTGGTCGCGTCTCACCTGGTCCAAGGAGGGGTGCACGAGAAGGTGCTCACGCTTGCTTTCGAGAAGCAGAGCGAGTCCAACGCGATGTGGGCGCTGTCGCCAGTGATTCCGTTTCAGCCGCAGCTCGTCGCAGGTGCCGGCGGTTACTTCGCGCCACTCATTCGCTCGTACATTCGCCGGTCCGATGCGCACCCCGATACCGGTTGCATGGTTGCCGTCAAGGATCGTCAGAACGGGCTGCTCAATCCCAACGCCCACCTTCATCTCAACCAGACGCTCGAGGAGGTGAAAGCCTCGCCGATGCTCTGGGATCCGATTCGCTTTTCGGAGACTTGCCCCTCGTCGGACGGCGCAGTGGCGATGGTGCTCGTGAGCGAGAAGCACGCCGGCCGTGTGAAGAATCCGGCATGGGTCAAAGGCACGTCCGTGCGCACCGAGCGCACGTTCTTTGCTGGGCGCGACCAGGTGAGCCCGGCCGCAGGGAAGCTCGGTGCAAAGGATGTGTACGACGAGGCCGGCATCACCAACCCCCTCAAAGAGATCGACTGCGCCGAGGTGTATGTGCCGTTCTCGTGGTTCGAGCCGATGTGGCTCGAGAACCTGGGCTTCGCCGAGGAAGGCCAGGGCTGGAGGATGACCATGGAGGGCAAGACCAAGATCGGCAGCGAGATGCCGTGGAACATGTCCGGTGGCGTCATGTGCACCAATCCGATTGGCGCCAGCGGGATGCTCCGGTTTGCGGAAGCCGCGCGTCAGGTGCGCGGGACAGCGGAACAACACCAGGTCGACGGCGCCAAGGTCGCGCTCGGCCATGCGTACGGGGGCGGGTCGCAGTTCTTTGCGATGTGGATCGTTGGCTCGGAACGCTGAGCAGGAGAAACGATGGAATACAACCTTGCAGATCTTTACGAGGCCATCGCGGACGTCACTCCCGATAACATGGCTTTGGCGTCAGGCGACGTACACCACACCTATGCAGAGCTGGACAGGCGAGCGAACCGGCTCGCGCACTACCTGCAATCACGCGGCATCGGCGCCGGTGACCACGTGGGCTTGCATCTATTCAACGGGCACGAGTTCGTTGAAGCGATTTTGGCGCTCTTCAAGATTCGCGCGGTAGGGATCAACATCAACTACCGCTTCGTGGGTCCCGAAGTGCGCTATATGATCGACAACGCCGACCTCAAGGGCATGATCACGCAGCGGCGGTTTCTTCCCGTGATCAACGAGGCGAATCAAGGCCTCGAACCCCTGCAAGCGCTCATCGTGATCGAGGACGGCGTGGACGCCGTTTCTGATCAAGAGTCGATCGAGTACGAGACCGCGCTCGGGCAAGGCTCCGAAGAGCGAGATTTCGGGCCTAGGTCCGGTGACGACCTGTACATCATCTACACCGGCGGCACGACGGGGATGCCCAAGGGTGTCATGTGGCGTCACGAGGACCTCTTCTTCTCGGGGCTTCAGGGTGGATCGCCTGGCGGCGATCCGGTTGAGTCGCCCGAGCAGCTCGTCGAGCAAGCCAAAGAGGGTTGGTACACGGTCACCATGATTCCGTGTGCCCCGTTCATACATGGCGCGGCGCAGTTCACGCAGTGGATCTGCCACCTCACCGGCGGAAAGCTGGTGCTGCAAAACGGGCCGAGCTTTGACGCGAAGCGCATTCTGTCCCTGGTGGCCGAGGAGGAGGTGTCGACCCTCTCGCTCGTCGGCGATGCCATGGCGATTCCGCTGGTAGAAGAGCTCAGGGTCGGCGACTACGACATGTCCAACCTCGGCGTGATCGCTTCGGCTGGCGCCATCCTTTCCCCAAGCATTCAGGAGGAGCTTGAGACGCTTGTCCCGGACGTCATGATCATCAACAGCTTTGGCACCAGCGAGTCGGGCGACCTCGGCCGCGCCGCCGGCGATGAAGACAGTCACGAGGGCCGCCCCTCTTTCTACATGGGTGATGACGTCACGGTCCTGGACGAGAAAGGCGATCAGATCGAGCCAGGCTCCGGCAAGATTGGCATGGTTGCCCGCTCGGGACGTTTGCCGCTCGGCTACTACAAGGATCCGGTGAAGACCGCTGAACGCTTCAAGGAGTTCAAAGGGCAGCGTTGGGTCATTCCTGGTGACTTTGCCACCATCGAAGAAGACGGACGCATCACGTTTCTTGGACGTGGTAGCAAGTGCATCAACACCGGTGGCGAGAAGGTATTCCCCGAAGAGGTAGAAGAAACGCTCAAGGCCCACGCGGACATCATCGACGCACTCGTCGTTGCCGTTCCGGACCCCCGCTTTGGCTCCAAAGTCGCTGCCGTGTTCAACACGCGCGAGAACAAGCAGCTGTCACTCGACGAAGTGAAGCAACACTGCCGCAAACATATCGCCGGTTACAAGGTTCCGCGGCAAATCACCATCACGGAGACGGTTTCCCGCATGCCGAGCGGAAAGCCCGATTACAAGTGGGCTGAGGATATCGCTCGCGAGCAGGCAGAGGCCGGATCGCAATGATGGATGATCGGGCCAAGCGCATCGTTGAAACGGCCGTGGCGCTTGCAGAGCGTGACGGATATCAAGCGGTTCGGTTGCGTGACGTTGCAGCCAGTGCCCAGGTTGCGCTCGGCACGGTCTACAAGCGTTTCGCGAGCAAGGAGGAAATCCTCATTGCGGCGCTCGAGCAACAGGGTGAAAGGCTCGTTGCCAAGATCGGGAAGAAGGCCGTTCCCGGTGATACGCCTCGGGACCGACTGGGCTTCGTATTCGCGGCAATCACTCAGGCATTCATTCGTCGACCCAATCTCGCGAAGGCAACGGTCCGTTCTCTCGCTTCGGGCGACCCCAACATCGCGGAGCGGGTTGCGGGCTTCCACGCGCTGATCACCACGATCGTGGTGTCTGCGATTCGTGGTGACGTTGCCATGCAGTCTGAATCGATCGGAGAGGCGGGTGAGCGCGACAGGAGGGTCGCTTCGGTGCTGCAGAATGTGTGGTTTGCGTCGTTCGTCGGGTGGGCCGGAGGCCTGCACGAGGTTGCCCAGGTTCTGGACGATGTCGATATGGCGACCGAGTTGCTTTTAGCGAAGTAGGCGAGGGCTCGCATCTCGTCCGTGCAGCGGTTCAGGTGGGTCCTTCCTTGCCCCAAGGGGTGCGAGGACGCGCTTGCCGAGGAGGTTCGCAACCTCGACATCGAGGTCTTGGATGTGCGGCCTACGGCCGTCCATGCCCGCGGCACCTTGCAGGACGGCTATCGGATGTGCCTGTGGTCTCGCGTCGCATCGCGGGTCTTGCTGCCGCTTGTCGAGCTGGATGCCGAAGACGACACGGCTCTCTATGACGCGCTCCGCGGGGTTGCCTGGTGGGAGCATTTCGACGCGGCGCAAACGTTCGCCATTGGCAGTTCCCAGGCGCCGAAGAGTCCATTCCCTTCGCACTACTGGGTGCAGCGAGCGAAGGACGCGATCGTCGACAGCTTTCGCGACCATGCGGGCACGCGCCCAAGCATCGACAAGAGGGACCCAGCGATTCGGTTTCACCTGCACATCGGTGAGGCGCACCACGAGCTCGCACTCGATTTCTCGGGGGAAGGGCTGCACCGGCGAGGCTATCGGAAGGCGGGCGGAAAGGCGCCGCTCAAGGAGAATTTGGCCGCAGCGATTCTCTACCTGGCGGGTTGGCCTCAGGCGGCTCGTCAGGGTCTGACGCTGATGGACCCGACCTGTGGCTCGGGCACGTTCCTGATCGAAGGGGCATTGATGGCGACCAATTGTGCGCCGGGCCTCTTGCGGGAGCGCTTTGGGTTCGAGCATTGGCTACGACACGACGCCGCGGCTTTCGCGTCGGAGCGGGACGCGGCGCTGACGGCTCGCAAGGCAGAATGTCCGGCGCGCATAGTCGGATGCGATGCTTCCGACAAGGCGTTGGCGTACGTGCGTGACAACCTCGCCGCCGCCGGCGTCGAACAGCACGTGTCGCTCGCGGTTCAGGAGTTGTCTGCAATCGAGAAGCCGGCTGAGGGCGGTATCCTCGTGTGCAATCCACCGTACGGCCACCGGCTCGGTGATGAAGGCACGCTGTTCCTGTTCTATCAGTCGCTTGGCGACACGTTGAAGCGTGCCTTCGACGGATGGACTGCGTACGTGTTCGCGGCGCATGGCGGAAATCTCAAGCACCTCGGGCTTCGGCCGACACGGCGCCACGTTCTCTACAACGGATCGATCGAGTGCCGCCTCGTCGAGATTCCCGTGCGAGGGGCTGGTCGGCGGCGAATCTGCCAAGGCGCCGGGGTGGCGAAAACCGAGCGAGAAAGCGCAGATGTTCGCCAACCGGATCAAGAAGAACAAGAAGAAATGGGGGCGGTGGGCCAAGCGAAGCGGCATCGAATGCTACCGCATCTACGATGCCGACATCCCGGAATACAATGTTGCTGTCGACCGCTATCAGACCAAAGCGGTGGTTCACATCTTCCAGAAGGAGCGAGACGCAGGCGACGATCGCGCGAGGCAGCGAGTTCAGGACGTCTTGATGACGCTTCCCGAAGCCTTGGGGATCGATGCCGACGATCTCATCGTGAAGGTTCGGCGTAAACACGACGAGGGCGACCAATATGCCCGCATCTCACAGCAAGAGGCGGAGATGGTCGTCACCGAGGGTGACCTCCGCTTCGTCGTGAACTTGGAAGACCGCATCGACACGGGCCTCTTCCTGGACCACCGCACCGTTCGCGCCTACGCCGCAGAGCATTGCAAGGGCAAGCGCATGCTCAACCTGTTCGCCTACACCTGCTCGGTGAGCGTCGCCGCGGCGGTTGGTGGAGCCAAGCAGACGACTAGCGTTGACCTTTCGAACACCTATCTCGACTGGGGCAAGAAGAACTTCGAAGCCAACGACGTGGATGCCGTCCAGCACCGCTTCATCCGCGACGACGCCACTCGCTGGATGGCGAGGGACCGCAACAGCTACGACTGGATCTTCATCAACCCGCCCACCTTCTCACGCTCCAAGATGAGCAAGGGCGACTTCAACATCCACAAAGATCACAGGGCCCTGATCGAGAACGCGATGCGTTCCCTCGACAAGAAGGGCGAGCTTCTCTTTACGACGCACGCCCGAGCGTTCGAGCTAGACGAGGCCATCACAGACGGCTTCCAGGTCGAGGACGTCACGAAGCTGTTCGTACCTCCTGACTTCGTGCGGTATCCCTTTCAGGCGTTTCGGCTAAAGAAAGGAGGTTGACCCTGCAACGCTTGGCATCGACCTTCCTGGACATGCCCCAACCCGTGCCCCATGGAGACACGACAATGGACGGAGAGCAGAGCCCCATCCCGACGCGCGAAGAGCTGATTCAGCTCGCGCGCGAGCTTGCTCCGACGTTGGAGGAGCGCTCCGAAAACGCCGCAGCGTTGCGCAGGATTCCCGGCAAAACCATTGAGGACTTTCATCGACTTGGGTTCTTCAAAGTCGTGCAGCCAAAACGGTTCGGCGGCTACGAGATCATCGACAACTGGCATGTCTCGGGGCTTCGAGGCTCAGGCAGCAAGGATGTCGCGGTCGACGGCGCGTTCGTTCCAGACCACCGCATGCACAAGTTCGCCGACGGGTTCAGGCAGAAGAGCCCGGGCCACGAGCTCAACTCGTCGCCGGTCTACAAGTATCCGTTCGGACAGATCCACATTCGCTCGGTTTCGACGCCAGCGGTGGGTGCGGCCTTCGGAGCGCTCGATTCCTACGTCGATTTCATGAAGTCGAAGGTGTCGCAGGCAACCGGTGGCAACGCCAAAGACTCGTTCACGAATAGCGTCGTTGCGGCGGAAGCCACCGCCGTGCTCGACCGCGAGGTCCTGGCAATGCGTCGCAACTTCGAAGAGATGGCTGGCTACTTGCAGCGAGGGGAGAAGATCCCGATCGACCGACGGGTTCACTTCCGACACGATTCGGCGCGGGCCGCTCGCGTGTCGACGGAGATCGTCTCGCAGCTATTCATCGCCTGTGGCGCTCGCGCGGTGTTTGAAGATCATCCGCTCAACCGCCACTTCCAGGATGTTTACGCGATTCGACTTCACCATGCGAACAGTCCCGATACGCCGGCGTCCAACATGGGCGGCGTGCTGTTCGGCAAGAACAACACAGACTTCTTCATCTAGGCATGGAGGATACAACGCGCAACAAGCGGATCGAGGCAGAGGAATTTCGTGAGGAAGCGCGTGCCTGGGTTCGCGAGAACGCGCCCAAGTCGCTTTGGGGCACCAGCGGCAGCGGTCCGTTCGAGGGCTACTGGGGCGGCTCGAAGTATGAGGAGACCGATGCGGATCTCTTGCGTTGGCGCGACCTCGGCGTCGAGAAGGGTTGGACAGCGCCGGCTTGGCCGAAGGTATACGGCGGCGGCGGTCTGAGTCGCGAGCAGGAAGACATCATCCGCGACGAGATGAAGGCGATTGGCGTGCCGCGCCCGGTAGCGGGGCAGGGCCTCGCGATGTTGGGGCACGTCCTGCTCGAGTACGGCGACGACGCGCAGTGTGCGCAACACCTTCCGGGCATTGCTCGCGGCGAGGTGCGGTGGTGTCAGGGGTACTCGGAGCCGAACGCCGGGTCTGATCTCGCGAACCTGCAGCTCCAAGCGGAGCGGGACGGCGATGAGTTCGTGTTGAACGGCCAGAAGATATGGACCACCGATGCCGACCTGAGTGATTGGATCTATTGCCTGATCCGAACGGATCCGAACGCGCCCAAGAAACAGATGGGCATTTCGGTGATTCTCGTCGACCTCAAGACGCCTGGGATCACGGTGCGCCGGATTGATCTCATCAGCGGCTACTCGCCCTTCTGCGAAACTTTCTTCGACAATGTCCGCGTGCCGGTCGACCATCTGGTTGGAACCGAGAATGAGGGCTGGACGATCGCCAAAGCGATTCTCGGGTACGAGCGCTCCTCGATCGGCGAGTCGGTCGCCCACCAGCCGGGGACGGCGCAGCGAGAGGTCGTCGCCAGGACGCGCAAGCATCTTGGCGTCCCAGAGGGCCCAATCCCCGATCCCTTATTGCGTGATGAGGTCGCTTCACTCGGCATGTTCGAAGAGGCGTTTCAACTGACGCTTGCTCGCATCCAACAAGGCGCACAGGCCGGCACGCCGAGGGCCGAGGGCTCCATCACCAAGCTCCTCGGCACCGAGCTCAGGCAGAAGCGCTTTGAGCTGGGTATGAAAGTCGCGGGGCTTCAAGGCCTCGGCTGGGAAGGCCCAGGCTTCGACGACGACGATCTTCAGTACACCCGCGCATGGCTGCGAACGCGCGCGAACACCATCGAGGGCGGCTCGTCGGAGATTCAAAGGAACATCGTCTCCAAGCATGTGCTTGGGTTGCCGGAGGGGAAGAAATGAGCGGCCATACGGCGCCATCTCTTCTGCTAACCGATGAGCAGAAGATGCTTTCGAAGACCGCGCACGCATTCATCCGTGAGCGCGCGCCGGCGGCTCGCATTCGGACTTTCCGTGACTCGAACGACGAGGTGGGTTTCTCCCGAGAGATCTGGAACGAGATGGCGGAGCTCGGTTGGCTCGGTCTCCACATTCCGGAGGAGTACGATGGACTCGGGCTCGGCTTCTTCGACCTCTGTGTCGTCCTCGAGCAAAGCGGTCGTGAGCTCATGCCGGAGCCGTTCGTGTCAACCCTTCTGCTCGGTGCACAGACGCTCTTGCTCGGCGGCACCGAGGCACAGAAGAAGGCTTGGCTCCCTGACATCGCGGCAGGTGACACACTGGTGACGGTCGGCCACGACGAGCGCGCTTCGCACGGAGACTCCTCGAAGGTCGCAATGGTGGCCAGGAAGTCGGCGGATGGCTTCCAGCTCAGCGGAGAGAAGATTCATGTGCTCGATGGGCATCTCGCGGATCGGGTGATCGTGTCAGCGGCGACCTCTGACGCCGGCTACACACTCTTCCTCGTCGATCCCGAGCGCGCAGGCGTCACGATCACGCGTCAGTCTCGGATCGACGGCATGAATGCAGCGATCCTGCGACTCGACGGCGTTTCGGTGAAGCACGACGAGATCGTCGGAGAGCTCGACGGTGGCGCCACGCTCTTGGAGAAGGTGTTCGATCGTGCCGCCGTAGGGTTGTCGGCACAGATGCTCGGCGCCTCCGAGCAGGCTTTCGCGGACACCATCGAGTACATCAAGGAACGCGAGCAATTTGGGGTGCCGATCGGCTCTTTCCAGGCGCTTCAACACCGTGCGGTGTCGGTGTACACGGAAATCGTGCTGACGCGCTCAGTCGTGGTTGCAGCAGCCCGCGCGATCGACAAGGCTCCCGATGATGTTCCGCGACTCGCGTCTCTCGCGAAGGCCACCGCGTCGGAGACCTTCATGCTCGCCGCCAAGGAGGCGATTCAGATGCACGGTGGGATTGGCGTGACCGACGAGCATGACATCGGGTTCTACATGAAACGGGCACAAGCGACCTACATGACTTTTGGAAAGCCTTCGCAGCACAGGCAGCGCTGGGCAGAACTTCACGGCTACTAGCGACCACTACGAAAGAGCGAGAAATACGATGAAAAGGTTTGAAGGAAAGAATGTTCTGATCACGGGCGCAGCGGCAGGCATCGGCCAGGCCACCGCGCAGCGTATTGCAGAGGAGGGTGGCAACGTCGCCCTCCTCGACATCAATGCCGAGGGGCTAGCGGCCACGAAACAGCTCGTCGAAGCCCTTGGGGTCAAGGCGTGGGTCTATGAGTGCAATGTGACCGACGGCGCTCGCGTGAAAGAGGTGGTCGACCAGGCCGCCGAAGATATGGGCGGGTTCGACACGCTGTGCCACTGCGCGGGCATTTTGCGCACCTATCACACGCACGAGATGACATTCGAGCAGTGGCATCAGATCATCGACATCAATCTCAACGGTACGTTCTACGTCAACCACGCGGCACTCCCGCACCTGTTGAAGAACCGCTTCAGCGCGCTTGTGAACTGCTCCTCGACGTCGGCGATCGGCAGCCATCCGTGGATGGCTGGTTACGCAGCCTCGAAGGGCGGCGTCATCTCGATGACTCGCGCCCTCTACCAGGAGTACGTCAAGCAGGGTCTCCGCGCGAACTGCGTAGTCCCCGGCGGTATCGACACCGCTCTCCACGGCGACTTCAAGGCTCCCGAGGGTGCGGACATGGATCTCCTTAGAGGCGCCATGCCCTTCGTACGGTTCGCCAAGCCCATGCACGCGGCCTCCGTCATCGCGTTCCTGGCCTCCGACGACGCCCGCTACGTTAACGGCACCGAAGTCCGAGCCGACGGCGGAGCCCTGTCTTAGTCGAGGTGGCCTACTCGAGGTGGCCGCGGACGAAGGGGAGGTAGACGGGGTGCCAGAAGCGTTCTCGGACGAAGGCTTCGATGTCGTCGGGGATGTTTTCTCGACGCGCTACGCCGTCGGTGATGGCCTGTTGGACGACTCTGGTCGCGACACGGATTGAGGTTTCTTGGAGGTCGTCTACCGGCGGGTAGATGAGGCCGCCCTCGACGTATTTCTCGATTGTGTAGTCGGCGAGTGCTTGGGAAGCCTCGAGGACCATGCCATCGGTGATCGCTTTGGCGTCCGTGAGGATGGCTCCGAAGCCGAGTCCTGGGAAAATGAAGGCGTTGTTGCCTTGGCCGATCGGGTGGGTCACGCCGCCCATCATCACCGGATCGAAAGGGCTTCCGGTTGCGACGATCGCCTGGCCGTCGGTCCAGCGGAAGATGTCGACCGGCTTCGCCTCTGCGGAGCTCGTCGGGTTGGAGAGCGGGAAGATAATCGGCCACTTGTGGTTGTCGGCCATCGCGCGAACGACTTGCTCCTCGAATGCGTCGGGCTGGCCGGAGAGACCGAGGAGCACAGTAGCCTTTGCGTTCCGAATCGTCTCGACCAGGTCGGGGGCGTCACCTTCGAATTCCCAGCCTCGGATGCTTGCACGCTCGTGCGCGAAGCCTTGCTTGTATTCTTCCATCTCGCGGTCGGCGACCAGCAGACCTCGGGAATCGAGCACGAACACCCGTGCCTTGGCTTCCGCGCGGCTCAGGCCAGCCCGGACAAGGCCTTCACGAACTGCCCAGGCCACACCGATCCCGCCGGCGCCCGCTCCGTGAATGACGAAGATCTCGTCCTTCAAGCTTTCATTGCGGAGGTGACACGCAGCCAGAATGCCGGCCAAAGCGACTGCGCCGGTGCCTTGGATGTCGTCGTTGAAGGATGGGCCACGGTCTCGGTATCGTTCGAGCACAGTGAAAGCGGCGGTCTTCGAGAGGTCCTCCCACTGAATCACTGCATCGGGCCAACGCGACCAGACCGCGTCCACGAACTGGTCGAGGAACTTGTAGTAGTCGTCTCCTTGGAGGCGCCTCTGACGAACGCCCAGGTAGTTGGGATCGTTAATCAGCTCCATGCGATCTGTGCCGACGTCGAGGGCCACCGGCATCGTGTGGAACGGGCTGACCCCGCCGGCGACGGTGTAGAGCGCCATCTTGCCGATTGGGATAGCAAGGCCCCCATACCCCTGGTCGCCGATGCCCAGGATGGCCGAGGAGTCCGTCGCGACGATCATGCGGACGTCTTCCATCGGGTAGCATTCGAGAGTCTGATCGGCGCGGTCGATGTTGAGCGGCGAGAACGAGAGGCCGCGCGGGTTCTGGTAGAGCGCGCTGAACTGCTGCACGGCTGCGCCGACGGTCGGCGTGTAGACAATCGGCAACATTTGTTCGAGGTGCTTCTCGAGCAAAGCGTAGAACAGGATCTCTTGCCGCTCTTGAACGTTCCGTAGGTACTGATACTTGTCGATATCGGTGGGCGCCTGGACGAAGCCTTCGTAGACGCGATCGATCTGCTGTTGGAGGGTGTTGTACTGCGGAGGAAGAAGACCTCCTAGCCGGAGCGCGACCCGCTCTTCGTGGCTGAAGGCCGTGCCCTTGTTGGACAACACCAGCCGAAGCAACGTGATCCCATCGAGGTAGACCTCCATGTACTGGCGTCCATGCTCATCTTCTTTGAGGTCAAACAACCGGCTGACGCGTTTGCGGGGCATGGAGTTCCTTTCCTTAGGCGCCTTCGATGGCGGCCACGACTGCGTCCGCCATCTCTGTCGTGCCGAGCGAACGCTGTCCGCCGCTCAGATCTGCTGTTCGAAGGCCACTGTCGAGGACCTTCTGGACAGCGTCTTCAATTGTCTGCGCATCTTCGTCGAGGTTGAGGCTGTGCCGAAGGAGCATCGCGGCGCTCAGTATCGTGCCCAGCGGGTTCGCGATCCCTTTGCCCGCGATGTCGGGTGCCGACCCGTGGATAGGCTCGTACAGACCGAGCGTGCCTTCACCGAGCGAAGCACTTGGAAGAAGGCCGAGCGACCCGGTCAAGACGGCGCCTTCGTCAGAGAGGATATCGCCAAACATATTACCGCTCACGATGACGTCGAACGACGACGGGTCGGTAACGAGGCGCATGGCTGCGGAGTCCACAAGCTGATGGTCGAGCTTGATATCCGAGTTCTCCTTGCCCACCTCGGTTGCGACCTCACGCCACACCTGCATCGTCGCAAGCACGTTCGCCTTGTCGATGGAGGTGACGTGTCCGCCCCGCTTCCGCGCAACTTCAAACGCCAGCTCCACGATTCGACGAATCTCGCTCTCGTCGTACACCATCGTGTCGAAGCCGGTGCGCAGACCGTTCTTGGTTTCTTTGCCTTTGGGCTCACCGAAGTAGATGCCGCCAGTGAGCTCGCGGATGAACACCAAATCTACGCCGCGCAGGCGTTCGGCCTTCAGAGGGGAGGCCGCCTCGAGGCCACGGAAGAGCTTGACTGGACGAACGTTCGCAAAAAGCTTCAGGGCCTTTCGCATGCCGAGCAGCCCCTGCTCCGGGCGAACCTTGGCGTTGGGGTCGTCCCACTTGGGGCCGCCAACCGCGCCCAGCAATACTGCGTCCGCGCTTCGGCACCCGACGATTGTGTCGTCCGGCAGCGGCACACCCGTCTCATCGATGGCGATGCCGCCGATCAGGTGAGTCGAGAAGGTGAACGTATGCCCGGACTTGCTTGCGATCGTCTCGAGCATTTGCCGAGTCGCATCTACGATCTCGGGTCCGATTCCGTCACCAGGGAGAAGTGTAATCTTGGCTTTCATGTATGGGTATCTGTGCGGCCGGCCATCATGCACGGCACGCGTCATGAGGGCAATGGCTAAGTCCGCGTAAGCCCGTACTCGATGCTGTCGATCAGCGCCTGGAGAGACGCCTCGATGATGTTGCTCGACGCCCCGACCGTGCTCCAGGTGTCGTGGGCCGACTGGCTGTCGATGAGCACTCTCGTGGTCGCGCCGGTTCCGCTGCGTCCGTCGAGAATGCGAACTTTGTAGTCACTGAGGTGCATCTCGGCGACCTCGGGGAAAAATGGCCGTAGTGCCTTTCGCAGCGCGGAGTCGAGGGCGCTCACGGGGCCGTTGCCTTCGCCCGCCGTGTGCACGACCTCGTCGCCGATCTGCACTTTCACCGTCGCCTCGGCAAACATGCCACCGCCACGCCGTCGTCCAACGCCGGCCTGGAAGTCGAGCACCTCGAACGGGGGCTCATAGTCGGTCTGGTGACGAGCCATCAAGAGGGCGATCGACGCCTCAGCGGCTTCGTAGGCAAAGCCCTTGGCTTCGAGCTCCTTGATTCGCTCGAGTACGCGGCCGCCGTGCTCCGAGCTCACTTCGAGGCCGAGCTCCTCGGCCTTGCTTAGCACGTTGCTGCGCCCCGAGAGCTCGCTGACCACCACGCGGGACTCGTTGCCGACGAGAGTGGGTTGCACGTGCTCATAGGACTCCGGATGGCGACGAATGGCCGACACATGAACGCCGCCCTTGTGCGCGAACGCGCTCCGCCCGACGTACGCGGCGTGGTCGTTGGGGCTCAGATTGGCGATTTCTGCGACGAAGTGGGCGAGGTCGTAGAGCTGGCTCAGTTTTCCTTGCGGAAGACATTGCAGGCCGAGCTTGAACTCCAGGTCCGGCATGATCGCGCAGAGGTTGGCGTTGCCGCACCGCTCGCCGTACCCGTTGATCGTACCCTGCACGTGGCGAGCACCCGCGCGGACGGCGCCGAGGGAGTTTGCAACGCCACACTCGCCGTCGTTGTGGGCGTGGATGCCGAGTCGCGCGTCCGGCAGGGCCTCGCGCACGGCCCTGACCATCTCCTCGATCTCCCACGGCATCGAGCCGCCGTTCGTGTCGCAAAGGGCCAGTGTCTCGGCGCCGCCACGCGCCGCGGCTCGCAAGGTCTCGAGCGCATACTCCGCGTCGGATTTGTATCCATCGAAGAAATGCTCCGCGTCGTAGATCACCCGTCGGCCATTCTGCTGGAGAAAGGACACGCTTTCCTCGACCATTCGCAGATTCTCTTCGAGGCTCGTGCGCAGCACCTCCGTGACGTGCATGTTCCAAGTCTTGCCGAAGATCGTGCACACCGGTGTCTCCGCGGCGAGCAAGGCTTGGAGCTGTTTGTCGTCCTCCGCACGAAGCTGCGCGCGGCACGTGGAGCCGAACGCCGCGACGGTGACGTTCTTCCAGGCGATATCCTTCGCGCGCTCGAAGAACTCGACATCCTTGGGATTGGACCCCGGCCACCCGCCCTCGATGAGCGCGATTCCCAGCGAGTCGAGGTGCTCCGCGATTCGCAACTTGTCGTCGCAGGACAGACTCATCCCTTCCATCTGCGTGCCATCACGCAGAGTTGTGTCGTAGACCTCTACGCCGGGGACAGAGCCGTTAGGTCCGTTCTTGCTCATAGTTGGTGATCTGTCCGTCGAACGAGAGAAGGTATTCGAGCTGGTCAAGGCCCTCGAGGAGGCAGTGCTTGGAGAATGCGTCGATCGGGAAGGTCGCTTCGAGCCCGTCCAGGCCACTCACGGACTGGGTCGGCAGGTCGATTGTGATCTTCGTCGAACGGTCCAACTGAACCGCCTCCATGAGTGACTTGTACACGTCGACGCTGACCGTGACGGGCAGCAAGCCGTTCTTGAGCGAGTTACTCTCGAAGATGTCCGCGAAGCCGGTGGAGATGATCGCGCGGAACCCCCAGCCAACCAACGCCCAGGGCGCGTGCTCGCGAGACGAGCCGCTACCGAAGTTGTTCCCGGCGACTAGGATCTGCGCGCCCTGCGAAGCCAGCTCGTTGAGTACGAACTCCGGGTTGTCTGAGCCGTCCTTGAGGTAGCGCCAGTCGCAGAAGAGACTGTCGCCGAGGCCATTCTTGTCGGTCACCTTGAGAAAGCGAGCCGGGATGATCTGGTCCGTGTCCACGTTTTCGGCGGGAAGGGGGACCGCATGCGATGTGAGTGTGGTGAATTTGGCCATGACTCTGTCTTTCAAGAAAGGAGCAAGCTCCGCGGGTCGGTGACTTTGCCGGTAACGGCCGCCGCGGCTGCGGTGAGTGGGGATGCGAGGAAGGTGCGGCCGCCCTTGCCCTGTCGTCCTTCGAAGTTTCGGTTCGACGTGCTGACCGCGTACTGCCCGGGCTCGAGGTTGTCGCCGTTCATGGCGATGCACATCGAGCAACCTGGCTCACGCCATTCAGCGCCAGCGTCCTTGAAGATTTGGTCGAGCCCTTCGGCTTCGGCCTGCTTCTTGATGTCGTGCGAGCCGGGAACGACGAGGGTGCGCACGCCGTCCGCGACTTTGCGTCCGCTGAACACGCCCGCCGCCATGCGTAGGTCTCCGATACGCGAGTTCGTGCAGGAGCCTATAAAGACGACGTCGATCTTCTTGCCGAGCAGTGGTTGCCCTGGCTCGAGGCCCATGTACCCCATCGCCTTTTCGAACGCAGCTAGCTGCGAGGCGTCCTTGAACGAATCCGCGCTCGGCATCTGTTCGCTGATGTGCATGCCCATGCCTGGGTTCGTACCGTAGGTGATCATCGGTTCGAGCTTGTTGGCATCGATGACGACCGTCTTGTCGAAGGTCGCGCCTTCGTCGGTATGAAGGTGACTCCAGCGATCCACAGATGCATCCCAATCGGCACCCTGGGGCACACGCTCGCGCCCCTTCAGGTACTCGAATGTAGTCTCGTCCGGTGCGATCATGCCCGCGCGCGCGCCCGCCTCGATGCTCATGTTGCAGACCGTCATTCGGCCCTCCATGTCGAGGCCGCGGATGGCCGAGCCGGTGAACTCGATGACGTAGCCGGTTCCGCCGCCGGTGCCGATCTCGGCGCAGAGCGCCAAGATGATGTCTTTGGCGGTGACGCCCGGCATCAGTTGGCCGTCCACCTGCACTTCGAGGGTCTTGGCCTTGCGCTGCAGGAGGCACTGCGTGGCCAGCACGTGCTCGACCTCGCTCGTTCCGATGCCAAACGCCAGCGCGCCAAACGCGCCGTGCGTCGACGTGTGACTGTCGCCGCACACGATCGTTTTGCCGGGCTGCGTGAACCCACGCTCCGGCCCGATGACGTGCACGATCCCGTTGCGGCTGTCGCCCATCGCGAATAGCTCCACCCCGAACTCTTCGCAGTTGGTCTCCAACTGTGCGAGCTGCACCTTGGACTGATCATCGATGACCCAAAGCGCCTTCGGTAGCGTCGGCGTTGAATGGTCCATCGTCGCGATAGTCTTGTCCGGGCGGCGAACCTTGAGGCCGCGCTCGCGTAGACCGGTGAACGCCTGAGGGGACGTCACTTCGTGAATGAGCTGCAGGTCGACATACAGGACTGCCGGCCTGTCCGGTTCCTGAACGACGACATGAGCGTCCCAAACCTTCTGAAATAGTGTTCTTGGTTCCATGATGTTCGTTACGCTGCGCTTCCGGCCGCCTGGCTATCGGGTTGCGTTCCTTTTTTGATCGCGAGGATGCGGTTGATAGCCGCGAGATAGGCTTTGGCGCTGGCGACGATGATGTCGGTGTGCGCGCCGTGGCCGTGAAATACTCGTGGGCGTGAGTGTTCGTATTGTGGATTGATCTTGTCTGGGGGCGCGTCGCCATCGCGTGGTGACACCCGCACGTTCACCTCACCGAGCGCATCGATGCCCTCGGTCACCGATTGGACGGTGTACTCGAGCAGCGTGCACGGCTCCTCCACCAGCAATTGGACAGCCTTGTACACCGCGTCGACGGGGCCCGTTCCGACCGCTGCTGCAGTCCGCGTTTGTCCGTCGGGCCCGGTGAGCCTGACCGTCGCCGTCGGCATCCCTGTGCCGCAACCAACCTGGATGGCCTCGAGCTTCCAGAACTCCTTCGGCTGGTGGAGCTCGTCGCTCACTACAGCCAACAAGTCGGCATCCGTGATGTGTTTCTTCTTGTCGGCGAGCTGCTTGAAGCGCGCGAACGCCTTGTCGAGTCCGTCACCGGACACGGGATAGCCGAGCTCGGTCAAGCGGTTTGCAAACGCGTGCCGCCCCGAATGCTTGCCGAGGACCAGCTGCGTCTGACCCGCACCCACTGTTTCGGGGCGCATGATCTCGTAGGTGTCCTCATGCTTGAGCATCCCGTCCTGGTGAATGCCAGCCTCGTGTGCAAACGCGTTCGCGCCCACGATCGCCTTGTTCGGCGGTACGACCATGCCGGTCACCGTGCTCACCAAACGGCTAACGCGCGTGAGCTGCGTGGTGTCGACCCGCGTGCCGATGCCGAAGAGGTCGCGCCGCACATAAAGCGCCATGACGACCTCTTCGAGCGACGCGTTGCCCGCGCGCTCGCCGATACCGTTGACCGCGACCTCGACTTGCCGAGCGCCGTTGAGCACTGCCGAGAGGCTGTTGGCCACCGCCATCCCGAGGTCGTCGTGGCAATGGACGCTGATGATGGCGCTGTCGATACCCGGAACGTGCTCTCGGAGCATTGCGATGCGTTCGCCGAACTCCACTGGGATCGTGTAGCCGACGGTGTCCGGGATGTTCAGCGTGCTTGCTCCCGCCTCGATGGCGGCCTGGAGTGCTTCGTACAGAAAGTCCATCTCCGTCCGGCCCGCATCCTCAGGGCTGAACTCGACGTCTTCACAGAAGCTCCGAGCATAGGCCACCATCTCGCCGATCTTCTTGAGGACCTCAGCCTTGCTCATCTTGAGCTTGTGCTCGCGATGAATCGGGGACGTCGCGATGAACGTGTGAATCCGGCCGTGCTTGGCCGGCGCCACTGCCTCTGCGGCCTTGTCGATATCGGACTTGTGAGCCCGCGCCAGGCTGCAGATCGTCGGTGGTTCCGGGACCGTCCGGCCCTCGACCCCCGTCACCCCCACGGCCTCGGCGATGGTCTTCACCGCCCGCAAGTCATCGGGAGAAGCGGCCGCGAAGCCGGCTTCGATCACATCCACTCCGAGCCGCGATAGGGTCTTCGCCACCTCTAGCTTTTCCGACGAGGTCATCGTCGCGCCAGGTGATTGCTCTCCATCTCGGAGCGTTGTGTCGAAGATCCGTACGTGATCGGGTTGCATGATCGATTCTCCCGACGTCGCAAAATGGCGACGCCTACTTACTCTCCCTGTTTGATTTCTATGGGGTCGACGAATGGCATCATCGACCGAAGGCTTGCGCCGACCTGCTCGAGCTTCTGCTCCTGCTCTGCGCGCCGCACCGAGTCGAACTCCGGTCGGCCGTTCTTGTTCTCTTCGATCCAGCGCTTGGCGAACGTGCCGTCCTGGATCTCCGTGAGAATCTGCTTCATCGCCTTCTTGCTCTCTTCGCCGATGACGCGCGGGCCGCTCACGTAGTCGCCCCACTCGGCGGTGTTCGACACCGAGTAGCGCATGTAGTTCAGGCCACCGCGGTACATCAGGTCGACGATGAGCTTCAGCTCGTGGAGGCACTCGAAGTACGCGAGCTCGGGCTGGTAACCGGCCTCGACCAACGTCTCGAAACCAGCCTTCACCAGCTCCGATGCACCGCCGCACAGAACGGCCTGCTCGCCGAAGAGGTCGGTCTCCGTCTCCTCCGTGAAGGTAGTGGTTAAGACGCCAGCACGTGCGCAGCCAATGCCGGCCGCGTATGACATCGCGAAAGCGTCAGCCTGACCGGTCGCGTCCTGATGGACGGCAAGGAGCGCCGGAACGCCGCCGCCCTCCTGGTAGGTCTCACGCACGCGGTGGCCCGGGCTCTTGGGAGCGACCATCGTGACGTCGATGTCCTTCGGCGGATCGATGGTCTCGTACCGGATATTGAAGCCATGCGCGAACATCAGCATGTTGCCGGCTTCGAGGTTCGGCGCGATGTGCTCTTCGTAGATTGCAGGCTGCGCCGTATCGGGCGCCAGGATCATGATCACGTCGGCTTCCTTTACCGCATCGCTGACCGACTTCACCACCAAGCCCGCCGCCTCGGCTTTGGCCTTGCTCTTGCTGCCGTCCTGTAACCCGACGCGCACGTCCACGCCGCTCTCCTTCAGGTTGAGCGAGTGGGCGTGGCCCTGCGAGCCGTAGCCGATGATCGCGACCTTCTTGCCTCGAATCAACGAGAGGTCGGCGTCTTTTTCATAGCGAATCTGGGTCATGTGTCTCTCTACTTCTCTAAAAGGGGGGTTATGCCGTTGAGTTGCGGGAGGCAGGCACCGTGGGGTGGGCGAGCTCGTGCTTTTCGACGCCGCGGGTCATCGCGACCGTGCCGGTCTGCACCAACTCCAGAATGCCAAAGGGTCTGAGAACCGAGACGAGGCCTTCGACCTTGTCTTGAGGTCCAGTGATTTCGATCGTGATTCGCTCGGGCGACATGTCGATCGCGCGCGCTCGAAACACGTCACAGATCTTCAAGATTTCGTCGCGTTGCACGCGGTCGCAGTTGACCTTGATCAACGCGAGCACGCGGTTGATCGACTGCTTGTGGGTGATGTCATCGACCCACAGCACGTTGACCATCTTGTAGAGGTTCGCCTCGATGCGCTTGGCCTTGTCCGCATCCGCATCGCAGACGATGGTCATACGCGAAACGCCCGCCTCGTGCGTGGCGCCGACATTGAGCGAGTCGATGTTGAAGCTGCGGCGGCGGAACAACGATGCGACTCGGTTCAACACACCGGGCTTGTCTTCGACGAAAACGGCGAATGTTCTTTTGACGGCCTGGGACATTAGTTGTCCTCCCCTGTCTCGAAGATTGGGTTGTGATCGTGGTTGCCGGGCTTGTGTGGTCGCTCGATCATGTCGTCGAGGTCGGCCCCTGCCGGGACCATGGGATACACGGAGTCCTCCTGCTCGACGCGGAAGTCGATGACGACGGTACCCTCGGTTGCTTCCGCCGTTCGAACGGCGTTCTCCACCTCGGTGCGCTTCTCGACGCGAATGCCGGTCAACCCATGTGCCTCCGCGAGCTTTACGAAATCCGGGCTGAGCATCGGCGTCGCGACGTAACGGCCGCCAAAGAAGAACTCCTGCCACTGACGCACCATGCCTAGGAAGCCATTGTTGATGATGGCGACGTTGACTTTTATCCCTTCCTGAGCGCAGGTGGAGAGCTCGGCCGCGGTCATCTGGAAGCCGCCATCGCCGCAGATGACCCACACCGAGTCGCCGGGCTGTGCGAACTTGGCGCCGATCGCGGCAGGCAGTGCAAACCCCATCGTACCGAGGCCGCCCGAGGTGATGAGCTTCTGCGGGTAGTCGTGCTTGTAGTACTGCGCTTCCCACATCTGATGCTGACCGACGTCCGTGACGACGAGCGCCTTGCCTTCGGTGAAGCGGTACAGGTCGTGGATGACGTGAGCCGCGTAGAGTTTGCCCAGGTCCGGCAGGTTCTTGATGTCTTTGATCGCAGAGCCGCCTTGGATCTCTTCGATGTACGTCAACCAGTCGGGGCGGTCGCACTCGTCGACGTGTGGGAGCAGCTCCTTCAAGACTGTTCGCGCGTCGCCGACGATCGGCACGTCGACGCGAACGTTCTTGTTGATCTCTGCAGGGTCGAGCTCGATGTGGATCTTCTTCGCATTTTGGGCGTAGGTCTTGAGATTGCCCGTCACTCGGTCGTCGAAGCGCATGCCGACGGCGATGATCAAGTCGGCGTCCTGAATGGCCTTGTTGACCCAGGTCTCCCCGTGCATGCCCATCATGCCGAGGTTTCGGGGGTGGCTGGCCGGGAATCCGCCGAGGCCGAGCAGGGTGCACGCCACCGGAATGTTCGTCTTGTCGACGAACTCCATCAGGGCTTCCGTCGCCTGTGCCTTGATTACGCCATGTCCGGAAAAAAGGATCGGACGCTTGGCGTTCTTGATCAGCTCCACCGCTTCCTCGAGTTGCTCCGCGAGCGGTGCGTAGTCGGGGCGGTAGCCGGGGAGCACGATCTCATCGTCGTTCCACTCGAACACGCAACTCTGCTGCTGCGCATCCTTGGTGATGTCCACGACGACCGGTCCGGGTCGGCCCGAGCGTGCGATGTAAAACGCCTCGCGGATGGTCGGTGCGATCTGCTCTGGCTTCGTTACCAGGTAGTTGTGCTTGGTCACCGGGATGGTGCAGCCCGTGAAATCGACCTCCTGGAACGCATCGCTGCCGATCAGGTGCGATGGGACCTGTCCGGTGATGCACACCATCGGGATCGAGTCGAGCATGGCTGTGGCAATGCCGGTGACCAGATTGGTCGCGCCTGGGCCTGAAGTTGCAATACAAACACCGACTTGCCCTGAGGCGCGGGCGTAGCCGTCGGCCATGTGGGACGCGCCTTGCTCGTGGCGTGTGAGCACGTGGTGGATCGGGTACTCAATCATCGCATCATAGGCGGGCATGATCGCACCGCCCGGATAACCGAAGCAGACCTCGACCCCCTCGCGTACGAGCGCTTCCCAGATGATGCGGGATCCGGAGAGCGACTCGCCGATGCGATTATCGAGCTTGGGATTGGCGGGTGTCACGAGGGTCTCCTTACTTGCCGGCTGGCTCCAACTAGTTGATTCCAGGCGGCATTCAAGCAGCGCCTATCCAACAAAAAGGGCGCCGGGTCGAGCCTCGACCAGGCACCTCGATCACAGGCAAATTCCGGTATCCCGAACGCCTGCCATTTCGCTGAAGTTTTGCGCTGTGAATACATTTTCATAGTCTTTGGTCAAACAAAAAAGGCCCCCGCATGCTCGATGCGGGGGCCAGAAACTGAATGGGTTGGGTTGTGAGTGGTTCTGGTCCCCGCCTATGCCTGCGTAACTAGCAGGAGGCTAATAATGAGGCCGACTACAACTACAACACCACCCAAGAGAGCGATCGAACGCCCCGCGCGAAGCGCGTCGTTGGGGAAAGCCACAGCGGTCGGATACCGAACCATTCGCTCATTCTGCGTCCAAGCCCCCCCAGGGTCAAGGGGGACACTCTCCACCCCTCCAACTCCACAGAATCACCTGCCTTCTCAGAGGAGGATCGCAGCGACCTGTTTCTGCGGTCCCAGGTGGTCTTGCGCGCCCCTCGAAAGCGGTCGCTGCGATCTTGGGCTCAGAAGAGCTCTAGTTTCGCGTAGTTGAGAGGGGGGAGAGTGTCCCCTTTGAGTTCCAGGGCTAGCTGGGTGGCGGGGTGGCAGTAGGGGCCCGGCGCGTGGGGGGGAATGTTGGGCTCGGTGGCGGTGATTTGGTGGGTTCGGGAGATGTAGAGGACGTGGATGGGGAAGGGGACGCCGGTGTTGGTGATGCAGACTTGGGATTCTGTGGGGAAGACGAGGAGTAGCGCCTCGTTTTCGGCTAGGGGGCCGTGGAGGCGGAGGCCTTCCTGGCGTTCGTATTCGGTTGCCGCGATCGTAACCTCTAGCTCGAGTTGTACGTTGCCGTCCGCGTCGAGGAGGCGAGCTCGGTGGGCCGTCTGTCCTTCGCCGCAGCTTGTGATCCCGAGCCAGAGCAGCAGCGGTAGCGCTTTCTTCACAGCGACCTCAAGAAGGCGAGGAGGGCGTCTCGGTCGACGGCGCTCAGGTCAGCGAGCTCGCGCCGGGCGGTGGCAGCTTCGCCCCCGTGTGCTGCGACGGCGTCTTCGATCGTGCTCGCGCGACCGTCGTGCAGATAGGGCGCGCTCTGCTCGAGGCCCCATAGGGGTGGCGTGCGGAAGTCGCGGATGCCCGCGTCGCCTTCTTCGATGCCGAGCGCGTTGGGCTCCGCGATGTCGTGCAGCAGCAGGTCGGTGAACGCGCGCACTTCGGTGTTGTCGGAGGTTCGCATCTCGGGCACGTGACAGTTGGCGCACCCGATGCTGTTGAAGATGAGCTCACCCCGATCTTCGACCGCCATATCCACTCGGTGTCGCGGCGGTGGGGCGAGGAACGCAATGAATGCCGTGATTGCGTCGATGGTGTTTGCATCGGCTTCGGGGTCGAGCGCTTCGTCGTCGTCCTCCGTGCTGCCAAACGACAAACCGGGTTCGTCGGGCACTGTCATCCCGAGCTCGCCACCCAACGCGTCGCGCACGAAATCGCGAACCGACGGCACGTTGGCCTTCCATCCGAATCGGCCGAGGCGCCCGTCGACGAGCAGGTGCGGGCGTCCGGCGATTCCGTTGCCGTCTTCGTCATCGGGATCCGCCAGAGCCTCGATCGTTTCGCGTGGGATTCGTTCGAGTAGACCCAAGCCCAGCGTCGACGGAGTCTGTCGCCGCTCGAAGAAGTTCGCCTCGGGATCGGCTTCGGGCCGAAGGGGAGCCACCGCGTGACGGAGTAGGGCGGTGCCCGCGCTGGGTGGGCTGAAGACGAGCCCAGCGAAGCTCCCCTGGCGCATCGCGTCCACGCCGGAGGGCCCGGCCCCTCCGATCACAGGGTCGAAATGACACGAGCGGCACGAGTCGCCGTTGAGGAGCGGGCCGACACCCTCCGAAAACCCGAAGTCACGGTCGAAGAGGACGCGGCCTTGCTCGAACAGCGCCCGTTGCTCGGCATCAATTCCGGAGAGAGGCGCTCCGTATTCCCCATCGCTCGGAAGCTCAGAGTCGGGGGGCAACAGTCCTGCGGTCCGTTGTGCCTTGCCCCCAAGCGACTCGAGAAACGCGAGCAAGTCCGCACGCGCGTCCCCGGAAAGGGCCACGTATGCATCTCGAGTCGAGGTCGCCTCACCTTCGTGCCACCGAACTGCGTCGTCGATCGTTTCGGCGCGTCCGTCATGCAGATACGGGCTGGCGGTTGCGATGCCCCACAAGGGTTGCGTACGAAACTCGCGGCCGGTGGCTTCTCCCATCGGGAAACGGTCCGCGAGGTCGTCGCCCATGTCGTGCAGCAGGAGATCCGTGTACGCCGGGATTGCGCCGCGCGGACCACGCAACGAGGGCAGGTGACATCCGTCGCACCCGATCTCGTTGAACGTAGCCTCTCCCCGTACGGTCTGCGCCGTCGGGTCATCGGGCCAGGGCGCAGCCAGCAACGACGCAAAGCAAACCAAGTCGAACAGCTCCGATTCCAAGAGCTCCGGGTCCGGGACGTCGTCGAGGTCGATCGTGGCTTCGTCCGGGATCACCGCCTGTTTCGCTACGACCGCACCTACGTCGTTCACCACGCTCGGCGCTACCAAAGGCGCTTTGAATGCGGGTAGAGCCGCTCGCTGCGTTTCGGAGAGCGGGTTCGACGTGATCCCCATGTGATTGAAGAGCGGGCCACGCACGAACAGCTCGATGCGTGCGGTCTGCGCTTTGCGCCCGAAGCGCCCGACCAACATCCCGTCGTAGTTGACGCGGCCGCTGATCCCGTCCCCGTCGGTGTCATCGGGGTCCGCGCGGCGTACGATCTCGGTGCCTGGAATTTCGGCAAGTAGTCCCGCGCCAAAGAACGGAATCGGGTTCCGCGTGGCGCTGATGTTGGTGAGCTGATCGGAGGGTGCACGTTCGGAGTCCAGGGAGAACTGCCGTTGCACTCCGTTCTTGCCACGCGGCACGACCGTGTCGGGAGCGAGCTCGTCGCCGACCAGCAGGAAGTCCCGATAGTGGCTCGCGCTTCCGCCGACGACCGGCTTCTCGTGGCAACCCGCACAGAACGTGACATTGAACTCGGGCCCGAGACCGTCTTCCGGCGTGAATCGGCGAAGGGCGGCCTCGCGGCCGCGGTGGAACGCGGCGAGCTGTTCGGGCGTGGCCGAGGGTAGAGGCGAGCCGAGCTCCGCGAAGATGCCTTCCGCGACTTGCACTGGAGCATCGGAGGCGCAGCCCGTTGGCAACGCGCCCATCATGCTGAGCGCGAGCATCGCGCCCCAAGGTTTCATGTGGAGGAATGAGTCAAGCAAGGCTAATGCGCCGAATATAGCTCACCGCGCTCCCCGGACAATGTAAGCTCCCAGACCGGATTCGATGGAGATACTTTCCAGCCGGTTCATGCTGCATCCGCGCGATTTCGACCGCAGCTTGCGCTTCTATCGTGAGGTGCTCGGTCTTCATCCGATGCGGGAGTTCGGCCAGGGCGACTCAAGGGGCGCCGTCTTTTTTCTGGGTGGCGGCTATCTCGAGCTCACCGACCGCTGCGTGGAGCCGCCCGCCCCGTCCACAGAGCTTTGGCTCCAGGTGCGCGACGCGCACGAGGCGGAGCGGGACCTGCAGGCGGCCGGGGTTCCGATCATCGAGAGTGCAGCGGAGAAACCCTGGGGCCTGATCGAGCTTCGCGTGTCCGACCCCGACGGATTCGTGCTGATCCTGGTCGAGGTTCCGCCGGACCATCCTCTGCGCAGAGACCACCGCTCGATGTAGTCAGCGCTCGTCGAGGTCGATCGCGACGGTCTGCTCCGTGGCGCTTGCCGGCAGTGGCTCGTCCGCTTTCTCGATCTCCCCGCCGAACGTACCCCACCATCCTTCCGCGTCCGCGCGGGTCCACTGCGCGACCTCGAGACCGTCCAGCGCGTCGGCGAGTTCTTGGCCCGAGACAGGCCTGTCGGATTGCGCCTTCTCCAGGCATGCAAAAATGAGCGTCTCGAGCCCGATTGGCACTGCCTCGGAGCAAACCTCCGCAAACGGCAGGGGCTTGGTGTGCAGGTGGTGCAGGCAGACCTCCATAATCGTCTTGCCTTCAAAGACGTGGCGTCCAGCCAGCAGATAGTAACCAACCGCACCCAAGGCATAGAGGTCGGTCCGCCCGTCGATCCCCTGAGGGTCTTGGATGGCCTCGGGGCTCAAGTAGTGAGGCGTGCCCTTGATCGACATCGTGTTGGTCTGCTCGAGGTCGTCGACCTTGCCGAGGTTCTTTACGAGGCCGAAGTCGAGCACCTTGGTCACGTCAGGGACCCCGCCCTGGCGCGCGAGCATGATGTTGCTTGGCTTGATGTCCCGGTGAATCAACCCGACATCGTGCGCTTCGTTGAGCGCGAGCGCCGCGTCTCGCAGGATTCGCACGACCCGCGCGACGGGCTGGGGTCCGCCAGCCTCGACCACCTGAGTGAGCGTCGCCCCGTCGAGTAGCTCCATGGCATAGTAGAAAAGCCCGTCCGGCGTGCGGCCGTAGTCGTAGATGGTGACGGTGTTGGGGTGGGTGAGCTTTGCCGTGAGCTGCACTTCCCGTCGGAAGCGATCCAGGGCATCCCGATCGGCGACCTCTGGACGGAGCAGCTTGATGGCGGTGGGCCGTTTGAGCATGCCGTGCTTCGCCTGGTACACGACGCCCATCGCGCCTTCGCCGAGCTTCCGCTCGAGGTTGTACTGCCCGAGCTTCTGAACGTCGCTGACCTCTTTGCGCAAACGGTGAATTACGCGGGAAGCAAGCGCAGCGAGGCCGATGGTCAGCGTCCACCACATGACCGTGATCACGACCTGCGAGCCCGCAACGCGCTGCGCAGACTCTGCATTGTAGCCGAACGTGCTCCAAATGCTGAGGTCGATGCTCAGGTTGTGCCAATACGTGGCGACGACGAGCGGGATGCCGATGAGGATACCGAGAATGGTAGTTCGCCTCGCCGAGCTCGGGACGAACACGCTGCGCGCAAAGATGATCAACGCGAGAATGAACGCAGTGATCGTATCGGCGCCAACCTCCGGCCGAATGTCGAGGCCCATACCGATGTACCCGACGCTGGCCAGGAAGATCCCAGTGTACTCTACGGCGTGACTCGCCTTCACCGACAAGTTACCGCGCCTGCAGATCAGCCATACGGCGAACAGGGGCGCGATCGAGGCCGCGTGGATCAGGAAACCGGGATCCGTGATCCGCTCCCACAGAGACCCAAAGAGGACGCCCATCAGGACGCGGAAGAGCAGGGCAGTGGCGCCGAGGGTCGCACCGATTAGGCCGAAGGCCGCGACGCGCCGTTGAAGGAATGCGCGCGCCTCGGGATTGGCGAAGTAGGTGCTGCTGCTCATGCCTTCCCGCCCATCATGACTAACTTCGCAAGTTGTAGCCACTGCGGAGCAATGCGCTGGAGACTCCGAGAAGCACCAAGAACGAGACCAGCACGACCGCGGCGCTGGCGGTTGGCGAAACGTCCGCCACCCCGAGGAATCCGTACCGAAGCCCGTTCACCATGTACAGGAGGGGGTTCAAACGGCTAACCGTGTTCCAGGGCTCGGGCAGGAGATCGATCGAGTAAAAGACGCCGCCCAAAAAGGCCAATGGCAGAAGAACGAAATTCGGGAAAATCGCCAGATGATCGAACCTCTCTGCCCAGAGCGCGGCGACCATCCCCGACATGGCTAACGTTGCCGTCACGAACACAGTGAAGAACAGCGTCCAACCGATGTGGTGCAGCGGAAACCATGTGAATGTCAGGGCGACGAGGTACACCAGCGCGCCTACGAGAATAGCCCGAATCATGGCAGCCCCAACGTAGGCCAGCAGCATTTCGAGCGCTCCGATCGGCGCCACCAGGATGTCGGTGATCGTTCCGTTAATCTTCGACTGAAACAGGCTCGATGATGTGTTCAAGAAGGAGTCACGAATCATCGTCATCATCACTAGGCCGGGCACGACGAACTGGATGTAAGGAACACCCGAAATCTCGCGCAGTCGGGAGCCAAGCGCGACGCCAAACACCAAGAAGTAGAGGCTCGTCGTCACAAGCGGGCTGAGCACGGTCTGCAACCACACCTTGCTGAAGCGGCGAATCTCCTTGATGAACAGCGTCTTGAGCACGATCGTGCTCACGCGACGTGCCTCCCATCAGCCTTGCGGATCAGCTCCAGGTAGATGTCCTCGAGCGAGCGTCCCCCGTGTCGTTCCAACAAGCTTTCGCGGCTCTCCACCAGCAAGAGCTCCCCCTTGTGCAAGATGCCGATTCGGTCTGCGAGCTGTTCGGCTTCTTCGATGTAGTGTGTGGTCAACACGATTGTCGTGCCCGCGGCGCGCAGCTGCTCGACCTCCTGCCATAGCTCTCGGCGCAGCTCGACGTCGACCCCCGCCGTCGGCTCATCGAGAAAAAGCAACCGCGGCTCGTGCACGAGTGACTTCGCCACCAAGAGCCGCCGCTTCATGCCGCCCGACAGCGTGCGCGTGTAGGCGTCGCGCTTTTCGTCGAGCGCGAACGTCTTGAGCAAGCTTTCGGCCCGTTCGCGATTCGGCTCGACCCCCATGAGCCCCATTTGAATCATCAGGCTTTCGACGGGGGTGAAGAAGGGGTCGTAGTTGATTTCCTGCGGAACTAGCCCAACCAGTCGGCGGGTCGTGCGGAAGTCGCGCAGCGTGTCAAAGCCGAGAACATCGATGGTGCCTTGGCTTTGCTTTGCGAGCCCGGTGATGCAGTGAATCAGCGTCGACTTCCCGGCGCCGTTTGGGCCGAGTAGCGCGAAGATCTCGCCCTCGAAGACCTCGAGCGACAGATCCTGAAGCGCCGTGAACTTCCCGTAGCGCTTCGTGACGTGGCGGCAGCGGAGTACCGGCGGTTTCATCGCGGCGGACTATAGCGACCTAAGCGGCCATGACCAGGCTATCCAAGCGTATGGCGCAGATGGAACGACTTGGGCCGTGTGAGCTGCGCATAGCCCAGGGCCGACAAGCTACACCCGCGCCCCGAGTCCTTGACGCCGACCCAAGCAAGCTCCGGGTCCAGGTAGTCGCACCGGTTCATGAACCAGGTTCCGGTCTCCACGCGCCTACCGATCCGCTGGGCGCGCTCGATGTCGCTCGTCCATACCGACGCGGTGAGTCCGTATGCGCTGTCGTTCATCAAGGCGATCGCTTCGGCGTCGTCCCGAACCTGCATGATGCCGACTGCGGGACCGAAGGTTTCCTCGCTCATGATGCGCATCGAGTGGCCGACGTTGATCAGTGCCTGCGGCGCCATATAGGGCAGGCCGCGCTGGGTCTCTGTGAAATGGCCTGGGTCGAGTAGGCGGTGGGCACCTGCCGCGATGGCTTCGTCAATTTGCGCCTGGATGCCTTCGGCGTTGCGAACGCGAACTACGGGGCCGAGGGTGGTCGACGAATCGCGCGGGTCTCCGAGTTGGAGCGCGTTGGCCACTGTGGTGAAGGCTTCGAGGAAGGGCTCGTACACGTCCCGATGCACATAGATGCGCTCGACGCCGCAACACGACTGCCCCGCGTTGTAGAACGAGCCATCGACGAGGTTCGCGGCCGTACGCTGAACGTCGGCATCGCTACACACATAGGCGGGGTCCTTGCCGCCAAGCTCCAGTGCGGCACCGATGAAGCGCTTCGAGGCCGCTTGCTGAATTGCGTGGCCGCCGTCAACCGAGCCTGTGAACGCTACGAAGCCGATACGCGGGTCGCCAATCACGTCCGCAACACCTTGGTGATCGAGATATAGGACTTGGAGCACGCCATCAGGAAGCCCGGCCTCTTTCGCCGCCCGGCCGATCCTTTCCGCGACGAGGGGTGTTTGCTCCGAGTGCTTGAGGACCACCGTGTTGCCGGCGACGAGGGCAGGCACCAACGCGTTGACCGCTGTCAACCATGGGTAGTTCCAAGGCGCGACGACGAAAACGACGCCGAGCGGTTCGCGCCGGATGTAGCGTGTGAAGCCGTCGCGCGCCTCGAGCGCGATATCAGCCAGCGCCTTGGGCGCTAGGTCCACCATCGTCCGTCCCCGAAGCAACCAGCCGCCCAGTTCTCCTCCACCGTCGCGCACCGGCCGCCCCATTTGCATGGTGAGCTCTCGAGCAACGGCACCGGGGTCATGCACGGCGAGCTCCACAAAGTGCCGGACCATTGCGCAACGTTCGTCGAGATCGACCTGCCGCCACGTTTCGAAGGCCTTGCCGGCCGCGGCAAGCACTCGTTCGACCTCGCCTGCCCCATCGAGCGCGCGCTCGAACACGACGCTGCCATCCACGGGAGAAATCGTTCGGAAGGTCGCGGTCATGGTTGATAGGGTTTCTCACTGCCTGGTTGTCGTCAATCCGGGCTTGCATATTCGCCCCCCGCGAGGCACGACGTGCCGATGACGATGCCGAAACTCGAAGGCAAGGTACTGATCACCGGGGCAAGCGGCTTCATCGGGAGTCGGCTGCGCGACGAGCTTCTCGCGTCAGGGTCTGACGTGGTTGCGATTCGTCGCCCGGGTTCACCGGCTTCGAAGGCAGGTCGCTCGGTGCAGGCTGACTATGCGCGCGCCTCCGACCTCGAGCGTATCATGGGCGAGGAGAAGCCAGATTACGTCTTGCACGTCGCGGGCGCGACCAAGGGTAACTCCTACGAGGACTTCCGGCTCGGCAACGTCATGCCCACCCGCAACCTGCTCACAGCACTTCATCGAGAGCACCCCGACACCAAGCGCTTCGTGCTGGTGTCGTCATTGACGTCGTATGGGCCGTCGTCTACCTCGGCGCCTCATCGTGAGGAGAACCCCCCTAGGCCGATCGAGTACTACGGACAGAGCAAGCTGGAAGCGGAGCGGGGTGGTCGAAGAGGAGTCCTCCGGTGTGCCGTGGACGATCTTGCGTCCGTCCGGCGTCTATGGCCCAGGCGACGTCGACTATTTCAATTTGTTCAAGAGCGCGAGGCTCGGTTGGAACCTGTACTTCGGTAATCGCGATCGATGCATGTCCGTGATCTACGTCGACGATTGTGTTCGGGGGATCCTACAGGCCGCGCAGCACGAGGGTAGCGTCGGAAAGGGCTATTTCTTGACCAGCGACGAGCAGGTCACTTGGGAGCAGTTTCAGTCCGAGATTGTGCGAGTTGTCGGCCGCCGGGTGCGCACGGTCAATCTGCCCGAGCTGCTGGTGTCGGTTGCGGCCCTCGGGGGTGAGCTCGCCTCACGGATCGACAAGAAGCCGCGGCTCCTCAACCTACAAAAGGCCAAGATGGGCGCGCAGCAGGCGTGGACCTGCGTCGGCGACGCCGCGCGCAGTGACTTTGGCTTCGCGGCGGAAGTCGATCTCGCCGAAGGTGTTCGCCGCACGCACGAGTGGTACCTGGCCAACGACTGGTACTAGAGCGCCAGCCGCAAAGACCTGCGTGCGCCCTGCTCACTCCGCGGCTTGGCTCGTCCTGTCGGCCGTTTCCGGTGAAAGCTGCCGCAAGAGACGCTCGCCGGTTGTCGTAATTTGATCGTGCAGGTAGCGAGCTTTGGGTTCCGCCCTCTCGAGGTGCCGCTCCAGAATCTCGACTCGCTCGGGATGCTTCTGTGCCTGCTCGAGTAGGAGCTCCGCAATCGTGGTTTCGCCCAGGAGCTGAATCAATCTCTCTGCGTGCAGCATCGCATACGCGAAGTCACGCTTGGGGTCCCAGTTCTTCGTGAGCTCGTCGGGCCACTCGCCCATTGGCCTGCCGCGGAGCCCCTTCACCTTGTCGCCTGCCGTCTTCAAGACGAGGTGCTGCTGCGCGCTGAACGATAGCGCTTGGAGCTGCGCGACCCGCCGTTCGAGAGGGTCGCGACTCGAAAGCGACCGCCAACGCGCCTGCGCCATCCGGCGCACGAACGCCTGTGGGTTCTTCATGATCGCGCCGAGCGAGTCTTTCATCGCCATGAGCGCCTGCATCTGACTCGTGCCTTCATAGATCGGCATCACCAGCGCGTCGCGAAGGAGCTTCTCGGGGAGGTACTCCGTGGTGTAGCCGTTGCCGCCGTGAATCTGCAGTGCGGTCCGCGCGTGCTCGACGGCCTTCTCCGCGCCGAAATACTTGAGGAGCGGCGTGATACGGCGCGACTTCTTCTGATGGGACTTCCGCCGACACTCCATCCGCTTTCGCTCGACCTCTGCGAGGTCCCCGTATCGGATGGTCAACGCCAGCTTTTGCGCCATTTCCTCGTGAAAACCAGCGGTCATCGCCATCGCACGAATGCCTTGGATTTCGGTCCGCATCGTCTCTAGGTATTCCGCGATCATCTCGTGGCGGTCGAGCGGCTTGCCCATCGAGGCGCGCTCGGCGGCGTACTCGGTGGCGGCCCGGCAGGCCGACTCGCTGAGCCCGAGGCACTCGAACCCGACACCCAATCGGGCATTGTTCATCAGGGTGAGCATGTACTTGAATCCCTCGCCCGGTTGACCGACGAGCTCCGCCGGTGCCTTGTCGAACACGAGTCCGCACGTCGCCGAACCGTGATGCCCAAGCTTCTCCTCGACACGACTCAGCTGCACGATGCGCGTTCGGTTGCCTTCCGCGTCTTCTTCGTAGGTTGGCACGAGGAACATCGACAGTCCGTTCAGCCCGCTCATGGGATCGTCGGGGTCGGTGTCCTCGGTTCGCGCGACCACGAAGTGATACTTCCCATGGCCCGACGTGATGAAGATCTTCTCGCCGGTCACGTACCAGTTGCCTTCCGCATCTTGTTCGCCAACCGCGCGAAGCGCGCCCATGTCGGACCCGGCGTCGGGCTCGGTGATGTCCATGCAGCCCCAGGCTTCCCCCGCGGCGATCTCTTGGATCATGGTCTTCCAACGAGTGTCGTTGATTCGGCCGGTCGACGGATCGATGTCCGAGCTCCCCTCGTGAGCCGAGAACACCAGAGCGCCCATCGCCATCCCAGCGTGGAACCCGTGGTGAGCCATCGTGGAGACGTCGGCCCTCGCCATCAGCTCACTGTTGATGAAGTACACGAGCATCGGGGCGTTCATGCCGCCGAGCTCGCGAGGAATTGGTAGGCCGTGAAGATCGAGAGCCTTGATCTTCTCGAAAATCTCGGTGAGGCGCTCAGGGAAGACCACTTCGCCATCGACCAATTCGACCCCATTTGTGTCGATTTCCTTCTCGTAGGGCTTGATTTCCTCGGCCGTGAACTGCCCGAACATCTCGACGATGTCCCGATAGAAGCCGACCGCTTCCTCGGTAGTACTGAAGCCTTCTCCGTCGGCGTCAGCGAAGTCGTGCTCGGTGATCCGAACCAGCGACTCCCAGTCGATTCCCTTGTCGAAGTAATATTGAAGATCGTCGTTGTCTTTGAAGAAATTGGCCATGGTTACTTCTTGCCTTGTTTCTGTGTGTAGAGGCTCGAGCGCGCGACGCGGATCAGCTCGCGCGCGTGACGCTTTCGCGTACTGCCTCGGGCCGGATCATCCGGAAGAATCACCTGAAGGGTGTCGATGACTGCGGTCCCAGAGACCGCCATGCTGATCACTTCAACCGCGTACGCTTGTGGGTCGACGTCCCGTTGGACCAACCCTTGCTCCTTGGCACGCTCCAGCTGGTCGCCGAGAAGCTCCACCCACGGTTGCACGAACTGCGCGAGCAACGCCTGCATCTGCTCGGGCCTGTCGAGGGTCTCTCGAAGAAAGAGACGTGCGCGGTCCGGGTCTTCGATGAAAAATTCACTCAGCGCTTCCATCGTGGCGTCGAAGCGTTCTTCCGTGGACGCCTTCAACAGCAGGCCGGGCAGCACGGCGTTCCAATGCGCCAGCATCTCCGCCAACACGTTCTTGCGAAGCTCATCCTTCGACTTGAAGTGATAGAGAAGGCTCGGTTTCCGAATTCCAACGGCGTCGGCGATCTCTTGCACCGACGTGCCGTCGTACCCCTGCTCCGCGAACAAGCGGGTCGCGTGCGTCAGAATCTGAGTGCGTACGTCCATCGTCTCTACCATTTGGTCGTTAAATGTCTACCAAATGGTAGACAAAACGCAAGCGGAGGGCAAATATGGCCGAAAAAGCCTGCGTGCTAGCATCGCGGGCGTCACCCACGAGGTGTCTGCCGCCCTCGGTGGCGCCTTCCACTTCTGATGCAGATGTCTATTGATGCCATATCCGAGCAGTGGGAGATTCTGCTGATCGCGCTGATACTCGGCGGCACGCACGTGGTCTCGCCGAGTCTCTTTCGGTTTCGAAAGTACCCGGAGCGGCAGCAAGCCTTCGGTGGCGGGCTCTCTGTCGCCTATGTCTTTCTGCATCTGATCCCGAGCCTCGACGTTGCCGACGATGTCGGGGGTCCGCGGATCTATTTCGTGGCACTGCTCGGCTTCGTTGCGTTCTACGGGTTGGACGTTCTGTTCCAACCGCCAAAGCACACCCACCCAACCAAGTATCACGCCCACCTGGGGGTGTTCTTCGTCTACGATGTCCTCCTCGTGTTCACGCTCGGCCTCGAGCTGCCGCCAACGCCGACCCTGAGCCTCGTCTTCGCCCTGTCGCTTGCGATGGACGTGTTCAACACCGATCTAGAGCTGCAAGATGAATACGGGGCGCGCTTCGTCAGGTCGGGGCGCTGGGTATTGCTGGCAGGCGTGGGCTTCGGATATGGCGCGAGCCTCTTTCGGCGTCCGGACCCCTTCGTGGTCGATGTCCTCACCGCGGCGCTTGCCGGGTTCATGATGTTTCACACGTTCAACGGCCAGTTCCCCGCCTCCCGAAACAAGAAGTTCCCCTGGTTCCTGGCTGGGCTCCTCACCTTCCTGCTGCTGCACGTGCTGCTGAGCGCGGGGGACTAGGCCGCTACCGCGGCCCGGGTCCGGGACCCGGATCGGGTCCAGGGTCGGGACCGGGATCAGGCCCGGGATCGGGACCGGGCTCAGGCCCAGGATCGGGACCGGGATCAGGCCCAGGATCGGGTCCGGGATCAGGTCCGGGATCAGGACCGCGTCGCCGATCGAGTTCGGAGCTAGGGTCTGCGAAAGCGCCGTCCGGGAACACGAGCCCCGACGCAAACGTCAGGGCGAACAAGACGGCAAGGGTGATGGCTTTCCTCATGGCCACCATCCTACACCACCTTGGAGGATCGTTCGGCTAGAAGTGGTACACGCCGCTCAGTGCGGCGCTCAGCTCGTGTTCGACGATGTCCTCGGTGGGTACGCAGGCGTAGCTCACCTCGACGTCGAGACTCCAGCGCGAGTTGAAGAAGTACGCGCCCCCGATGACCCCGCCGATCCCAAATGAGAGCACGTTTTTCTCGCCTTCCTTGGCTTCGCGCTCCCTTTCAAAGACGCGGATGTTCCACGTGAGCAGGATCCCGATGAATCCTTCCCACGATCCTTTTCGGAAGAGTCCTCTCAGAATGAAGTCGAACGGCGTGTCGAAGCGCTCCTTGTTGAAGAGGAACGGCTTCGAAATGGTCAGCGCGAGGTGCTCTGGAATGAGGTGGCGACTGTAAAGAGATGAAGAAGCCGCCGAGGTGTTCCCGCGTACCCAAGGGCTCCCCGGTCTGAGCATCGTCGCGGTGCTTCAAGAAGTGGGTGGAATACGCGGGGCCGAAGGCGAAAGCGTTGACAAGCACGGACGCCTCGCTTTCGGCTTCGTCCGCGCTCTCGGCAGGCTCTTCCTCCTCCGCCTGCGCACTGCCGGTCCCTGCTAAACAGGCGGCGAAGATCACCATCGATAACGCGGCCCGGCTCACTTCGCTAGCTCGGGGACGATGTCGAGCACGCCGTTCTCTTCTTTGTATTGGTTCCAGAGGGCCATCATTTATTCGAACTTCGATGCGTGTAAGGGATCGTGCGGCCGCCGCGACGAGCACCATGGCCGTCGCCGTCGCTAGCCGCGACCCTACTTGACGTTGTACTTCTTCTTGTATTCGTCGAGCCACCGCTTGTTGACCTCCGTCATGTCCAAGCGCTGCTTGACGAGCTCCGGGCACGTCTCAGGCCTCGTCGCGGATCTCCTCTTTCCATAGCGCTTCGGTGCCGAAATAGCGACTCGCCTCAGTCCTCGACTTTGCGTCCGTAAAGCGCTTGCACGCGCCGGGCGTTGTCGCCCTCGAGGAGATTGATGCGCCGGATCTGCTCCGGGGAAGCCTGCTGGATCTCTTTCACGATCAACCATTCGACCGTCTCGGTGTAGGGCGGCGTCGTGAGGGAGCCACGGTAGTGATAGTACTCGTATTCCGGGTTGCGATCGTTGGGCGAGAGGTAGACCTGACCCGGTTCTAGCTCCTCGACGCCCTCTTCGTCGGGGACCTGGTCCAAGAAGCTGTCGATGAAGGGATCGGTCTCCCCCATGCGGAACAGGAAGCTCACAACGAGGTAGCGGGGCGGGTCCTCGGGAGTCTTGGGCTCGATCATGTTCACGATGTGCCCCTCCATCGGATACGTGATGCCGTCGATCTGATGCTCCGACGGCGTGTGGAAATGGAACTGCTTGAGCTGATATTCGCTCCCGTCGAACGTGACCGATGAACCGGGCTGGAAGTCGAGTTGAATTGTGTGTCCCTTGTTCTCGAGGTAGTTCGGTTCGGCGTCGTGCAGGTTGATCGCGACCTCGTGATGGCCTCCCTCGGCCCGGCCGCTCAGGATGTTCACGGGCGACTGAACCAGACCGTGATCCAAGCCAGGCAGCGCGTAGACTCCATCTTTGGCGTCCTCCTCGCCGGCCGGCGCCGGCGTCTCCACCGGCTCGGCGGGCTTGTGCGCGCAGGCCAGAGTGAGCGCGGCTAGGAAGGTCAAGGCCGTTCGTGAGGGTGTCATCGGGCGCTATGGTATCGGCTCGTCCGAAAATTGGCACTTGCGATTTTCGTCGCGCTGCGTTCCAATTCTGGCCCTGGAGGTGATGGATGACCGACGCGATGCAACAAGCAGATCAAGAGATGTTGAGCACGATCAAACGGCAAGCTGGTGTAGGGGTGGCGGTGGGTATCCTCGTTATCGTCGCAGGTATCCTGGCACTGCTCTCCCCACTCGTTGCCGGGCTATCTATCGCGATTGCCGTCGGCGTGCTCATCATCGCCTCCGGCGTGTCGAGGCTGTTCCTTGCTTTCAAAATGGGCTCGTTCGGACACGGGCTGCTCGTCTTCTTGTTGGGCGTGCTCTCCATCGTCGTTGGTGGCTACATGGTGTCCCGGCCCGGAATGGCGCTGGCGACCCTCACTCTCGTTCTGGCGGTCTATTTCGCCGTGGATGGCGTCTTCCAGATCATCTGGGCGTTTCGCCTTCGACCGATCAAGGGCTGGGGCGGGTCGCTTTTTAGCGGCGTCGTTTCGCTTGCGCTCGGCATTATGATTTGGCGCCAGTTCCCCGTCTCGGGGGTTTGGGCCGTGGGCACGCTGGCCGGCATTCACATGGTGTTCGGCGGATCTTCGGTTGCCTCGCTCTGCAGCAGCGCCCGGCGCGCTGCCAAGGAAGGTCAGTAGCTACGCCACCAAGGGTCGACAGCGGCCGTTTACGTACTCTGCAGGCGGCCGGTACCGTGTCGGCGGAGGCGCTGGTGACCGTGTCGGCGTGCCAAGCGATTCTTCGGTCGGAGGTACCGACATGGTGGGCTTTGGGCTAGCGGGTTTGGAGGCAGGTATAGTGGCAGGGTCGGCGGGCTGCGGAGTAGCGGGAGGCGTTCGGATCGTCGTCGTCCGCTGGATCGTCTTTCCAGGCGGAACCGGCTCCTCGACCGCGCCGGTCCGACACCCCAGCACCGTAACGAGACACGTGAACACGGTCGTCGTGAGAAGCGTCGCTGTCGGCATGGGGACCTCCTATCGCGCCTCCTTGACTTATACGCCCACTTTGGACCTTTTTGCGAGCGCCCAAGCAGCAAAGGCGCGTGGCTCAGTCGATCGGGTCGCCAATCGGGACCAGGCGCTCCGGCGCGTCTTCCCGCATGGGTTCCGTGCGTTCGAGGGCGGAGATAGTGCGCCACCAGGTTTCGACGCCTTCGATTCGCGAAGGCTCGATCGGAGCACCGAGCATCGGCATCAGCAGGGGGATGTCGAGGCTTGGCGCCAATTCGATGAGGCGTTCCGCAGGCTCGTCCCAGTCGTGGATCCCGAGGTCGAAGGTTCCCCAGTGCACCGGCAAGAAGCTTCCTCCGCCGAGCAGCCTCAGGGCCTCGAGCGCGTTGTCGGGGCCGAGGTGAATGTGCCCCCAGGCCGGATGAAAGGCTCCGACCTCGAGCATGACGAGGTCGAAGGGGCCCAGGCGCCGGGCGATTTCTTCGTATTCGCGGGTGAGGCCCGTGTCACCGCTGAAGAACACGCCGTGTCGCGGGCCGCGCAGCGCGAACGAGGACCAGAGTGTGCGATTGCGATCTGCGGCAGCCCGCCCGGAGAAGTGCTGTGACGGCGCCGCGGTGATTCGGAAGTCGGTGTTGGTAAGCTCTGCGCTCTCCCACCAATCGAGCTCGGTGATGCGCTCGGGTGGTACGCCCCAGGCCTCGAGATGCGCGCCTACGCCGAGTGACGTGTAAAAGGGAACGCCGTGGCGAACGAGCTCGACGATGCTCGGGTAGTCGAGGTGGTCGTAGTGATCGTGAGAGATGATCACGGCATCGAGTGGCGGGAGCTCGGAGATCGGGACGGGAACAGGTTGAAAGCGCTTCGGGCCGATGAGACGGCTAGGCGAGACACGTCGACTCCACACCGGATCAGTGAGTACGCGCACGCCGTCGATCTCGAGCAACAACGTCGAATGACCCAGCCACGTGGCTCGCAGTCCCGTCTCAGCCGGCTTCGCCCAGGTGTCTAGCGGGCTCACCGACGGCAGAGGTGCGATCGGGACGCGCCTGCCCCCTCTCCTCAGGAACTCACGCACAACCGGGAGCGTTGTGCCCTTCTCGAGGGCCGGACCTACGCCGGCGGTGTTTCGGAAGGTCCCGTCACCGAAGCGCGGGGAAGCCTCGATTCGCTCGCGGCGGAGGCCACTGGTTCGGCGCCGGAAGGGGGACATGCGTCGCGTAGTTATAGGGCAATCTCGGCGGGTGTCACGGGACCCCAGCGTCAGTGCTAGCGTCAGCGCCAGCGTCAGTGCCAGTGCCAGTGCCAGTGCCAGTGCCAGCGTCAGCGTCAGCGTCGGCGTCGGCGCCTGTGTGGTAGAATCACTGCATGTCGCGGCTAGACGAAGCTCTCCGCCGATTCGATGAGGCGAACGCCGACGATCCGAACACCGAGATGGTCAACGATCAGCCCATTCCCAAGGAGCTCATTTACGCGCAGCGCATGTCCGCGCGCCTCGCGGCCTTTGCGCCCGACGCCCCCGAAACCGTCAAGCTCGCCGCGCGGGCCCAGCACATTCGTCGTTGGGAGGTGCCGCGTGACAGCTATCCAGAGGGGAGGGCAGGGTACCTCAAGTGGCGTACCGACCTTTACAAGCGGCACGCGGACCTTGCCGCTGGGATCATGAGAGACGTCGGGTATGATGACGAAACCATCGAACGTGTGCGCACCCTCTTACGCAAACGCGGACTCAAGACCGACTCCGACGTGCAGCTCATGGAGGACGTGATCTGTCTCGTCTTCCTCGAGCACTACTTCCATGATTTCGCACCGAAGCATGACGAGGAGAAGCTCATTCCCATCGTCCAGAAGACATGGAAGAAAATGACCGAGCAAGCGCACGAGGCGGCGCTTCAGCTCGACTATGCGCCCAACGATCTTGCAGTCATTCAGAAGGCGCTGCAGAGCGCGTAGCGTCAGGCGGGATCGAGTAGGTGACGGTCGCGTGGGCGACCGGATCGTCGTTGCCAGCCGAGTAGATGGTGACTTGCCCCACCGCGAGCCGCTTGCCGAGCTTGAGCATCTCGACCTCGGCGATGACGTCGGCCAGCTTTGGCGCCCGAAGGAAGTTGATGTTTAGATTCGTGGTGAGAGCGAGCGGCACAGGCCCGATCATCCCGAGCACCAACTGGTACATCGCCGTGTCCGCGATGCTCATCAGCGTCGGACCTGAAACCGTACCGCCGGGCCGTAGATTTCGGTCCGTGACGCCCACCCGGATTCGCAGGAACCCGTCGCGCAGCTCCTCGATCTCGACGGGCAGCCGAACCTGCGAGCAGACCTTCTTCATGAAGTCCTTGATTTCGCCGGCGGTCATCTTTGGCATTAGAGCTTGAGGCGACCTTCCTTCACGTCGAGCCAGCGTTCCTCGTTGAGCAGCTCATAGCCGGCCTTGGTGCGAATGTAGAGGGGGTCGTCGACCGATGAGGGGTCGACGCCTTCTTTCTTCAAGTCGTTCTTTTGAATCTTGAACGTCCCCGTCGTTGCCAGGCCGCTCATGACGCGCACGAAGCGCGGCTGGGCGTAGGCCGGAAGATCGGACACGGCGCTCCAGAATCGGTCGGGGTCGAACTCTCCCGAGGGAACGACTGCGGCGAGCCCGGCTTGGCCCTCCATGTTGGGTACTGGCACGCCGATGACGGTGGCCTGCTCGATGCCATCGTCTTGCGTGATGACGTCCGCAACCTCCGCTGTGGACACATTCTCACCCTTCCACCGAAATGTGTCTCCGATGCGGTCGACGAAGTAGTAGAAACCGTCCGCGTCGCGGCGAAGGAGGTCGCCCGAGCAGAAGTACAGGTCGCCCTTCTTGAACGCGTTGCGAAGGAGCTTTTTCTCCGTCGCGGCTGGGTCGGTGTAGCCGCGATACTCGAGCCCGCCCGCCGACATCTGTGGGACGCGGATCAGCAACTCGCCGACTTCGTCGTCGCCACAGGGAACGCAGAACCCACGCGCGTTGCGTCGGTGCTGGTCGAGATCCACATCGTACTGGACGATACTCAACCAACCCGCCAGCCCGGCAAGCGGCACACGCCCTACCGACCCCTCACGCCCGCTGATGTTTGCGATGAAGCCGGGAGCCTCGGTTGCGCCATAGAACTCGCGGATGTCTTCGATGCCGAACCGCGCCTTGAACCTAGGCCAAATATCGGGGCGAAGCCCGTTGCCGACGGCCACGCGTACGGGGTTACGCTGCTCCTTGGGATGTGGCGGCGAGTTGACCAGGTACCGGCACAGCTCACCGATGTAGAGAATCGCGGTTGCTTGGTATCGATGAACGTCGTCCCAGAAGGCGCTCGCGCTGAACGAGCGGCGCATGGCCATCGGAACGCGTGCGAGCATCGCCGCCGACGCGCCCAACAGAAGCCCGTTCGCATGATAGAGCGGAAGCACGCAGTAGAGCTTGTCCCCCGGACGGAAATCGTACATCAGCGGCCCGAACGTAGCACCGGCAAGAATGGCGCGCGCGTGCGAGACCCGGCAGGGTTTGGGGAGCCCCGTCGTTCCAGACGTGTAGATGTAGACGAAGTCGTCCTCGGCCCGAACCGGTGCCTGGGGGTAGGGCGTGGCGGGGGTGTTCGCGAGAAGGCCCGCGTAGGGGTTGTCGTCGAAGGACAGGATGCGATCGAGCGACTGGCAGACCTCTTCGCACTCGCGGAGACCCGACTCGAGGGTCTGGCTCACGAGAACGATTTTCGCTTTGGAGACCTCGACAGCATGGGCGAGCGGCCGCCCGCGTAGGTTTGTGTTGAGCAACGCGGCGGTTGCGCCAACACGCGTGATGCCGAGGACTGACGCAATGTAGAAAGGGGAGTTCTCCGCGAAAAGTGCGACGACGTCTCCCCGCTTCGCGCCCGCGGCCGCAAGCACGTGGGCGACCCGTGAGCTTGCGCTTACGAGCTCCGACCAGGTGAGGTGTTCGTTTTCCATTTCGTAGGCGAGGTCATGCGGTGCTTCTTCGGCGTTCTTCAGCGCCACTTGAAGAAGACTGTCGATCTTTCTCAACCGCGTGCGGAGCAACCACGGGACAGTTCCTCGCAATGCCTTGGGGCCAAAACGAAGCTCTGCGATGACCGAAGACCGCCACAACGACGAAGATAAGCGCTCGAGCATGTCGGGAAGTGTACGCGCAACGAACGCAGATTCGAGTCCTTTTTTCGGGCCCATATGGTACAACAACCGACCGTGCCAACGTGGACTGACATCAAGCATTATGCGCGATCCAACTACAAGCTTGCCGAGGAGCACGACCACAGCTTCAAGCTCGTGTTCGAGTACCCTGGGGGCCGTTTGCAGGCAGTGATCGTATCGCACTATGAAGCGCTGGGTCGCTCCTGGATCGATTTGTCATCGGCGTGTTGTAGCGTCGACCGCATGGATCCGCAGGACGCGCTCCAACAGAGCTTCAACTTGGCGGTTGGGTCGTTGTGCTTGGATGGTGACGTCTACGTCGTGCGCCACACGATGATGGTCGACCATTTTCACTTGGCCGACATCGAGGTTCCGATGCACGCGGTAGCTCGCGCAGCCGATCAGATCGAGCAGTCGCTTCCCACATACGAACCCGCATCGGACATGCTCGCTGGTGTAGATGAGGAGCTCGCCTGACATGCCCTTTGCCGTCGAGATCTCTGGCCTCCTGGCTGTCTTTACGCTCCTAGTGGGCGCGTGGGGGGTCCTAGCGCCCTCGCGCATGGTCGACTTCGCAAGACGGCTCAGCACGCAGGGCGGCCTTTGGTTTGCGGCCGGTGTCCGCATCGTATTCGGGCTCGCGCTCTGGTTTGCGGCGCCGGCTTCGCACGCACCGCTTCTGCTTCAGGTGCTCGGCGTCATCGCGTTGGTTGCTGGTGTGACGCTTCCCTTCCTCGGCGTCGACCGTTTTAAGGCGCTGATTGGGTGGTGGACGAACCTCTCCCCGGCGTCCATGCGGTTGTCGTGCGTGTTCGCGCTTGTCTTCGGCGCGGTCATCCTGTGGGCGCTGTTGCCGGCAGCCACATAGTCGTCGACCGCTGTTCAGGCGACACTCTCGAACGCCCGCAGCTTTTCCACGAGTTGCGGGCGGGTCTTTCAAGTCAGGGGGGTTGGCGTGGGCCAAAACGAAGAGGCGACCGCGATATCGAACTTCTTCGGGTCGAGCACAGCCTCGGCGTTGTTTGGGAGAGGGGTGCTGCCCGTGTGCGCATTGCGTGCCTCCTCGAGGCATTGCCGTAGCCGGAAGCC
>PVMK01117566.1_pt1 | contig 157520 bp, 158 predicted proteins | sample 1853481 | NCBI WGS metagenome assembly PVMK01 (sample SAMN08533507, study PRJNA380276) | Marine sediment metagenome, whole genome shotgun sequencing project.
GATTCCAGGTGGAGCGCCGCGACGAGGAGGCTGCGGCCGCCGGCGCCAGTTGAAATGGCGAGCCGCGCCAACGACACGCGGCAGCTCGTGGTCTGGCGTTTCGCCGACGGCGTGCGTGGCCACGAGAATCAAAGCGACGGATTGCTCGCGGCTCTGGCCGGGCGCACACGGGTGTCCGTTCACACGGTATCGACGCCGCGCACCCGCCGGATTGAGGTGCTGTGGCGCACACTGTCAGGGGTCGGCTATCGGACCCTACCGAATCCCGACCTGCTGGTGGGCCCCGGCCGGGCCACCCACCTGCCGATGCTGGCGGCCCGCCGCCGGCGTGGCGGACGGGTGGTGGTTCTGATGAAACCAAGCTTGCCGATGGCTTGTTTCGATCTTCTCATCGTGCCGGCCCATGACCATCTGCAGGCTAGATCGAATCTCCTCATTACCCGCGGCTCGCTGAATCGCATGCGTCCCGCTGCCGGGAAGAACCGGCACCAGGGGCTGATTCTCATCGGCGGCCCGGACAAAGAACATCGCTGGGCACCGCAAGAGCTGGAAGCGCAGATTGCCGCGGTGGTCGAGAGCCAACGCGACATTCACTGGAGCGTCGCGTCGTCACGACGCACACCGGCAGATTTCCTGACGAGACTGCGCCAGCTGGGGCTCGCGAATTTGAACACCGTAACGGTGGACGAAGTGGACGCCGACTGGTTACCCGCAAGGCTTGCCGCCGCCGCAACCGTATGGGTCACCGAGGATAGCGTTTCGATGCTCTACGAATCACTCACCGCCGGCGCGGCAACCGGACTGCTCAGCATGCCATGGCGCAGCGCGAGCCAATCCAAACGAAACCTGGGAGGGGGGTTGCTGGCGGACGGGCTCGTGACATCCTTTGACGACTGGCGCGCTGGTCAGGGGCTCGAGCCACCATCGGAACCACTGGACGAAGCCGGAAGGTGCGCCGACTGGCTTTTACAGAAATGGCAGGTGGCGGCCCGCTGAGCCGGGAAATATTTCTTTTATGACCGAGCCCGCTCCCGAAATGCGAATTCTACAGGTCCTGCCCGCCTTGAACGAAGGCGGTGTGGAAGTCGGCACGATTCAGATGGCGCGCTATCTTCAAGGACGAGGAATTTTCAATGTGGTTGCCTCCAGCGGCGGCAAGTTGGCCGGGATCCTGGAGAAAATTGGCGTTCCCCACGTTACGCTGCCGCTGGATACGAAGAATCCGCTGAACATTCTTCTAAACGCCAACCGATTGAGGCGGCTCATCAAGAAGGATCGAATCACCCACGTGCACGCCCGCTCCCGCGCTCCCGCCTGGTCAGCCTATATGGCGTGCTCGCTCATCAACGCCTCGGCAAAAGACGCCTATGTGATTTTTCTCACGACCTTTCACGGCATCTATGGAGAAACGCCGGCGATCAAACGCTGGTACAACGGCGTTATGCTGAAAGGAGATGCGGTGATCGCCAATTCGGCGTTCGTTAAAAATCACATCGCCAGAGTCTATGGAGATACGGGCAAACCGATTTATGTCGTGCACCGTGGCAACGACCTGGAGCGATTCGATCCGACGGCAATCGAGCAAAGCGCCGTAGATGCGGTTCGAGAAAGCCTCGGCGCGAACGCGGGCACACCACTCATTCTGATGGTCGGCCGTCTAACCGCTTGGAAAGGTCAGACCGTTCTATTAGCCGCCCTTGCAGAATTGAAAGACATCCCCTGGGTTGCCGCCTTTGCCGGAGCTGCCGAAAATGCCGCCTACAAACAGAGCCTGGAAGGTATGATCAAGCACGCGGACCTGATGGACCGGATACACTTATTGGGAAGTCGAGATGATGTGCCGCTCCTGTACAGGGCGGCGGATATAGCCGTGTCCGCTTCTACCGAACCAGAGGCCTTCGGACGTGTTGCCATAGAGGCGCAGGCAATGGAGACCGGAATTATTGCTACCGCCCACGGGGGATCCCTGGAAACGGTGATCGACGGTGAAACCGGTTTCCTGGTGGAACCTTCGAATCCAACGGCATTGAAGGCCGCCCTCCGCAAAGCGTTGACCGATCTCGAAACCTTTGCCGCCATGGGAAAGGCCGGCCGGGCGCATGTGTGCAAGCACCTGACCGAAGAACAGATGTGCCGGGGGGAAACGGCCGTTTATGTCGCCCTTCGCGACTCCGCCGCCGAGAAGTCACGTAAACAAAGCGTTGCCTGAACTTCCCACAAGACGCTTCACGACGCACACGCTTCGGCTGCCGCCACCATCGGCCCCGGGTGATTGTCGATGAAACAACCCGCCCTGGCGATGTCCTGGTTCACCCGCGACCAATGGCCGTTGCTCCTGATTTGGTCCTGCCTGGTCGTGCTTCCCATCGGACGGATTGTGGAGGTGCCGGTGATGGTGATGGCCATCGCCGGCGTGTATCTGTTGTTCAAACATTGGCGCAGCTGGCGCTACCTGCCCGCCTTCAAGCTGTTCGGAACCGTATTCCTTCTCGCCTGGATACCGATTCTCATCTCTCTGGTGGATGCCGTGCGGGTGGAAAGCACCGCTGTGATGAGTGTCAATCATTTGCGTTTCGGCTTCAGCGGGCTTTTCATCCTACACACTCTTTCCACGCTTTCGGCTCAGCGACGCTTTCTCGCCCTGTGCGCGTGGCTGCTGTTGTTCTGGCTCGTGGACGGGTTGGTGCAACTGAGCTTTGGCCGAGATCTTTTTGGCTTCCCCGCACCAGAGGTCATACCTGGTGTTGAACGTCTCAACGCGCTATTCGGAAGAGAAGGACTGGTCTACGCTACTGTGCTGACGGTGTTTTGCCCGCTGCTATGGGAGCACGCACGCAGGTACTGGGCCCGGTGGCAGCTGGTGGCGATCGTAATGGCTACCGTTTTACTTGCTCTGGTAGCCGGCACGCGCTCCGCGTGGATCAACATCGGGGTGCTGGTAGTCGCCTACGGTGTGCTGCTCTCGATACGGCGGCGCATTTCCCTTCGCCTGTCCGCCGCCGCCGTCGTCGCTGCAGTCCTCACGGTGAGCGCTCTGTGGTTTACCTCCGAGCAATTCGCCGGGCGCGTGAACAGTGCCGTCGGTTCGATTACGGGTTCCACCGACGCCCTGAGCGACGCCATCGGTCACCGATACTGGATCGCCCGAGGGGCAGTTGACATGATCCGGGCCAATCCCGTGAACGGCGTCGGCGCGGGAGGTTTCCGCTATGCCTTTCCCGACTACGCCGCCGCCGATGATCCGTTCTTCAACATGGACCCGCCGTACAACCCCTATCACTCTCATCAGCTATGGCTGGAGATTCTGTCCGAGAGCGGCATCATCGGAGCCGCCGGCCTGGCGGCGCTGCTGATTCTGTTGCTCATGGCGGGTGTGCGCAGCCCCGCCCGGGTGCAGCGATATATGCTGCCCTACGCCCTGTGCCTGCTGGTGGCCTTCTTTCCGGTCAACAGCCACATGGCAATCTACTCTTCCTTCTGGTCGCAAATCGTCTGGTGGCTGATTGCTCTGTACTGCGCGTCATACGGCGCCGCCGTGGCAGCCAGCGTGCCCGATAGCGTCGGCGATCCCTAGACGGGCGGGGACACTTTTTTACACGCCTACTTGCCGATACAGAAGCGCGAGAAAATCTCCCCGAGGATATCGTCGCTGGTCACCTCGCCGGTTATTTCACCGAGGGCCTGCTGGGCTTGCCGGAGCTCTTCCGCCGCCAGCTCGCCGGCCCGGTGGATCCGCAACACTTCCCGGGCAGCATCGACTGCCGTCTGCGTGCGCTCCAGAGCATCCAGGTGCCGGCGCCGGGCCATGAAGGCACCTTGTTCACCGAGCTCGTAGCCCACACATTCTTTCAGGGAAGACTCCAGTGCCTCGATGCCGGTGCCGGTGGTCGCCGACAGGCGCACGTGCACCTCTTCACCCTCACGGTGGACACCCGCCTCGGCGCCACTGAGATCGATCTTGTTGTTGACCACGATGCGGGAAACGCCGGCGGGTGTGCGTGCGAGAATGTCCCTGTCCGCGTCAGTCATGCCGGTGCGATCGTCGATGACCAGCAGCACAGCGTCAGCGCTCTCGATGGCGTCCCAGGCGCGTTGCACGCCGTGCTCCTCGACCACGTCGCCGGGTGCCCGGATGCCCGCCGTGTCGAACACGTGCAGCGGCAGGCCGTCGAGCTGGATGTGCTCGCGGATGATATCCCGGGTGGTCCCCGGGATATCGGTGACGATGGCGGAGTCGCGTCCCACCAGCAGGTTGAGGAGGCTGGACTTGCCCACGTTGGGCTGGCCGGCGAGAACCACGCGCACCCCCTCCTTCAATAACACGCCGCGAGCGGCACTGGCATGGATCTCCAGCAACTGGCTGCGCAGCCCGTTCAGGCGTTGCTCCAGCTGCGGGTCGGAAAGGAAATCCTCCTCCTCCTCCGGAAAATCGATGCAGGCTTCGATGAGGGCGCGCACTTCGGTCAGGGCCGCGGCCAACGCCTGGATGCGCTGGGAAAAGGCGCCGTCCAGGGAGCGCATGGCGGAACGCGCCGCCGCCCGGGAGCCGCTGTCGATGAGATCGGCCACCGCCTCGGCCTGGGACAGATCCATGCGGCCGTTGAGAAAGGCGCGCTGGGAGAATTCTCCCGGCTGGGCGGGGCGCGCGCCGCCGGCCAGGGCCGCCGCCAGCAACATGTCCATGACCACCGGGCCTCCGTGTCCCTGGAGCTCCAACACGTCTTCGCCGGTGAAAGAAGCGGGCGCCGGAAAGTACAAAGCCACGCCCCGATCGATGACCGTTTGCTCGCTGTCGCGAAAGGCGCAGTAGTGAGCGGTCCGGGGGGTTGGCAGGCGGCCCAGGAGGGCTTCGGCAATAGCGTCCGTTTGCGGGCCGGAGACACGCACGATACCGATGCCGCCGCGTCCCGGGGGGGTGGAGACCGCGGCGATGGTGTCCGTGCTGTGCATGAAAGCCTCTACGGCTTGCCGGGCGACTGGTGCCCTATCCAGACACTAGATCTTGCCGACGATTTTCTTGGTGATTACCCATTGCTGGATGATGGACAGCAGGTTGTTTATAAACCAGTAGAGCACCAGCCCCGCCGGGAAAAACAGGAACAGGAAGGTGAACACGAAGGGCAGGGCCATCATGATGCGCGCCTGCATGGGGTCCGGCGGGGCCGGATTGAGCCTCTGCTGGGCCAACATGGTAATGCCCATCAAAACGGGCAACACGAAAAAGGGGTCGTGGACGCTGAGATCGTGGATCCACAGGATGAACGGCGCCTGGCGCAGGGCCACGCTCTCCAGCAGCACCCAGTAGAGCGAGATGAACACCGGGATCTGCACCAGGATCGGCAAACAACCCCCGAGGGGATTGATCTTCTCTTTCTTGTACAGCTCCATCATCGCCTGATTGAGCTTCGCCTTGTCGCCGGAGAAGCGATCCCGCAGGTCCATGACCCGGGGTTGGAGCTTGCGCATGCGCGCCATGGACTTGTAGCTGGTGGCGGAGAGGTGGAAGAAAGCCAGCTTGATGAGCATGGTCAAGGCAATGATGGAAAAACCCCAGTTGCCGATGACACCGTGAATCCACTCGAGCATCCAGAATATGGGCTCGGCGATGAGCCACAACCACCCGTAGTCGACGGTGCGTTCCAGATTGGGCGCAAGCGCTTTCAGGCGCTGCTGAACTTTGGGTCCGGCGTAAAGCGTGAGTTTCACGCTGCCCGTTCCCCCGGGCGCCACGCTCAGAGGGGGTGTCATGACGCCGAGCACGAAGCGGTCGTTGGCGACGGCCTTGGAATAGTAGTAATTGCGCTCCTCGGGGAGACGGCACCCAGGCGCCGGTGAAGTAATGCTGGATCATGGCGATCCAGCCGCCGGTCTGGCTGCGCTTCAGATCCGCGTCGCGCATGTCCGAGAAATCGATTTTGTCGTAGGGCTTATCCGGGCCGGAGATGACACCGCCGGTGTAGGTGTAGGTACGGAAAAGCCCCCCTGTTGCCTCCACCTCGGAGCGTTGAAACTGGCCGTACATGCGCGCGTTCCACGGCTCACTGGTACCGTTTTTCACCTCGTAATGCAGGTCGATGGTGTAACTGTCACGATGGAAGGTGTAAACCTTCGCCACCCGCACGCCGTCGTCACTGCTCCACTGGAGCGTCACTTTCAGCGTGTCACTGCCGTCAGCCAGTGTGTACTCACTCTGGGCGGCGGTGAACTCGGCATGATGGTCGGGGGCATTGCCGTCCACCGTGGTGGATTTACCGCGCAGACCCGACTGGGCGAGAAATATGTTCGGCGGCTGGAACTCCATGAGTGGAAAGGGCGTGTCTTTCTCCGTGAGGGACACGGGATAGTCGAGCAACGCCAGGCGCCGGATGCCGCCGCCACGCAGATTGATGTCCAGATCGAACACGTCCGTGCGCACGCGGATCTTTTTGTAGGCCGGCGCCGCGGTGGCAGTGGGCAGGTCCGGTGCCGAGGCGAGATCCTCACCGGTAATAGTCGGCAGCGCGGGTACGTCCTCTTCGAGCACCGGCACGGGCGTGCCGTCTTCGCTGACCGCCGCCGACGGTGCCGGAGCCAGGGGCTTCGGACCATAGTCCTTCTGCCAAGTCTGCCACAGCAGAAAGCCCACCACGACAAGCGCGATCAGCAAAAGATTTCTCAACTGTTCTATGGGCACGTCGTCTTTTTCTCCAGACTCAGCAGGTGCCTCTATCCCGGCAGCGTTCGCTTACCCGCCGCCAGTGGTTTTCCAGGCACTCGAAGACCCCTTGGGTTTTTTTCTTCGCCAATTCGCTTCTACCGATCACCACCACGTCCAAACCACGCAACAAGTCCTGGTGCTGGCGAAAGCTCTCACGAATAAGACGCTTGACGCGATTGCGCTCCACCGCCCTGCGGATCTGCTTACGCGGGATTGCCAAGCCAAGGCGCGCCGGTGCGCGCCCGCTGGGCCGGGCCAACACCGTGAGCGCCCGGCCGCCGGATTTCTGCGGTTGCTGGAATACGCGCTGGTAGTCGCTGGCAGTCAGCAGGCGCTTATGCCGCTGAAATCGCGAACGCGGCTGCGAGTCTGACAAGCTGTTCAGACCGAAACGTCAAGCGGAAAGGCTGGCTCGACCTTTGGCACGCCGTGCTTTGATCACTTTGCGGCCCGCCTTGGTCGCCATACGGGCGCGAAAGCCGTGCCGCCGTTTACGCTTCAATCTACTCGGTTGATAAGGTCGTTTCATTGCGCGGCTCCCGTGGCGCGTACCCGCAAGTCGCTTTTCATCGACGACGGGCAAAAGGGGCTGAATGCTACCGTCACGTTTCGCCGCCTGTCAAACTTGTACGGAATCTTTCGCTGTTATGGATTAGACCAGACAACCGTTATACACTCTCGTCCTTCCTTCTTCTCTCCAATCATTGCCTGTCAGGAGGACCGTGGAGGTGGGGCCGACGCTGTGGAATAAGTGTCTCGATCGCCTCGAAGGAGAGTTCTCCCCACAGCAGTTCAATACCTGGATTCGACCGCTGCACGCCATCGAGGATGGCGACTCCCTGCGCTTGCTTGCACCCAATCATTTTGTGCGCGATTGGGTCAATGAGCATCTGATCAATCGCCTTACCGAAGTCCTGGCGCGTCTGCAGAACGGCCGGGCTGCCAATGTCATCGTGCAGATCGGCAGCAGGGAGTTCAGTGGTGACCCGACCCCGGTGGCCAGCCAAGCCTCTGCCGCGGCGCCTTCGGTTCAGACGGCGGTCCGTCATGCTCCCAGAGGGAAACGCCAGGGCACTGGCTTACGCCCGGAGTTCACCTTCGAAACCTTTGTCGAAGGCAAATCCAATCAGCTGGCGCGGGCGGCATCCATGCAGGTGGGGGAGAATCCCGGCAGCGCCTACAACCCGCTGTTTATTTACGGCGGCGTAGGGCTCGGTAAAACCCATCTGGTGCACGCCATCGGCAACGCCATTGCCAGAGGCACGCCGTCGGCCAAGGTCATCTACCTGCATTCGGAGCGCTTCGTTGCCGATATGGTGAACGCCTTGCAGCACAACACCATTAACGATTTCAAGCGCCACTACCGGTCCGCCGATGCGCTGCTCATCGATGACATTCAGTTTTTCGCACGTAAGGAACGATCCCAGGAGGAGTTCTTTCACACCTTCAACGCGCTCCTGGAGGGACAGCAGCAGGTGGTGCTGACCTGCGATCGCTATCCGAAAGAAGTAGATGGTTTGGAAGAACGGCTCAAATCGCGTTTTGGCTGGGGTCTACCGGTGGCCATCGAGCCGCCGGAGCTGGAAACCCGGGCTGCCATTTTGATGCGCAAAGCGGCTCTCGCCAACGTGGAGATCGAGTACGACGTGGCGCTGTTCATTGCCCAGCGAATTCGCTCCAACGTGCGTGAGCTGGAAGGGGCACTGCGCCGGGTGATCGCCACCTCTCAGTTCATGGGCCATCCCATCGACCTGGAGCTCGCCAAGGAAGCGCTGCGTGATCTGCTGGCTCTGCACGACCGCATGGTGACCATTGAGAATATTCAAAAGACGGTGGCTGAGTACTACAAACTGCGGGTTGCCGACATGGTATCGAAGCGCCGAACCCGTTCCATCGCGCGGCCCCGGCAGATATCCATGGCGCTGGCCAAAGAACTCACCAACCACAGTCTGCCGGAAATCGGTGACGCCTTCGGTGGGCGCGATCACACGACGGTAATGCATGCCTGTCGCAAGGTGGCGCAGCTCAGAGAGGACAACCCCACCATCAACGAAGAGTACACAATACTACTCAGGAGCCTTAGCACTTGATGTCGACAGCCTGTGGATAAAGTGGGGTTATCCCCAACGGCGTTTTTTGTGCACATTTCGTCCACAGGTGGCAACGGCGCTTCCAGGGTCCAATCAAGGGTTGTTGTTATTCCCGGAAGCTGCTGATTCCTATACGCTTTATGCGGTTATCCACAGACGTTGTCAAGGCTAATAATTACAGTAATAGATTAGGATCTTTAAATATGAAATTTACTATACACCGTGAAAACCTCCTGAAACCACTGCAGGCGGTTCAAGGTGTGGTGGAACGCCGGCAAACCCTGCCGATCCTGGCGAACTTCCTGTTGACCATCGAGAATGGGCGCCTGTCGGTCACCGCTACGGACATGGAGCTGGAGCTGGTAGCCAGCACCGATTTGCCGGACGCGGAACCCGGCGAGGTGACGGTACCGGCGCGAAAACTGGTGGATATCTGCCGTTCCCTGCCGGCGGATGCCGAGATCCAGGTGGAGGTGGACGGCGAACGGGTGAAGGTGTGGTCCGGGCGCAGTCGTTTCTCGTTGACGACACTGCCGGCGGTGGACTTCCCCAGCAGCGACGACTTGACCGGTGAGCTTCGTATTACGGTCAAGGAGGGGCAGCTGAGGCGGCTGCTGGAGCTGACCAGTTTCGCCATGGCCCATCAAGATGTGCGCTATTACCTCAACGGCTTGCTCCTGGACATGGGCGAAGGGCTGCTGCGTGCTGTGGCCACGGACGGTCATCGGCTGGCGATCGCGGAGATCCCGGTGGACACGGGGGACGCGGCACGGCAGGTGATCGTGCCGCGCAAGGGCATCAGCGAGCTTCTGCGTCTTCTGGGTAACGGCGACCAGGAGGTCACCATCGACGTGGGCAGCAACGGCATTCAGATTACGCTGCCGGAAGTGCGACTCACCAGTAAGCTCATCGACGGCAAGTTTCCGGATTACCGACGGGTGGTGCCGAAAGCCGGGGACAGCGACAAGACCGTGGTGGTGGATCGGGAACTGGTGCGCCAGGCTCTGAGCCGGGCGGCGATTCTGTCCAACGACAAGTATCGGGCGGTGCGTCTGTGTCTGGAGCCCAATGTGCTGCGGGTGGTGGCGAATAATCCCGAGCAGGAAGAGGCCGAGGACGAGGTCGAAGTGGCTTACCAGGGTGAAGGCCTGGAGATCGGTTTTAACGTCTCCTACCTCATCGACGCGTTGACGGCGTTGCCCGGCGATGAAGCGGAGATTCACCTGGGGGATTCCAGCAGCAGCTGTCTGATCACACCCAGAGGAGAAGGCGATTGCCAGTACGTGGTCATGCCTATGCGCCTCTAGGCGCGATTATTCGTGATGTTGCGGCTGCAGATGCGGCTCCGCCCGGCTTCCTGCTGGCGCGGTAGTAAAACGCGTTCCACCAGCCCGCTGGGACAGCCCGGCGTGCTGATGCCCCTTTCAGGCTAATCCCCGGTGCGCCTGGGTCAGATTGAGGTCCGCAATCTACGGGTCTTGGCGTCGCTGGACTGCGCCCCCGGCGAAGGCCTGAATGTCTTCGTGGGCGACAACGGCAGCGGTAAGACCAGCATTCTGGAAGCTATTCATCTGCTGGGCAGCGGCCGCTCTTTTCGCACTCATCGGCTTGCGGAGCTCATTGCCCGGGGAGAGTCCTGGTTGCGGGTGCGCGCGGATATTCGTGCTGAGGGTGGGGCGGTGGAATCCGTGGGAGTGGAGAAGGGAGCCCATGGGCTGCGCATCCGGGTGGCCGGGGAGGACATCCGCAACGCCTCGGAGCTGGCAAGGCGGCTCCCCCTGGTGGTGATTACCCCGGATAGTCAGCGTTTACTCACCGACGGTGCAGTCTTGCGCCGTCAGCTCATGGATTGGGCACTGTTCCACGTGGAACCTACCTATTTGACCGTTCTCCAGCGCTACCGGCGGGCCCTTCGCCAGCGCAATGCGGCCCTGCGGGAGGGGACGGCAGCCAGTGCCCTGGTGCCCTGGAACCAGGAGGCGGCGGCGGCGGGGGAGGCGTTGCATCGTCAACGGGACCGCTTTCCTGGAGGGCATTCTGCCGGTCTACGCCAGCACTCTGGAGGGCTTGCTTTCCATGGCGGTGGAAATTCGCTATCAGCCGGGCTGGGACGTGACAAGAGGCTTGGCGGAAGCCTTGCAGGAGGCCACCGCTGTGGACAGGGCGCGGGGCTTCACAGGAATCGGTCCTCATCGGGCGGACCTGCGCTTTTCCACCCAGGGCGCCCCGGTCCACCAGGTCTTGTCCCGGGGTGAGGGCAAATTGTTGGTGGTGGGCCTGGTGCTTGCCCAGGGCAGATTCCTGAAAGATCTCCAGGGCCGGCAGCCCATCGTGCTGGTGGATGACCTGGCTTCCGAGCTGGACGCGGACAGCAGGGGCCGTTTTTTCGCAGAACTGCGTGCCCTGGGCGCGCAAACCTTCGTTACCACGGTGTCCCGGAACCTGCTGGAAACAGCAGATTGGGAGGGGTTACGAGTGTTCCACGTGGAACGCGGCGAGCCGCTGAAAATGGTATAATTCCAAGGGTTCTGCAGCGAGGAGTTTTTGAGTGGCAGCAAGTACTTACGATTCAACCAACATCAAAGTTCTCAAGGGCCTGGACGCAGTGCGAAAACGTCCCGGCATGTACATCGGAGACACCGACGACGGCACCGGATTGCACCACATGGTGTTCGAAACCGTCGACAATGCCATCGACGAAGCCCTCGCCGGGTACTGCAGCGAAATCGACGTGGTCATCCACGAGGATGAGTCCGTCAGTATCGTGGATAACGGTCGTGGCATCCCTGTGGACATGCACGAAGACGAGGGTCGCCCGGCCGCCGAGGTCATTATGACCGTGCTTCACGCAGGCGGAAAATTCGACGACAACTCCTACAAGGTCTCAGGGCGGTCTGCACGGGGTCGGCGTGTCGGTGGTGAACGCCCTGTCCGAGCGTCTGGTGATGACCATTCACCGGGACGGCAAGACCTACCGTCAGGAATACCAGCACGGTGAGCCCCAGACGGGCCTGGACGTCATCGCGGAGACCGACCAAACAGGCACCGACATCCTGTTCAAGCCCAGCAGCCGTACTTTCACCAATATCGAGTTCCACTACGACATCCTGGCCCAGCGCCTGCGGGAGCTATCCTTCCTCAACTCCGGCGTGCGCATCCGGCTGCTGGATGAGCGCAGCGGGAAGAAGGACATCTTTCAGTACGAGGGCGGCATCAAGGCCTTCGTCAAGCACCTCAACAAGAACAAGACCCCGGTGCACAACAGCGTTCTTTACTTCTCCACGGAGAAGGACGCTGTGGGTATCGAGGTCGCCATGCAGTGGAACGATTCCTATCAGGAGAACATCTTCTGCTTCACCAACAATATTCCCCAGCGCGATGGCGGTACCCATCTGTCGGGTTTCCGCGCCGCCCTGACGCGCATGCTCAACCAGTACATGGAGCGCAGCGGTGCCACTCAGAAAGCCAAGGTGGAGCCCACCGGTGACGACGCCCGCGAGGGCCTGACGGCGGTTCTGTCGGTGAAGATCCCGGACCCCAAGTTCTCATCCCAAACCAAGGACAAGCTGGTGTCCTCGGAGATCAAGGGCATCGTGGACTCGGTGGTGTCGGCGAAGATTCAGGCCTTTCTGCTGGAAACCCCCGGCGAGGCCCGCGCTATCACGTCCAAGATCATCGATGCGGCACGCGCCCGGGAGGCGGCGCGCAAAGCCCGGGAGATGACCCGTCGCAAGACCGCCCTGGACGTGGCAGGCCTGCCCGGCAAGCTCGCCGATTGTCAGGAAAAGGATCCGGCGCTCTCGGAGCTGTTCCTGGTGGAGGGTGACTCCGCCGGCGGCTCCGCCAAGCAGGGCAGGGATCGGCGCTTTCAGGCGATCCTGCCATTGAAGGGCAAAATTCTGAACGTGGAGCGGGCGCGCTTCGACAAGATGCTGGCCTCGGTGGAGGTGGGTACACTGATTACGGCGCTGGGCTGCGGCATCGGCAAAGAAGAGTACGATCCGGACAAGCTGCGCTATCACCGAATCATCATCATGACCGACGCGGATGTGGACGGTTCCCATATCCGCACCCTGTTGATGACCTTTTTGTACCGTCAGATGCCGGAGTTGGTGGAGCGCGGCCACGTCTATATTGCGCAGCCGCCCCTCTACAAGCTCAAGAAAGGCAAGCGCGAACAGTATGTGCGCGACGACGCTCAGCTGGACGCCCTGCTCATGGAAATTGCCCTGGACGGTGCCGCCATCAAGCCGGGTGGCACGAAGAAAGCCATCACTGGCGCTGCTCTGGAGAAGGCGGCTAAGGATTATGTGATTTTGCTCGGTATCTACAAGCGGCTGGCGCGGCGCATACAGCCCGACGTGCTGGATGTGTTGAAGATGATGCCGCTGCTGGAGACCGAAACCATGGCGTCCGGCGACGCCACCCGGGAATGGTTCGACAGCCTGCAGGTGCGCCTCGCCGCTGGAGCCAATGGTCATGGCGATTACGACATCCGCCTGGAAGAACACGGGAAAGACGACTTTCGAGCACGCTTGCGCGCAGTGGTCCACGGTGTGGAGTCGGAGCGGGATCTGGGCAGCGAGTTTTTCCGCTCTGCCGAGTACCGCAACCTGGTGACCCTCAGTGCCAGCCTCTACGAGCCCCTGGACGACGGCGCCCAGGTGGAGCGCGGGGAAAAATCCCATCCGGTATCCACAACCGCCGAGGCCCTGGACTGGTTGCTGGCCGAGGCCAAGCGCGGCCTCCATATCCAGCGGTACAAGGGGCTGGGAGAAATGAACCCGGATCAGCTGTGGGAAACCACCATGGACCCGAGCGTGCGCCATCTACGCCAGGTCCGCATCGAAGATTCGGTGGCCGCCGACGAACTGTTCACCACCTTGATGGGCGACCAGGTGGAGCCCCGCCGCGAGTTCATCGAGCGTAACGCCTTGTTCGTGGTCAATCTGGACGCCTGAACAGGCCCGGGGCATACCGGCTTAGCCCATGGGCTTGCCGGCACAGGCCCAGATGACTATCTGTTGGGTGCCCGCCGCCCGCAGGGTGCGGGCCAGCTCTCTGGTGGTAGCGCCGGTGGTCAGCACGTCGTCGACGATGGCGATGCGCCGGAAAGCGGCCAGAGGGTATCGGACACGAAACGCGCCTGCCACATTGCGCCGGCGAGCTTCCCTGGAGTCAAGACCCGACTGGGGTTGGGTGGCACGGATACGCTCGCAGGCCCGTATCAACAAGGGCCGTCCCAGGCGTCGTGATACCGGCGCGGCCAGTTCCTGGGCCTGGTTGAAACCCCGCCGGCGAAGGCGGTCGCGGTGCAACGGCACCGGCACGATGGCGTCCGGCGCCGACGCCCCGGATTCGGTAATGGCCGCGGTAACAGCCTGGGCCAGCAGCGTCCCCAGGGTCAGCGCGGCGCACAGATTGGACTCGAACTTCATCCAGTGAATGAGGGTGCTGATGGGTGCCGCGTAGGGGAAAGCCACCAACCGGTTGGCCGATTGCCGGGCACCGTGGAGGCAGTGCCTGCAGGCAGTGCCTGCACAGGTTCGGCAGGGGCCCGGCCGGCAGATCGCACAGCAGGCAGGTGTCCGGCAACAGCGCCGACGGCAGCCGGGCCCATGTCAGCCATCCCTGCATATTGACAGTCCCTGGGAGCGTTACTCATGATCGCTGGGTCACAAAGCCTTCGCAAGCAAATCAGGCAGCGACGCCCCATGGCCCCTTTCCCATGGGTGCCCCACGGGCGCCCATTCATTTCACCAGGTTGAACGATAGTGAGCGCACACTTCTGTCCCCTCGTCGTCAACTCCGCGCTGCCTTCGCCTACAGCCCACGGGAGCAATCGCCAGGTGAACCGCCGGCCCCGGCCGACTCCCAGGGAGCCCGCCATGGAGGCCCACGATCTGGACAGGAATCGGGTGCGGCGCCTGGCCGACCGGGCTGCTCGTCACTACGACAGCGCTGCCTGGCTGCCGCTACAGGTGGCCAGCGTGCTCATGGAGCACCTGCAGCCGGTACGCTTTCAACCGGCACGCATCCTCGATGTGGGTGCCGGTACCGGAATTTGCTCCAGGCTGCTGACGCGGCACTATCCTCGGGCGCGGGTCATTTCCGTGGATTCTTCCCTGGCCATGCTGCGCGCCGGCCGTGGCCGTGGTCCCCGATGGTTTTCCAAACGCACCCTGGCTGCGGGCGACGGCGAGGCTCTGCCGCTGGCAGACAACAGCGTCGACCTGCTGGTGTCCAGTCTGATGTTACCCAGCTGCCCGACGCCGGACGCCGTTCTGCTGGAGTTCCATCGCGTCTTGAAACCCGGTGGGCTACTGATGTTCTCCAGCTTGGGCCCCGACACACTGCGTGAGCTGCGCGCCGCCTGGTCGGTGGTGGACGGGCAGGGTACACGTGCATGCCTTCATCGATATGCACGACCTGGGCGACGCTTTGCTGCGCGCCGGATTCAGCGACGTGGTCATGGACACCGAGCGCCTCACCGGCTGTTACCCGGACGTGGCCGCGTTGATGACCGAATTGAAAGGACTCGGGGTCAGCAACGCCGCTCGCGGTCGCGGCAAGACTCTGACGGCACCCGGTCGACTGGCGGCCATGGTCTCGGAATACGAAGGTTTTCGCGAGCAATCCCATCTGCCCGCCAGTTTCGAGGTGGTCTTTGCCCACGCTTGGCGAACACCGGCGCGCAGTGTCGACGTGTCTCCCGCGGTCGTGCCCCGGGCCACCGGTCGCCCCTGAACTCGAGCGCCATCCGGACCCCCGCGCGGCACCCCCGAGGACACCGAAAAGTGATTCCCCGGCGTCTGTAAGCGCCTCATTTGTGGAACGATTTCGGCAACTTAGGTAAGTTGCGTCACCGTAACGCCTGCGGTAGCATCTGGTCCCGTTTGGTGGGGGGGCCCACGACCCGAACGAGCCTGTTAATGGTCTCCAGCACGGTAGACTCCAAGCGCCACTGGCAATTCGTCATTCGACCGAATCGCTCACTGAGCCAGCGCCAGCTGCAGTTGGTCTTCGTGGGCATCGCGACTTTTTGCCTGGGTATCGCCAGTGTTTTCGCCCGTGCTCGGAATGTGGCCTGTTCTGCCTTTTGCCGGCGCCGAAGTGATCGCCGTCGGTATCGGATTTTACCTGTCCGCACTGGGCGGTCGGGAACTGGAGGTCGTTTCGGTGGACCCGCACAGGGTCGCCGTGGAGAAGGGCCGCCGGCATGTTCGCCAACGGTGGGAACTGCAACGGGCCTGGGCGCAGATTCGTCTGCTGCCGCCGCGCATTCGCTGGTACCCGACACGACTCGTGATACGCTCCCACGGCAAAGAGGTGGAGCTCGGCGGTTTTCTGAACGACCAAGAGCGTGAGCATCTGGCCGCCGAGTTGCAACAGGCAATCGACGATAGCGGCGGCACCCATCGCCCAGTGGGCTGAAAGAAATTGAGGAGACCGAGATCCATGCTTTCGATTTTTAGACGTGGTTCGGCCACCGGCCTGGTGGCCCTCGCCATGATGCTGGCTACCGGCAACGCCATGGCAGCCTGGGATGAGTTGAATCTCCCGGTGGGCGTTACTCCCATCAGCCGCGATGTCTACGATCTGCACATGCTGGTCCTGTGGATCTGCGTGATCATCGGCATCATCGTTTTCGGTGCCATGTTCGTGTCCATCGTGCTGCATCGCAAAGCTGCCGGCCACAAGGCGGCGCAATTCCACCACAGCACCTTGGCCGAGATCGTGTGGACCGTCATCCCCAGCGTGATCCTCCTGGGTCTTGCCATCCCCGCAACCAAGACCCTCATCGACATGGAGGACACCAGCGAGGCCGAGCTGACGCTCAAGGTCACCGCTTATCAGTGGCTGTGGAAGTATGAATACGTCGAAGATGGCGTCAGCTTCTACAGCAGCCTGGCGCCGAGCAGCCGGGCCGCTATCTACGGCGATCCCTGGCAGGTCGATAATTATCTGCTGGAGGTGGATAACCCGGTGGTGTTGCCGGTTGGCAAGAAGGTGCGCATCCTGCTGACCGCCGATGACGTCATTCACGCTTGGTGGATGCCGGCCCTGGGCGTGAAGAAGGACGCGATACCGGGATTCATCAACGAAATGTGGGTGATCATCGAGGAGCCTGGAACCTACCGCGGGCAGTGCGCGGAGCTCTGCGGCAAAGATCACGGCTTCATGCCCATCGTCGTCGAAGCCAAATCCGATGACGAGTACAAGCAGTGGGTTGCCGCATACAAGGCTGAGCAGAAGACCCAGCTCGCCGCCACCACCATTCCAAGCCAGTAACGCTTAAAACTACCGGAGAGCCGCCTGATGAGTCGCGACGTCACCGCCAACGACAGCCACCATGCTCACGACGAGCACCACGATCACGGGCCACCATCGGGTCTGCTGCGCTGGGTATTCACCACCAACCACAAGGACATCGGCACTCTTTACCTGCTGTTCGCCCTGACCATGTTCCTGGTTGGCGGCAGCCTGGCCATGGGCATCCGCCTGGAGCTGTTCGCGCCCGGCCTGCAGTTCGTCAATCCCGATTTTTTCAACCAGCTCACCACCATGCATGCTCTGATCATGGTGTTCGGCGCCATCATGCCCGCGTTCGTCGGCTTCGCGAACTGGCAGGTCCCGCTCATGGTAGGTGCGCCGGACATGGCCTTGCCGCGCATGAACAACTGGAGTTTCTGGCTTCTGCCCTTTGCCTTCACGCTGCTGGGTTCCACCTTCTTCATGGAAGGCGGCGCGCCTGCGGCCGGCTGGACCATGTATCCGCCGCTCGTGCTCCAGGGCGCCGGCAACGTGCCCTTCATGATCTTCGCCATTCACTTGCTGGGCATGTCGTCCATCATGGGCGCCATCAACATCATCGTCACCATCGTCAATATGCGCGCCCCCGGCATGACCCTGTTGAAGATGCCGTTGTTCGTGTGGACCTGGTTCATAACGGCTTTCCTGCTGGTGGCCGCCATGCCGGTATTCGCCGGTGCCGTGACCATGCTGCTGACGGACCGATTTTTCGACACCTCCTTCTTCAATGCCGCCGGTGGTGGGGATCCGGTGCTGTACCAGCACGTGTTCTGGTTCTTCGGTCATCCCGAGGTCTACATCATGATCCTGCCGGCCTTCGGCATCGTTTCGCAGATCATCCCGACCTTCGCGCGCAAGCCCCTGTTCGGCTACGAGTCCATGGTCTACGCCACGGCTTCCATTGCCTTTTTGTCGTTCATCGTCTGGGCGCACCACATGTTCACGGTGGGCATGCCGCTGGCCGGGGAACTGTTCTTCATGTACACGACCATGCTGATCGCGGTGCCTACCGGCGTGAAGGTCTTCAATTGGGTGTCCACCATGTGGCGAGGCTCCATGACCTTCGAAACGCCCATGCTGTTCGCCATTGCCTTTGTCGTGCTGTTCACCATCGGCGGTTTCTCCGGACTGATGCTCGCCATCACGCCGGTGGACTTCCAGTACCACGACACCTATTTCGTGGTCGCGCACTTCCACTACGTGCTGGTCACCGGCGCGCTGTTCGGCATCTTTGCCGGCGTTTACTTCTGGCTGCCCAAGTGGACCGGCCACATGTACAACGAAGCCCTCGGCAAATGGCACTTCTGGCTCTCCACCATCAGCGTCAACGTGCTGTTCTTCCCCCAGCATTTTCTCGGCCTCGCCGGCATGCCCCGGCGCATACCGGACTACGCGGTGCAGTTCGCCGACTGGAACATGGTGTCCAGCATCGGCGGGTTCGTGTTCGGACTGTCCCAGTTCCTGCTCGTCTATCTGGTCTGGCAGACTATCCGGGGCGGTGAGCAGGCCACCGATCAGGTCTGGGAAGGCGCTCACGGGCTGGAGTGGACCCTCAGCTCACCGCCTCCTTATCACACCTTCGTGGAAGCGCCCGAGGTGTCCTGACACCCGCGTAGCCGTGAACAACCATGAGCGCACCACTATCGCCCAGGGCCAACGCCGCCGTAACCTGCGCCTCGCGCTGGTCATCGCCACGCTGGCGCTGGGGGCCTATTGCGCCTGGTGGCTCAAGGCCGTCCTGTGACTGACGCTGCCAGCGCCCGTTCGGCGAATCGCCGCCTGACCCTGCGCCTGGTGGTGGTGGTGGGCGTGATGTTCGGCTTCGGATTCACGATTCTGCCGCTACTCTATGATGCCGTCTGCGAGCTTACCGGTCTCGGTGGCAAGCCAGCCGTCGCCCAAGAGTCGCAGCTCAGTACCCAGGTCGACACCGATCGCCTGGTGACCGTCCAGTTTCTGGGCACGGTGAACAGCTCACTACCGTGGGAAGTGCGGCCCACGGTTACGGAGATGCGCGTCCATCCGGGGCGCGTGTACGACGCCACCTATTTCGCCAGGAATCTTTCCAGCAACGGTACCGTGGGTACGGCGACGCCCAACATCACGCCCGGCAAGGCTGCCCTTTACTTCACCAAGACCGAGTGCTTCTGCTTCACCCAGCAGCAGTTCGCCGGTGGTGAGGGCCGCGAGATGCCGCTGCGTTTCGTCGTTGCCGTGGAGCTGCCACCGGACGTGCACACCATCACGCTTTCTTATACTTTCTTCAACGCCGAGGCCCGGTCGTGACGCCCGCGCTCCGGTCTTCCCGACACCCCATTGCCACAGGTAACCGCCATGGCCGCTAGCCACGATTCCTACTATCTCCCGAGCCCCAGCCATTGGCCAATCACGGGATCCATCGGCTTGTTCACACTGCTGGGCGGCTTCGCAATTCTTCTGGGTGGCTCCAGTGTCGGCAAATGGCTCATGATCGCAGGCGCCGTGATCGTCCTGCACATGCTGTTCGGCTGGTTCGGCACGGTCATCCGCGAAAGCCAGCGCGGCACCTACAACGATCAGGTGGACATGTCCTTCCGCTGGGGTATGGGTTGGTTCATCTTCTCCGAGGTGCTGTTCTTCGCCGCCTTCTTCGGCGCCCTGTTCTACATCCGTATGTTCTCCGTCCCCTGGCTGGGCGGTGAAGGTGTCGGTGGCGTTGCCACGGGTCCCGTGCTGTGGCCGGGCTTCGACGCCGTATGGCCAACCAACGGACCGGGCGACGTCGGCGGAGCCTTCGAAACGATCCCCGCCTTCGGCTTGCCGGCCTTGAATACGGTGCTTCTGCTCTCCAGCGGCGTCACCGTGACCCTCGCCCATCATGCTGTCAAGCATGGTAACCAGTCGGGTCTGGTGCGCTGGCTGTTCGCCACCGTCGCTCTGGGTCTCACATTTCTAACCGTACAGGGGATCGAGTTCCACCATGCCTACACCGAGCTCGGTCTGACCCTGGGTTCCGGCGCCTACGGCTCCACCTTCTTCATGCTCACCGGTTTTCACGGCCTGCACGTGACTATCGGCGCCACCATGCTGATCGTGATACTGGTCCGGTCAATGAAGGGACATTTTACGCCCCAGCACCATTTCGCCTTCGAAGCCGTGGCCTGGTATTGGCACTTCGTCGACGTGGTGTGGCTGGGATTGTTTATCTTCGTCTACTGGCTGTAGATGCAAGATTAGGGATTAATCTGCCCCCGCGCTCAGGGCTGCACCCCATGGGGCGTGATCAGGCCCAGGCCCCAGAGCACGAACAGTAGCGCAAACAGCGCGATGGATACGCCAATGCGGACGGTCAACGCATGCAGTGTCCGTGTGGATTGTCCCTTGTCCTTCACCAGAAAAAACAACGCCGAACCCATGCTGACGATGATTCCCAGAAAGATCACGACGATGAGGATTTTCAACAGTCTGGCTGCTCCGGATACGATGACCCTCGCCAGTATACTGCAGGCGTCGCCGGCATGAATCGCCGACCGGCGCGGCGCTTCGGCGCCTACGAGTTACGGGTGGCGGCGCTGCCTGCCGTGGCCGCCTTGCTCATGCTGGCGTTGCTGGTGTCCGCGGGTTTCTGGCAACTGCGCCGTGCCGAGGTAAAGCAAGCCACGCTCGTGGAACGCGTGTATCGCGGCGACAAGGAACCCCTCCTGCTGGAGCCAGGCATGGCGGCCTCCGCCACCCTCGAGGGTTTGCGCCAGCGCCGTGCCAGCGCCGCCGGCAGTTACCGCACCGACATCCAGTATCTGCTCGACAACCGCACCCACAAGCAGGTTGCCGGCTACCACGTGCTGACGCCATTTCGGTTGCAGGGCAGTGAACTGCACCTGCTCATCAACCGCGGCTGGTTGCCCGTGGGGCCCGACCGCCGGCGGCTGCCGGATATCGCCATCGGCGGGCAAGCGGTACTGGAGCGGGGCATCATCGCCGCCCCGCCCGCGTCGGGATTGACCCTGGGAGCCACCGGCTACGACGACCAGGGCTGGCCCCTGGTGGTCCAGAATGTGGATCTGGCGCGCATCCAGGAGCAGCTCGGCAGCCCGTTGCTGCCGTTCGTGCTGCGCCTGTCGCCGGACTCCGAGCACGGCTACCTGCGGGACTGGCGGGTCCGCACCGGCCTCACCCCTGAGCGACACATGGGTTACGCGGTGCAATGGTTCGCCATGGCGGTGGTACTGGCGGGCCTGTGTATCTGGGTCGCGGTGGAACGCGCGCCGGAGGGCCACCATGGTTGCTAACCGCCGCCGGGCCCGCATCCTGCTGGCCGGCACCTTCCTGTTTTTCTTCCTGCCCGTCGTGGGCGCCTGGCTGCTCAATGTGTATGCGCCCGATTGGCGCCCCTTCGGCATGGTGAACCATGGCACCCTGGTGCAGCCGGTACGTCCGGTCAGCGCCGTCCAGCTACGGCATTTCGCAGGCACACCCCTTGACCCGGATTACCTGTCCGAACGCTGGACCCTGGTGCACCTTCTCCATGGTGATTGCGGGCAGAGCTGCATGGACGCGCTCGGCCGAAGCCGCCAGGTTCAACGCGCCCTGGGCGACGACATGTACCGTGTGCAGCTTCTTCTCGTGCGGGCCGCTCCCGTGGACGCGCGCCTGGCGGACCTTCCCACAGGCGTCGATTCTGCCGTGGCAGACAGGGAATGGCTGGCGCATTTCACCGATAGCAACAGCGAGGCGGCGGAGGTGGGTCCGGATGAGGGGATCTACCTGGTGGACCCCCAGGGTTTTCTGATGATGCGTTATCCCCAGGACGTGGAGCAGCGTGCATTGTTGGCGGACCTGAAACGCCTGCTGAAAATATCCAAGATTGGCTGACCGGCGTCGTGACTGGCTGCTGCAACTACCTGGCCGCCATTGCGTCGGTGTATCATAGGCGCCGCTCGCCGGGCGTCCATGGCCCCGCCGGCCATCGATAGGGAACTGGGGGAGTAACACTGCTCATGTGGAATCGCGCCATCTCCATGGCACCCGTGCGCTCGTGGCGCGAATACCTGGAGCTGTGCAAACCGCGGGTGGTGGTGATGCTGGTGTTCACCGCCCTGGTGGGCATGTTTCTCGCCTCTCCCGGCTGGGTCCCGTGGCAGGCGTTGATATTCGGCAGTATCGGTATCGGTCTGGGCGCGTCCTCGGGCGCGGCCTTCAACCATATTGTCGATCAGCGCACTGACTCTCTGATGGCGCGCACCCGTCGCCGGCCGCTTCCCACCGGCCGCCTGGACCAGACGTCGGCGCTGATTTTCGCCGCCACTCTGTGCCTGCTGTCCATGTTGCTGCTGGTAACCCTGGTCAACACCTTAACCGCGGTGTTGACCTTCGCTGCCCTGGTTGGCTACTCGGTGGTGTACACGATTTTCCTCAAGCGGGCCACGCCACAGAACATCGTCATCGGCGGCGCCGCGGGTGCCATGCCGCCGGTGCTCGGATGGACCGCCGTCACCGGCACCCTGGATCCCCAGTCGCTGCTGCTGTTTCTGATTATCTTCGTGTGGACGCCGCCCCATTTCTGGGCACTGGCCATCCACCGCTGCGGTGATTACGCGCGCGCCAGCGTGCCGATGCTGCCGGTTACCCACGGCATCGAGTACACGAGACTGCAGATTCTTCTGTACACGGTATTGCTGGTGCTGGTGAGCCTGTTGCCCTTCGTGACGCACATGAGTGGCCCGCTCTATCTGGTGGCGGCGCTGATTCTCGGCGGCGTGTTCCTGTATTACGCCGTCAGTCTTTTCCGTGGTCGCGACGACGGCTTGCCCTTGCGCACCTTCGTCTATTCCATCTACTACCTGATGGGATTGTTCAGCGCCCTGCTTCTGGACCACTATCTGCTGATCTGGTGAGCCGCCCCGCGGCTGGGGCATCGACTCGCACCGCCCGAACACCAGGCGAAAAAAAAGCCCCGCCTGACTCAGGCGGGGCTTTCCTATTCACTGCTCACTCGGCCAGCGCCGTTTTCAACTTGTTCATGGCGTTCTTCTCGATCTGCCGAATGCGCTCGGCAGAGATCCCATAGGTATCCGCCAGATTCTGCAGCGTCACCTTGTCCTCGTTGAGCCAGCGCTTCTGCACGATGTCGCAGCTGCGCGCGTCGAGATCTTCCAGGGCCTCGTGCAGGCGTTGGCCGCTATGGGCCTCCCAATCCTCGTCCTCCACCAGGGTGGCAGGTTCGAAGCGCATGTCCTGGAGATAGCCCGCCGGCGCGAAGCGCGCGCCGTCTTCGTCGTCGCCGGCCTGTGCATCGAAGGCCGCGTCGTAGGCGCTCAGTCGTTTTTCCATCTCCAGAACCACCTCGGGGCTGACCCCGAGATCATCGGCGACGGCATTCACTTCGGCACGATTGAGCCAGCCCAGGCGTTTCTTGGCGCCGCGCAGGTTGAAAAACAACTTACGCTGGGCTTTGGTGGTGGCGACCTTGACGATGCGCCAGTTGCGCAGAATGTACTCGTGGATCTCCGCCCGTACCCAGTGCACGGCGAAGGACACCAAACGCACGCCCACGGTGGGGTCGAAGCGTTTCACGGCCTTCATGAGGCCGATGTTACCTTCCTGGATGAGATCCGCCTCCTGCAGACCGTAACCGGAGTATCCGCGCGCCACACGCACCACGAAACGCAGATGCGAGGTCACCAGCTGCCAGGCGGCGTCCAGATCCTGGCTGTCCTGGTAGCGCTCGGCGAGTTCCTTCTCCTCATCGGCAGTCAGCATGGGCACGCTGTTCACCGCCTGACGATAGGCGGCCAGGTTGCCGGTAGGTAAGGCCAGCTTGAGTTCCAGTGCTTTGCTCATTACATCCCCTCGAATCAGAATGAAGCTATTTTAGCAGTCATGGCATTAGAGTGCTAGCAACCTTGGAAGTTCAACCATTTTAGAGGCTTAGGCCAACCCCACGGGTGCCTCCCGGGGCCAAAAGCGGGGTCCTCAGGAGGGCTCGATAGCGGGCAGCAGGCGACCCACCGACAACCACGAACCCAGTAGTCCGAGCATGGCGCCGCCGGCCACCAGAACCACGCTTGCCCAGGCGGCCAGGCTCTGAAGGCGGTAGTCGCCGGAATAGAGTGCTGTCAGACGCTCCACCGGCTCGCCCAGCAACAGGAAGCAGACCCACACCAGCAGCCAGGCGATGATCCCTCCCAGGGCTCCGTACAGCAGTCCGCTGTAGAGAAAGGGCCGCCGGATGAAGGCGTCGGTGGCGCCGAACAGTTTGGCGATCTCGATCTCATGGCGGCGGTTCTCCACCCCCAGACGCATGGTGTTGCCCACCACCAGCAACACGCCGCCGGCGAGCAGCACCGCCAACACCAGCACGCCCCGCTCGACGATGCGCAGGATGGCGTACAGGCGCTCGAGCCACGCCAGATCGAACTGGGCAAAGTCCACTTCCGGCAGTGCCCCCAGGCGCGCCAGCAGCGCGTCCATGGCCGCCCCGTCCCCGGCGCTCACCGCCGGCTCCACCACCACCACCGCGGGCAATGGATTGTCATTGGAAAAGGCCTCCATGACGTCGGCAAAGCCGGACAGCTGGCGAAACTCCTCCAGGGCTTGAGCGCGGGTGATGAGCCGTGTGCCGGCCACCTCCGGCCAGTCGCGAACATTGCCGGCAACGGCCTCGGCCTTGTGGTCGGAGATCTCCAGTTGAAGAAACAGCGAGATGGCGTTGCTGCCCTCCCAGCCCCGCGTCGCATCCCGGACGTTGTCGAGAAGCACGTACAGGCCCGCCGGCAGCGCCAGGGCCATGCCGATGACCGCGGTAGTCAGAAAGCTCGCCAGCGGCGCCCGGGACAGCAGCCCCAGGGTGTAGAAAAAAGTCTGCAGATGGCGCGTAAGCCAGGGCCGAAGCCGGCGCCCGGCCGTGGCAGACAAGGCGAACTTGGCCGCTTGCGGGGTGCCGGCCATCAGCTCGCAGCCCCGCTGCCGCGCACGAAGGAGCCATCCTCGAGGGTGAGTATGTCGTAACCCATGTGGGCAATCAGGGAGATGTCGTGGGTGGCGATGAGCACCGTCACACCCACGTCGTTAAAGCTCTCGAACAGTCCCATGATTTCCCGGCTGAGCTCCGGGTCCAGGTTTCCCGTCGGCTCGTCGGCAAGCAGTATGCGCGGCCGGTGCACCACGGCGCGCGCGATCCCTACCCGTTGTTGCTCACCCCCCGAGAGCGTGATCGGAAAGGCCCGGCTTCGCCCCAGCAGCCCCACCTTGTCCAGTGCCGCGCGCACCCGCCGTCCCACTTCCAAGTGAGAATGCCCGGCGATCACCAGCGGCAGGGCCACGTTGTCGAACACCGTTCGATCCATCAGCAGCCTGTGGTTCTGAAAGACCACGCCGATGTTGCGCCGAAAGTAGGGAATGCGCCGGCGGCTCAAGCGGCTCAGATTGTGCCCGCCCACCAATACCTGGCCGCGGGTACAGCGTTCCAACAGGGTCGTGAGCCGCAGCAGGGTGCTTTTCCCAGCGCCCGAATGACCGGTGAGAAAGGCCATGGCGCCGCTCTCGATACGCAGGCTGACGTTTCGCAGCGCCTCGTAACCATTCGGGTAGCGCTTGGTGACATCATGAAACTCGATCATGTCTTTCCGGTATTCGCCTGTCCGGGGTCATCGTCGACCCATGCAGCGTGCCGTCGTCAGCGCTCGAGGAGTGCGTCCACGAACTCGCCGGCACGAAATACCCGCAAGTCCTCGGCGCCTTCTCCTACGCCCATGAAGCGGATGGGGATAGCGAGTTCCTCGGCGATGGCGAAAACAATACCGCCCTTGGCCGTGCCGTCCAGCTTGGTCAGCGTAATGCCACTGACGTTCACCGCCCGGTGGAACTGGCGCGCCTGGGCGAGAGCGTTCTGACCCATGCCTGCGTCGATCACCAGCATGGTCTCGTGAGGCGCAGCCGGGTCCAGCTTGGCGAGCACGCGCACGACCTTTTTCAACTCCTCCATGAGCCCGTCCTGGGTGTGCAATCGGCCTGCGGTGTCGGCGATGAGCACATCGATGCCCCGGGCGCGGGCCGACTGCAGGGCGTCGAAAATTACCGAGGCGGCGTCGGCGCCCGAGTGCTGAGCCACCACCGGCACGCCACTGCGTTCGCCCCAGGCTTGCAGCTGCTCCACGGCGGCCGCGCGAAAGGTGTCGCCGGCCGCCAGCATCACCGAGTGGCCCTGGCTGCGAAAGCGACTGGCGAGCTTACCGATGGTGGTGGTTTTCCCAGTGCCGTTAACGCCCACCATCAGCACCACGAAGGGTTGCCCGGGTTTGTCGGGGATCTCGAGCGGATCCGCCACCGGCTCGAGCACCGAAAGCATATCGTCGTGCAGTGCTGCGAACAGCGCGTCCCGGTCCTTGATCTCGTGTTTTGCCACCCGTTGCTTCAAGCCGGCGACGATGCGCGCGCTGGCTTTCACCCCCACATCGCTCAGGAGCAGGCTGGTTTCGACTTCCTCCACCAGGTCCTCGTCGATAGGGGCGTTATCGTCGAACAGCTGGGAGATGTTTCCCAGCAAGGCGCTGCGGGTACGCTTGAGCGCACCGGACAAGCGTCCCAGGAAACCCGGCTTGTCAGTTTCGGCGGCGGAATCGTTGCTGGTCGTTGCGGATTTTCGTGATAGCCACATAGAAAGACGCACTGCGGGCTGCGGCAACCGGATTGGTTTCTGTGAAATGATCGTATCTGGCCCACCACCCGGACCGCGCGCTATCCTATCACGTTTGCGTAACCCGAAGCGTCAGGGCCATACCTCACCATGACCGGTAAAGTTCGCATTATCTCCGGGCAGTGGCGCCGCCGCCTGCTGCGCGTGCCCGATGTGGCGGGCCTGCGGCCGACGCCGGCCCGGGTTCGGGAAACCCTGTTCAATTGGCTTGCCGGCTCCATCGAAGGCGCCCACTGCCTGGACCTGTACGCCGGCAGCGGCGCCCTCGGCTTCGAGGCCGCATCCCGTGGTGCCGCCCGAGTGGTATTGGTGGAAAGAGACGCGCGCGCGGTGGCCTGCATGCGCGAACAGGCGTCCGCCCTGGGGGCTGCGCAGATCCAGGTGGTACGCGCCGACGTTGGTTCCTGGCTGCGCAGTGGCGCCAGCCCCTTCGATATCGTATTTCTCGACCCGCCCTTCGGCGCCGATGACCTGGGCCAGCGATGTGCCCAACTGCAACAGGCATCCTGGCTGGCTCCGGGCGCCCTGGTGTATCTGGAGACACGGGCGTCCCAGGCGTGCCTCGAACTGCCGGACGGGTGGCAGCTTCTGCGTCGACAGAAAGCCGGTCAAGTGAGGTATCATCTTGCCGCTGTGCAAAACGCGACCTGATGACCAAGCGGCATCGACCGCCGACACAGGCGCTGTGAGGGGCCATGGACACCATCGCTATTTATCCTGGAACATTCGACCCCATTACCAACGGACACGCGGATCTCGTGGGCCGTGCCCTGCGGCACTTCGAGCGCGTGATTGTTGCCGTTGCCGCCAGCACGGGAAAGACCACCTGCTTTAGTCTGGACGAGCGCGTATCCCTGGCGCGCACGGCGCTGGCACATCTCGATAACGTGGACGTAACGGGTTTCGACGGCTTACTGGTGAAGTTCGCCCAGGACCAGGGGGCTGGTGTGATTCTGCGCGGCCTGCGAGCGGTCTCGGATTTCGAGTACGAATTTCAGCTCGCCAGCATGAATCGTAAGCTTGCTCCCGACGTGGAGACCATGTTTCTAACCCCGGACGAAGGCTACAGTTTCATATCCTCGAGCCTGGTACGCGAGATCGCGGCGCTCGGCGGCGACGTGCGCTCCTTCGTGCATCCTGAGGTGCAGAAGGCGCTGAAGGAGCGACTTGGCTAGACTCGCGGGCGGTGCATCCAGATGGCACTGATGATCACCGACGTCTGCATCAACTGCGATGTCTGTGAGCCTGAATGCCCGAACGCCGCTATTTACCAGGGTGAGGAAATCTACGAGATAGACCCCCGATTGTGTACCGAGTGCGTTGGCCACTTCGACACGCCCCAGTGCATCGAAGTGTGCCCGGTGGATTGCATTCCCACCAACCCCGAGCATGTGGAGACCAGGGAGCAACTGCAGGCCAAATATGAGCGTTTGATGAGCGCCGGCCGCGACCACTGACGGGCCCGGACAGATCCGGCGAGGGCATCAAGCGGACGGGAAGATGCCACCGAATATGACGAGGTTCAAGCCTCCAGGGTTTTCCAGTCGTAGGGATAATCCATCTGCCGGGCGATTTTCATGCACGCCTCTTCTCCCTGGAGACGGTTGACGACGTAAAGCCCTGCATCGATGGATGAGGTAACGCCCCGTGCCGTAATGATATCCCCGTCCTCCACTACGCGCTCGCACACGACTTCCCGGCAATAGGGTTCAAGCTCGGCGTAGGCACTTGGATGTGTTGTCGCACGCCTGCCCGTCAAGAAGCCCGCGGCCCCCATCAACAGCGCCCCCGTGCAAACCGATACCTTCAAGGAGGCAGGCTCCCCGGACTGCAGCCATTCGGTGAACTCTCCGTCATGCTGCAACTTACGGGTACCGAGACCGCCAGGGACCACGAGCATGTCAAAAGTGTCCAGGGGCCGTCCGGTCAAAGTCGAGGCAAGGCGCAAGCCGTAATCATCCGACACGTGGTCCGACAAGGCACAGATCTCCCACGTCAGAGCAGGCATAAAGCCCATGGACTTGAGACGCGTGATGCCGTCATAAATACCGACAAAATCCAACGCCGTCATGCCATCGAAAACGATGAACGCAACCTTCATATCATTGGCTCCTGGGGATTCTCTTCTTCGACGCGCTCACTGCTCGTAAAAGACTTCATACAACGCAGAATGCTCTTCTTTCTCCAGCAGAAAGCGAACGTCTTCCGGATAATACTTCGCCTTCTCCGGCTCTTCGCCGGCAAACTTCTTTACTGACTCCATGGAATCCCAATAGGTCACCAACAAAAAATGGGTGACCTCCTTTTCGTTCTTGCGCAAGAACAAGAGTTTTTGTAAGCCGTCTACGGATGCATAATCCGGCGCAGCTCTCTGCTTCATGAATTCCGCGTACTCATCCGCGTTCGCCGCATCCACTCTGCCATGCCACATTCGTACAATCATCGCCTACCTCCCTTGAGCGTACCGAAAGCCCACGCTATGGCCGTCAATAGGCCAGAAGCCAGAATAGTCCCAACAACACTGCTGCCAGTACAACGCTCGGAGTGATTCCGGCAACCCTCGCTGTCGCGGAAAGAGTACTGTATTCCCGAACGGTCACGATCAGCAAGAAGAGCGCCAGAAAAACGGTCGCCCCGAGCATGATGAGCAAAGCCGCCTCCCGGACCTGAAACAAACCGTGGAACAACCCATGAGGAAAACGCCAGAATCGTGCAGATTGAAAACAAGAGATAGACTTGTCGTTCAGTGCTCACTGTGTCCCCTGTGTATGAATAACAGACACCATGACGGTCGTGCCCGAAACCCCGAATACCTCGAGCAACGGCACCGCGTATGGATTTTTGGTGAACCTCTCCGGTAACCACACGCACAGGCCGAACGCAATTACCGCAACCGCCGTTCGCAAAGACGCGGTCCCCGCGTACGGTCCCACCGTCCAGATATAGACGCAGTAGGCAATCGCCACTGCGACATATGCTTTTGCAGCCACACCCAGCACAAATCTGAGCTCCCGAGTCATGCGCCAACGGCAATGTGAGTTCTGTTTATCAAGTTCGACCGCAGCGTTTTGCCAGGTTGGTGATTGTTACGCCTGGATACCGTCGATAGCCGACAATCCACCCGAAGACGTCCAATTCCAGCGCGTTCAAAGCCGATGTTCGCTACCTGACGCTCACTTCAGCGGCCCAACTCGAGCCGTGTCCATCTGCCAGTGCGTGTTTGGCGGACGCTCATGCGATTCGAAACTCTCCTTCGTGGTTCGCTGGATGAATCCATTTGTACTGATCGGAATCCATAGCCCTATAAGCCGCCTTGATTGTCGCAGAAAGATGTTCGCCCAATATGAGAGTCGCTTGCTCGAACGCGATCTCAGGATTGTCGGTGTGAATGAATACATTCATTTCACCGGGCCTCAAATCATGCCCGTCAACCACATGCTCGCTGCCAAGTTCAAAGGTGAGCCTTGTTTCAAACTCAATCAGTGCGTCGAAGTCAGAATCTTCGCTTAATGGAAATTGGAGTACCAGCTGATATTTCATGATTTCAATTGACGCCTAACGACCAGGCGCACCGGCGGCGCCTTGTTAGATGCCGGCATCATCGTAATGCTCGACTTGAGGAAATGGATCATAGTAATGATGTAGTAGTGTCTTCCATTCCTGATATTGAGGTGAGCCGCGAAAGCCTACAGTGTGGTCTTCAAGCTTTTCCCAATTTACTAGCAATATGTATCTGGATGGCTTTTCTATACAGCGCTTTAGATCGTGACTGATATATCCCGGCATCGAGGAAATGATTTCTTGGGCTTCGGCGAACGAGCGCTGAAAATCTGACTCTTGTCCTGAGATTACGTCGAGTATTGCGACTTCCAGAATCATGGTTTAGGCGCCTAACGACCAAGCTCAGCTGCGGGCAAACGGCGATGCCCGTTGACCGTCAGCTGCAGCGCCTTGCTAGGTGCCGCCATACTTGCTCTACTGATGATGATTCTCCATCCAATCACGCGCCATTTGTTGGGCTTCCACGATCTGGGCGGGAGTCAGATGCTCGGAAATACTATTTAGGTGTCTGATCATCAAACTGTTTCCGTGTGCAACTGCAATATTGAGCCACATATATGCTCGAAGGTAGTCTTGCGCGACACCTGTTCCTGCAGCGTACATGAAAGCCAGATCGTGTTGAGCCAATGGGTGACCTTGCTCCGCGGCGTTTCTGTACCACCTCACCGCTTCGCTGTCGCTCGGAGGGACTCCCCAGCCATTGTCGTACATGATGCCGAGCTTGTACTGTGCGACGGACACGCCCTGCACCGATGCTTTTCTATACCACCTTGCCGCTTCCATATCATTCTGCCTTACGCCCTGACCATATTCATACATGATTCCGAGATTGTATTGCGCTGCGGCTTGCCCTTGTTCTGCCATTCGCCGCCATTCACTTCGTGCACTAGCGAAATCGGCAGGCTGAGTCGCCTCAAAGCCGCTATTGTGGTCCTGCGCCCAGACCGAGGTGGCTAACAAACAACACATAGCAATAAGCGATCGCACCCGACAATTCTTCACCACACTGTAAGTCTTGGGGTCCTGCGTAGCGAGCGCTGCCGCGTCCGATTGCATTTGATTGTTAGACGGCATGAAATCAGCTAGATTTTTTCACTGCGTGAAAAGCGAATCTTGATAATCGGCGCTCTTCAGCAATATTTGCTGCAACTTTGAAAAACGTCTGCGTCCCTGAGAACGCTTCTTCTCCTTCTACCTTTTTGAGTTCTTCCGAATAACAGTCCCTGACATTCAACCAGTTCCGTGCCATAACGGCCATATTATCGGTTTTATCTTCAACACTAAGCACCTCAAAGCCAGCATCTTCAAGTAAACGTTCATCTACTCCGCCTGGCACAAACAGGAAATAACCTATGGAACTGCGAATTCCTATTTCTTCATTTGTCAGGGGGCCTGTAATTGTAATGGGATCAGTAAACACAAGCCGTCCACCAGGCTTTAACACATGAAGCCAGTCTAAAAAAACTGCCTCACGGTCCGGAAGGTGATTGACTGCATCAATGCAAATGAGTCCATCAAAGGTGGCTTCATCAAAACGGAGAGTTTTACCTCCGTCCACAACCTCAAATTTGACTTGATCACCTAATCCAAGTTCTTCTACTTGCTTTCTGGCGGTATTGATACCCTGTTCATGGATGTCGATTCCAACTATATTACTTCCGGTTTTTGCAGCTATTCTCAACGTGGGGCCACCTGAGCCACATGCAATATCTAAAAGACTATCTCCGCCCCCGACATTTAGTTTAGAGATAAAATCGTCTTGCTCCTCGGCAGTTAACCATCCAGTCTGACCAATATCTTCACCGAAGGCTTCACGCCGAATTGTCGAGTATAGGTCGGAAGCAAAATTACGATAGCTTGCATCGTAATGATCTACGGTCTCTTTGCCTGACATAAAAGTCTCCTCCGACCTGCCGTCTAACGACCAAACTCAGCTGCGGTGGGCCGCGTAGCGGCACGCTGTCAGCTGCAGCGCCTTATTAGGTGTCGCCATCACTATCTTTCGGACTTCCAGGTCCTTCCTCGAGGCATGGTAGATTAGCCGGAAAAGCGAGCCATGGAACCCGATGTGATGTCCAGATGTGAGTTGACGGCCTCGCTTCAGGATCGGTATCCAGACAGCCCAGTCGCAGGATCACCTCGGGTTGATCAGTCCATTCGGCCATCAGATGAGATCCGCATTTAGTGCAAAAATGGCGAATCTTCCCAGGCGTAGATTCGAAGTGACCAAGAAATTCCTCGCCTCGACTCCATTTGAAGTGAGCCCGCTCAGCCCGAGCAGTAGTCGCGAATGCTGCGCTGTGAGCTTTTCGGCAAGTTTGACAATTGCAGTGAAAAATCGGTCCCGAGAGTCCCTTGGTCTCGAATGCTACCGCCCCACAAAGACAGCTTCCATTAAGCATTGGAATATCCTCAAGACACCTAACAATTAAGCTCAGCTGCACGGACGGAACGCCGATGGAAGCCGCCAGCGTCTAACCGCGTCAGCTGCAGCGCCTTGTTAGGCGACGTCTCTGTGGCAGACAAATTCAAGATTGTGTCCGTCCGGATCGAGCACGAATGCCGCGTAGTAGTGCTAACGACGATTAGACGGAAACGTTCCGTGTTGAAGTACGGAATGTTTCCGTCTATCCCGCTTGTGGTTGGTTGCCAATAAGTATGGTTGGCAATTCCTCTAAATCAACAATTCCTTTAGATCAACAACTTGGACGGTCCACTGCTGACGCCTGAACTAGAAATCCCCGCATCGACACGCGTGCATTACGGAACGTGTCCTCCTATCGTGATTTGTCGGCTGTACTTAGCTCAGGCCAGAGCGAATACTCCGTTGGCACCGGAAAACGTAGCGGGACTCTAGCGCCCCCTCGGTTCACCGCTGACAGCGCGGGCAGAAGAAGGTCGAGCGCTGTCCGATGACGCGGTTGCGAATGGGTGAGCCGCACCTGTCGCAGGCTTCGCCCTGTCGGCCGTACACGCGTAACTTCTGGGAGAAGTATCCGGGGTTGCCGTTGCTGTCGACGAAATCACGAAGGGTGGTACCGCCTGCCGCGATAGCGGCTGCCAGCACCTCTCGGACCGCATCCACCAGGCGCCGATAGCGGTTGAGGGAGATACGGCCCGCGGATCGGCCGGGATGAATCCCGGCGAGAAAAAGCGCTTCGTTGGCGTAGATGTTGCCGATGCCGGCGACTACCCGTCCGTTCATCAGAAAGGACTTTATCGCTACCCGCCGGCGGCGCGAGAGTTGCTGCAGCCACTCGGCGTTGAAGTCATCCGAGAGCGGCTCGGGGCCCAGATTCTTCAGAAGCGGGTGTGCGAGAGGGTCATCCCTGGTCCAGAGCGCGGCGCCGAAGCGCCGTGGATCGCGAAAACGCAAGCAGTGGCCGTCGTCCATGATGACGTCCAGGTGATCGTGCCTCTCCGGCGGCAGATTCCCGGACACAATACGCAGGCTTCCGGACATCCCCAGGTGCAGAATCAGGTGACCGACCGGTGATTCCAGTAGCACGTACTTGGCGCGTCGCGATACCTTGCGGATGGGATGCCCCGGCAGTTCTCTGGCAAGGGCAGGTGGAACCGGCCAGCGCAGGCGCGGCTCGCGTACATCCACCGACCTGACCAGGCGGCCGCACAGATACGGCGCGATCCCGCGGCAAGTGGTTTCTACTTCCGGCAACTCGGGCATGCGTCACTCCCGGGCCGGCAAACCGATCACGGCAAACCGTGCTCGTTTACCCGTTTGCTTCTCGACAGCATGTCGATGACGAGCACCGTGGCAAATCCGGCTACACACAGCACCGCAGCCAGGGCTTCGTCACCGCCCAGATCCGCAGGCCAGACGGGGGAGCTGTAGACCAGGTGTTGCTTGCCACCAACGATGTCGTAGCTGCGTGCCTGAAAAGGCCACAGCAGCCACAGGGACCCCATCAGCATGCCGACGATGGTCGTCAGCGTGATCCGATAATGGTGCTTCAGCAGCCAAACCAGCAGGCGCGAGAACACCATCAGCCCGCTGACGGCGCCGAGCGCAAAGGGCAGAATTACGGCGAAATCAAAGTGTCCGATGGCATCGAGTACATGCTCATATTTGCGCAACAGTAGCAAAATGAAGGATCCGGAAATGCCCGGAAGAATCATGGCGCAGATGGCCAGCGCGCCGCTCAGGAAAATGAACCAGGAGGCGGAAGGCGTCTCGAATGGAACGACGTTCACGACAACCAGACCGAGCAGGGTGCCGGCCAACAGGAAGATCCCATCCCGCCAGCGCATCGCCCCAAGCCCGCGCAGCAGGACCACAACGGAGCCCACGACCAGTCCGAAAAACACCGCGTAAATCTGCTCGGGTTGCTCTCGCACCATTTGCGGCAGCGACACAATGCGGGTGAAGAAAAGAATCGCGCCGAGTATGCCTGCTCCAAGCGGGACCAGGAACAGGATATCCACGTGTTCGGCGGCGTCACGGAATCGTCGCGCCCCAAGCAGGCGGAGCCACGTCGTATCGAAGGAACGAATGGCTCCCAGAAGGCGTTGATAGATCCCCAAGGACCAACGCCATGGTGCCGCCGCTGACGCCGGGTACCACGTCGGCGGCACCCATGCACAGCCCCTTGGCGATGATGCCGAGAGTTGTTTTCATGGGCGGCGACAAACCAATTCGCGCGCCGTGCAGCCGCTCGCCCGCATCACTTGTGGTAGGGCTCGCTCAGCTCGTGGACCGCGTCCACCAGCACCGCTAGATGCGCCGGGTCGACGAATGGTTGGATGCCGTGACCGAGATTGAAAACGTGGCCGGGACCGTCGCCGTAGCTTGCCAGCACTTCGGCAACGTCGGCGCGAATGCGCTCCGGTGGTGCGTACAAGGTGCAGGGATCGAGATTACCCTGAATTGCCACGCGCTCGCCGACGCGGCGCCGGGCATCGCCGATGTCCATCGTCCAGTCAATACCCAGCGCGTCGCAGCCGCTGTCCGCCATCTGCTCGAGCCAGGCTCCGCCACCCTTGGTGAACAGCACCACCGGCACCCGAACTCCATCGGCCGAGGGTTCGAGGCCGGTGACGATGCGGGTCATGTATTGCAGTGAAAAGTCCCCATAGTCCCTGGTGCTCAACAATCCTCCCCAGGTATCGAAAATCATGACAGCCTGCGCGCCGGCGCGGATTTGTGCGTTGAGATAGGCGCATACGTTGCCCGCCAGCTGTTCCAGCAGGCGGTGCATGAGCTTGGGATCGGCGAACATCATGCCCTTGACGAAACGGTAGTGGGACGAGCTTCCGCCTTCGATCATGTAGGTGGCCAGGGTCCACGGGCTGCCGGCGAATCCTATCAACGGCACAGCACCGTCGAGCTCCCGGCGTACCATACGAACGGCATCCATGACATAACGGAGCTCCACTTCCGGGTCCGGTTTCTTGAGACGGTCGATATCCCCGGCGTTTCGCAACGGCGTTGGAAAGCTCGGTCCCTCGCCTTCGGTGAACTTGAGCTCCATGCCCATGGCCGCGGGCACCGTCAGAATGTCGGAGAACAGAATCGCTGCATCCAGGGGGAAGCGCGCCAGCGGCTGCAAGGTCACCTCACAGGCCAGCTCCGGTGTCGAGCACAGGGTGAGAAAACTCCCGGCGCGTTGGCGTACCTGACGATACTCGGGTAGATAGCGGCCAGCCTGGCGCATGATCCACACGGGCGTGCGATCCACGGGTTGGCGCAGAAGCGCACGCAATAGTCGGTCGTTAGTCAGCTTTGCCATGACGCCCCGTCCGCCGTCATACGCCCAGGTAATCGACTATGCCCAAGGCCGCCTCGCGGCCCTCGTAAACCGCCGTCACGACGAGATCCGAGCCGCGCACCATGTCACCGCCTGCGAATACTTTGGGATTGCTGGTCTGAAACTTGTAGCGGCCCTCTTCCGCCGCCACCACCAGCCCGCCTTCATCGAGCACGATGCCGTGGTCGTCGAACCAGGGACTCGGACTCGGCCTGAATCCGAATGCGATGATGACACGATCCGCGGGCAGCACGTCCTCGGTGCCGGGAACCGGAACCGGTTGGTGCCGGCCACGGGCGTCGGCTTCGCCCAGCGTCGTCGATATCACTTTAACGCCCTCCGCCTGGCGATTGCCGACGATCTCCAACGGTTGCCGATTCCATAGAAAGCGTACGCCCTCCTCCCTGGCGTTCTCAACCTCGCGCATGGAACCGGGCATGTTTGCCAGATCACGGCGGTAGGCGCAAACGACGCTGGTGGCGCCTTGCCGGGTCGCGGTGCGCACGCAATCCATGGCGGTATCGCCGCCTCCCAGCACAACCACCCGCAGGCCGTTCATGTCCACCGGCTGGTCGCCGCCGTCGATCTCCATGTGGTGGTAGGCATTGGCGATCAGATAGGGCAACGCCTGGACCACACCGGGCAAAGATTCACCGGGAAAGCCGCCGCGCATGGCAGTGTATGCGCCCATGCCGAGAAATACACTGTCGTACTCGTCGAGCAGGGCCTGAAAGGGAATGTCGCGGCCAATCTCGGTATCCAGGCGAAACTCCACACCCATCTCTTCCTGGATTCGTCGCCGTTGCAGGACAATGTCCTTTTCCAGTTTGAAGGGCGGGATGCCGAAGGTCAGCAGGCCGCCGATCTCCGGGATACAGATCGTAGACCACGGGCTTGACGCCATTTCGCGCCAGCACGTCGGCACAGGCAAGGCCCGCCGGGCCGGCGCCGACGATGGCCGCGCGCTTGCCGGTATCCACCACGTGGGAAAGATCCGGCCGCCAGCCCTGCTTGAAGGCTTCGTCGGTGATGTACTTCTCCACCGCGCCGATGGTGACGGCGCCGAAGCCATCATTCAGCGTGCACGCGCCTTCGCACAATCGATCCTGTGGGCAGATCCGGCCGCAGATCTCGGGTAGGGAGTTGGTCTGATGACACAGATCCGCGGCCAGCAGCAGATTGCCTTCGGCCACCAGCTTGAGCCAGTTCGGGATGTAGTTGTGTACCGGGCATTTCCATTCGCAGTACGGATTGCCGCAGGCGATGCAGCGCTCGGACTGAGAGGCCGCGCTCTGCTCGTCGTACTGTCCGTAAATCTCCTTGTAATTGCGTATCCGCACCTCCACGCCAAGCTTTTTCGGGTCCTGGCGTGGTACGTCGACGAATTGAAATGGGTTGGGCATGGCTGAGTGCTGTACACAGGGCTGCTCAGGCAGCTTCGCGCAGGGTATCGAGCAGGCTGGTAAGCTCCGTCGCCTTGGGTTTTACCAGCCAGAACTTGCGCACCATCTCATCGAAATCGTCGAGGATGCTCAGGCCCCAACCGCTTTCGGTCTCGGCGACGAACTCCTCGAGCAGCGCCACCAGGTAGTTGGCGTGAGCCTCCATGAGCTCCGTATGGATTCGATGGATGTCGATGAGCTCGTGGTTGTAGAGGTCGAAAAAACTTCGCTCCATATCCAGTACGAAGGCACATCCGCCGGTCATGCCGGCGCCGAAATTGACCCCGGCGCGGCCGAGCACCACCACCGCCCCGCCGGTCATGTACTCGCAAGCGTGATCACCCACGCCCTCGATCACCGCCACGGCGCCGGAGTTGCGCACGGCAAATCTCTCGCCACCGATGCCGGCGGCATGAAATCGGCCCCCCGTGGCGCCGTAGAGACAGGTATTACCGACGATGACGGTCTTCTGGGAACGAAAACGGCTCGCTCGCGGAGGACGGATGACGAGCTTGCCGCCGGCCATGCCCTTGCCCACGTAATCGTTGGCGTCGCCTTCCAGATACATGTGCAGTCCGCCGGCATTCCAGACGCCGAAGCTTTGTCCCGCTGTGCCCGCGAAGCGCATGACCAGCGGATGCTCAGCCATGCCGTTGTCGCCGTGCCGGCGCGCGATCTCGCCGGATACCCGTGCGCCGATGGAGCGGTGATAGTTTCGAATCTCGTAGTGAAACTCGCCGCCGCTTGCCGCCTCGATGGCGGGCAGGGAGTCTTTCACCATGCGCTCCGCGAGCTTGCCCTTGTCGAAGGGTTCATTTCTAGGGGTGTTGCAGAACTGCGGTGTTTCGGCAGGCACGCCGGCATCGGAAATCAACGGCGCGAGATCCAGGTTCCCCTGGCGCGCTGTGTCGCCGGGGATCACGCTGAGAAAATCACCGCGTCCGATCACCGCTTCCAGTGAGGTGACCCCGAGCTTCGCCAACCACTGGCGCACGTCCTCGGCCACGAAGCGGAAGTAGTTCTCCACCTTCTGAACGCCACCGGGCTTGAAATGCTTCATGCGCAGCAAGTTGTTCTGCGTCGCAACACCGGTGGCGCAGTTGTTCAGGTGGCAGATACGCAGATACTTGCAACCCATGGCGATCATGGGTGCAGTGCCGAATCCGAAGGATTCGGCACCGAGCATTGCCGCCTTTATGACGTCGAGCCCGGTCTTGAGACCGCCATCGGTCTGCAGGCGTACTCTGTGGCGCAGACCATTGGCGCGCAATATCTGGTGAGTTTCACTCAAGCCCAACTCCCAGGGGCTGCCGGCGTACTTCACCGACGTCAATGGGCTGGCGCCTGTGCCGCCGTCATAGCCGGAGATGGTGATCAAATCCGCATAGCACTTAGCCACCCCGGCGGCGATGGTGCCCACCCCGGCTTCGGCTACCAGCTTTACCGACACCAGCGCTTCGGGGTTAACCTGCTTAAGATCGAAGATGAGCTGCGCCAGATCCTCGATGGAGTAAATGTCGTGGTGGGGTGGTGGCGAAATGAGTGCTACCCCGGGGCGTGAATAGCGCAACCGGGCGATCATCTTATTGACCTTGTGGCCGGGTAGTTGGCCGCCCTCGCCGGGTTTCGCGCCCTGGGCTATCTTGATCTGCAGCACTTCCGCGTTGACCAGATAGTTCGGTGTAACGCCGAATCGCCCGGATGCGACCTGCTTGATCTTCGACATCCTATCGGTTCCGTAACGAGCCGGGTCCTCGCCGCCCTCGCCGGAATTCGAGCGCCCGCCGAGGCTGTTCATGGCCATCGCCAGAGTTTCGTGCGCTTCGGGAGACAGCGCGCCCAGCGACATGCCGGCGCTGTCGAAACGTTTGACGATGGTCTCCACCGACTCCACCTCCTCGATGGGAATCGGCTGGTTGTCGTCCGTCACCTGGAGCAGATCGCGAAGCGTCGCCACCGGGCGCTTGTTCACGATATCGGCAAACTCCCGGTATTTTTCGAAGTCATCGTTGTTGACGGCCTCTTGCAACGTGGCGATGACATCCGGGTTGAACGCGTGATACTCGCCCCCGTGTACGTACTTCAGCAGCCCACCGGGGCTCTTTGCCTTGCGTGGGTTCCATGCATCCCAGGCGAGGCGCCGCCGATCTTCATCCAGGTCGGCGAAACCCATGCCCTGCACGCGGCTGATGGTGCCGGTAAAACAGAGATCCACTACTTCCCGGTGCAGGCCGACGATCTCGAACAGCTGTGCGCCCCGGTAGCTGGTAATGGTCGAGATGCCCATCTTCGATGTGATTTTGTAGAGACCCTTGTTTATTCCGCGTCGGTAGTTGATTCCCACCAGCGTGCCGTCGCCGGCGGGGATCTCGCCGCTGCGGATCATGTCGTGGAGCACCTCGAAGGCGAGGTACGGATAAACGGCCGTCGCGCCGTAGCCGATGAGCGCCGCAAAGTGGTGAGGATCCCGGGCGGTGGCTGTTTCCACCACCAGATTGGCGCTGCAGCGTATACCCTCCCGAATCAGCCGGTGATGCACGGCGCCGGTTGCCAGGAGCGCGTGCACCGGCAGCTTGTCCCGGGCGATGTTTCTGTCGGAGAGCACCAGGATGAGCTTGTGTTCGCGCACCGCGGCAACCGCGCGGTCGCAAATGTCGACGATGGCGTCGCGAAGCTCGACTTCCGCGGCATAGCCCAGCTCGATGCGCTCGTGGCGAAAGGCCGGCTCCTGCATGTCCAGGAGTTCCCGGAACTTGCCTTCGGAGAGAACCGGTGAGCTTGCCACCAGGCGCGTGACGAAACCTTCGCGCTCCTCGAACGGGTTGCTCTCGCCGGCGAACGACACTTCCAGCGACATCACGATCTGCTCGCGAAGAGGGTCGATGGGTGGATTGGTGACCTGGGCGAACTGCTGGCGGAAACTGTCGTAAAGCGAGCGCACGTGCCGGGACAGTACCGGCAGCGGCGTATCGTCGCCCATGGAACCCACGGCCTCCTGGCCCGCTTCGCCAAGCACGCGCAGCACGTACTCGCGCTCTTCCAGCGATACTTGATACAGCTTTTCGAAAACCGCCAGGCGTGATTTATCCAGGGGTGCGTTGGTCAGTGGCTCATTCTCGAGCTTCGCCTTGAGTTGCTTTTTTCGTGCCCTGATCCATTTTCGATACGGTTGCCTGGCCTTGAGGCGGGCATCGATATCCCCGGGCAGCAGCAGCTCACCGGTGGCGGTGTCGGCGGCCAGCATCTGGCCGGGTTTCAATCGCCCTTTAACCTCCACATCTGCCGGGTCGTAGTCGTACACGCCGATTTCGCTCGCCAGCGTGATGTGGCGGTCACTGGTGATCACGTAGCGGGCCGGGCGCAGTCCATTGCGATCCATGACGCAGGCCGCATAACGGCCGTCGGTAAGCACGATGCCGGCAGGGCCGTCCCAGGGCTCCATGTGCATGCGGTGATACTCGTAGAAGGCCTTCAGGTCCGCATCCATGGTATCGACGTTTTGCCAGGCGGGTGGGATCAGCAATCGCATGGCGCGGAAGATGTCCATGCCGCCCGCCAGCAACACTTCGAGCATGTTGTCGAGGGTGCAGGAATCGGAGCCACTGGTGGACACCAGTGGGCGCACGTTTTCCATGTCTGGAATCAGAGGGGTTTCGAACTTGACGCTGCGTGCCACCGCCCAGTTGCGATTGCCCTGGATGGTGTTTATCTCGCCGTTGTGAGCGAGAAAGCGAAACGGCTGCGCCAATCGCCACTCCGGCCAGGTGTTGGTGGAGAAACGCTGATGAAACACCGCCAGGGACGTGCTCATGTCGTTGTCGCGAAGATCTTCGTAGAACACCGGTAGCTTGTCCGGCATGATCAGACCCTTGTAGGCAATCACGCGGGAAGACAGGCTCGGCACGTAAAAGGCCTGATCTTCGTTCTCCAGTGCTTTCTCCGCCCGTCGCCGCGCGATGTACAGGTGACGTTCGAAGGACTCGTCGCCCATGGCCGCCGGTGCGTTGACGAACACCTGTTCGATGTGGGGAACCGATTGCAGTGCTACCGTGCCGCAGGCCGACGCGTCCGTGGGCACACTGCGCCAACCACACACCTCGAGCCCCTCGAGGGTGAGCTCCCTGTCCAGCTGCGCCCGCGCGCTATCCGCGCGCCTCGGGTCCTGGCTGAGAAACACCATCCCGACGGCATAAAGAGGAGCCAGCTGAAACTTGTTCTCGGCCGCGACCCGGCAGAAAAAGGAGTGGGGTTTTTTCAGCAGCAAGCCGCAGCCGTCGCCGGTCTTGCCGTCGGCGGCGATGGCGCCCCGGTGGGTGAGGCGCTCCAACGCCTGCATCGCCGTACGCACCAACCAGTGGCTCGGCTCGTCGTCCATCTGAGCGATGAGCCCGAAGCCGCAGCCGTCCTTCTCGAACTCGGGGGCATACAATCCCCCGGTTGGTTCCGTCGGCCTGTCCATTTCTGCCCCTTTCCCCCTGACCAACACCGAGCCTCGCAGAGCCGCCCACGCGCGCCGCGCAGCCCTCTCCAGCCTGCCCGGGGGCGTCGGCTAGCGAGGGGGTAGAGCCAGTCGGGGGCGCGGGATTGGCCGGACGCGGGAGTACCCTCCCCTCGGTTGGCCATGGTACCGGCCACGCGTCCCCGCGCGGGCACCGATGTCGGGCATGAATGCTGCGGGCGAAAGCCCGGTCAGTATAACTGCGGCACCCGTGGCTGTCACGATGCGGACCCCGGCGGGGTGCCGCTTGCCGCCCGCTTCCTGCCGGTCGGGAGGCTCCCTCAGCGGGTGCTTTCGATGACGCTCGCCACCGAGCGTGGCCAGGGCGAGCCTGCCCGAAGCTGCTCCGGCAACGTCTCGATGGCGGTGCGGGCGGAACGGCTGTCCGGATACAAGCCGTAGACCACCACGTACCAGGGCTTGCTCTCATGGGTGGTCACGAACCACGCGCCCTTGGACCCCACATCGTGGTCGTGGAGAAACTTGCTCACTGCCGCGGCGTCCCGGGTCCCCACCACTTGGATCACGTAGTGGGAAGGATCCTGCTGTCGCAGCCAGTCCAGATCGTGGACGGTTTGTGCCATGGGGGGCGCGCTGGCGGCTTTGGCGGCCGCCGGCGAGGTCACCGCCACCACCGGCGTCATCGATATGACGTTCTCATCGAGGACCAGTACCTTGGCGTCACCGCCCGCGCGGGCCTGGACGACCACCGGTGATCCCGGCTCATCCTTGCCCGCCGGCAACGTGGCCGTGACGCTTTCGACGAAGGGTTTGGCGGTGGGCTCGGCGAAGTGCTCGGCGATACGCCTTTCTCGCTCTCGATCATCTTTCGACCCCCGGTCGCCGGCCGCCACTTGCGTGTCGCCACCGGTCATAGGGCCCTGGACTTCGCCGGTAACCCCGGGACGCCCAGCGGCCACAGATTCCATCGGCGCATCGGGCCGCAGAAACAGGGCAGCGCCCACTGCGATGACCAGCGCCACCGCCACGGCAGCCATCCTACCCGTGGTCGTCGATGTGCACCGGGCCACCAGGCCAAGGCCCGGGCGGAAAGGCGAAATATCGGTGTTGGCCAGCAGAGTGTGCAGTGCCGAGGGATGAATTGCTCCCGGCAAGCCGCCGGAGTCCTGGTGAATATCGCCGACCACGGAGGCACCGAAGGGACTGTCGCCGACGAGGCCTGCGGCACTCAGTCGGGTATGGAGGTAGTCGCCGGTCTGTTGCAGATCGAAGGGTTGAAGAACGACCACATGCACGTGCTTGGCGTCATTGGTGGAGAATCCAAGGCGCCCCGGTTCGGTGGCCAACAGCAATCGCAGCTCGATGCGCTCGCGTTCCTCTGCCAGCCTGAGCAGAAACTCGGTGCAGATTTGAGGTAACAGGTGTGCATCGTCCACCGCAAGCACGGCGACATCACCGTTGGCCTGTATGTCGGCCAGGTGCGCGCGCAGTAACGCTTCATCACCCTGAGCATTTTCGCCGCGCGCTTTCAGATCAAAGCTTCGCAACAGTCCATCCACCAGCGAGTCGATGGTCATGTCCTCACGGGCATCCAGACGGCAGCACTTCCAGCGCTTGTCCGAAGTGAGCAGAAACTGCTTCAGGAAGGTAGTCTTGCCTGCGCCTTCCACACCGCTGATGACCAGCAGCAGATCACCGTACTCCACCAGATTGCGCAGCACATCCATTTGCTTGGCGAGTATCGGTGTGGAAAAGAAAAACTCATCGCTCTCGTCGACGGGAAACGGATTGCTGTGAATGCCGTAAACCGCAAGAGTGTTCTCCAGCGCGAATGCGGATTCCTCTTTCGTTTTCACGTCAACGTGGATGCGCTGAATATCCGTTCGTGCTCGGCGATGGCGAAACGATCCGTCATGCCGGCAATGTAGTCGGCGATGGCGCGGCCGCGGCCCGCGGCGCCGTCCGCTTCTTCGAGAGCCGCCATGTGGTCCCGCGCGGCGCGAGGCAGCAGGCGGGCATCGTCGGAAAAAACGTTGAACAGTGCCTCGACGATTCGAGCCGCTTTCAACGTCATTCGATGGACGCGATAATGCCGGTAAAGGTTGGCGCGCAGAAAACGCTTGAGCTCCAAGTGCCGGTTGTTCGCATCCGGGCTCAAGCAGACCAACGGTGCGCCGGCTGCGCGGACATCATCGATACTCCCGGGTGCCTGTTGGTCGATGGCGTTCTGACTCGTTTCGATCAAATCGAGTACCTGTCGATTGAGCATACGGCGGATCACCTCGTGAATCACACGCCGTTCGGCCAAATCGGGCCAGATCTCCATCACTTCAGCGAAGGCTTCCCGAAAACTTTCCACGTTCTGCAAGTCGTCGAGACTGATGAGCCCGGCGCGCAGTCCGTCGTCCACGTCGTGATGATTGTAGGCGATCTCGTCGGCGATGTTCGCCGCCTGGGCTTCCAGACCAGGTTGTTCGCCGTTCAAAAAACGCTCTCCCAGCGGACCCAACATGGCCGCATTGGCGCGCGAGCAGTGTTTCAGAATCCCTTCCCGGGTTTCGAAACTCAAATTGAGGCCGGTAAAAGCGGCATATTTCTCTTCCAACACATCCACCACGCGCAATGACTGAAGATTGTGCTCGAAGCCGCCATAGTCATGCATGCACTTGTTGAGAGAATCCTGACCGGCGTGGCCAAAAGGGGTATGGCCCAGGTCGTGGGCCAGCGCAATGGCCTCGCTCAAATCCTCGTTGAGGCAAAGCGCACGGGCGATGGTGCGTGCGATCTGCGCCACCTCGATGGAGTGGGTGAGGCGGGTGCGGAACATGTCGCCTTCGTGATTGACGAAAACCTGCGTCTTGTATTCGAGCCGTCGAAATGCCGCAGAATGTATGACCCGATCGCGGTCGCGCTGGAAGGCTCCGCGTATGGCCACCTCTGGCTCTTCATGAATTCGTCCACGACTGCCGTCGTCGGACGCAGCGTAGGTTTTCAACTCTTGCATGGTGTCTTGCCGCTGGGCAAGTGTAGCGTTATTAGCTGTTGGAAGCACACGAGCGAGCTTCTTACGCGGCCACCCGGCACTCTTCGAGGGTTTCCCTGAGGGCGTGGGGGTCGAAGTCACCGTCCAACTCCGCCTTGCCAATGGCATTCAGCAGTACCAATCGCAGCTTGCCGCCTTTGATTTTCTTGTCCACGGCCATCAATTCGAGCATCCGATCGGTACTCAGCTCCGCCGGCGCCCGAATCGGCAGGCCCGTGCTCTCCACCAGCTTTTCCACACGAAGAACATCGTCGGCATCGATGCGCCCGAGGCGCGCGGACAGGTCGGCCGCCAGGCACAATCCTGCCGCCACCGCTTCACCGTGCAACCAGGTGCCGAATCCGAGTCCTGCCTCGATGGCGTGGCCGAAGGTATGGCCCAGGTTCAGCAGCGCGCGTACTCCGCTTTCCGTCTCGTCTGCGCTCACCATCTCGGCTTTGATCTGGCAGGAACGATAAATCACCGTCGACAGGCAGTCGCGATCCCGCGCCAGCAACTTCGGCATGTGCGCTTCCTGCCAGGTAAAGAATTCCCTGTCCCACAGCAGTCCGTACTTGATGGTCTCGCCGAGGCCCGCGCGAAACTCGCGACTGGGAAGGGTGGACAGCGTCTCGGTATCTGCAATCACGCAGCTCGGCTGATGAAAGGCACCGATCATATTCTTGCCGTGAGGGGTGGTTTACCCCGGTCTTACCGCCAACCGAAGAATCCACCTGGGCAAGCAGGGTCGTGGGAACCTGGATGTGGGCGACTCCCCGTTGGTAACAGGCGGCCGCGAACCCGGCCATGTCGCCCACCACGCCGCCACCGAGCGCAACCACTGTGCAATCGCGCGCGAACCGCGCCTCCACCAAAGCATCCAGGATCTTTGCAAACTCGTCGAGGGTCTTGAACCGTTCTCCATCCGGCAGAATCGTGACTCGAATGTCGCGATCTCCCAGGGCTTTCTTCAGATCCTCGAGATACAGGGGCGCGACCGTCTCGTTGCTGACTACCATCACTTGATTCCCGGCGAGACCGGTGTCGAACAGGTCGCTGCGGACGAGCAATCCCGCGCCGATGAAGACGGAGTAGCTGCGGGGGCCCAGATCGAGATTCAGCCTTTTCATAATTGAGACAGTTTGCGCACGATCTCCTTGACCACGTGTCGGGCCGTGCGTCGATCGGTTTTTACGACCATATCCGCAACCTGCTGGTAGAGCGGCTCGCGTTCTGTCGCCAAGGCGATGAGACTGGCTTTCGGGTCATCGGTCTGCAGCAGGGGCCGTTGCTTGTCCCGCGCCGTCCGTTCCAAGAGAAGCTCGATAGGCGCGTTAAGGTAGATTGCGAATCCCCGTGTGCGCAGCCGTGAACGATTTGCGTCATCCAGAACGACACCACCCCCGGTTGCCAGAACAATGCCATCGCGCTCGGTAAGTTGTTCGACCATGGCCCGTTCGCGCTTGCGAAAGCCTTCTTCACCCTCGACATCGAAGATCACCGCAATGGTGACACCGGTTCGCTCCTCTATCTCGCGATCGCAGTCCACGAACTCCATATTGAGGGTCTTGGCGAGCTGGCGGCCCACGGTGGACTTGCCGGCACCCATCGGGCCCACCAGGAAAATGTTGTTGGGAACCTTCATATCCATTGCTTTTTACCCTCTAGGGCAGCGGCGATGCAAATGAATGGGCCGTTGGAGGCACGAAAAAGCAAACGGCGGGCCCCGGGAAAGGGTCCGCCGTTGTCTCGAGATACGCTAAAGGTTCGGAACGGGCTGGCGAGATGGCGTGCGATACCCTGCCTGGGCGTCAAAGCCCCGCTGTGCCCGCGTCCTTCAAAATCTTCGGTGTCACGAAAATAAGCAGCTCGGTCTTTTCATCACGAATCGAGGTGGTCTTGAACAGCCAGCTGAGATAGGGAAGATCCCCGAAGAAGGGTACCTTCTCCACGTCCTCCCGCTTGACCTGCTCGTAGATACCACCGAGCACCACCGTGTCACCGTTGTCCACCAGGACCTGGGTGACAATCGAGCGGGTATCGACGCTGGGGATGCCGGAGAACTCCCTGCCGACGGTGTCCTGGTTGACCGCCAGGTCCATGATGACGCGATCGTCGGGGGTGATCTGTGGTGTTACCTTGAGGCTCAACACGGCCTTCTTGAAAGAGGTAGAGGTCGCGCCGCTCGAGGAAGCTTCCTGAAAGGGGATCTCCGTGCCCTGCTCGATGGTCGCCTCTTTCTGATTGGCCGTTACCACGCGCGGATTGGAGATCACCTCACCACGGCCTTCGAGCTGCAGAGCCTGGAGCTCGAGCTGCAGGATGAAGTCCGGAATCGACACTACCGCGAACTTGATGGCCGACGCCGGATTGCCGATGGGAAGATCCACCAGCAGATTCTGATTGCCCCCGGTGCTGAGCGAATCGCCCGAACCGACCACGCCGCCGAAGTTGGTATCGCCACCCAGGCCGCCGCCAATGTTGCCCTGGGTGCGGTTGCCGCCGTTGATGTTCCACGAGTAGGACACACCGAAGCGCACACCGAGGTCCCGGTTGAAGTTGTCATCGGCGATGACAATACGCGACTCGATCAGCACTTGGCGCACCGGTATGTCGAGAGTAGCAACCAGCTCGCGAATGCTGTTGATGGCATCCGCTGTATCGCGAACCAGCAGAATATTGGTGCGCTCATCCACGGACACACGGCCGCGGTCGGTCATCAATGAGTTCTCTTCCGCCTTGAGCAACGTCGCCAGAACGGCCGCCTTCGCGTAGTTCACCTGAATGAACTCCGAGCGCAACGGAGCCAGCTCCTCGATCTGCTTCTGTGCCTCTAGCTCGAGCTTCTCGCGGGCGGCGATCTCCTCGGTCGGGGCGATGAGAATGACGTTGCCCGTTTGGCGCATGGCAAGACCCTTGGTTTTGAGGATGATATCCAACGCCTGATCCCAGGGAACGTTCTTGAGTCGTAGTGTCAAGTTGCCGCTGACGGTGTCGCTGGCAACCATGTTGAGGCCGGTAAAGTCGGCGATCAGCTGAAGCACGGCGCGCACTTCGATGTTCTGGAAATTGAGCGACAGCCGTTCGCCGGTATAGGTGAACTTATCCTTCTTGGCCTGCTCTTTCTCCACTTCGGAGAGCGCCTTCACGTCCAGGGTGAACAAGTCATCGGACTGATAGGCGAGATGATCGAAAGCGCCGCCGGCCTCGATGACCATGCGTACGTTTTCGCCAGCCTGTTTGGTGTCGACGATCTTGACCGGGGTGGCAAAATCGATGACGTCGAGGCGTCTCGACAAGTTCTCCGGCAACTGGACGCCGATGAACTCGACGATGATGTCGTCACCCTGCTCGAAGGTATTCACGACGATCGCCGGGTCGGACAGAGTCACCATGATCCGTCCTTCACCGCCCTCGCCGCGACGGAAATCGATGCTCTCGATGCTGCCCGTGATGCCGGCTGCCCGTTTAGCTGCTGCCTGGCTGGTCGTGCTGCCGGTGCTGTCGAGAGTCAGTACTACCTGATTGCCGGATACCTTAATCCGATAAGGCACGAGCTTCACCAGGCTGAGAACTACCCGCGAGCGGCCGCCTGCTTCGACGGCAGTGACGCTGCGCGCCATACCGACGTTGATATCCTCGGTCTTGCGGGGCAGATTCAACGACACGCCGGGGAAATCCAGGGCAATCCTGGCCGGCTCGTCTATGGCGAAGCTGAGTGGCTCGTCCACCGGGCCGGACATATCGAGCACCACCTGCACCCGGTCGCCGGGCAGCGTGGAGAAACTGATTTTGTCGAGTGTCGTGCCGGTCTGCGCACTCGCCATACATGCCCATGTCATTGCGACAATGGTTAATGCCACGGCCTTTAGTGGGGCACGCGCGTTGTGCAGGGCGACGGCCAAGTTGTTGCCGATCTTATTGCCGAAGAACGATTCGCTCAAATTTATCATTGCGGGCTTCCGTATTCGTTTATTCGGCCAAAGCCAATTCGGCCTGTCGCTCTTCCCAGCCTCCACGGCCATCGGGAATGATTTCGAGGAGTTCGATTCTGTCCTCGGAGATGCCAGTAATCTTGCCGTTATTCTGTCCAATAAAGTTGCCCACCTCGACGCGGTGGATGATGGTGTTCGGGTCACGCAGGATGGCCCAGAATTGCTCCCCCTTCTCCAGCGTTCCCATCATGCGAAGAGCGTCCAGGGGATAGCTCTCCAGCTCTTCGCGGTTGCGGTCGAAATTCGGAGAAATGCCGTTATCCGAGACAGCCGTGGTGCCATCATCCGTTGGCCGGGGGGGCTCCAGATAAAACGGCTCGAAGGGATCTACACATTCAATCGCACCATCACAGGGATAGGTGTAGACCACATAGGGCTGAATAGGCGGGAGATCCTCGATTGGCGTCCCCGGGCGTGTCTTGATCTCGGCCACGTAGCTTCTCAAGTCCGCCATCGAGCCACCGCCGCAGCCGGCCAGCGGCACGCACACGATCAGTATGGTCGCGAGGGCGCGAAGAACAGTGCTCGGCTTACGGAGCACTGAGGTGCTGACGGGGTCCAATGTGGACAATGGCCGCATACAGGGAACCTCCGGCGTTAGCGCCGCTTACCTTTCTTCTTGGAAGTGGCGGCCGCCTCGATCTCTTCTTCTTCGAGGTAGCGATAAGTTTTCGCGATCATGTTCATGATGAGTTCGTCCTCGGCCCCTATCGTGCCTGAGTTCTTCGGCGTCATGTTGACGTCGTGTTGAGTGACGATTCGCGGCAATGCAGCGACGCTGCTGATGAAATTGCCGAACTCGTGATAAGTGCCGGTTACACGAATGGCAATCGGTTGAATGGCATAGAAGTCTGCAACCTGCTCCGCGCTCGGCTTGAAGAGTTCGAACTCCAAACCCGCCGCCAGGCCAGATTGCGAGATATCCACCAACAAGCCTTCTATCTCGGTCTTGTTCGGTAGCAGTCTCAGCAGGTTTCCGAAAGACTCTTTCATGTCCTTCAGTTGCTCGCGAAGCGGTTCGAGGTTTGCGGCCTTGCGCTGTTTGATCTCGAATATCCGTTTCAGCTCAGTCTCTTTCTCCTGCGCGGACTCCAGAACAATCAACTGTTCCTTGGTGTCGAACCAGTAACCTGCACCCAGGAGCGCGGCGCAAAGAATCAGGATCACTACCCCTTTGATCGGCCCCGGCCAGTTGCCGATGTTATTCGGATCGAGGTCGAGTTTTGAAAAGTCAGGCATTTCCATGATTATTTACCCACCCGAGCCTTTTTCATCTGGCTTTTTCTTTTTCGTCTGGCTGACATTCAAGTTGAACTTGCTGAGACGCACAGACGTCGCCTTCTCCTGATTGGCAGTGATCTCCACCAGCGACGGGTTCTCGAACCACGTGGATGTATTCAGGCTTCGCATCAACGACGAGACACGCGCATTGGATTGAGCAACGCCATGCAGGTTCAGACCTCGTCCTTTCTGAGAAACCTTCGTGTAGTACACACCATCGGGCAAAGTGGTGACCAGTTCATCGAAGACATGAACGATTTCGGGACGGCCCGCTTGCAGGTCCTGAATCACCTTCGTGCGGGCAATCAGTCTATCGCGCTCTCTCTTCAAGTTCTCGATCTCTTTGATCTTCGTGTCGAGAGCGGAAATCTCGACCTCGATGAAAGAATTGCGTTGATTCTGGTACGCGATCCGGCTCTCGTAATGTAAATGCACACCGAGCACGACACCGCCCATCATCAGCGCCGCGATCACCGCGGTGATGATGAATTCTTTCTCGCGGCGTTTGCGTAGTTCGTCGCGCCATGGCAATAAATTGATGTGAGGCATTAGATGGCAGTCCTCATTGCCAGTCCGCACGCGATCATCAACGAAGGCGCGTCATTGGCTATTACGTTCTCCCTGACTTTGGATGAGAGGGACATATTCGAAAACGGGTTGGCGATGGTGACTTCGCATCCGGTCTTGGCGGCGATGACATCCGCCGCACCCTCAATGGATGCGCAACCGCCGGCCAGCACGATGCGGTCCACCTGACCAATCTGACTGGAGGAATAGAAAAACTGCAGCGCCCGGTTCACCTGCTGGGCCATGGATTCCTTGAAGGGCTCCAGAACCTCGGGACCGTAGTTGTCCGGAAGCCCGCCCTGGCGTTTGGCGAGGCCCGCCTCTTCGTAGCTCAGGCCATAGCGGCGCTGAATTTCCTCGGTGAGCTGCTTGCCGCCGAAGACCTGTTCGCGGGCGTAGATGATCTTGAGGTCGCTCAACACGCTCAAGGTCGTCATGGTGGCGCCGATGTCCACCAGCGCGATGGTTTCGCCGATGCCGCCCGTGGGAAGATCCTGGGCGATGAGCGAAAAAGCATTCTCCAGGGCGAAGGCCTCGACGTCGACGATCTTGCAGGTCAGCCCGCCGAGCTCGGCAGCGGCCACCCGCACGTCCACGTTCTCGCCCCGGGAGGCGGCCAACAACACTTCTACCCGGTCCGGATCCGACTCCGACGGGCCGATGACCTCGAAGTCCAGGTTCACTTCGTCCAGGGAGTAGGGGATGTACTGATCGGCCTCCAGCTCGATCTGGCTGGCCAGCTCGTCATCGGACAGGTTGCCGGGCATGGAGATGACCTTGGTGATGACGGCTGAGCCCGGCACCGCCAGGGCAGACAGCTTGTTCTTGGTCTGGGCCCGTTTCATGGCCCGGCCGATGGCCTCCCCCACCACCTCCACATCGGTAATGTTCTTCTCCACCACAGCGTTGGCGGGCAGCGGCTCAACGGCGTAGGCCTCTATACGGTACTTGCCCCCGCTGCCGCTCAGCTCGAGAATCTTGACGGCCGTAGAACTAACGTCCACGCCCATCACCGGGAGTTCTTTACTGGAGAGTAAGCCCACAATTTTTCCTTTAGGAGTCGGCATTTAGGGGCAACTGGTAGCCCTTTACATTAAATGCCAATTTAAAATATAGAACACGGTTTCCAGAAAGTACAAACAGCCTTACAAGTGCCCACGAACAGCCATCGTGTGGATGGTATTGACGGCGTATACTAGAAGGAACTTTAGTATTAGCTTCCCAAATCGCCACCTGTGGCGAGGGAATGAGCAATGGTGGGTCCTGCCCATCGGCGCGCACCGGCTACGGCTTTCGCTGAAACCGCCACTGGACTGGTACCCCCGGGTTGCATCGGGGCGGCCGGATTGGGGTGCCGGCGCGCCGGGGTCCGGATGACGCAGTCCGGCCACAGGGCCTTACCCACGCCTACCAGGACTAGTGTAGATAATGTTTCGCCTGTCTAGCGCGCTGAGGGTGCTGGGTGCGGTTGTGCTGGTGACCGGTCTTCTGGCCTGCATCGGCGTGGCCGGCCTGTACTGGTATCTGGCACCCAAATTGCCCCCTATCGATAGCCTGAAAGACGTCCAATTGCAGGAGCCATTGCGTGTTTACAGCCGCGATGGCCGCCTGATCGCGGAGTTCGGCGAGAAGCGCCGCACACCGCTGGAGTTCGACCAGATCCCGGGTCTCATGGTCAAAGCGGTGCTGGCGGCCGAGGACGAGCGCTTCTATCAGCACCCCGGGGTCGACTGGCAGGGCTTGACCCGGGCCGTGGTGCACCTGATTCGCACGGGTAAGAAAGGCCCGGGAGGCAGCACCATCACCATGCAGGTGGCGCGCAATTTCTTTCTTGGCCGGGAAAAAACCTATGTGCGCAAGATCAACGAAATCCTCCTGGCCCTGAAAATCGAGAAAGAGCTCTCAAAAGACGACATTCTGGAGCTCTATTTCAACAAAATTTTCCTCGGTCACAGGGCCTATGGCGTCGAGGCCGCCGCGCTGGTCTACTATGGCGCCCGTCTGGATGAGCTGAGCGTTGCCCAGATCGCCATGATCGCGGGCCTTCCCCAAGGCGCCGTCACGCTTCAACCCCATCGTAAATCCCGATCGCGCCAGGAGCCGAAGGAACTATGTCCTCGGACGCATGCGTGAGCTGGATGCCATCAGCGAGGAAGAATTCCAGGTGGCGGTGGCAACACCGGTGACGGCCAGGCTGCACGGCCTGTCCGTGGAGGTGGAGGCTCCCTACGTGGCGGAGATGGTACGCGTCTATGTGGGGGATCTCCTGGGCGCGGACGCGTACACGGCCGGCTTTCGCGTCTACACCACCATCGACAGCCGCCTGCAGGAGGCGGCTAACCAGGCGTTGCGCAAGAATCTCCTGGCCTACGACCAGCGTCACGGTTTCAGGGCGCCGGAATTTCATGTGGATCTGGACGACCCGGATGCCAGTCTGGATGCCGTGCTTGCCGATATTCCCACCACCGCCGGGCTTCTGCCGGCGGTGGTCGTGGCTGTCGAAGACAAGATGGTGACTGCCTACGCGAAGATTTTCGGCGAGATACGGATTCCCTGGGAGGGCATCGAGTGGGCACGCCCCTATGTGGACGAGAATCGCCGTGGGCCGAAGCTGGAAACCGCCCACGACGTGGTCGAGCGAGGCGACGTGGTGCGGGTGCAGCTCCAGGAAGACGGCTGGCGGATGGTGCAGGTGCCGGTGGTGGAGGGTGCCCTGGTGGCGTTGGACCCGGAGGACGGCGGCATCCAGGCGCTGACCGGCGGCTTCGATTTCTACAAGAGCAAGTTCAACCGCGCCACCCAGGCTCAGCGCCAGCCGGGATCCAGCTTCAAGCCCTTCATCTATTCTGCCGCTATCGAGCACGGCTTCACCGCCGCCAGCATCATCAACGACGCCCCGGTGGTGTTCGACGACCCCGGTCTGGAGGCCGTGTGGCGCCCGGAAAATTACAGCGGTAAGTTCTTCGGCCCGACGCGCTTGCGGGTAGCGCTGTTCAAGTCCCGCAACCTGGTGTCCATCCGTCTGCTGCGCGCCGTGGGCATCGCGTCGGCGGTGGACTATTTGCAGCGCTTCGGCTTCGATGCCGAGCGCATTCCCCACGATCTGTCCCTGGCCCTGGGCAGCGGAGGCGTGACTCCCCTGGAGATGGCCACCGGCTATGCGGTGCTCGCCAATGGGGGATTTCGTGTGACGCCCCACTTCGTGGATCGCATCGAAGCCTCCGATGGCTCTTTGTGGTATCAGGCCGATCCCCTGCGCGTGTGCCGGGATTGTGAGGATGACGAAACCACGGCGCCGGATAGGGTCCCGGCCCCGGGACTCGATGAGGTGGTGCTTGCCGACGACGGGGCCGGCGAGAGCGGCTACGCGCCGCGGGTTTTGAGCCCTCAGAATGCCTGGATCATGAATTCCCTGATGCGCGACGTGATCAAGCGCGGCACCGGTCGCCGTGCGCTGCGACTCAAACGCAATGACCTGGCCGGCAAGACCGGCACCACCAACGACCAGCTGGATGCCTGGTTCTCGGGTTTCAATTACAAGCTGGTGACCACCACCTGGGTGGGCTTCGACCAGCTGGGCCCGCTGGGCCGCCGCGAGACCGGCGCCGGAGCGGCGCTGCCCATATGGATCGATTTCATGGGCGTGGCTCTGGACGGTGTGCCGCAAAAAATCCTGGCGCAGCCCGATGGCCTGGTAACGGTGCGCATCGACCCGGACTCGGGATTGCTCGCCAGCGCCTCGCAACCCGGCGCCGTGTTCGAGACATTCCGCAGCCAGAACGTGCCCCGGCAAAGTTTCGTAGAGACATCCACCAGTGCCGGTTCGACGCCGACGTTGACGCCCGAGTCGGGAGTCACGGAGCAACTGTTTTAGATCACGCCAGGTAGTCAGCCCGTGCCTGCACACACCAGCATGAAGTCCACCCAGGTCCGCGAGCGCATCGCCAAGGAGGCGGCGCGCCTCATGTGTGAGACTGGTATTCACGACTATCACCTTGCCAAGCGCAAAGCGCTTCAGAGCCTGCGACTCTCGGGCCAGCGCAATCTTCCCAGCAATGGGGAGATCGAGTCGGCTGTGTGCGAGTACCAGCGCCTGTTTCGTGCCCAAAGTCAGCCTCGCCGACTGGCGGAGCTGCGCCGCACGGCGGTGCGCGCCATGCGCTTCCTGGTGCGCTTTCGACCGCGCCTGGTGGGGGCGGTCTTGAGCGGTACCGCCGACGAGCACAGCGATGTGTGCCTGCATCTGTTTGCCGAAACCTCTGAAGAGGTTGCTTTGTTTCTGCTCGAAAACGGTGTTCCCCACGAACACGGTGAGCGCAGTATCAGACTCGCCATCGAGGGCACCGAGCGCTTACCCACCTGCCGGTTCATGGCCGACGACGTGCCGGTGGAGCTGGTGGTATTCGCCCAGCGCGCCCGCCGGCGCGTGCCCCTGAGCCCGGTGGATGGCCGGCCCATGCGGCGTGCCGCCCTGGGGGCCGTGGAAGCCCTGACGGGCGATCTGCCGTGACCCGCGCTGTGTGACCGACACCTGGAGCCCGTCGCCCGGATCCGCCGGCTCGCCGCCCCTGAGGCTGTTGCGGGTGGCGGTGCCGTCACCGCTGCGCCGGGTCTTCGATTACCTGCCGCCTGACGACCAGGGCCGGGAGTTGCCGGCTCCGGGGACACGGGTGCGGGTGCCCTTCGGTTCCGGCACGCGCATTGGCGTCGTGCTGGAGCATGTGGACCACACGCGGGTGCCCCGCCAGCGCCTCAAACGCATCTCCCGGATTCTGGACAGCGAGCCGCTTCTGGGCAGCGAGAACCTCTCGTTTCTGCGTTGGGCAAGCGATTACTTTCACCATCCCATCGGCGAAGTCGTTCTCGGCGCCCTGCCCTCGGCATTGCGCGCGGGAAAGCCTCTGCCGTCTGGCGGCGAGACGCGCTGGCGGCTGACCGGATCGGGGAAGGGATTGTCCAGGGAGCAATTTCGGCGTGCCCCGCGCCAGGCGGCCGTCTGGGAGAGGCTGGGCGGCTTGCCCGGCGGCGCGGGCCGGGAGGATCTCGCCGGTGTTGGCGGAGCCTGGCGCGCGGCCCTGGCCGCCATGGTTGAAAAAGGCTGGGTCGAGGAATTCCAGGCGCCCACGCACACCGTGCCTCCTGGCGCGCCCGCCGGGCCCTCACCGACGCCCAACGACGAGCAACGCCACGCCATCGAGACCGTCTACGAGGCGCGGGACCGTTTCCAGAGCTTCCTGCTGGACGGAGTGACCGGCAGCGGCAAGACGGAGGTGTACCTGGCTCTCATCGAGCGCATCGTCGCCCTGGGGCGCCAGGCCATGGTGCTGATTCCCGAAATCGGCCTGACGCCACAGATTGTGACGCGCCTTCGAGAGCGTTTGTCGGTGCCCATGGCCGTGCTGCACTCGGGCTTGAGCGACGGGGAGCGTCTGCAGGCCTGGGCCGCGGCCCGTGATGGCCGCGCGGCGGTGGTGGTGGGGACGCGTTCGGCGGTGTTCGCGCCGTTGGCGCGGCCGGGCCTGTTCGTGGTCGACGAGGAGCACGACAGCTCGTTCAAGCAACAAGAGGGCTTTCGCTACTCGGCCAGGGATCTCGCCATCGTGCGGGCGCGCCAGTGCGCAGTCCCGGTATTGCTGGGCAGCGCGACCCCGTCCCTGGAAAGTTTTCACAACGTTGCCAATGGCCGCCATCAGGGCTTGCGGCTCTCACAACGTGCCCAGGGTGCGCTGGTGCCCGCGGTGGAAGTTCTCGATCTGCGTGGCCAGCCCTTCGAGGAGGGCATCTCGCAAAAGCTCGCCAATGCCATCGAGCAGTGCTTAGGCGAAGGTGAGCAGGTGCTCTTGTTCGTCAACCGGCGCGGCTACGCACCGATACTCATCTGCCACGGTTGTGGCTGGCAGGCAGACTGCAACCGTTGCGATGCGCACATGGTTTACCATCGTGCCAGCGGGCGATTGCGCTGCCATCACTGCGCCGCCGAGCGTGACGTTCCGGAAACTTGTCCGGATTGCGGCCATGAGGATCTGCGCGCTCTCGGCCTCGGTACCCAAAGGGTGGTGGCGGCCCTTCAGGAACGTTTTCCCGAGGCGAGGATCGACCGGGTCGATCGTGACAGCACGCGCCGCAAAGGCGCTCTGCAAAAGGTGTTCGACGCCATCCACTCGGGAAGCACGAACATCCTGGTTGGCACTCAGATGCTCGCCAAGGGTCATCACTTCCCCAATGTCACGCTGGTGGGCATTCTGGACGCGGACGGCGGATTGTTCGGCGTGGATTTTCGCGCTGCCGAACGCATGGCGCAGTTGCTGGTACAGGTTGCCGGCAGGGCCGGCCGCGGCCAACGCCCGGGGCGCGTGCTCATCCAGACCCACCACCCCGACCATCCCCTGTTGAGAGTGCTGGTGCGCGATGGTTACCGGCACTTCGGTGTCGCCGCCCTGAGCGAACGCAAGCAGGCTGCCCTGCCGCCATTCACCTGCCTGGCGCTGTTGCGTGCGGAAGCGCCCGAGCGGGATCGAGCCATGAGCTTCCTCGCCGAAGCACGGGACTGTGCCCTGGATCTGGGGGACAAACAGGTTCTGGCCCTGGGACCGGTGCCGGCGCCCATGGAGCGGCGCGCCGGGCGTTTCCGTGCGCAGCTTCTGCTGCAATCCGACCACCGCGGCCCCCTCCATGGCTTGTTGCTGCCGTGGCTGGAGAAACTCGAGACGCTGAAATCCGGCCGCCGGGTACGCTGGTCTCTGGACGTGGATCCCCAGGAGATGTTGTGAGTCGCCGGGTCGCCGAGCTTGAAGCGGTGGGCAGGAAGTCTTCACAATACACGGCTTGCCCCGAAGCGCGACGGTAGTCTTGAAAGAAACGCTGCAATCTCTCTTGAAGCAGGCCCTGGCGAGTCTGGTGGATTCCGGCGAGCTTTCTTTGAGCGCCTTGCCCGAGATCCCCGTGGAGCGCAGCCGCGACGGCGCCCATGGTGATTTCGCCAGCCCCGTGGCCATGGGGCTCGCCCGTGATGCGCGCATGAACCCCCGGGAGATCGCCGCGCTCATCGTGTCGCGGCTGCCGGCTTCGCCGGAGATCGCCGATGTGCAGATCGCCGGTCCGGGATTCATCAACTTCACCATCGCGGAAACTACGCGCGCGACGCTGGTGGACGGAATCCTCACGGCAGGCGACAAATTCGGTCGAAGCCAGCGCGGCGAGAATCGGCCCGTGCAGGTGGAGTTCGTGTCGGCGAATCCCACCGGTCCCCTGCACGTGGGTCACGGGCGCCACGCGGCATACGGAGCGGCCATCGCCAACCTGCTCGAGGCGGTGGGCTTCGCGGTCCAGCGCGAGTACTACTTCAACGATGCCGGACGTCAGATGAACATCCTCGCCGTGAGCGTCTGGTTACGCTATCTGGAGGCTTGCGCCGAATCCTTGCCGTTCCCCGCCAACGGTTATCAGGGCGACTATGTGCGCGTCATGGGTCGCGCTCTGCTGGCACGGGATGGCGATGCCTACAAACGTGATGCCGCGGATGTCATCAAAGACTTGCCCGCCGACGAGGCCGAGGGCGGCGACAAAGAGGCGTACGTCGACGCGCTCATCGCCCGCGGGAAAGAATTGCTCGGAGCGGACGGTTTCGAGGCCCTGCATCTGTTCACCCTCGACAACCAGCAGGCGGAGATCTGCGAGGATCTGGAAGAGTTCGGTGTGGTCTTCGACCGTTGGTACTCGGAGCAAACCCTGGTCTCCAGCGGAGCCATCGCCCGCGCCACCGAGCGTTTGCGCGAGGCCGGTCATGCCTACGACAAGGACGGCGCCATCTGGTTTCGCGCATCGCAATTCGGTGACGACAAAGATCGCGTGATCGTTCGTAACAACGGTCAACCGACTTATTTCGCTTCCGATATTGCTTATCATATGGAGAAATTCGAGCGCGGCTTCGTACGCGTGATCGATCTGTGGGGCGCTGACCACCACGGCTACGTGGCGCGGGTGAAGGGAGCACTGGCGGCTTTAGGGGAGAACCCGGACAATTTCGACGCGTTGATCATGCAGTTCGTCACGCTCTATCGCGGCGGCAAGAAGATGCAGATGTCCACGCGCAGTGGCGAGTTCGTCACTCTGCGTGAACTTCGCGGGGATGTTGGTAACGATGCCGCGCGTTACTTCTATGTGATGCGGCGTTGCGAGCAGCATCTGGACTTCGATCTGGATCTGGCGAAATCTCGCTCCAGCGACAATCCTGTCTACTACATCCAGTACGCCCACGCGCGCATCTGCAGCGTGCTGCGCGAGGCGCAAGCCCGTGGAATGGGGTTCGACGTTGCCCGGTACGCGGCGGACGCGTCGCAGTTGAGCGAACCCCACGAGCTGGCTCTTTTGCGCACGCTCTCCCGTTATCCGGAGGTCATCGACTCCGCGGCTTCGGATCTGGAGCCACACCAGCTCGCCTATTTTCTGCGCGAGCTTGCCAATGACCTGCATACCTATTACAACGCTCACACCTTTCTGGTCGACGATACCGATTTGCGCATGGCCCGCCTGGCGTTGGTGGCGGCGACCCGGCAGGTACTGGCCAATGGAATGGCAATTCTCGGCGTATCGGCTCCCGAGGAGATGTAGGCCCGCTTACAAGGCAACGACGCGATGGCACCCAGGGATTACAAGCACCGGCGCAAGCGCAGCAACAAGACCAAGCCTGCCCGTGGCTGGCTGTGGTTTCTGGCCGGACTGCTTGTGGGCGTGGCCGGCACCCTGGTCGCGGAGTTTCAGCAATACTTCTCCGCCGAGGGTGTCGTGCAGGCCGTTCGCGAGGCGGCCAACAGCGATGGGCCCGACGCCGGTGCCAAGGCCAAGGAGCAGCAGCCCGAGAAGAAGGCCAAGCGTCCGCGCTTCGAGTTCTACACTTTATTGCCGGAGATGGAGGTCGCGGTACCCGAGAACGAACTTACCGGTACCAGCGCCGTCGCGAGCCGGAAATCGGAGAAAGCCGGCGTCACCTATGTTCTGCAGGCTGGATCCTTTCGCCAGCTGGCCCAGGCGGATCGCCTGAAGGCGGAGCTGGCGCTCATGGGAATGCCGGTCAAGATCCAGACCGTCTCCATCGAGGGTGGAGCCAAGTGGCACCGGGTGCGGGTTGGGCCGTTCACCAACCTGCAGGCGTTGAACGAAGCGCGCGCGGAGCTGAAGAGCAACGGCTTGAAGGTGATGGTGCTGAAGGTCCGCTCTTGACCCCGGGCGCTTGCGTGCGCGCGACTTCAGGTCTCTATCAAGGGATTGGTGGTGATGACGAATTCTTCCACCGGCACCCCGCCGATGAGATGCTCCTGAATGATGCGCTCGAGAATCTCCGGGGTGCATCCCCGGTACCAGACGCCGTCGGGGTAGACCACGGCCACCGGACCCTGCTGGCAGATCCGCAGGCAATTCGCCTTGGTACGGTAGATGCCGCCCTCGCCGGCCAGGCCAAGCTCATCCAGGCGCTTCTTCAGGAAGCTCCAGGACTCGAGGCTCGCTTCCTTTTTTGAACACTTGGGCTCCGTCTGATCGGCGCACAGGAAGATGTGTCGCCGAATACGCGAGATGCTCAGTTCATCGACTTTGCGTGCGAGAAACTCGGAACGGTCCGGGACGGGCTTCTTTGTGTTGCTCACGAAACAGAGCCTCTAGGAAGGAAATCGTCTTGGAGCGGGTGATGGGAATCGAACCCACGTTATCAGCTTGGGAAGCTGAAGTTCTACCATTGAACTACACCCGCGCACGCCTGAATTCTAGGGCAAGCGGGGGCGCTTTCAAACAGCGCCCGGGGGTCGCCAGGTTCATGGGGCTCGTATTGATTTCGCATCGGGCCCCTCGTAGTCTAGGTCCATGAACATCGTCCTCAATGGCGAGCAGCGCGGCCTCGAAGATGCCTTGACGGTGCTCGGGCTCATCGATGGGCTCCAGTTGACCGGTAAACGCTTGGCGGTGGAGGTCAACGAGGAAGTGGTGCCGCGCAGCCTGCATGCAGGCTATCGATTGCACGACGGCGATCGGGTGGAGATCGTGCGCGCCATCGGCGGCGGATGAGCCTTGGAAGTCAGGCCGGGGTCCCCATGGCGATGATCGAGAAGCTGGAGAGAGATTCGGTGGTTACCGCCGCCGACACACCCCTGGTCGTGGCCGGTGTGGAGTACTCCTCGCGGTTGCTGGTAGGTACCGGCAAGTACCGGGATTTCCAGGAGACCCGCCAGGCCATCGAGGCGAGCGGCGCGCGCATTGTCACGGTGGCTGTTCGCCGCACCAACATCGGCCAGAATCCGGACGAGCCCAACCTCCTGGATTTCCTCTCGCCGGACGAGTACACGATTCTGCCCAACACAGCCGGTTGCTACGACGCGCGTTCCGCGGTTCGTACCTGCAAGCTGGCCCGGGAGCTGCTCGATGGTCACGATCTGGTGAAGCTCGAAGTGCTGGGCGACGAGAAGACCCTGTTTCCCGATATCACGGCAACTCTGGAGGCTGCCGAGGAGCTGGTCAAGGACGGTTTCAAGGTAATGGTCTACACCAATGACGATCCCATCATGGCCAAACGTCTGGAAGACCTGGGCTGCGTGTCGGTGATGCCGTTGGCGGCGCCCATCGGATCCGGGCTCGGTATCCGCAATCCCTACAACATCCTCACCATCGTCGAGAATGCCAACGTCCCCATCGTGGTGGACGCAGGTGTCGGTACTGCTTCGGATGCGGCTATTGCCATGGAGCTTGGTTGTGACGGGGTGCTGATGAATACTGCTATTGCGGCGGCGAAAAATCCGGTGTTGATGGCTTCGGCGATGAAGAAGGGGATTGAGGCGGGAAGGGAGGCTTATCTTGCGGGGCGGATGCCGCGTAGGCGGTTTGCCAGTGCCTCCTCACCGATCGGTGGCATGTTTGAGTAAGGGGACATTGATTAGGGGACAGATTTGAAATCTGTCCCCCTCCACCTGGCGATACTTGACTAACCCAGATCGATCTTCAGTCCCTCACGGGCTACGTGGCAGCGCATGGGCGAATTGGCCTGCTTGATGATTTCCTGGGAGTGCTGGTGGATGGCGTCGATTTGATCGTCGTCGTAGTTCGGATCCACGTGGAACAGATACAGGTCCTTGACGCCCGCGTCCATGGCGGAATTGACCGTATCGATATAACAGGAATGTCCCCAGCCGCGTTTCTTCTGGTAATCCTCCGGCGTGTACTGAGCGTCGTGTATGAGCACGTCCACGTCCTGCATGAACTCCCTTACACGCCGCCGCTCTTCTTCCTTCATGGCGTCCAGCAGATCCCGCTCGTGGGCGTCGAACTCGGGCTTGCGGCGCTCGATGGATTCGTCGATGAACGCGAGCTCGTTGTCCGATGCATAGACGATGGTCGTGTCGCCGACCTGAATGCGGTAACCGAAGGTGCTGCCCGGATGGTGCACGTTGAAGTGCTCGATGTGTAAGGCGCCGATTTCCAGGGGATTCAATCCGGATTCCAGATACTTGACGTCGGCCAGCCAGGTTTCCGTCTCCACCGGAAAATACGGCGCCTTCATCTGGTCCGAAATGTGCTTGGCGATGTCGTGCTCGGTTTCACCGGGGCCGAAGAAGTGAATCTTCCATCCGGGTATGAATGCCGGCACGAAGAAGGGCAGGCCGGAGATGTGGTCCCAGTGGTAGTGGGTGAGGATCACGGTGAGCTCGCGGATGTCGTCCTGCTTCATCAGCTCGTTGCCCAGGGGAATGATGCCGGATCCCGCGTCACAGACCAGTATCTGGTTGCCGACGCGGATCTCCACGCAGGAGGTATTACCACCGACTTTGCAGTGACTATCGAAGGGGGCCGGATAAGAGCCCCGCACTCCCCAGAAGCGCAGGTATTTTTCAGTCATGAACCAAGTTCAGTGGCCGGAATCTGGCTGGGCATCCGTGTACTTGCAGATAATCTCACGAATTTCCTGCGACCGCAGGGGTTTGACGAGATACTCGCGCACCCCGAGCTGCCTGGCGATGTAGCGGTCCTGATGGTAGTCCTTCGACGTCACCATCACGACTACGGTATCCTGGTGACGCTTCATTCCCCTGAGCTTTTTTAGCAGGGTGAGGCCGTCCTTTTCGCGCATGAGCACGTCCAGAAACACCAGGTCGGCGCCGTGGTCCTGAAGGTAGGTGAGAGATTGCGTGGCGGATTCGAACGACCTCAGGTTCACATCGAGGGGACCGATGCTGAGTTCGTACAGGGAGATCGACGTGGGGCTATCGTCGATGACGACGATCTCTGGGCTTTTTCCTGGCACCGGGGAATCACCAATCACGCTATTAATCGACCTTACCCGGCCGGGATATCTCCCCTCCAATCCGTAATTTAGCAGGTTTTTTTCATGGAGTTAATTAATTTGCCTGCAATTGCGGATGATTCCCATAAAGGCTTCAGATCGGCGCCGGGGCCGACCGCGCCCGGTCTGCGACCGGAATCCGGTGCCCCAGGGTGATTCCCCAGGCCCACTATCGACCGGTGCGCAGCTTCGTGCGGCGCTCGGCGCGCATGACACCGGCCCAGCGAGCCGCCATCCAGCGCGACTGGCCCATCTACGGCCTGGAAGGCGCGGGCGTGCTGCCGCTCGACGCCGAATTCGGGCGCCGCGCTCCCAGGGTGATGGAGATCGGGTTTGGCGATGGCCAAGCTCTGGTCAGCCTGGCCGAGTCCCATCCCGGGCGCGACTATCTGGGTGTCGACGTCTACGAGCCGGGGATAGGACGGGCCCTCGCGGCAGTGGCCGAAAAGCAACTGCACAACGTAAGGCTGCTGCGCGGCGACGCGGTGGAGGTGCTGCGCGAACGGTTTGCTCCCGCCAGCCTGGATACGGTGCTGCTGTTGTTTCCCGACCCGTGGCCGAAAAAACGCCATCACAAGCGCCGACTGGTGCAAGCGGATTTCGTCGAGCTGGTGGCCAGCAGGCTCAAGCCCGCCGGAGGTTTTCACCTGGCCACCGATTGGCGGGATTACGCCGAGCACATGTTGGCGGTGCTGGAGGCGGAGGAAGCCCTGGTGAACCTGGCGGGGCGGGGTAACTTTTCTGAACAAGGCGCGGATCGGCCGACGACGAAATTCGAGCGCCGCGGCCGACGGCTGGGACACGAGATCCTGGACCTGCGATTCCGGCGGCGCGCACGGGCGTGACGGTCCCGGGTTCGACGCCATGACCGAAGACAATGTTGCGCGCCTCTGGCGCTTGGCGGATAGCGTATCGGTGATCGTCGCCAGCGCCGCCAGTCGGGTCATGGCCATCTACCAAACAGACTTCGCGGTGCACCACAAGCAGGATGATTCGCCGGTAACCAGTGCGGACCTGGCCGCCCACGATATTATTTCTGAAGGCCTGGCCGCCCTCGAGCCGGCTATGCCCGTTCTGTCCGAAGAGGGTGAAATCCCCCCTTTCGAGGAGCGTGCCCGTTGGCAAAGCTACTGGTTGGTGGATCCCCTGGACGGCACCCGCGGATTCGCCGCACGTACCGGCGAGTTCACCATCAATGTCGCGCTGGTGAGCGACGGTGAGCCGATCCTCGGCGTGGTGGCGGTGCCGATCTCCGCTACCTGTTGCGCGGCCGTGCGCGGGGGTGGTGCGCGCTTCGAGCACGCGGACGGTACGCGCGAATGTATTCGTACCCGCCGGCTGCCGGCTCGCCAAGTGGTGGTGTTGCGCAGCCGCAGGCAACCGCACGCCGACGTGGACAGGCTGATAGCGAAGCTTGGCCGGGTGCGGGTAATTCGCGCCAGCAGTTCGCTCAAGGCGTGCCTGGTGGCTCGCGGGCTGGCCGATCTGTATCCGGCTTTCGGACCCACCAGCGAGTGGGACACGGCCGCGAGCCAGTGTCTGCTCGAGGAAGCCGGCGGTGGGCTGACCGATCGGGCATTGAAGCCGTTGCGTTACAACACTTCGGCATCTTTGCAGAATCCATCCTTCGCCGCATTCGGTGACGGCCGAGCAGATTGGAAGAATCTGCTGGCGGAATTTAATTCTTGAGCCGCCCTGCCCGCACGCGCCCGTGGGCGGAATTTGTGACAGTCATCCCACTTTGCGGGCACCTGGCACAGGTGTTCGGCCGGGTTGTGTAAAGGGCAAATCCCCCCGTCCGATATGCCTCTAGTATTAGGTTTCGCTCCCATCAGGGATGGCGTTCCTATTCTCGTGCTGGGAGAGTTTCTTGGTGGCAGACATTCAGCCGGAAATCAGGCCGGAAACCAGGCCGGAAAAACCGCCGACGAAGATCGCTCAGGTCTTGAACGCCTTCACCGCGGCGGCGCTGCTGGTATCCGGATCGCTGCTGCTGAGCGCTTTCTATGTGGAAGAAGAGCTCATTCGGGCTTTCTGTCTCGGCGCCTTCTGCTTTTCCTTGACGGTCGCCGTATTGCTGTTTGCCATTACGCGTATCAATCGGGCGTTGGTCCGCAGCCATGAGCGATTTCACAAGGCCCTGGAAGTCAGCAACGACCTGTCTGCGAAACTCTCGTACCAGGAAAGCCACGACAGCCTTACGGGTCTTCTCAATCGTCAGGAGTTCGAAGGGCGCCTGCAGGACCTTCTCAAACAGAATTCGTCACAGCCCATCGAGCACGCTGTCTGCCACATCAACATCGATCGCTTCAAGGTTATCAATGAAACCTGTGGCCCCTCCGCTGGTGACGAGCTTCTGGTCGAGCTTGCCGAGCTGCTTCGCAAGCGTGTCCGGCACCGGGATACATTGGCGCGAATCGGCGGCGACGAGTTCGGGATTATCATGCGCGACTGCTCCCTGGAGCACGCGGAGCACGTCGCCGAAGATCTTCTGGAGCTACTCGGCGAACTCCGCTTCAACTGGCACGGCAAACGATACGCCGTCGGCGCGAGCATCGGACTGGTGCCTTTGACCGACCCCGCCAGCAGCGTATCGAACGTGCTCAGTAGCGCCGACGCAGCCTGCCACGCCGCCAAGGATAAGGGCGGTCACCGGGTGTTCATGTTCAGCCACAGTAACGCCGACCTTGCCAAACGCCACGGCCACATGCGCTGGGTGTCGCGCATCAACAGGGCGTTGGATGAAAACCGTTTTCGGTTGAGCTTTCAGCCCATTACGCCCATCGAGCCAAGCGACAGGCCTCCCATCCACTACGAGCTACTGATTCGCATGCAGGATGAGTTCGGCAACATGATCGCGCCCGGTGCATTCCTGCCGGCTGCCGAGCTCTACAGTTTGTCCACCAAGCTGGACCGCTGGGTGTTGTCCTCGGCGTTCGCATGGTTGGACAGCCACCCTCGCCACGTGGAGGAACTGAGCCTTTGTGCGATTAACCTGTCGGGGCATTCCCTCGGCGACGACAGGTTCCTGGATTTCGTCGTCGATCTGTTCGTATCGAGCCGGGTACCCGCGAGTAAGATATGTTTCGAGATAACCGAGACTGCGGCGATCGCCAATCTGGAGCACGCCAGCAGATTCATCGGCACCCTGAAAGCCCTGGGCTCACGCTTCGCTCTCGATGATTTCGGCAGCGGTTTGTCGTCCTTCGCTTACTTGAAGACACTTCCGGTGGACTATCTCAAGATCGACGGCATGTTCATACGAGACATCCATGAGGATCCGATCCATCTGGCCATGGTGCGCTCCATCAACGAGGTGGGTCATCTGATGGGCATGGAGACGGTGGCCGAGTTCGTGGAAAACGACGACATCGTCCAGGTGCTGCGTGAGGTGGGGGTCGACTACGGCCAGGGTTACGGTATCTGCCCGCCTCAGCCCCTGGAGATTTTCGAGCGCGCCGAACGGCAGGAGACCGGCGCCCGCGGCGCTCTGGCCATGGTCGTCGCTTAAGACCCGCTTCTGCGCTACGCCCGCACCGTCGAGTGTTGGGCTTCGCAAACTCAGCCCAACCTACGGTAGCCTGGCCCCCATGGCCAGTTGCGCGAACACGGCGATGCCGGTGGTGCTTGCCATCGGCGCCGCCTTTCTCTTCGCCCTCGGCATACAGTTCACCCGCAAAGGTTTGCGCTATGTGGATTCCCGTACCGGGACCCTGGTGAGCATCGGTACGGCCACATTGCTTTATTGGGCGGTTTCGCCGTGGTGGCTGGAACGCCATTATTGGTTGTCGCCCGCGGTTGCGCTTTTTGCCGCCATCGGCCTGTTCCGCCCCTTTCTATCTTCGAATCTATCCATGGCCGGCACCCGCTATCTGGGTGCGACCATCTCGAGCACCCTGGCATCCGCCTCGCCGGTTTTCGGCGTGGCCCTGGGGGTACTGATGCTTGGCGAGTATCTTGGCCAGGGTGTCGCCTTGGGTACCGCGGCCATTGTCGCCGGCGTGGTAGTGCTTTCCTGGCGCGGCCACGTCTCGCGAGCCTGGCCCTGGTGGGCGCTGACCTTGCCCATCGCTGCCGCGTGTTTGCGAAGCGTCGCCCAGGCTTTCGCCAAGTTGGGCATGGAAAGTTTGCCCAGCCCCTATTTCGTCGGCCTGGTGGGCTACAGTGTGTCTTTTCTGGTGGCCGTCGCCGACCATCGTTGGCGCGGCGCCGCTTTGCACATGGTATTCAACCGCGGTTGTGGCTGGCTGGTGTTGACGGGTGCGAGCTACGGCTTGGCGATACTTTCCCTGAACGGCGCGCTCAGCTGCGGACGCTTATCGGTGGTCGCGCCCATCGTCGCTTGCGCACCGTTATTCACGCTGCTTCTGGGCATTTTGCTGTTTCGCGAACGGGCAATCACCGGCCGCGTGGTGCTCGCTGTGTTGCTGGTCGTACCAGGGGTCGTGCTCGTCAGCATGGACCGCTGATCGTCACCGCCCGATGCCAGGTGCGAATCCTGGCCCACGATGCTAGTCTTGCGATTGAGCCCTCCGATTGACGCACCGCGTGTTCCCATGAAGACCATTTTGGTGCCCTTTTACGACGACGACATTGCGCAAAGTGCGCTCGGCACTGCGTGGCTGGTTGCCGAACGATTTTCCAGCTACGTGGAGGCATTGTTCGTCATGCGTCCGCCGCAGATATTCGATGGCGAAGGCATTGCCCTGGCGGGCTCTTATATGACGCAGCTCAAGGACGAGGAACGCCGACTCGCGCAAAGCGCCCACCAGCGTTTTCAGTCGGCCATAGAAGCCCGCGGCGTGCCCATCGCAGAAGTCAGCACTCCGGCCGAGGGCGTGACCGCCGGATGGCGGGAGACGGAAGGCCTGGAGGGTCAGGTCATCGGTGATTACGGCCGTCTGTTCGATCTCATCGTCATCGGACGCAATTTCGGCCAGCCGTGGATCGATTGGAGCGTCATGTGTGAGGCGGCATTGTTCGAGACCGGGCGCCCGGTGCTGGTGGCGGGATCGAGTACGCCGCCATCCATCGGTGAGCGCATCGTGGTTGCCTGGAATGGAAGCACCGAAACCGCGCGCTGTATCGCGCTCAGCAAGCCGTTTCTGGAACGAGCCGATTCGGTCATGGTGTTGACTGTCGAAGGCTGGCAGGTGCCAGGGCCGGGGGGTGACCAGGTAACTGCCCATCTACAGCGAAACGGTATCAAAGCCACCGCCAGGAAGGTGGATGCCGGCAGCCGCTCCGTGGGCGAGGCGATTCTCGACGAGACCAAGGAATTCAACGCGGATCTCCTGGTCAAGGGTGCGTACACGCACAGCCGTCTGCGCCAGTTGGTCTTCGGCGGCGCCACGCGGCATCTGCTGAACCACACGCCCATTCCCTTGTTCATGGCGCACTGACGCCGGCTGAGGAAAGAACCGCCGCAACCGCGACGGTAAGCTTCCGTGGGCGTACCTGGCATGAGCGCGCCGCCGGAGTTAGACGCCGCTCACCCAACATGCGATTCCTGAAGCGTTTTCTCTACATCTCCGCAAGCGTCGTGTTCATCGGCGTAGCGGCCCTGTGGTTCGCAGTCCGCGCGAGCCTGCCCCAGCTCGATGGAGCGCGCGCGCTGGCAGGATTGACCGCAGCCGTCCAGGTCAGCCGCGACCAAACGGGTGTTGTGACCATACACGCCGGCGACCGCCGTGATGCGGCCCTTGCAACCGGCTTCGTGCACGCCCAGGAACGCTTTTTCCAGATGGACCTGATGCGTCGCCTGGCCGCCGGGGAGCTGGCCGCGCTGGTGGGAGAAGCAGCCGCCGAGCTGGATGCGCAGCACCGCGTTCATCGCTTACGCAGTGTCGCTCGCCGGGTGGTCCATGGCATGGACAGTTCCCAGCGAGCAATCGTCCATGCTTACACCGTCGGCGTAAATGCGGGTGTCCAAGGGTTGTCCGTGCGCCCCTTCGAGTACCTGATTCTGCGTGAGAGCCCGTCAACCTGGCGCGCCGAGGACACCGTGCTGACGGTGTTGGCCATGTATCTTCGCCTCCACGACGAGCGCGCCACGGGTGAGTCCCGTCTCGGGCGTTTGCACGACGCGCTGCCGCCCGCCATGTACGCCTTCCTCACCCAGGCGGGTACACCATGGGACGCGCCGCTGGTGGGTGCTGCCATGGCGTCCCTTGCGGTGCCCGGCGCCGACGTCTGCGACCTGCGCCAGGCTGCCCACGGCGCGCTTGCCCGGGATGCGCGGGGGCTGGTCGCCGGGTTCGGAGAGACCATTCCGGTGGGGAGTAATGCCTGGGCGGTATCCGGGCGCCGCACCAGGGACGGAGTGGCGATGCTGGCCAACGACATGCACCTGGGACTGAGTATTCCGAACACCTGGTTCAGGCTGCGCCTACAGGTGGATGCCGGCGAGCCGTCCGGGCCGGCCGTTGATGTGACCGGCGTTACCCTTCCCGGGACCCCGGTAGTGGTGGCTGGCAGCAACGGTCACGTGGCCTGGGGCCTGACCAATACCTATGGGGATTGGGTCGACCTGGTGGTGTTGGAGATGGATCCTCGGGACGGGCGCCGATACCGCACTGCCGATGGTTATCGCGAGTTCCAGGAACACCGGGAAGTCATCCAGATTCACGGTTCGGCGCCGCGCACCCTGGTGGTAAAGAACACCATCTGGGGGCCGGTTATCGACAGCGATGGGAGTGGCAGACTGCGGGCGCTGCGTTGGCTGGCCCACGACTGGCAGGCGACCAATATGGGGTTGCTGGGGATGGAGAGGGCGCGCACCGTGGAGCAAGCCATGCAGGTCGCCCACGCCAGCGGGCTGCCGCCCCAGAATGTCCTCCTGGCGGACAGCGGCGGCAACATTGCATGGACGGTAATGGGCCGCATCCCGCGCCGGCGTGGCTACGACCCGATGCTGCCGACCAGCTGGGCCAATGGAGATAGCGGTTGGTTCGGCTGGCTCTCGTCCCACGAGTATCCGGTGATCATGAACCCGGCCTCCGGCGCCCTGTGGAGCGCCAACAATCGGGCCGTGGATGGCGCGGCCCTGGTGGCCATCGGTGACGGGGGCTATGCCCTGGGGGCACGGGCCAGGCAGATCCGGGACAGTCTGCTGGAGCTGGACGGGGCCGTGGAGGCCGACATGCTGGCTATCCAGCTGGATGATCGCGCTCTTTTTCTCGCACCCTGGCGCCGGCTTCTGTTACAGGTGCTGAGCCCGGGGGCGGTGGCCGGCCACCAGCGCCGTGCAGATTTTCGGCGCGTGCTGCTGGCCGGTGCCCGTCGAGCCGCCGTCGACGATGCCGGATACCGCCTGGTGCGCGCTTTCCGCCGGGCGTTGGCGGGGCGCATATTCGCCGACATCCTGATGGCGTGCGGGGGGCTGGATGCAAAGGACTTTCCCCCGGGCCTGCGCCAGTGGGAGGGGGCATTGTGGCGCATCCTCGACCAGCGCCCCATGCACATGTTGAATCCAGACTACCAAAGCTGGCATGAGCTGCTGCTGGCGACGGCTGATGGGGTGGCCCGGCAATGCGGCGAGGGAGAGCTGGAGGACTGTACCTGGGGTGACGCCAACGTCCTGCGACTTCGTCATCCTCTCAGCCGGGCGCTACCGCTGGTGGCACGCTGGCTCGACATGCCGGCCCGGCCCCTGCCGGGGGATATCCATATGCCGCGGGTGCAGGGACCGGCCATGGGAGCAAGCGAGCGTTTTGCGGTGGCCCCCGGGCGGGAGTCATCGGGATACTTCCAGATGCCCGGCGGACAGAGCGGCCATCCCATGTCGCCCTTCTACGATGCCGGCCATCGCGCCTGGGCCGAAGGGCAGCCGACCCCGTTCCTGCCAGGCCCCAGCCGCCACCGGCTGACTCTGAGCGCGGCGTCGGATTAATCGGGGACTTCGATCACGGACGCGATGGCGAGCCCAGCATGAACAGGCCACCAACAGCGGTTACCGGTATCCAGTTCCCCACCAGGTAGAACATGCTGGCCGCGAACGCGCTCTCGCTGGAGACACCGAATGGCTGCAGGGCGAATACGAAGGCCGCCTGGAGCGCGCCCACGTATCCGGGGGCGTTGGGAAGGGTCACGGCGACCACTGTTGCGCTCAGCACGATGATGGTGATTGCCGGTCCGACGGTGATCCCCACTGCGGCCATGGACATCCACGCGCAGACGCCCATCAGGGACCACTGAAGCAGTGAATTGGCAACCAGAAGCGCCAGGCGTGCCGGAGAGCCCACCGAGGAGAGCGCCCGTAGCACGTCGCTCAAGAAGGCTTCACCCCGTGACCGGATCGACACCGGAAGCTTGCCACTCAACGTCCGCCAGCAACGGAACACCCGTTGGGGTGACGCGCCCATGGCATAGATGACCACGGCCATTGCCGTGGCCACACCGGCCACCAACCAGACACTGAATTGAATCGCCTGGGGCGGATTTTCGATCCACGGCACCGCCAGCAGGTACAGCACCAGGATGGCCATTACATCCAGGATGCGTTCCAGGACCTGTGAAACCAACACGGCGCTTACGCGCTGCCGATAGCAGCGCGCGAACCAGAGGCTGCGCACGATCTCGCCCAGATGGGCGGGCAGCACGTTGTTGGCGGCGAAGCCGATCATCATGGCGGGCGCGACCTGGGGTACCGAGTAACTGCCCAGGGGTTCGAGAATCACCGTCCAGCGCCACGCTTTGATCCAGAAGAACAGCGTAAGAGTGACCAGAAAAGGCAGCGCGAATCGGTAGTCGGCTGCCGCGAGCACCTGACCCAGCGCCTCCAGGTCGACCTTCCACATGGCATAGCCAAGCAGCAGCGCCGTGACAGCGACAACCATGATCATCGTCAGCCATTTTTTCATCGAATGCTTTGTTCGGTCTCGATCAGGGAGGTGGGTGCCGGCGCGGTGGCAATAACTATAGACCTTGGCATGGGCGGGATTTGTCGAACTGTCTACGTGCCGCCAGTGTCGTTATGATTCTCCCCTGAAAAGAATCGTGCTTGAATCGGGAGACGTGGTCATGGCAGAAAAACTCGCCGCATTGCTCGAGCAGCGTTTTGGTGTCGCCGTCCATGTGCCGTCAGAGCTCGCGCACCTGGAGGAGCTCGTTCAGGCGGCCGCCCATTGCAGTCACCGGAGGTTTACCGATGAACCGGTCCCCACTTCCTGGACAGAGACGTTGCTGGCCTGTGCGCTCTCGGCGCCCTCCAAGTCCGATCTGCAGCAACTTTGCATCGTGCGCGTGGAAGACGCCGCCAAACGGGCCGCGGTTGCCGGCTTGGTTCCGACTCTCGACTGGCTGCCGAGTGCGCCACTGCTGTTGATCTTCTGCGGCGACAGCCGGCGTATCCGCCGCATCTGCAAGTTGCGCGGGCGGCCTTTCGCCAACGATCATCTGGATGCCATGTTCAATGCCAGCGTCGACGCCGCGCTGGTCATGATGAATTTTATCCGCGTTGCCCGGGCCGCCGGCCTCGGCTGCTGCCCCATCAGCATGGTGCGCGATAGCGCTGCAGAGCTGTCGGAACTACTGGAGCTGCCGGACGGGGTATTTCCGGTGGCGGGCATGGCGGCGGGGTTCCCTGCCGGTCCGGCGACCTTGAGTCCACGCCTGCCCATGTCGCTCACGGTGCACCGGGATCGCTACAACGACGATGGCCTGGAGGGAGAGGTGGACGCCTACGACCAGCGCCGCAGCGCGCTGCTGCCCATTTCCAGGGAAAAGCAGCGTGACACCCAGCGCTTCGGTGTCCAGGAAAGTTACGGTTGGTCCGAGGACAAGGCCCGCCAGGTCTCGCGCCCCCAGCGCGCCGATTTCGGCCGTTATCTCCGCGAGCACGGCTTTCGCCTGGACTGAGCCCTTTGAAGATGGCGCCGCTACTCTACGGTCTCGAGCCAGCTGCACTCGGCGGCTACTTTTGCGTCCGTCAAGTCGTAACCCATGCCGCCGACCATGAGTCCGATGACGCGTGGGTCTTCCTCGTAAGCGTCGTGGGCGGCCATGGGATTGACGAACTCGCCCAAGCCGAACAAGTTGATGGGGTCGACGACGTTGACACTGACGTTGACGATCTGCGGGCACAGGCGTGAGTCCAGGTACTTATCCTCGTAGTCGACGGGAATGGCGTAGCGCAACGCGTCGTTGGGATCGCTGGATGCCGCCGGCACTCTTAAGCCTCCTCCCGTCATCTATTTTTCTGCCCCCTGGTGGAATCTCCCGCGCCTGGTTTCAACCCACACCCACGGCCTCCCCGAGGGTCTCGCCGATTTCCGTGCTAAGAACCAAATCCGCCAGGCCGTCCAACTCCGTGGGCTCACGGTTGATGATGACCAGCCGGGCGCCGTTGCGCTTGGCGAGGGCGGGAAAACCCGCCGCCGGATGCACCACCAGGGACGAGCCCTATGGCCAGGAACAGATCGCAGCCGAGTGTTTCGGCTTCGGCCCGCTCCATGGCTGCCCGGGGCATTGCCTGGCCGAAGGAGATCGTCGCGGTCTTCACGATTCCGCCGCAAGCTCCACACAGGGGCAGGGATTCATCGTGGGCGAAGTCCTGGAGAATGGCTTCCAGGGCGTGGCGCAAGCCACAATCGAGGCACCGGGCATAGGTGCTGTTGCCCGTGCAGCTCGATCAGGCGATCCTCCGACACACCGGACTTCTGGTGCAGGCCGTCGATGTTCTGAGTGATCACGCTGCTGAGCGCATTCGCGGCTGACCAGCTCGGCCACCGCGCGATGTCCCCTGTTGGGCTGCGGCTTCGCGCATGTCGCGATCCACGACCATCTTGCGCCGCCACGCCTCGCGCCGTGCCTCTTCCGAGACCAGAAAGTCCTGATAGTAAACGGGCGTGGTCTTCGACCAGATGCCGTTGGGACTGCGAAAGTCCGGGATGCCGGACTCGGTGCTGATGCCTGCGCCGGTGAAGATCACGGTGCGCCGGCTTTCGTCGAGCAAACTCTTGAGCGACTCCATGACGTGACGATCGATAAGTTGTCGTTTCGGGACGAGCTGGTACCGGGCGCCCCGATCATGCCACATCGGCGCAGTCACCATGCTCGATCTGCACGGTTACGTGGGAGACCCCGAAGCGCTCCCTGCAGATGGCGAGTATCGTGCGTAACGCCTGCTCCCCGTTTGCGTCGTTGTCCACGTGGGCGTGCAGAGTCATGACCAGTTTTCCCGAGGCCAGTGTCCAGACATGCACATGATGCACATCATCGACCTCCGGAATAGCGGCCACCAGCTCCGCCTTCAACCGCGACACGTCGATCTCCGCCGGCGTACCTTCCAGCAGCACGTGGGCGGACTGGCGCACCAGCATCCAGGCACTGCGCGCGATGAGCAACGCCACCAGCACCGATAGCAGCGGGTCGATGGGCGTCCATCCGCTCACGATAATGACCACGGCGGCTACTATTGCCGCCAGGGATCCCAGCAGGTCGCCCACAACGTGCAGCAGGGCGCCGCGCACATTCAGGTTTTCCCGATTTCCCCCGTGGAGAATGGCGAAGGAAATCAGATTGACCACCAATCCCACCCCGGCTACCGCCAGCATCAGTCCACCCAGGATCTCCACCGGCTCGCGCAGCCGTTGAAGCGCCTCGACGGCTATCCAGGCGACGATAACGATCAGCACAACGCCGTTGACGAAAGCGGCCAGAATTTGAAAGCGGTGGTAGCCGTAGGAACGCCGCTCGTCGGCGGGGCGCCGTGCCAGCCGAAAGGCTATCCAGGCGAATAACAGGGCGGCCGTATCGGTGAACATGTGGCCGGCATCGGCAAGCAGCGCCAGGGAGCCCGCAAATATCCCGCCCGCCACCTCCACGGCCATGAAGCCGCCGGTGAGTAACATGGCGCGAAAGATGCGCTTTTCATCATCGCGGCTGGCGGCCCGATTGGTGGTTGCGTGGTGATCGTGTGAATGCACGTTTCTAAGTTAGCATGTCGTCACAGCTGCCGGGCAATCAGGAGCAGTCCCACGCCATGAAGATCAGCGATGCCAAGACCTTTGTGGTGGCGAACCCACCTCCCCATCACGGGGGTCTTTATTGGGTATTCGTCAAGCTCACCAGCGACTCGGGTATCAGCGGTTACGGCGAAGCGTATTCCGTGCCCTTTCACCCGCGGGTGGTGGCGCAGATGATCGAGGACGTTTGCGATCGTCACGTCATCGGCAGCGATCCCTTCAAGATCGAGCGCCTGTGGCGCATCGTCTACTCCAGGGGCTACAGCCAGCGTCCGGATACGTCGATCATGGGTATTTTGAGCGCCATCGAGATCGCGTGCTGGGATATCGTCGGCAAGGAGCTGGGCAAGCCGGTATACGAGTTGCTGGGCGGGCAGATCCACGAGCGCCTGCGCTCCTACACCTACCTCTATCCGAAGCAGGGCGACCAGAGCGACGTCTACCGGGATGCGGATCTGGCGGCGGAACGGGCGCTGGAGTACGCGGACCTGGGCTTTACGGCGGTCAAATTCGATCCGGTGGGCCCGTACACCGCCTTCGATCCAAGGCAGCTTTCCCTGGAAGCCCTGGACAGGGCGGAGACTTTTGTGCGCCGGATACGTGAAGCGGTGGGCAGCCGTTGCGATCTTCTGTTCGGTACCCACGGTCAGATGACCACCTCCAGCGCCATCCGGCTTGCCCGGCGTCTCGAGCCCTACGATCCTTTGTGGTTCGAGGAGCCGGTGCCGCCGGAGAATGCCGACGAGATGGCAAGGGTGGCGCGCGCCACCAGCATCCCGGTTGCCACCGGCGAGCGCCTGGCCACGAAATACGAGTTTGCCCGGGTGCTGGACAGGCAGGCGGCATCCATCCTGCAAATGGCCCTGGGCAGGGTCGGCGGCATTCTCGAGGCCAAGAAGATCGCCGGTATGGCCGAGGCACACTATGCGCAGATCGCGCCGCATCTCTATTGCGGCCCCATCGAAGGCGCCGCCAACATTCAGCTGGATACCTGCACGCCGAACTTTCTCATCCAGGAAGGCATCGAGACCTGGGGCGGGTTTTCACGCCGAAATCTTGAATACCCCCATTCAGTGGGAACAGGGCTACATCATTCCACCCACGGCGCCGGGGATTGGCGTGGAGCTGAACGAAGAGGTGGCCGCCAGGCATCCCTACACCGGGGACAGTCTGCATCTGGAGACGCAGAACGAGCCCGAGCCCTGACAATCAGCGCAGGGTAGGCGTCAAATCCGTCCAGCCGGAATCGATGTCCTCGGCGATGTCGATCTCCCGCTCATGGGCAATGGCGTCCCAGTCGAGCTCCGGCGTGTAGCGGCCGGCGTGGAAGTCCCGCACCAGACGGGCAAGCACCTCATCGTCCCGGGGAAGCAAGGGGCCCGTGCACTGGTAGCGTGACGGCCCCACGCCCTTCGGGGGACAGTTGCTCAATGCATTAAAGGTCAGGAACAACAGGGCGCGACGCCGGTTTCCCAGGTTCTGCTTCGACAGGTGGATGAGATCACCGGAGAAAATGACCATGTCACCGGCCGCCATCTCCAGCGCCGTGCGCCCGCTGCGTTCCAGTATCGGGCCGATGATTTCCTCGCTTATCCCGTAACCCGCATCGATGGCCGTGTGCTCCAGGATGCCGCCGGCGTGGGATCCGGGAATGACCTCCAGAGTACCGTTGTCCGCATCGGATGCGTCGATGGCGATGGCCGCGGTAAGCGCTGCAGCTCCCGGCAGGCCTTCTTTCGCCCACGCGGCGCGGTCCTGGTGAGGATCCCAGCCGCCGCGTTTCGCCTTCGCGTGGTCACCCCACTTGATGTTGAGCCTGCCCTTGAGCAGATAAACCTGGTCGGCGAGCAACTCAGCAACCAGATTCACCAGGCGTGCGGTGGCGGCGAAGGATGTGATGATGTCGTCCCCGTGGCCCAGATAACCCAGGTTCGACGCTTCGCCGCCTTGGGAATCGATGGTCACGTCCTCGCGCTCCAGAAGCCGGCGCTTGTCGCCATCGATCATGGCCGCCAGTAGCACGATCTCATCGCGGAAAAATCCGGGCCGACGCAAGTATCCCTCCCTGAGGTACTCGTCCCGGGCACTTTCCCGATTGTTGTCTGCCGCCAGATTCATGATTCGATTATCAAACCGATGCCGACTACCGTCAACGCGGCTCAGTCCACCCAATGCAGCACGTCTCTGATCACCGACCATCGTGGTTGCCGCTTGGTCGTTCCCTGCCCGAGAATCCAGCGATCGTAGGCTTCGGCGATCTCACCGTTTTTGCTCTTGAGCTCCAACCAGGTGTCCATGAAGTCCAAGTAGCGTTCGCTGCCCGCAGGTATCATGAACGCGGTCGGTATCTTGACATCCAAGCCGGCCGGAACGACCACCGTGTACCCCGGAAATACCAGGGTCCAGGCGGAGCCGGCCTCGGCCGTGTAGAGCAGCGCGTCCGCTTGCGGCGGCTCGCCTTGCAGGTAGCGCTCGATGTTGTCGATGAGAACCCCCTCCACGTCGGGGAGCGCGTGCCGCAGGCGCTGGAGGTGATACTTGTTGGGCACCGCCACCTTGAGGCCCTGCAATCTGGCGATGTTCTCCACATCGGTGAATTCACGACGCCGGTGATCGGGCACCAGGAATGCCGCCGTCTGATCCAGATAGGTATCGGAGAAGGTTCCGTAAAGGACCTTGTCCGGTGTGACGGCGATGCCGCCAACGAGAATGTCGATGCTGCCGCTGTCCAGCAACTCCATACGCGTGGCCCGGCCGACGTGCACGAACTCCAGCGTGACATTCAGGTCTCTGACCAGGTCATGCAGAAGCTCTATGTCAAATCCGACGAGCTCACCATCCCGATTCACGAACGCGAACGGCAGAGTGTCCGGAGGAACCCCGGCCCGTATGGAGCCTCGCTCCAGGATCACCGCCAGGCGGTCCCGCTGACGATCGGACTCTGGCAAGGGTTGGGGGGTCTTGTCGAGGGTCCGGGCTGTCTTGGCTTGCGCGGGCTTGACGGCAAGAAGCCCCTGGCTTGCGCTGCTGTCGTGGGGGACGAGAACGCGGAACACGAAGCCCGAAAGCCACAGAACCACCGCTGCTACCGCGAAACCGAACAGTGCGGCTTGCATGAGTCTTCGCCAGTTGAGCTGGCCGGTAACTGCGCAGGCAACCAGCAGGCAAATGACGACGCCGTGCATGGCGGCGAGACCTGTTGCCAGGCGTACCGTGAACACGCTGGCCAGCAGATACAGCTGAAACAGATCGGCTGGCAGGCGATAAAAATCCAGCAGGTAGGGCAGCGCCACCACCATGCCGCCGAATGACGCCATGCCGGCCACCGCGGAGAAGCTGCCGTATTGCGCCGCCGAGAGCGGCGAGCCGATATACCAGGCCGCGAACAAGATGAAGCTCAAGCCCAGGATCGTTCCCGCGGACGGCAGGCTGTAGGCGGCGGGCACCATGACATCGATGGTCGAGGTGGTCTCCTCGTTGTCGAGTTCCCGATCCTCGAGAAGCTGTTTACAGCTCTCCGCGATCAGCGGCAGTACCACCAGCACGGTGCCGGTGGCGAAGGCGGTCAACATGGCCACTTGCGCATGTTTCACAACTTCGCGATATCGCAACGGTGTCGCCGCCGCCACCAATATCGGCAACGTCCAGAAACCGAGCACCAGGCTGACGATCAGAAAAGTTGCGAAGAATACCTGCAGGCGGCCGAGCTCCTCCACCTGCAGGGTTCCGGAGGCGGATGCGGCAATGGCGAAGATGCCGATGGGCGCCAGCTTGACCACGAAGCTGGCCATGCGCCCCAGCGCCTCGATAAGGTTATCGCAGATCTGCAACAGGCCTTCCTTGGCGCCTACACGGATGAGTGCGACGCCCAGCGCGACGCAGAACACCACCACCGCCGGTACCTGCATATTGGCGAGGGACTCGAAGATGTTGGACGGCAGATAGGCCGCCACCGGATCGAAGGGCTCCGCCGCCTCGAGCAGCGCCGCGGAGAAATACGAGCCCGCCTGCCATTTGGGGAAGGCAATTGGAATCAACAGGATGGTCAGCAGGCTGACGAGCCAAAGGAACGCCATGAGTCCCGCGGCCTGCAATCCGATGCGGCCGGCCCAGGCAGGATTCAGCCGACCGATACCGCTGATCAGAGCCGCCACCACGTAGGGCAGCGCGGTCATTTGCAGAAGCCGCACGTAGGCATCGCCGAGCATCTGCAGATCGGCGGTGAATTCTCCGAAGAACACGCCGCAAGCGACGCCCAGCAACAAGGCCAGTACGACTTGCGCGACGATGCTCCGGGGCAGCTTGATGCGGTTCATTTGTCAGACTAGCATCGTCAACCGGTGAGCCTTGGAATCAGCCGGGGTCATTATATTCATCCGGCATGGCTGTGGCAGGATGCGGGCATAAGAGGAGGCGGGAATTGGAAGATTTTACCCTGGTCGTCAACGAGGACATTCGCACGCAGCTCACCCACCATGTGGGCCGCCACTGGATGATCGACCAACTGACCGTGGCCGACATCGAGGACATGTTGCCCTTCGTCCCCGAGGACACCACCCAGGTCGTCGACCTGTGCTGCGGCAGCGGCCGCGTGGCAATCGCTCTGGACAAGCTGGCTCTGCACGGCAAGGCGAAGTTCTGGCTGGTCGACGGCAACGTCAGGGCCGAGGTCGAGAACATCAAGCGGCACTGGGACAAATATCGCAACGACGAGATAGCGAGGTTCTACAACAAAAGGGAACTGACCGAAGAGTGCTGCCGATTGAACGATTTCAACAACTACGAATACATCGAAGTCGATGAAAATCTGCAATGGTCGAAGTTTCCCACGGACGTGGACTTTCTTTTTTCCAACAGAGGGATCGGTTGTCATTGGCCGCTGGGTCTGTACGAAGCCACGTTCCCGAAGATTCTCAAAGATGGTGCTACGTGTATCTTCATGAACGGTGAAGTGCTCGGGGAAATCCCCGCGTACTTCTCGAAAATCGCCATCGTTCAGGAAAAGATCCAGGACCGAGAGTTGATCGTGCTCCGGTACAATGCTTGATATGTGATAGCTGAAATCAGCCTTTTTTGAACACACAGGATTGAATTGCGTTCCAACCATAGGAGAGCGGGTCGCACTCCAGGATTTCCTGCTCCACGAGAGAGAAGCCGGCGCTCTCGATGCCCGTCACCAGTTCATCGGGTGACGGTTCTTCCGGGTTGTCGTAGGCGTATTCGAGCTTCTTGCGTGTTTCCTCCGCGGTGCGGTGGGGGCCGTGCCAGGTGAGCTTTACCAGTAAGCCGCCGGGGCCGCAGTGCCCGCGCCATGACACGGAATAGCTGCTCGAAGCGCGGACCATGAAAGGTGGCAAAGAAGCCGACGCCGAGAATGCAGTCGAATCGACCCTGCAACTGTGCTTCACAATCGAAAACGTCAGCTCCGATCAACTCTATTTGCGTACCGAGCTCACGCACTCGCGCCTTGGCATCCAGCAGCCGTGGATCTTTGGCGCGCTGGAGAAACTCGAACGTGCTCTTGTTGATATCCAGACCCACGTACTCTCGTGGTGGGCGTCCAAAGCGCAGCATGTAGTCGTACAGGGTGGGGCCGCAGCCGATATTGAGGACGCTGTCACCGCGAACGTGGGCGAGCTTCGACAGCCAGAACTCGGCTACTTTCGGATTGTCGGCGTTCTTGCGATGGACCAGGGCGTAATAGTCGCGGATGTATTCGTAGGGCGCTTCAGTGTGCATGGCCGGAGCCCGGCGAGCGGCGCTCGGCGACCACCAGACCCGAACGGTAGGGGTGGCTGGGACCGATTCTCGGCACATGCCGGGTGACGTCCACCTGGGCGCTGGAGGCCAGGTCCACCGATGGATAGAGCAGTTTTCCCAGTCCGTGAGGATCCCGTAACACCATGCGCATGCCTGGCGACATCCGGTCGATGATGTGGTGCGCGATGGTGGCTTTGGTGCTTTCTTGCTGGCCGCCGGTGCTGACGCCCAGGAGCACCACGCCGACGATGGCGTCGTAGCCGTCGAACTCCGTCAGGTCGAGGATATCGGCGTTGATGCTTTCGAATTTCTCATCGAGCCCGGACATGGTGATCAGCTGCCGTGCGAGATCATGGCACTCCGCATCACGCTCGACACAGGTTACGCGCACATCGAGGGTGGCTCCGATGCACAGGGCGGTAAGCGGAAGCGGACCGGACCCCACCACCATGATACGCCGGCTGCCGTCGATGGCGTTGCGCAGTTCCTGCCCCAGGGCCCAATAGGTCTCATGCTCTATGGTGCGCTGCAAGCGCGCCCGGCCATCGGCCGCCTGCACCAGGTTGCGGGCTTGAATCAGCTCTTTGTCGCGTTCGTAGGCGGCGCGCACCCGATGGTTCGCCGGGGCAAGAGCGCGAACCCTGTCATCCGATAAGATGCTTTCGTGCAACTGCGCGGTGGCGTATCGGATCAGCTCGTCGAGCTCGCTGTACACCGGCTCGATGTCGTCGAACCAATAGGATGCGCCGTTTACCTTCGATGTTCCCGCCCCCACGGTGCCCCCCCACAGGGGCCCATCGCCGTCGGCGCCGGGTTGCGTGGTCGCGCCCACCGGATGCGCGGCGCGGGAGGCATCCATGGTCTGCGCGCAGGCGCCCAGCGTGGTGCACAGGGCGAGAATTCGGTTCAGGGCGTCGCTCAACTTCGGCGCCCGCGCCGGTCGGTAATAATCATGGTGAAGGTTTCCTGCGGCGGGTTGGTCAATACTCGATACTCGATGCCCGCCAGCTGATTCAAATCCACGCAAGGGTAGACGATTCTCCCCGGGCCGATGGCGGTGCGCAGGATGAGCAGCGTCGACGCCGGCACGCACTCGAGAAAATGCTCGACCACGCGGTGCTTGTCGGCCTCGCTGACCCCGACCACGGTGCCGACGATGACACAATCGTAATCCGAGAAATCCTGCATATCCAACGCATCACCGTGGATGACCTGCAGGCCCTCGCAATGGCTGATGCGCGCCACCTGCGTGGCCAGAGTGAAAGCCTCCGCGCGAAGCTCGATGCAGGCGACGCTGGCGTCGGGATGGGCGCGCATGAAGGACAGGGCGGTGGTGGGGAACGGTCCCGCACCCACCACCAGTAAGCGTTGCGGTGCGTACGGCGCGAGGGCATCGAGCTCGAACTCGTGCGCCTCCTCGTACCATCCGGCACTGCGAAAGCTTGCCAGTGGCGACTCGTCGCCCGCGGCCACCAGGGCGCGGGCGAGATCGCGCTCGCGGTCGTATTCATACTCGGCCCGGACCAGGTGAAGGCGCTGTTTTATGGGCTGGAATCGCGGGTGCTCGAGGATCCATCGGGAAAACTCCTCGTCGACGCCGAACAGCAGCTGGTCGAGCTCGGCGAACAGGCGTTCCTGCTCGGCAGGCGACGGTGTCGGCTCGGCGCTGACCGCCAGGCACAGGGCAAGCACGCGTTCCCGGGCCTCCTGGGGCAACGAATTCGTCAGCGGCATGGTCTTCCCCACGGCAAAGGGCGTAGTGTAAACGCCCTGTCGGGCTGACCCAACCGGCGAATTCCCGGGTGGTGGGAGTTAACTCTCTTGTCCGAGCTCGCCGAGCTCGGCCACTTCCCGGTGACAGGCGATGCGGTGGCCGGGCATCGGCTCCCGGTAGGGGGCGGGGGTGGTATCGCAAACACCCTCGATGGCTATAGAGCAGCGCGGGTAAAAGGGGCAGCCCACATCGGTGAGTTCCACCTGGCGCGCAATCCCCGCCAGTGCCGCGCGGGTCTGGGTGACTTCTTCCAGCCACCCCTGGCGCAGCTCCGGTACCGAGGACAACAACAGCTGGGTATAGGGATGAGAGGGCAGGCCGAGGATATTGCCGGTGGACCCGTCCTCCACCACCCGGCCGGCATACAGAACCATGATGCGATCGGCGAAGGAGGCCACGGTGGATAGATCGTGGCTGATGAACATATAGGACACCCCCAGCCTCTCGCGCAGGCCGTCCAGCAATTCGATCACCGCCGCGCCGACGATGGAGTCCAGGGCGGAGGTCACCTCGTCGGCCAGAATGATGTCCGGGTTGGCGGCCAGGGCGCGGGCCAGATTGACGCGCTGTTTCTGGCCTCCGGACAGCTCCTCCGGATAGCGCAATGAAAAGCTCCCGGGAAGCTCCACCATGGCCAGCAGCTCCGCGACCCGTTCGTCCCTTTGGGCACCTTTCAAGCCGTGATACAGCTCCAGGGGGCGGCCGAGGATGTCGCCGATGCGCTTGCGGGGATTCAGCGCCACGTCCGCCATCTGAAACACGATTTGCACCCGCCGCAGCTCTTCCAGGGAACGGTCCGCCAACTCCCCCGGGAGGAGTCGGTCGTCCAGCCACACCTCCCCTCTGGCGGCCGGCAGCAGGCCCGCGACTACCCGCGCCAGCGTGCTCTTGCCGCATCCGGACTCGCCGATGACGCCGAGCACCGAATGCCTGTTCACTTCCGCGTCCACGTTCCTGAGGACGGTGGCCGCCGGTTCTCCATTCGTGATCCGCCCGTAGCCGGCGGTCAGGGCTTTGACTTGGATGACCGGCCGCTCCTGTGGTGCCGCACTTTCGCCAGCCGCGGTCTCGTTGCTCACCCTGGGAGGCGGACGGATGGCGGCCATGAGCTTGCGCGTGTACGGGTGCGCAGGCTTGGTGATGATCTGTCCGGTATCACCCATCTCCATAATCTCGCCGCCCCGTAACACCAGAATCCGATCGGCGATCTGCGCCACCACCGCCAGATCGTGGGTGACGTAGATGGCGGCAGTCCCCTGGTCGCGGATGATCTCCTTGAAGGCACCCAACACTTCGATCTGGGTGGTCACGTCCAGGGCCGTGGTGGGTTCGTCCAAAACCATCAGATCGGGAGCGCTGCAAAGCGCCATGGCCGCCATCAGCCGTTGCAGCTGTCCACCGCTCACCTGGTGGGGGTAGCGTTGGCCGATGGATTCCGCGTCGGGGAGATCCAGACGCCGGTACAGGTCCAGGGCGCGGGCGTCGGCAGCTTCCCTGTCCAGGATCCCGTGCAGTATGGCGGACTCGGTTACCTGCTCGCCGATGGTGAGCGCCGGGTTGAAGGTGGCGGCAGCGCTTTGGGCGAGATAGGAGATGCGCCCGCCGCGGAGCTTTCTGAGGCTCTCGCGGTCCAGGGTCAATACATCCATTTCCTCCAGAAAGATGCGGCCGCTTGCTATGCGGCAGCCGGGCACCGAAAAACCCAGCGTCGCCAGGGCGATGGTGGTTTTCCCCGAGCCCGATTCGCCGATGAGTGCCAGAACCTCTCCCGGCGCGATGGCGAAGCTCACATCCTTGACGATGGGTACATAGCGGTTGAGGCCCACCTTGGCTTCCACCCGCAAGTGCTCGACCCGTAGCAGGGTCGGCATCAAATCATCTCCTCGGCGATGTCCTGGCCGCGCTGGGCCGAGAAGTCGTCGACGATGAGATTGATGCCGACGGTGAGGCTGGCAATGGCCGCCGCCGGCACGAAGGCGGCCGGAGAGCCGTACACGAGCCCGCCGAGGTTTTCCCTGACCATGACGCCCCAGTCGGCGGTGGGGGGCTGCACGCCCAGGCCCAGGAAGCTCAAGCCGCTGATGAACAGGATGGAGAACACCAGCCGCAGCCCGAACTCCGATACCAGGGGGATGACCGCGTTGGGCAGAATTTCGTTGCTGATGATCCAGGGCAGCTTCTCTCCCCGGACACGGGCGGCCTGGACGAAATCCATGACCTTGATGTCCACGGCAAGCGCTCTGGCGATGCGGTACAGGCCGCAGGAGTAGATGAGCCCGGCAGTGATGATCAGCACCGGAATCGAGGAACCGAGTGCTGCGATCACCACCAGTCCCAGCATGATGGTGGGCATGGAAAGAAAGGCGTCGTAGATACGGCTGATCACCATGTCGGTTTTCGCCGGCCAGGGCGGCGGTGAAGCCGAGCCCGACTCCCTACCAGGAATGCCAGCACCGTGGCCATGAAGGACAGGGCCATGGTGAGCCGGGCGCCGTAGAGCACCCTGGAGAGAATGTCGCGGCCGATGTAATCCGTGCCCAGCCAGTGGCTCGCGCTAATGGGCCCGAAGCTGTCGTCGGAGACGAAGTCCGCCGGATCGTAGGGCGCCAGAAAGGGACCCACCAGGGCGACCAGAATCCAGAAAGCGAGAATGCCGACGCCGACTTTTCCCATCAGGCTCAGCTGGAAAAGCGGTCTGGCGCCGGCGGCGCCTACACCGATTTCCTGGGTGGCATCGTTGCTTTCTTCGCTCATGGAGAAATCCCCGGTGCGCCCTGCTAGGGTTGCCGCAGGCGCGGATTGGAGAGAATCGCGAGTACGTCGGCGATCAGAATGAACAGGATGTAGGCGCTGCAGAAGATCATCGCGCAGGCCTGCACCAGCGGCATGTCACGCCGGGAGACCGCGTCCACCATGAGCTTCGCGAGCCCCGGATAGGCGAACACGGTCTCGACGATGACGACGCCGCTCACCAGGTAGGCAAGGTTCAGCGCCACCACGTTGACCACCGGCCCGATGGCGTTGAGCAGCGCGTGGCGGAGCACAATGCGCCCTCTGGGCACGCCCTTCAGGATTGCCATTTGGATGTAGGGCGACGTCATGACGTTGATGATGGCGGCGCGGGTCATGCGCGCCATGTGCGCCACCACCGAGGTCGTCAGGGTCAGAATCGGAAGCGCCAGTGATTTCACCATTTGCCCGATGGATTCGTACTCCGTCACGTAGGTGATTGCGGGTAGCCAGTGCAGGTGCACGGCGAACACCAACACCAGGGTTGCGGCGATGAAGAACTCAGGCACGGAGAGAAGAAACAGCGTCGACACGGTGACCAATCGGTCCAGGCGCCCGCCGGGAAACATGGCGGCCGCGAGGCCCATGGCCAGCGCCAGGGGCACCGCCAGCGCGGCGGTGAGCCCGGCCAGGACCAGGGTATTCTCGAGCCGCCCGGAGATCATCTCCGAGATCTCCATGTTGGCGGCCAGGGACATGCCCAGGTCGCCGCGCAGCAGGTTGGTCAGCCAGCCCACGTAGCGCACCACCGCCGGGCGGTCCAGATGCAGCTGTTCGCGGATCGCCGCCACCGCTTCCGGAGTTGCCGACTGACCGAGGATCGCCTCCGCCACGTCGCCGGGAAGAATTTCGGTGCCGACGAATACCAGCACCGACACGACCCAGAGGGTTATGACCCCCAGGCCCAGGCGGCGAAGAACGACCAGCCACACGTGCGCAGTTCCTTCGTCTTCAGCCCTCGAGCCACACGGATCGTGGCCACTGGCTGGCGCCCAGGGGTCCCAGGGGCACCGGTATGAAACCCTTGACCTTGTCCGACATGGCATCGAGATAGTCGATGAAACAGGGGATGGCGACGCCGCCGGTGTCGCGAATAAGAGTTTGCGCCTCGCAATAGATATTCTTGCGCTGCACGGGGTCGAGGGAGGCGCGGCCCAGAGTCAGCAACTCATCGAAGCGCGCATTCTTCCAGCGTGCCTCGTTCCAGGCAGCATCGGAGGTGAACGCCAGGGTCAGCATGATGTTGGTGGTGGGACGCATATTCCAGCCGGACATGAAGAAGGGCTTTTTCCCCCAGGTGGCGCTCCAGTAACCGTCGCCGGGATCGCGCTGCACTTTGACCTTGAGCCCTATCTTGCCCGCTTCCCTCTGCAGCAGGAGCGCCTGCTCGATGGCGCCGGTGCCGGCAACCTCCGAGGTGTGGATCTTGATGGTGGCGCCGCTCATGCCGGCCTTCTGCAGATGGTGTTTGGCCTTGTCCGGGTCGAAGGGCCGTATGGGAATTTCGTCGCAGTACATGGGATCGACCGGCGAGATCGGTTGGTCGTTGCCGAGCATTCCATTGCCTTTGTAGATGAGCTTGAGGATACGTTCGCGATTCTGCAGATGCTTGATGGCCAGGCGCAGCTCGTTGTTGTCCGTGGGCGCGCGGTCGGTCATCATGGCGAAGTTGGTGTACTGACCGGCCTTGGTATTGACCACGCCCACGCCCGGGGTTCGATCGATCTGCCGAATCGCTTTCGGGTCCAGCCCCGACATCATGGCGATATCGCCGGCGAGCAGCGCGTTCATGCGCGCGTTGTGATCCGAGATGCCGAACCATTCGATCTCGTCCAGATAGGGCCGGCCCTCTTCCCAGTAATTGGGATTGCGGTGGGCCACGGATCGCACGCCGGGCTTGAATTCCACGAGCTTGAAGGGACCGGTGCCGGGTGCAGTCGAGAAGTCGGTGGTGCCCACCGGCACGATCTTCATCTGATAGGTGCCGAGGATGACGGGAAAGTCCGCGTCGGGACCCTTCAACTTGAATCGCACCGTGTGCTTGTCCTCGACGATGCCCTCGGCGACGTTCTCCACGAAGGCCTTGGCGCCGGAACCCACGTCCTTGTCCAGATGGCGCTGAATCGAGTAGAGCGCATCCTCGGCATCCAGAGACTTGCCGGAGTGAAACTCGACACCTTTGCGCAGCCTGAAAACCCACTCGGTGGCATTGGCATTAGGCTCCCAGGACTCAGCCAGGTCCGGCTGTGCCACCAGGAAGCCGTCGATGCGGGTCAGCCCGTTGTAAAATTGCTCGCCGCGTCCGTAGTTGATGACGGAATTGAATCTCGCCGGATCCAGCGTGTCGTCCGGCCCGTGGGCGCCCGCCGCCGCGCGCAAGCGTCCGCCGCGCTTCGGAGTCGCCGCCACGGCCACGGGAGACCCGGCCACGATGACGCCGACGACACTGGCGCTGATTCCCAGCGCCGCAAGGCGCGAGACGAATGCCCGGCGGCTGATGGCCGCGCCCTGGTACAGGGCCTTCAGGGATGCGATATCGCCCCGCTGCTCCAGATCACGGGCGGTTTTTTTGTTTTCGGACACGGAAAGCCCTCCTCTCCTGTGGGTTGCGCCACGCACCCAGGTCGCGCAGCCTGTCGACGCGGCTAAGAATCAACAAGAACCCGCTTCATTGCAACACCCGGTTCTCTGCTTCTCACGACGCCACGGACGGATACCGCGATGCGGGAATAAGCACGCTGCCTTCGAACAGCCGGCGCTGGGTGCGGTAAACCGATGCGACACGGGCGTGCCAGCCGCTGTCGCCCTCGTCCACTTGCGCCCCGACCACGGTGACACCGGACGGTTGCAGGATGCGCAATTCGGCGCCGTTCTTTCTGTCGCTGCGGGCGTGCCGGTTCACCAGGGTGCCGGTAATGTGAGCCGCCACCCCCAGGCACAGGGCGCCGGTAAGGGGCAGGGCGCGATGGGTGTTGCCCATGGAAAACATGCGCGCCGTGAGGTCGCCGGCGGTCGCAGGCGTTGCCCGGCCCCCCAAATCGAGTGCCTCGCGCGGCTCTGCCACCAGGCCGATCTTCGGATTGCTCGGGCTTCCCCGGCGAATAGCGTCCGCGTGCTCGCCGAGTCCCATGGCGACCCCGGCGGCGCAACGCACGGCCTCCAGAAACTCCATGAGCTCGGGGCGCCCGTCGAGCTCGGCGGGCGGTTCGGACCCACTGATGCCGGCTCGTGCGGCCTCGATAAAAACGCAAGCGTTGGCGGCATCCACCAGTGACGCTTCCACGGGCCCGACCCCGGGGACGTCCAGCACATCCAGCGTCCTGCCGGTTGGCAGCAACTTTCCAGTGCCGGCGCCGCCGGGATCCCGGAACTCCAGGTGTACCGGAGCACCACTGCCGGTCACACCCGAGATCTCCAGCGGGCCATCCACCGCGGCGCCGCCGTCGTCCAGGGGGAAGGTTGCAATCACCAGCTTGCCGGTGTTGGTGTTGTGGATGACGACGCGGGCCTGGTCACCGCCGGCTTCCACCAGGAATTCGTCCACCGCGAAGGGGCCTACGGCCGAGGACATATTTCCACAGTTGCTGTGGTAGTCGACGTAAGCCTCGCGCACCGACACCTGGGCAAAGGTGAAATCGATATCGGCCTCGGGATGGGTGGGCGGCCCGACGACGCATACCTTCGAAAGCGACGAGACACCGCCACCCATGCCGTCCAGCTGGCGCGCGCTGGCGTCCGGGCTGCCCATGACGGCGAGAAAGACCGCGTCCCATTGATTGCGATCCGCAGGCAGATCCTGCTGGCGGAAGACGACGCCGTTGCTGGTGCCGCCGCGCATGAAAACGGCGCGTATTCTCTTCTGTCTCACGATTCGGTGGCTGCGTTGCGCCCTGCTATGCGGCCGAAAACCGCCCCGGACACGAGTCCCGTGCCGCCGGGATAGTTGTCGTGAAACAATCCTCCGACCATTTCGCCGCAGGTGTATAGCCCGTGGATCGGTCGCCAGTCGGTACCGATTACCCGGGCTCGCTCGTCGATCTTCAATCCGCCGAAGGTGAAGGTGATTCCACCGGTTGCCGAATACGCGACGAAGGGTGGCCGGTCCAGCTTCAACGCCCAGTTGGTCTTGTTGATGGCCAGGGTTTTCGTACTCAGTCCGTCCTTCTTCGATGGATCGAAGCCACGGGCGTCGCAGGCGGCTTGGTTGTATTGCGTGAGCGTGCGCAAAGCCTGTGGTCGGTCATCGATGTCGAGTTGCTGGATCAAAGCCTCCAGCGTATCCGCGCTGATGGGCTCACTGGTCTGATAACGGCCCTCCAGCAGGTGTATCGTTTTCTGATCGAAGATTTGGTACGCCAGGCTTCCCGGTTGCCTGAGGATGACGCCGCCATACTTCGCATAGGTAAAGAACTGCAGATCTTCGCCCTCGTCCACGAACCGCAATCCACGCCGATTGACCATCACGCCGAATGGATAGGAGAGACGGTTGCTCTTGTCGGTGAGCGCGCGATCCGCGAAAGCACCCCATTCGTTGCTGATGGGTGTGGAATGACAACCGCTCCACTGACCCCAGGGCATGGCCCCGAGCTCCAGCGCCATGCGCAATCCATCCCCCTGATTGTGCGCGGTGCCGCGCACCTTGGCGTGGTCCCAGGGGTGGCCCAGGTACTGCGCCCGCCATTGGGTATTCGCCTCGAATCCACCGCAGGCGAGAATCACCGCGCTGGCCGAAAGCTCCTCGATACCGTCGTCGGTCTTTATGCGCACGCCGGACACGCGTCCCCGTGGGTCAGTCACCAGGGCGATGGCGGCAGCCCCGTAGCGAATTTCCACCCCGCTTTTTTCTGCACACTGAAACCACGATGCCGACAGGCCCACACCTTCGTGCCGGGCACGGATGACGGCGCCCCTGGGCCATTTGACGACATTGCCCACGCGCATGCCGCCGAGCGAGAACGCGGGCTCCATGGGAATGCCCCCGTGGTCGTGCATCCAACGCACGGTGTCGTAGGAATTATCGATGACCATGGACGCCAGCATCGGGTCACTTCGCCCGCCGGTGACGCGCATGAGATCTTCCAGGAAGTCACTGCGCGTGTAGGGTTCCACGCCGGCAGTGAAACCGGGCAGTGTCTCGTCGGCGTCGGGAACCAGGGGCTCGAGATCAGCGACGTCGTCGTAGGCGATGCGCAACAGCCCGCCGCTCCAGTGGGTGTTGCCGCCGCGCATGTCGCGGGGCGCTTTCTCCAGTACCAGAACACGCCGCGCCCCGTGCTCGACGCTGGAAACACTCGCCGCCAGCGCCGCATTGCCGGCGCCCACGACGATGACATCGAAATCACTCACTTCGCGACTCTCTCTGCTGTTCGAGACAAGTTATGCCCTACGGGTACAATGCCCCGGCTACGCAGGAGTGTACAGAATGACGAACTCGGTGGAGATTCGAATCGCGCAACGCGGTCCATTTGCCGACAGCCATGCTTTCGGTGAAATCGGCGCCTATGAGCGCTTGGTGGGACGCGCTTATTTCGCTGTGGACCCTCGCGCCCCGGCCCAGTCAGGCATCGTGGATTTGGACAAGGCGCCGCGCAACGCCGCCGGCCTGGTGGAATTTGCTGCCGATTTCTGCATTCTGAAACCCCTGGATATGGCCAAGGGAAACCGCCGGCTGCTGTTCGGCTATGGGAATCGCGGTAACAAGCGCGAGCTGCAGTTCTTCAACGACGCGCCGGCGTCGAACGATCCGAGAACCCTGGCCCATGCGGGAAACGGTTTTCTCATGCGCCGAGGTTACGCGTTGGTGTGGGCCGCGTGGGAAGGTGACTTGTTGCCCGGCGACGGACGCCTGGTGCTGGACGTACCCGTGGCCAGAGACGACGATGGGCCCATCACCGGCCTGGTACGCAGCGAGTACATCGCCACCGCTGCCGGCACCAGTACTTTTCCGTTGAGCGGAAAAGCTTCCACCCTCAGCTACCCCACGCATTCCCTGGACGCCTGCGACCACTCCCTCACCCGCCGCCGTTACGCCGATTCCGAACGGTTTCCGATCCCTGCGGATGAATGGTGCTTCGCCCGGGTAGAAGGCGGTCAGGGTCTGGACGCTCAAGGGACCGAAACGGCCCTGGTGCCTTCGGACATCAATATCCATCTGGCGAAGGGCTTCGAGCCGGGATGGATATACGAACTCGTCTATACGGCCAGGGAGCCGCGGGTGCACGGCTTGGGGCACGTGGTGGTTCGCGACCTGGTCAGCTTTCTCAAGCACGGGGCACGGGATTGCGCCGGCAACGACAACCCCCTGGGCGATCAGGTGGACAAGGCATACGGCTGGGGGCGATCGCAAACCGGTCGCTGTATCCGCGACTTTCTGCACCGCGGATACAACGCGGACGCCGCCGGTAGAAAAGTCTTCGATGGTGTATTACCCCACGTGTCCGGCGGCGGGCTCATGTGGATGAATCATCGTTTTGCCAGTGTCGTCTGCCCGGCGGGACAGCAGTACGAAGATCACTGGAACTGTGCCGACCGGTTCCCCTTCTCTTACGCCGAATCAACGGATCATCTGACCGGGAAGACCGATGCAATTCTCAAGCGGCCGGACACGGACCCGTTGGTTCTGCACACACAAACCGCCACCGAGTACTGGCAACGCCGGGGATCGCTGGTTCACACCGACTCCCAGGGCAACGATCTCGCACAACCGGAGAACGTGCGTATCTATCTTTGGGCGAGCTCCCAGCACTTCGCCGATCCGAACAGGACGGTCCCCGCCACCGGCGGTTGTCAACACTATACGAACGTGGTGCAGACCTCGATGCTGTTTCGCGCCATGCTGGATGCACTGGACGCCTGGGCAAGCCACGGCACCCCGCCTCCCGAGAGCCGCATGCCGCTGCGCGCAGACGGCACGCTGGTGCCCTTTGCGCAATGGCGGGAGAAATTTCCGGCCATACCCGGGGTGGCAATTCCCCGGGCCGCCAACTCCCTGCCGCTGATGGACTTCGGGCCGGACTTCGAGAGAGGCATTTTGAGCAAGGAACCACCGGACATCACCGATGCCGAGGGTTACGCGATCCTGGTGCCGGCCGTGAACGAAGACGGTAACGATAAAGCCGGTGTTCGCGCGCCCATGGTGCAGGCACCTCTTGGAACCTACACGGGCTGGAATCTGCGATCCCGCGGCCACGGCCACGGCGCCATGTACATGTTCGACGGCAGCTACCTTCCCCTCACCGACACGGCGGAAGAGAGAAGGATGACCGGCGATCCGCGAAGGTCCGTCATGGAACGCTACGCCGATGCCGGCGAATACGTGCGCGCCATCGAGAAGGCCGCGCGCCGCCTGGTGGAAGAAGGTTTGATGCTGGAGGAAGACGTGCAGCGCTGCGTCGCCGGCGCCGGGAACTGGGGCCGGCCGTTGCACGATGTGAAGCTATAGCGCCTCTATCCTGGTTCCGCCGGGTTCGATAGCATCACTCTGTAACCAACGGAAGGTCACGATTGTCCGTAATCGTTGACCTAACGTGGGGTGAGATAAAGGAATGGCGAGTGTCTCAGGATGTGAATGAGTTGGGCGAAGCGATCGGATTTGCGCTCCACGACTGGCGTGCTCCGGATCCGCCGTCCAGGCAGCCGATGGTCGGTCGCACCTGTCGCCTGGAGGTGCTCGACCCGGAACGCCACGCCGACGACCTGCACCATGCGAACCTGCAGGATCGCGACAACAGATTGTGGACTTACATGGGCTACGGACCTTTCGAGAGCCCGGCCGCGTACCGAAAGTGGGCGGATGAGGTAAGCAGCAGCAGTGATCCGCTGTTTCACGCTGTCATCGACGCCGCAAGCGGCAAAGCCGTGGGAGTTGCCAGCTATCTGCGGATCAGCCCGGCCAACGGCTCCATCGAGGTCGGGCACATCAACTACTCGCCCCTGCTGCAACGCACTCCCGCCGCCACCGAAGCCATGTATCTGATGATGAAACGCGCCTTCGAGGCCGGCTACAGGCGCTACGAATGGAAATGCGACGCGCTCAACGCCAGATCACGGGCGGCGGCACAGCGACTCGGCTTTTCCTACGAGGGCATATTCCGCCAGGCGACGATGTACAAGGGACGTAATCGGGATACCGCATGGTATGCCGCCATCGACAAAGAGTGGCCCGAATTGGAAAGCGCCTTCAGCCACTGGCTCGACCCTTCCAACTTCGACGCCGAAGGCAGACAACGGTTGCGTTTGGCGGAGTTAACGCAACCGGTCCTGAAAGCACGCGGATAACAAAGTCGGTAGCGACATTAGATAAAGTGAAACTCGACGCACCTCTACGTAGCTTGCCGCTGGCCGACGTCGCCGGTGAGGCGCGGCGTCTGGAAGGCATGGGCTTCGGCGCATTGTGGAGTTTCGAGACCAGCCGCGATCCGTTCCTGCCGCTCTTGCAGGTGGCATTGGCAACCGACCGCATTCGACTGGGCACGAACATCGCCGTGGCCTTCGCGCGCACGCCGTTCTCCATGGCCATGACCGCATGGGATCTGCAACGGGCGAGCGGCGGCCGATTGATTCTCGGCTTGGGCACCCAGGTACGGGCCCACGTGGAGCGCCGCTTCTCGGCGCAGTTCGAGCATCCGGCGGCGCGGATTACGGACTACATTCATTGCCTGCGCGCCATCTGGGAGACCTTCCAAAGCGGGGTGAAACCGGACTACGAGGGACCGTTCTACCGCTTCAAGCTGATCAACGAGATGTTCACCGGCGGCCCCATCGATCACCCGCAGGTGCCGGTATTTCTCGCCGGGGTGAATCCGCGCATGGCGCGAGCGGCCGGAGAGGCGGCCGACGGGTTCAGCGTGCATCCCATGCATTCGCCGGACTATCTCCGTGAAGTCGTGCGCCCGGCCATCGATGAAGGGGCGCGGACAAGGGGCAAATCGGTGCAGGACATCGTGCTGGTAACCGATTGCTTCATCGTGCGGGGGGAGACCGAAAGCGCACGCAGCCAGGCGGAAGCGGCAGTGCGCCGGCAGATCGCGATTTACGCTTCGACGCCCAGCTACCGTGGCTTCCTCGAGTTTCACGGCCACCCCGACCTGGGGAAAAAGTTGAGTGCGCTGATGCGTGAAGGGCGGTTGACGGAAATGCCGGCACTCATCAGTGACGAGCTACTGGCGGTTATCGCGATCTCGGAGGCCGATGGCGATCTCGCGGTTCAGATTCGGCGGCGTTATTCTGGAGATCTCGTGCAGCGCGTACTGTTCTACGACTCAGTTCCCGCCGATGCCGACCAGGAAAGCATGCGCGCCTTCGCCCGGCGCGTCCGTGGTTAGGACGGACGGGGTGACTAAAGAATAGGGCTTACCAGCCGGAACGCACCCTCGAGGAATCGGTGAGCGGCGGAACGGGTGGCCCACTCGGAAGGGTCGAGGCAGCGGGAGTCGGCAATATAAGACTGTTGTAACGCCCTCAGCTTTTCCGCGAACTCGGGGTCATAGACAAACAGCGTCACTTCGTAGTTGAGCCACAGGCTTCGCATGTCGAGATTCACGGTACCGAACATCGACATGGAACCGTCCACGACCATGGACTTCGTATGCAGCAGCCCTTTGCCATAGAGAAAGATGTCGACGCCGGCAGCCAGAAGATCGTCGAAGTACGAGCGGCTCGCGTGGCGGGTGAGAAAGGAATCCACCCGCTCCGGCACGATCACTTTCACTTTCACTCCGCGCCCGGCGGCGCCGCGAAGCGCCCGCAGTAAAGAGTCGTCGGGCACCAGATAAGGCGTCGTCAGCACCAGTTCCTCGTGGGCGGCGCTGATGAGCGCCAGCAACATCTGCAGTAGACCGTCTCCCGTCTCCCCGGGCCCCGATGGCATGACCTGGGCATCGGCCGTGCCTTGGGGCTTCACACGGTGAAGACCGGCACTGTCCGCCAGCTCTTTGACAGGGGTGCCGGTCTCCAGCATCCAGTCACCGAGCACTGTGAGGCCCAACGGCGCCACCACCGATCCCCGCAGACGCACCATGGCATCGATCCATTCACCGACACCGGCGTCCTGTTTGAACATTCTCGGATCCACCAGATTCATGCTGCCGGTCCAAGCCACGGCTCCGTCGATGACCACCAGCTTGCGGTGCAGGCGCAGGTCGGTGCGACCGACGAAGCTCCGGAACAGACCCACGGGCAACGCCGGCTGTACCTGAACGCCGGCTGCTCGAAGCCGCTCGGGCTGCCCGCCCTTCAGCCATGGACGCGCGCCCAGCGCGTCCACCAGAATGCGGCAGGTGACACCCCGCTGGGCCGCCCGAATCACGGCTGCCAGCACGTCGTCCGCGCCGCCGCCTTCATTCCAGATATAAAACGACATGGAGACGCCGGTCCTGGCTGTGTCGATGTCACTGGCGATGGCCTGCAACACCTTCTCCGGGTCGCGATACAGTTCGATGTCGTTGCCGTGGACCGTCGCGCTGCCGCCCACATTGCAACCCAGCTGATTCAATCCGGCGGCGGCCCGGGGGTGGCGTGACCAGTCTACGTCGGTGAGATCGGCCCGTGCCTTGTTGCCACCGGGCTGGCCGAAGAGGTTTGTGAGTGCGTCAATCCTGTGTCTACGTTGCGGCCCGAGGCGGCGTTCTCCCATGAGGACGTAGAGCAGCGCGCCGGCGAAGGGCAGCATGACGACCAGGAGCAACCACGCGAAGGCCACGCCCGGCGCCGGGCGCTTCATGACGACACGAATGCCGATGACGAACACAACCAGCACGTGGGCCAGGCTGGTGATGGTCAGAGGGTGGTCGAAGTATTCCAAGGCGCCTACAGGGTCAGCCGGCAGGAAGTCTGCTCGACTAATCTGATATCTCGCATCGCTGCCGGAGGGCTGCTACCATTTGCCGTTCGGTCAAGCATTCTATTACTCTTTAGAACAAGTACACAGTGCATCGGAGCCGGGGTCGTGAGAATCACTTACCTCATCATCGACGACTTCTACGATGACCCGCACGCGGTTCGAAACACTGCTCTGCACACCGACTATGCACGTATGGCGGATGGCGCCAACTATCCGGGTGACAATTCTGCCGAGGCGTTCGAGCTGGAAGGACTCAACGAGTTCGTCTCCAATCTGGTGCACGAACCGGTCAAGGGTACTCCGAATACCGGACATTGCCGTTTTCGCATCGCCACGGCCGGTGCCGAGGCGCGGGCGCGGTTCAGAATGCACGTGGACGGTGACTCCTACTGGTCAGGAATCGTTTACCTCACGTTGCCGGAGCATTGCCGCGGCGGGACCGAATTCTACCGTCACAAGGAGCTCGGCACCGACCGTGCGCCCATTTACGATAGCGAAGTTGCTCCCTTTGGCAGTCAATCCTGCGTCCGCTTCACCCAGGAGATCATCCAACGGGACAGCAACGACGAATCGAAATGGGAGCATGTGATGACCATACCCATGCGCTTTCAATCGATGTGTGCTGTTCAGACCGTGGTTCTGGCACACGTCGGGGGAGTCCTTCGGTGACCAGGGGGCGAACGCGCGCCTGATACAGCTGTTTTTCTCCACCCTCGACAAGTCCAAGCTTCACGGTCCGGGCCCGGCCGCGGACGGCGCCGTCCCTGGCTCCGTCCAGGGGCCGAAGGCCAAGACATCCCAAGACTCCCACTCTTCCTAGCCCGAGCATGAACCAACAGCGAATCGCGAAGCTCTGGGAGCGTGCGATGGCCGCCGAGCAGCGTGAGGATTGGTCCACGGCGAAACGGTTGTACCGAAAGGTGGTCGATGCCGTGCCAACTCAGGCCGCGACTTTCCAGCGACTCGGCCTGATTGCGCTTCGCGAAGGGCGTCCGAAGGACGCAATAGACGATTTTCAGCGTTCGCTTTCCATCGAGCCGGATGACCCCGTATGCCTTAACAATCTCGGTAACGTGCTGCGAGAGCTGGGGAGACTCCGGGAGTCGGTGCCTGTCTATAGGCGGGCACTCGCTTGTCAGCCGGACTACGCCAGCGCTCTCTTCAACCTCGCGGGAACGCTTGCGCTACTGGACGAGCATTCCCAAGCCGTCGGCGCCTATCGAAATTTTCTTCGACTCTCGCCCGGCGATTCGGAAGCTTGGAATGCACTCGGGTTGTCGTTGTTGGAGATCGGTGACGAGGCGGAGTCAAAAAAGGCGCTGCGCGAAGCGATGCGGCTCAACCCGAACGACGCGGAGCTCCTGAATGAGCTGGGAGTTGTGTACCAGTTCGAGGGCGATCTTGAAGCGGCCGGACGCCTGTACCTGGAGTCTATCGCATCCGACCCTTCTTTTTCCCGCGCATACGATAACCTGGTTCGATCGCGGCGAATGAAATCAGACGACCTCGTTCTGGTCGAACCCATCGAGAAGATTGCGCGCGACGAATCCAAAGATGACGAGTCGCGGCTGATTGCTCGTTTTGCCCTCGGAAAGATCTACGATGACTGCGCGGACTATGATGAGGCCTTCAAGAACTATGCAATAGGCAATACGATCAAGCACCGTATGGTCGAATTCGATGCGGTCGAGCACAGCGCCTGGGTAGACCGAGTCCTTGCGGAGTACGATGAAGAATTTTTCCGCACACACTCACGTGAAGGAAATGCATCGACGCGTCCGCTGTTCGTGATCGGGATGATTCGTTCCGGCACTTCGTTGGTCGAGCAGATACTGGCCAGTCACTCGCGCGTCTACGGAGCGGGTGAACTCCTGGAGATCACCCGGCTGGTTACCGATCTACCAGCCACCCTGAAAACCACATCGGAGTATCCCGAGTGCGTCCGGCAACTGGATGCCGATACGATTCGAACGGCGGCGAGGAAGTATCTCCGGCATCTCGCCGATCGCGATGACCAGGCGCAGCGCATCGTGGACAAGTTGCCGACGAATTTTCTTCACCTGGGCTTCATCGCAGCGCTACTGCCAAATGCTCGGATCGTTCATTGCCGCAGGGAACCCCTGGACGTGTGTTTGTCAATTTTCTTCCAGCGCTTCGCCAAGGGTCATTACTACGCCTACGATTTCGACGGCATTGCCGCTTACTACGCGGAATATGAACGCCTCTTAGGGCATTGGAAAAAGGTACTCCCGATCGAAATTCTCGATGTTCAGTATGAGAAATTGCTGGACGACTTGGAGTGCGAGAGCCGCCGCTTGTTGGATTACTGTGAGCTGAGTTGGGAGGAAGCATGCCTCGCCTTCCACCAAAGCCAAAGGCCGGTGCGAACTGCCAGCTCGTGGCAGGTCCGGCAACCTCTCTATCAAACGGCGAAAGCACGCTGGAAGAAATTCGATCGCCATCTGAATGGCCTCAAAAAGGCTCTGTCGGATCGTTCTGTGCGCTTTGGTTCGGCAGAATAACCATGAGACTCCTGCTGACCTTGATTTCGAAAGTCCCTGTCGCTGCGCTTTATTTGCTCTCGGATGCCTTCTATCTGCTCAACAGGTACGTGATTCGTTATCGCTACGACGTGGTTCGAAGCAATTTACGCAACGCCTTTCCGGAGCGGTCGGAGGGTGAAATTGACGATCTTACGGAGCAGACCTTCCGGAATCTTGCCGACGCATTGGTCGAAACCATCAAGGGAATCGGGATGTCCCGCGACGAGCTGGAGCGCCGTATGGAGATTACCGCCTCGAGCCGAGTGCACGAGTTGGTCGAAGAGGGAAAGCCGTTGCTGTTCCTCACGGCGCACTATTGCAATTGGGAATGGCTCCTGCTGTATTCCTGTATGCACCTGCCTCATCCTCTGATGGCGGCGTACCAACCGTTTCACAATCGGCGTTTCGACGAATTCATGCTCGCGGCACGCACCCGGTTCGGGGGCGAGCTTGTCCCTGCCACGGATTTGGTCAGGAAACTCATGATGCAGCGAAAGACTTTGAAAACGCTGACGCTACTTGCCGACCAAAGCCCAGCGAGAAGTGAGCGAAAGTACTGGACGAACTTTCTGAATCAAGACACTGCTTTTCTCGATGGTATCGACAGTCTCGCATGGTTGACCAAGATGCCGGTAATTTTCGTGACTACAAAACGCGTCAAGCGCGGTCATTATGACGTATCCCTCAAGGTGATCGCGGAACCGCCCTACGAGAAGAACGTGCATACGGTGGTCGAGCGCTACGCCCGTGAGCTGGAAGCCATGATCCGGGCCGACCCCTCGGCATGGCTGTGGTCCCACCGTCGCTGGAAGCACAATCGGTCGGATGACGAGTGTTGACGACTGATTGCCCGGCAGGCCGCCGGAATCGGACTGGACGGCAGGGGTTGTTTGTAGAATTCTAGCGGGACCCCGAAACGGGGCGCCTTACTCCGAGCAAGCCCGCCGCATCGCATCCGGGCTCGTGGGGAGGGGGACATATCAATAGAGGCGCATCGGAGTGCACATTCTGGTTCCTTCCGTCGATTCCATGCTCGGATCAAGCCGCTCCCAGAGCGATACTCGGTGACTATCTCCTCCGATTCGCCGGATGCCGGTTTCGACTTGCGGGGTGCACGCCGCCGGCGCCTGCGGCGTAGCTTGCGCATCGCCATCCCCATCGTCACCCTGTTGGCCCTGACTGCCGCTATCGCGGGCATCGAAGCTTACCTGTATCAGGCAAACCGCGAAGATGCGCGGGTACTCACCGACGATCTTCTCGAAGAGGTGGAGCGGCGTATCGTCGGCGAGGTGGAGGACTTCCTGGAGCCGGCCTCGCTGATGGTTCGCCTGGCCGAGGAGGTTTTCGAGGACAAGGCGCTATTCGAACAGCGCGAGCGCCTGGCCGAGCCGCTCACCATGCATATCCTCGAGAGCAATCCGCAGCTCGCCAGTTTCAATTTTGCCGACCCTCAAGGCAATTTCATGATGTTGCGTAAACTGCCCGACGGTTCGATTAATACCAAGTTCATGGATCGGCGCGGTGGTGGAGTAGCAACGAGCTGGGTTCGCAGGGACCCGAGTGGCAGGATTGTCGGAGTTGAAAGGGACGTCAGCGATACCTACGATCCGCGGACCCGGCCCTGGTATCAGGGAGCGGCCGCGACAGGAAAACTCTACTGGAGCGACGTCTATGTCTTCTTTACCGATCATCGCCCGGGTATCACGGCGTCTCTGCCGATCTACGACGACAGTGGCGATTTGGCCGCCGTCTATGCCATAGACATCGCCCTGGAGAAGTTGAGCGCGTTTCTGGAAAGTCTCGAAATCGGTCGCAATGGCCGCGCAATGATCATCGACGACGACGGCGTTCTCGTCGCCTATCCCGTGCTGGAGAAAATGGTCAAGGACACGGACCATGGACTAGCACGCGCTCACATCGAAGAGCTTGGCGACCCGGTGCTCAACCGCGCCTTCGATCGCTCGCGTGTCGACGGTCCCGGGCAGCGCGAGCTGGTCGTGGACGGCCGCCGCTACATCAACACGGCGTCGTCCCTGAAATCGGCACTGGGCCGTGACTGGACCTTGTTGATCGTCGTGCCCGAAGAGGACTTCCTCGGCTTTGTCGCGGAGAACAGCCGCCGGGGTCTGTACATGTCGCTGGCGGCGCTCGGTCTTGCGTCGCTGCTGGCGGGGCTGCTGGTGTTCCAGGGTTTGCGCGCCGACCGAAATGCACAGTTGGTGCTGCAGCGCCAGCAGCAGCTCGAAGCCCAGAGCCGCGCTTTCTCGGCTCTCGCTTCGCAAGTCGCGTTGTTCGACAGCAAGGACGAATCCGCCGTCGCTGCGCTGACCGAGACCGTCGCGGGCACGCTGAGCGCCCGCCGCATCAGCGTCTGGCAGCTGACCACCGACGGACGGCGGCTCATCTGCGAGGATTCCTTCGACAAAGAGACCGGCGGGCACACGCAAGGCATGGAGCTGACGGCGGATGATCTGCCCCAGTTTTTCCAATCACTGGCCCGGCAAGAGGAAATCCTCGCCGTCGACGCCGCCACCGACCCGCGTACCGCCGAGCTTCATCGCGTTTATCTTCATCCGCTTGGGCTTCGCACCCTGGTGTCCGTGCCCATCGTTCGAGGTGAGCAGGCCGTCGGCGTGATCTGGCTCGAGGACGACGCGCTGCGCAGTGATGCCGATTCGGCAGATGTCGCTTTCGCACGGGCCATCGCCAACATGCTCGCATTGCGGATGCGTGGCGGGGAGCCTGGCGGGACGGAGGAAGCTCGCAACGGCACCAGCCCACCGCCGGCGCCAGGGCACCGGGAGCTCGCCGAGCCCATGCGCCAAACGGAGCTGGTCACGGGGCGTCGCGCAAAAGCCCTTCTCGCCCGTATCGCCAAAGAGCAGGGTGAGGGTGCGGGCATCGGGGCGCAGATTTTCGAAGACGTCACCGTCGTGGTGATGCGCTTTACCGATCCCGTGTCCCTTGCCGCGGCCATGGATGACGGTGATCGAAGCGCGGCCCGAGGATCTGGTGCAAAAGCTCGAAACCCTGGCGGCGGAGCACGAGGTGGAGTACCTCAAGCTGCTCGGCGACCAAATCGTCTGCGCCGCGGGGTTCAGCGGGGAATCCCACCGAGGCGCGGGTCTCATGGCGGACTTTGCCCTGGGCGCGTTGGCTCACTGCGCGCGGCTGTTCACCAGGCTGGAACGGCCCCTGGAGGTTCAGATTGGCATCGACTCGGGGACCCGTTATCGGTAGCGCCGTGGGGCGAGAACGCGCGATCTTCAATCTCTGGGGCGAGGCGGTGCTGACCGCGTCGGGAATGGCGCAGACCGGTGTCTCCGGGCAAATTCAGGCCACCGAATCCACCTACCGGCGGCTGCGCGAGGATTTCCTGTTCCGCGTACGGGGCAGTTACTATCTGCAAGGCTTCGGTGAATTCGCGACTTACACACTGACAGGGCGACTCTGAATCCATGGCGATCGCAGCGGCTCGAGCACGGGGAGCACACAGGACCGAGGTGCGGAAACGCGGGCTGGTGGGGCGCGTCGGCGCCTTTCTCATGGACGTCTGGCGGCGCGTTGCGCTATCGATATCCGTCGGATTGACGGCCCTGTGGCGGATGTCGCGGTTGCGCACCTGGCGGCCCCCGGTGCGCCAGGAGTTCGTGCGCCACTGTTGGCAGGCGGGCATCAAGGCGCTGCCCACCACGCTGCTGACCGCCGTTATCGTCGGATTTGCGCTGATATTTCAGATTATCTACTGGCGCCGCGAATTCGGCGACGTACTGGGCGCGCTTAATCTAAATACCCTCACATTGCTGTTGCTGGTGCGGGAAATCGCGCCGTTACTGGTGGCGCTGATCGTCATCGGCCGAAGCGCGACGGTGATGGTCGCCGAGCTCGTCGAGCTTCGCGCCGGCGGCCAGATCCACATGCTCGATGCCCTGGGCATCGACGCGTTCGACTACCTGGTGGTGTCGAGAATCGCGGCGTTGGCGGTGTGCAGCTTTTCGCTGGGTGTCATATTCGTGCTGACGGCGTTGGTGGCCGGTCAGTTGTCAGCCATGCTCACCGGCGTAATCAGCGTCGGATTCTTCGAGTTCCTGGTGGCGGCCGCCAGATTACTGTCGCCCACGGAGTACCTGATTCTGCCGCTGAAGACCGTGGGCCTGGGTGTGCTGATCGGCGTGGTCGCCTGCGTGACCGCCCTCAGACCCAGCAAGATCGGGTCGGACGCCATGGAGCTGGTGCCACTCGGCTACATGCGTGCCGTGGTGGCGTCGCTCATTTTATCGGGCGCGATCACGGCGCTGGTGGCGTTGTGAGCGGGATGCAAGTCGGCGGCCGGGCGAACGGTCACAGTGTGCTCGAGATTGCCCACGCGACTGTTTTCAGCGATGAGCATGGGCACGCCAACCGCATGCACGGAAGCATACGCGCGGACCCGGGCGACCTGGTGCTCGTTCACGTCACCGATCTCCACCAGGCCGAGCTGTGGGCGGATCTGGCCGTGGGACTCGTGACCCCGGAAAACGGCCGGGTATCTATGCTCGGCAACGATCTATCGGAACTCGACATGGAGACCGGCAATTGGCTGCGTGGCCGCGTCGGGCGCGTATTCAGCCGCGGAAACTGGATGGATCATCTGAGTCTCCTGGATAACATTCTCCTGTCGGCGCGCCATCACCACCGGCGTGACGATGATGCGCTGAGAGCAGAGGCGTCGGCGCTGGCCACGGCATTCGGCCTGCCGGGCATCCCCCTGGGAACGCCGGATGGATTCACGCCCATGGATTTGCAGCGCGCCGCCTGTGTGCGCGCGTTTCTGGGTGATCCCCTGCTCGTGATTCTCGAGGATCCCACTTACGCCGCCCATGCGAGGCTGCTGAAGCCCCTGGTGGACGCGATCCGTGTGGCCCGAAACCGCGGCGCAGCGGTCGTGTGGTTCTCGCCTGCTGCGGAAATCTGGCGCGACCGATCCATTCCCGTGACCCGCCGTTACCGCGTGGCCGGCAACGAGCTGATGGAGGCCGGGGGTCGCTGATGGCCGGGAGCACGACCCTGCATCGATACGCCAGCGAGATCGTAGGCACGCTGGTGCTGGTGGCGCTCATCGCCTTCGTTCTCGCCCTGTTCGTTGGTGGGCGCATCGATGAGTGGCTGAACCCGGGTCTTACCGTGCGGGTAGTCATGCCGTCGGAAGGGCTTTATGGACTTTCGCAAGGCGCCAGCGCAGAGATTCTCGGCACCAAAGCGGGGCAGGTGCGGCGAATCGTCATCCAGCCCGACGAGAGTATCTACGCCGAGGTGCACATCAAAGATGCCATGGCGGACTTCGTGCGCCGCGATTCCACGGTGGTGGTCCGCAAGCGTTTCGGCATCGCGGGGGATTCCTTTCTCGACATCAGCCGCGGCCATGGGCAGCCGCTGGACGAGGAGTATGCGGTTCTGGAAGCCCGGATCGATCGCGCGGCATCGGAATCGGCGGGGAAGCTTCTCGCACAAATCAGGGACAAGGCTCTGCCCGTCATCGACGATGCCGCGAGCACCATCAACGCGCTGGCCGCGCTCACCGATGATTTTCGAGATCCTCAGGGCAATCTGCAACAGACCTTCGCTAACCTCAATGTCATTACCGGCCGCCTCGCCCGGGGCGAAGGTGCCTTCGGCCGCTTGCTCGTGGAGGATTCCCTTATCAGGGAGTTGGAGACTCTGGTTGCCGGGCTCAATCACACCCTGGGCGGCATGGGTCCGGTGCTCGATGAGCTGCAGGTAACGGTGCGAAACATCGCCGTCATGAGTGAGGCCCTGGGCGCCCAGTCCCAGGCGATTCCGGAAGTATCGACTCGTGTGGCGTCGGTGCTCGATTCGGTGGACGCCATATTGAAGGATCTCAAGCGCACCACGCCGGAGCTGCCGAGGATCACGCGCAGCATGGCGGACACCACGGAGAACCTACCGGTTCTTCTCCTTCAGACCCAGCAGACCGTGGCCGAGCTGGAGCTGCTGATTCGTCAGCTGCGCGCCAGCTGGATCGTCGGGGGTGGTGCCGGCGAGCCGAGCCAGCCGGCATCGCGTATATCGCCCCTGGACGTGACGCCGTGAGCAAGCGGGTGGCCGGCTTCTGTGGAGGACTGCCGCTGTGGACGGTACTTCTGTTGCTGGCCCTGGCCCTCGCTGGTTGCGCGTCCGGCAAGCCCGCCGAGGAGCAGATCCAGGCCGATAATCGTCTCGAGCGCACCAATCGGGTCGCCCGGGTCGCCTTTCAACTGGGCCGCTACGCCCAAGCCGCGTCGCTTTACCGCAAGGCGGCGGATCTCGCTTACGAACGGGACGACATCAATGCGGCCGTGGATGCTCAGTACAATGCCGCCGTCTGTCTGGTGCGTCTCGACCGGGTGGCTGAGGCCGACACGCTGCTTCGGCGCACCAAGGCGGAGCTGGCCCGGGCGGGCCAGGCCGAGCCCGTCGAGCTGCGCTTGCTGGAGGCGACGGTTCTTTATCGCCAGCGACGCTACGAAGAGGCCTGGTCTGTGTGCGAAAGCATCATTTCCACCGACCCCGATTCCCAGGCGGCGCAGCGGGCGCAGTTTCTACGCGGGCTGATCGCCGCGGACCAGGGCAACCAGGCGCGCTTGCGCACCGCCATCGCCGACCTGAGCATTCCGGGCGACACCGTCGATGGTCGCCTGCAGGCGGACCGGCTCGAGCTCTCGGGGCATCTTGCGCTCCTGGAGGAACGCTATGAGGATTCGGTTTCGGACTTCGTGCAAGCTGCCCGGCTACGCAGCGAAGGCACCGATTACCGTGGTACGGTGCGCGCCCTTTCCAAGGCCGGAGAAGCGTCCGAAGCAGCCGGGCTCGTAGGCCAAGCCTCGGTGCACTATCTGCGCGCCGGCCGCAGCGCCCAGCAGCAGGGAGCGCGGGAGCGCGCACGCAAGCTGCTGACCCGCTCGCTAACCCTGGCCGACCAGGCGGGAGACGCGGAAACTGCGCGCGAAGCGCAACGCTACCTCACGTTGCTGAAAGAATCCGAAACGCAATCCGCACCCGAGAGCTGATCTCGGTGGGAGAAGTCGTGGTCCGAGGCCGCGATATCAGGCGGCCGTTGCCGCCGAAACGCAGGGGTATCGGAATTTGCTAGCGATCCTGGTGGCCATACCGTTTCTCGGCGCGGTGCTCCCCCCCCCTGTTCAAATCGCGCTTGCGACGGGATCCGGCCCTGGCGGCGGCTCTGGTCGCCGGCCTCGCTCTTGCTTGCCTGCTCAGCCTCACCCGCGCGCCCTTTCAGGGCGAGATCGTAATCGTGAGCTGGCCGTGGCTTCCAAGTATCGGATTGGAGCTGGCCTTTCGCTTCGACGGGCTCGGCATGCTGTTTGCCTACCTGATTGTCGGCATCGGGCTGCTGGTGATTTTGTACGCGCGTTATTACCTGAAGGCAGAGGATGCCACCGGCCGCTTTTATGCGTTCCTGCTGTTGTTCATGGGCGCGATGCTGGGCGTCGTGCTGTCGGAGAATCTGTTGCTTCTGCTGACCTTCTGGGAGCTTACGAGTCTTTTCTCCTTTCTGCTCATCGGCTACTGGAAGCACGACGCGCAAGCGCGCCAGGGCGCACGCCTGGCGCTGTTGGTAACCGGCGGCGGCGGGCTCGCACTGTTCGCCGGCGTCCTGCTGCTCGGGCACATGGTCGGGAGTTTCTCACTCAGCGACATTCTGCAGGCCGGGGCGGTGGTAAAGAGCCACCCGCTCTACAATCTGACCCTGGTTCTCATCCTGCTCGGTGCGTTTACCAAGTCGGCGCAGTTTCCGTTTCACTTCTGGCTGCCCCACGCCATGGCGGCGCCGACCCCCGTCAGTGCCTACCTGCATTCAGCCACCATGGTGAAGGCGGGCATCTTCCTGCTGGCCCGCCTGTTCCCGGTGCTTTCGGGCACCGACATGTGGTTTACCCTGGTCGGAGGTGCCGGCGTCATCACGCTGGTGATGGGCGCCTACCACGCGCTCTGGCAACACGATCTCAAAGGCCTGCTCGCCTACTCGACCATCAGCCACCTGGGGCTCATCACCTTGTTGTTCGGCCTGGGGACGTCACTCGGCGCCATCGCCGCTGTTTTTCACATCATGAATCATGCGGTGTTCAAGGCTTCGCTCTTCATGGCCGCCGGCATTATCGACCATGAGGCCGGCACCCGCGACATGCGCAAGATCAATGGGTTGTTCAAGTACATGCCCTACACGGCGGTGCTCGCCATCGTCTCGGCCGCCGCCATGGCGGGGGTGCCCCTGCTCAACGGATTCATCAGCAAGGAAATGTTCTTTCAGGAAACAGTGGACCTGGTCAAGCTCGGGTTCGTGGGTTACGGGTTGCCGGCAGCGGCGGTGCTCGCTGGTGTCGGCTCGGTGGCTTACTCCTCACGATTCATCCACGACGTGTTCTTCAACGGGGAGCCCGTGGGATTGACGAGAACTCCCCATGAACCGCCGCGCTGGATGAAGTTTCCCATGGAGTTTCTGGTCGTGCTGGTGATTGCGGTGGGTGTCGCGCCGGCCTACACGGTGGGACCGATCCTGGACGTAGTGGCCGGCAGCGTACTGCAACGCGATCTTCCCGAGTTCAATCTGAGCCCCTGGCATGGGTTCAATATTGCTTTCATGATGAGCGTGGCGGCTCTGGTTGGCGGCGTCATCGTGTACGCCCTTCGTGATCGGATATTCGCGCTGCATGATCGGATTTTTCCACCCGTCAGCGGTCGTAACATTACCGAGGGCCTGCTCCATCGAATCTTTCGCTGGGCCATACGCCTGAATGCGCTGGTCGAGAACGGGTCGCTTCAGCGTTATCTCTTTCTTTTGATAGCGAGCGCTTTGATCGTCGGCGTCGCAGCCTTTCGCGGTGAGTCGCTGTTCGGGTCGGCGCCCACGCAGCCGCTGGATCTTCAGACCCTTGCCTATGGCGTTTTCCTGATTACCGGCGCCGTCGCTACGGTGCTCTTTCACCGTTCGCGATTCCTGGCGGTGGTGGTGGTCGGCGTAGTCGGATTGATGGTGTCTTTGCTGTTCGTGCGCTTTCTCCGGGCCGGACATCGCCATGACTCAGTTACTGGTGGAGTTTGCCACCGTCATCCTGATTCTGCTGGCGCTCTACTTTCTTCCGTGGACCTCGCCGGTTGAATCCAGCGTTGCCAGGAGGATTCGCGATGCATCGGTAGCCGTATTGGCGGGCACCGGAGTCGCTGCCTTGAGCTACGCGCTGCTCACCCGTCCTCTGGAGAGCATTTCCCAGTTCTTTATCGCGGAAGCGAAACCGGGGGGCGGCGGCACCAACATCGTCAACGTCATCCTGGTGGATTTCCGCGGCTTCGACACGCTCGGTGAGATCACGGTGCTGGTGGTCGCGGCGGTGGGTATCTACGTGCTGCTTTCCAATGCCCACGTGCATATTCCGGATGTGGACATGGACGGCCGGCCCTGGGCCTGGGACCGGCACCCCGTGGTGCTCGCGGTGATCGCCAGGACCATGCTGCCCCTGGCCCTGCTGGTGGCAGTCTACTTGTTTCTGCGCGGACACAATCTGCCCGGCGGCGGATTCATCGCCGCATTGGTCGCCGCCACCGCGCTCATTCTGCAATATCTCTCCGATGGCTCGGCCATGGCGCAAACGCGTATTGGCTGGCGCTATCGGATGCTGTTGGGCAGCGGCATCCTGATCGCCGCCGGCACGGGTATCGGCAGCCTGTTTCTCGGCTACCCCTTTCTCACCACATCCTTCGCTCATGTCAGCCTGCCGATTGTGGGCGAGTTCGAGCTGGCCACCGCCATGCTGTTCGATTTGGGTGTTTTCGTCGCCGTGGTGGCCACGGTCATTTTCATCCTCGCCTGCCTGGGCCGATTGAACGCACCGCTGGACACGGTGCCGACAATCCGCTGGCGTAGAGACAAGGAGCAATAGTGGAAAGCTTGTTCTCCATGGTCATCGGCATCCTCGTAGCCTGCGGCGTATATCTGGTTCTGCGGGCGCGCACATTTCCGGTGGTTCTCGGGCTTACGCTCATCAGCTACGGCGTGAACGTGTTTCTGTTCGTCTCGGGTGGACTGGTGGTCGGCAGCGCGCCCCTGGCATTGCCCGAGGTGCTGGTCCACCCGGACCCACTGCCCCAGGCGCTGGTTCTGACCGCCATCGTCATCGGCTTCGGTATGACTGCCTACACGATCGTGTTGGCCTTGAAAGCCAACGGCGAGCTCCAATCCGATCACGTGGATGGGGAGGAACGAGGATGAATCACTGGATCGTCGCGCCCGTGCTGCTGCCTCTCATCACCGGTGCGCTGCTTCTCTTTCTGGAGTCGCCCGGTCTTGCCGTCCGGAGAGCCGTCAGCATTGCCGCGACCACTGCGCTGATGCCGGTTGCCATGGGACTGATGATCGTCGCCGCCACCGGCGAGCAGCAGATCTACTATCTGGGGGACTGGCCGGCGCCGTTCGGCATCGTGCTGGTTCTCGATCGGTTGAGCGCGCTCATGCTGGCGCTTACCAGCGTGTTGGCCTCGGCGAGCCTGCTCTATGCCCTGGGCGGCGACGACAGCAAGGGGGCGGATTTCCACGCCCTGTTCCAGTTCCAACTCCTTGGGCATCAACGGTGCATTTCTTACCGGCGACTTGTTCAATCTGTTCGTGTTCTTCGAGATCCTGCTGATCGCTTCCTATTGTCTCATCGCCCATGGAGGCGGTGCGGCGCGAATTCGTGCCGCCATGCACTTCGTGGTACTCAATCTGGTGGGATCGTCGGTATTCCTGATCGCGCTCGGTGTCATCTACGGAACACTGGGAACTTTGAATATGGCCGATGTGGCGGTAAGGGTGGCCGCGGTGGATGCGGATTCCCAGGCCTGGTCAGGTGGCCGGCCTGCTGCTGCTGGTGGTGTTCGGATTGAAGGCGGCGCTGCTGCCCCTGGGTTGGTGGCTGCCGTCGGCGTACCGATCGGCGACCGCCGCCGTCGCCTGCCTATTCGCCATCATGACCAAGGTGGGGGTGTACGCGATCATCCGCGTGCACATGCTGATTTTCATCGATCCGTCGGACGGCGGATTTTACCTGGACGCCTGGCTGCTGCCGCTGGCGCTGGCGACCATCGTCGCCGGAACCATCGGTGCGTTGGCCGCCTCGGAGCTTCGCGCCACGGTGTCGTATCTCGTGGTGGTGTCCGTGGGCACCCTGCTTGCGGCCGTGGGCCTGTTCTCCCAGGGACGGCCTGGCGGCGGCGCTCTACTATCTGGTGCACAGCACGCTTGTCGTCGGGGGATTGTTTCTGCTTGCCGACTTAATCGGCCGCCAGCGCGGAAAGCTGGGGGCGCGGCTGGACCGATCCCGGTCGGTCTATCAGCCGGCGCTACTGGGCACGATGTTTTTCTTCGCCGCCGTCGCGGTGTCGGGTTTGCCGCCGCTCAGCGGTTTCGCGGCCAAGCTGTCTATTCTGCAGGCGGCACAAAGCTCGGCCGCCGCCGCTTGGATCTGGGGGATCATGCTGACATCCGGCCTGTTCGTCATCATCACCATGAGCAGGGCCGGATCAGCCATTTTCTGGCGTACCGAGGACACCAAGGCCGAAGCACGGCCCGTGCGCGCTATCGAAGTCCTGTCGGCCTGCGGATTGCTGGCGGGCGCATTGTTGCTCATGGTGTTCGGCAGGCAGGCCTTCGATTATTCTCAGGCGACCGCCGAGCAATTGCTCCACCCGTCCGGCTACATCGAGGCCGTGTTCGCCAATGAATCGGTGAGCACGCCAGCCTCCATGAAGGAGTAGAGACTATGCCATTCCGGCAACGCTGGCTGCCCCATCCCGTGACCAGCGCGGTCTTGTTCGTTGTGTGGTTGCTGCTCAATCACACACTCTCCCCAGGTCACCTGGTACTCGCTGCAATTCTGGGGGTGCTCATTCCATTGTTCACCCGGCGATTCTTTCCGGAACCGGTGACCATCGGGCGGATAGGTACGATTCTGCGATTTGTCGCTATCGTGCTGTTGGATATCGTGGTCGCGAGCTTCACCGTCGCGCGCCTGACCCTCGGTCCAACGGCGAAGCTCCGGCCTCGTTTCATCCGCATCCCGGTGGCGCTGGCAGACGACTTCGCGCTCACCGCTTTGGCCAGCACTATTTCATTGACCCCGGGTACCGTATCCGCGGAGCTTGCCCCGGACCGGGAGCACATACTTATCCACGCTCTGGACGTGGACGACGAAGCGGCGCTGGTGCGGACGATCAAAGAAAGATACGAAGCGCCGATCAAGGAGATCTTTCAATGCTGATGCTATTGCTTGGTGTCGCCGGCACCATGCTGCTCATCGCCATGGGCTGCAATCTGTGGCGCCTGTTTCGCGGGCCGGACGCCACGGATCGGGTCCTGGCCCTGGATACGCTGTATATCAATGCCGTCGCGTTGCTGGTGTTGACCAGTATTTCGTACGGCAAGGAGATCTTCTACGAAGCCGCAATTCTCATCGCGCTGCTCGGCTTCGTCAGCACGGTTTCGCTCACCAAGTTCCTTTTGCGCGGCGACATCATCGAGTAGCGGAGGGAGGTAAGATGCTGGAACTCATCAGTGTGCTGCTGATCCTGTTCGGAGCCGGCTTCGCGCTCATCGGGTCCATCGGTTTGTTGCGTTTTCCCGGACGTGTTTACGCGCCTGCATGGCCCCACCAAGGCCACCACCCTCGGGGTCGGTGGCGTGCTCCTGGGCACCATTGTGTATCTGGGCCTGCAAGGTGAGGCGGGGGTTGTTCGCGAGCTGCTGATTACCGTTTTTCTGTTTCTGACCGCCCCCGTGAGCGCCCACCTGATCGCCAAGGCGGCCCTGCACCGGCGATGCCGGTCTGTCTGTGAACTCCCCGGGGATGAACCGAGACAGGCGCAACATCCGGCTCAGCGCGTCAACCAGTAAGTCACTCCCGGCAGGTCCATGACGCCGATGGTCAGGAACCACTCGTCGTTGAAGTTCCTGATGTCCCGTGTGCCCAGGCCCACGCGCAGCCGGTCTTTGAGGAAGCTTACGTGGATATCGCCACCGGCAGTATCCTGCTCCCCGAGCTCCGGTTGACTCCAGTCGTGGTACCAGGTCGGGGTAATTCCAAAACTGGAGATCATGGCGGAGCCTGTACGCCGTATATAGCCCAACCCCAGCCCGAAGTAGTTCTTCCGGTTTCTGTTGGAGCTCGAGCGAAACAACCCGCCTGCGTATCCGAGGCTGACGCGTAGGGCCGCGAGGTTATTCTCTGACAGCGCCATGGTGGGTTGCCAGGTAAAGAGAATGTCCCCTTCGACCAGATCCCACGCAAGCTCATAAGGCATGACGTAACGCCATATCCAGTCCTCCGGCGCCGTGGACGGCGAGAAAGTGAACGAGGGGTACTTGTAAGTAGCGGTTTGCATGAGATGGGCGGTTGCCCCCATGAGCGCCGTGTACGACGACTCTCGCTTGTCCGGATCCCGCTCCCGGGCGGCATAGATGTCGGCCGCCTGCCGTTCCAGGAAAACCAGCCGGGCCGTCACGCGCCGGGTCAACTCGGTGGGCCATTTTTCCGGATCTTCCATGATTTCGGCCAGAAGAGGATCCTGGCCATCGGCGGTTTGCGTCGGAACGAAGCCCTCGGCCTTCAAATGCTCGAAAAAGGCGTCTTCGGTAAAGAAAACGTCCTCCTCGTGTTCATCCAGATGCTCGCCCGCCTGGAGGGCTTTTGCGAGCGCCTCATGGATGATCTGCATGTCGCGATCCGCCGGTGGAAGCGGTGAATAAGCGAAGCTGAGTAGGCCGCTCGCGGCAAACTCCCGTTCTGCCAGTCGTGCAAATACATAGCGCCCGGGAGCATCGCTGCTGATGTCCAAAGCGTCGTAGAGCTGCTCCCCCAGGGAGTCTACGCACAGGCCGAACTCCGTCGGTTGTTGCTTCGGCGGATACTGAAGGCTGCAGAGTTGGTGCGACAGCATGAAGATCGCATCATAGACACCCACGTAGTAATCGTACTCGCGAAACTTGAAGTCCAGGAACGATCCGAAATCACTGAGCAGTGTCCCGGTAATCGGTGCACCCCGGCTCGAGACCCGCAATGTACGATCATTGTGGATCGATTGGCGCGACCGGCCGATACTCACATACAACTTTCGATCGTCGATCTGCGCGCGCTCGATAATCGTCATCAGCGCCGCGCCAAGGTGGTTACGATAGCTCACGATGTCGATCTTGCACTCGGTGTGAGGTCCCGATCCGGATCCTGCCGCCGACCACGCACAGTCATCGGCGACATGAGCATCCACCAGGAGTTGAGGCGAATAGGGTTTGACAATAACGGGTGTCACCCGGTCGTAGGCAATCTCCAGCAAGCGCCCCGCCCTGCGCGTCGCTTCCGCGCAAGCCACGGGGGATTCGAAATACGGGAACTCCGACTCGCACTGGAAATCCGGGTGCTTCTCGGCGAGGACGTCGGCGAGCGCATAGCTCAAACGGGAAAGATTGAACTGCCAGTTTTCACTGGTGGTTTCGCGATACAGCTCATATCTTCTGGCGGTGCCCATGGCTCCGAGCAGTAAGGTGCTTTCAGAGAACAGGCTGAAGTCCATGACTCGGCAGGCAGCGGGCGGATTCGCCGAGGCGCAGGCGGTATTATCCGGCGGAACGGGTTGTTCGTATCGCACCCGATCCGGGTCGATATAGAAATAGGTGACCGGAAGCGGGTTGTCGTCTGCACGGATATTTTTCTCGGCCAGGGTGCGGGCGAGACCGATTGGCAGGTTGTCGAACAATCCACCGTCGGCAAACTCTGCCTCGTCCAGCTCGTACCCCGGCGGGCAGATCAGATCCGTGTCGGCTTGGTCCGCTTCGGAGGACGGTGACGGCGCATCGGCGCTGGCCTGTCGCACCATCAGACGACAGTATTGAAAACGCCTGCGGCCGAATGCCGCGGGAAAAGCGCTGGTCGCCGCGGCAGCTTCTATGACGCGATCACCCGATACGGAGAAAGGTGGAGCGCTGCGCAGGCGCGGCATCAGGATCATGGCCGGGTCGGAGAGCGAGGGATAGTCGGCCGGGTTGAAATAGTAGGTGATGCTGCCGTCTTCCTTGACCCGTAGCTCGAAGGGGATGAAAAAGCGCTGATTCTGTACCTCGAGGTCAGCGACTATCAGCTCCTGGGGGTGGACGCGGGTGACCGTAACGCCCAGGGGAACTCTACAGCCAACGCGGAAGGCGGGTTGCTGCCATTTTTTCTGGAGATCGTCGGCAGCTTTGAACCAGTCTTTGCGTGACAACACTGCGTCACCGGTAATATAGGCACGGGAGTCGGCATTGGGGGGAAGCAGAGAATTGATATCGAGCCTCAACCAGATTTCCCGGAACACATTGTCGCCGATTGAATTGGCGATGCCGCCATCGGACTCGGGACGGGTGCACCAGGCCAGGCCGGTGAGCAGCGTATTGATGCCGCCCGCCGAGGCACCGGCTGCGCTCGACACCTCGAGGGGGCGTAGCCCGCCGCCGCTCAGGGTGGTCAGATTCTCGAACTCCCGCGTCAGCTTGAGGGCGGCCCAGTTGATGCCCGCCTCATAAGACCCCTTGCTCGCTCCACCGCTGATGGCAACGGAAATTCTCTGCTTGTGATCCTCTTGTCCGGCAAACAGGTTCCCGGTCACCAGGCCGAAGCCGAGGAACGCAGCCAGCAGACCGCGAATTGAACCACTCATGCGTTGAACTTCCTATGGGCCTGCCGCGCTTGCGAGCTGTTCCCGGTCATGATTTTGTGCCGCTGGTCGCCAGTGTAACGTCACGCGAACGCGACCTAAAGCAGGGTTTCGTTGATAACCGGTGCGCTCCCGGCCCGCCTTTCGCCATTGTGCGCCGCGCGTTCGCTGGCAACCAGCCAGTCCCGAATGCGACCCGAGTCGCCGTATTTGCTCAACTTACCCCAGGAGTTCAGCAGCACGACGATGAGCGGCCGATCCACAATGGTCGTGCGCATGATCAGGCAATTGCCGGCCTCCGAGGTAAAGCCGGTCTTGCTGAAAGAAATCTTCCAGCGTTCCCTGTGCACCAGTGAATTGGTGTTTCGAAACGAAAGCTTCTTACCGGTGCTCTGATCGGTTACTTGGAAACGCCTGGTGGTGGACCAACGGGCGATGAGCGGGTTGTCCCGGGCGACATAGACCAGCGTCGCCAGATCGCGAGCCGTGGAGATATTCTCGGGCCGCAAACCGCTGGCATCCGCCGCCCGCGTGCGGGTCAGTCCCAGCATTGCGGCCCGTTCGTTCATCATGCGGACCAAGGCAGGGGATCCGCCCGGGTAGCTGCGCGCCAGCGCCGCCGCGGCACGGTTGTCCGAGGCTACCAGGGCTATCTGCATCAGCTCGGCGCGGGTCAGCACGGTCCCGAATGGTAGGCTCGAGCGCGAGCCCTTCAGACGATCCCGATCCTGTTGGGTGATCTCGATGCTCAGGTCCAGGGGAACGCCCGCATCGAGAATCGTCACCACCGTCAACAGCTTCGTGAGAGAGGCGATGGGGCGCGGTTTGTCGATATCACGTGCGTACAAAATGGCGCCGTCTCTTTCGTCGACGACCAGACCCACCTGGGAGCGGAGCATGAGCGCCCGCGGATTGCCGTAGTGGATGGCTTTCCAGGTCGGAGCAGCCGGCGGCGGGGTAAGGAGTTCCAGCTCGCCGGATACGACGGCTTCGGGAAAGGTGGCCGCGATGCCGACGATGGCAGCGAGTATTCCGAATCTGACGTGTCGCACGCTGGGCCGTATCTCGAATTGACTCTTGCTCAATACTAGACAGTCGGCCCTGAATAGCCAGCCTGAACTATAATGCCCGCGAGGAAAAATAGGAGGAATGTGCTGATGATGAGTCTGCTATTTCTGCTGTTTCTGGCGGTCATGATTCTCGCGTTGTCGGACAGGGAGGCACTTTCGTTTAAAACCTTCGGAGTGGCGATCATTCTGAGCACCTTCTGGTTTCTCCATCATGCCACGTCATCGCTGGAAATTCAGTTGTAGCAGGAGATGAACATGGAAATCGGCTTGTTCAGGAAATTGAACGCCTTGGGGATGCTGGCCGTCAGCGCCGTGCTGGCAATGGCGTTCTACAGCCAGTTCACTCAGAATGAATTGCCGTGCCCCCTGTGCTTGTTGCAGCGGATCGCCACCGTGGCTGTACTTGCCGGACTGACGCTCAACGTCGTAAAGGGTCCGAAACCGGATCACTACTCGCTGATGATCATCAGTGCGTTCTTCGGCGGCGCCGTATCGCTGCGGCAGATAAGTCTGCACGTTATCCCTGGCACTGGAACCTATGGCGCCCCGTTTCTCGGACTGCACTACTACACCTGGGCATTCATCGTTTTCGCTCTCATCATACTGGGGACCGCGATCATCGCCGCTTACAGCACCCAGTATCACAAGCAGAAGTACATACCGTTCCGTGAGCAGGGCGGCCTCGCCAAAATCGCCATCGTGACTGCCGTCGTTCTGGTCGGTATGAACGTTATCGCTGCGTTTGCGGAATGCGGCCCCCTGCAATGCCCGGACAACCCGACCTCATACTGGCTGTTCGATTGATTCCTGGTTATCGGATTCTTGCCGGCGATTGTAGGCGTATACCCATTCTACGAATCTGCCCCGAATAGTCGGGTCCCTCAGCCGGCCTTCCTCCTCGACGGGCAGCGACGGCCAGGCCTGCATCACGCTGCGCGCATACACCCCGGATGAGGTTTCACTCAGAACGCATTGCCCGTCATACACCTGGACCCCCGCCACCCCACAGGAGGGGGAGCCTGCCTTGAACACGTAACCGCTGATGCGCGGACAGGTCTTCACCACCTCCCGCGCATAGTCGACAAGTTTTGCGGTGACGTCGACGCCTTCGTTTAACGTCACCACCGCTCTCGGTTGCGAGGGTGTCCCGGTCAAGCGAATTGGCGCACGGGGCGTGCCCAATCCGATGGCGACCTCGGGGCAAAATGGCAGATACTCGAAGAACTCTCCGAGTTCGTCCAGGAGCAGGGAATTCCGCTTGTGCCCGCCGTCATAGCGCACCGGTTGACCAAGCAGACAACTGCTGATGCCAACGGGGATGCGTCTCTTCGGGTGACGGATCATCGCCCTTGCGCCCGAACTATTCCACCAGCCCCCGCGCCTGCAGAGCTTTCCGAATTTCCTCGATCCTGTCCCGGTTGACGCCGCCGTCGTTGAAGCCCGTGCGCGCCGCCGATCGGACCGCGATGATTCCCTCGGCGGCACGCAGATTGAATTCCGTGTCATCGATGAACTGCATGACGGCGCTGCGCACCTCTATGTGCAAATAGCTTTCGGTGACCTGGACGAGCGTGATTCTCGCTTGTGCGGCAACCACATTCTGTAGCCCGTGCCAGGCCGTCTTGGGAGGCGCCGTCAAGCGATAGGGCTCCAGCCGGTGTGCTTCATCCGTGGCGTCGCTGGAGACGCAGTTTGGACTGCTCGGACAGGGCGCGAAGCGACCGTCGACGAGCCCGGTGGTTACTTGATTGCTGCTGCACGCGGTCAACGCAAATACCATCAATGCCGACAACCACTTCATCGGGGATTCGCGAAATCGAAAGTGTTTGAACTCAATGGATCGGGAGTCATCGGTGGATCGAAGTGCACGGACGGATCTTATCCCATCGCGAACACAGCGGCCACAGGTGGACCGGCAGAGCGTGTCGCCGAAGGGTAACCACAGGGAATAGGGCAGTACCTTCGCCGGTACGGCCATGGCATCGACCGGGCTAGAAGTTTGCCTCGAGGTAGCGGCGGAATCGACCGAGTCCATAGACCAGGAAGCCAGTCACGACCATCGGTATGCTGACATAGGACGCCGGGGTTATAAATCCAAACATAGGCAAACCACGCGGTGGCGAGACTGCAACTGACCTCGGTGACCAGCATGGCTTTCCGAAACCAGGGTGCTTGCCAGAAACTTGCCTTGTCCGCCTTCGCCCGCCGACAGAGAATATCGATTTCCACCCCCAGCCTGGTCAAGACATGGGAACGGGTTCTTTCGACCTTGCCGTATAGCTTGTCGAGTACGTCCGGGGCTTCGATGGTTATGATCACCTCGGAAAGCTGATCCCTGACAAAGGGATCCAGGGGGCAGAAGAACTCCGCCACCAGCTCTTTCAGCTCTACGGGGCCGATATCGCTCTTGGCGACCTTCGAGTTGCTGAGAAAATCCTTGAGGGTGGAAAGGCAGACATCCAACCGGTTCTGAAGCATTTCGCAGCACAGCAGTGTGCTCTGCATCAGGGTATCGTTGGACTTCAGTGTTCCGCTTGCATCGTTCTTACGCAGCAACGCCGCGATATCATCCACCAAGCGCAAATTCTGAGCCGACACCTCATCGCTGAGGAGGTCTCGGGCGTATCTCGAATTGAAACGTCTCGGTAGTTATCGGCACGGGGCGAGGGAAACCAAAGGGTATTCGCCCCGGGCGTGCCCGGTTCGGAGGGGTCCGCCGGCCGAATCCCCCGGGGCAGCCCGGAATCGGTGCCCAATCTGCGCACCGGTAGACACTTTTCGGCCAGCTCCCAGCGTTCTGCCGGTGCCGGGGAGGCGAGCCCATGGCAAGCCCGGAATCGGCGTTTGCGGGTAGTATCACCGGCAATCGGGGGCCAGCCCGCGAATCGAGAGCATCAAAATGAGAAACGGGCAACTCCGGATTGCCGTCATCAAGGGTGACGGCATCGGCGTGGACGTCACCAACGCGGCCCTGGCGGTCATCGCCGCGGCCGAGCGGCGGATCGGCGGATTGTCTCTTGGTTACGAATTTCTGCACGCCGGCGCCGCCTGCTTCCTGGAAAGCGGCCGTGACATGGCGCCGGCTGCGGAGCAAGCGGCGGCCGCCGCCGACGCGATATTCCTGGGCGCCATGGGGCTTCCCAGCGTGCGCCACGAGGATGGCACGGAGATAGCGCCGCACCTGCGTCTCAGGGAAACATTGCAGCTCTACGCCGGCGTGCGGCCTGTCAAGGCGTACCCGAATGCGCCGCGGCGTCTCATGGACGAGCGGGCCGCGGACATCGATCTGGTGATCCTGCGTGAATCCACCGAGGGACTCTTTTATTCCGCGGCGGTGCATAATCGCAGCCAGATCGCCGATGACCAGGAGGTACGCGAAACCCTGCGAATCACCCGCTCCACTACCGAAAAGTTGCACGACTTCGCATTTCGTCTCGCCCGAAGGCGCAAAGCCCGGGGCGGGCAAGGACGGGTAACCTGCGTCGACAAGGCCAACGTGTTCCGCTCCATGGCCTTTTTTCGAAAGATCTTCGACGAGCGCGCGGCACGATTTCCCGACGTGGAACGTTCCTATAACTATGTGGACGCTCAGGCCCTGGACCTGATTCGAAAGCCCTGGGAGTTCGACGTGCTGGTCATGGAGAACATGTTCGGCGATATTCTTTCCGATCTGGCGGGTGGTCTCGTGGGTGGCATGGGGATGGCTGCCTGCGCGGAGATCGGCGACGCCCACGGGTTGTTCCAGCCGGCCCACGGTAGCGCCCCCGACATCATGGGCCAGGACAAGGCAAATCCACTGGCGGCAATTCTAAGCGGCGCGCTGATGCTCGACTATCTGGCCGAGCGTTACGCTCTGGAGGCGCACGCCGACGCGGCGCGCATGATCGAAACGGCAATCCAAACCGGCTTCGAAGCCGGGCGGCTTCGCCCGATGGAGTTCGGCGGTAATCAGGGGACCGCCGAACTCACCAGAGAGGTGATCGCTCTGGTGGAAGAAAGCCGGCAATCGCGAGGGTAGAAGGCGACTGCACGTAGGGTGCAGTCGCCTTCTGGACGGTCACTCCGTCGTTAGTCGACCAGCTTTACGCTGTCGGCGGACGTCTTCCCGTTGTTGCCGGGAACGAGCTCGTACTCGATCTTCTGGCCTTCGTTCAGCGAGCCGATGCCGGCGCGCTCGAGGGCAGAAATATGAATGAATACGTCCTTGCTGCCGTCGCTGGGCTCGACAAAGCCATAGCCCTTGCTGGGGTTAAACCACTTTACAGTTCCTACAGACATTCTGTTCTCCACAGTGTTGGTATCAAACTTGCCTGTCCGGTGATGGCGGACTCGGCAGGGGTGTTTGCAGCGGCCGCGCCGCGTAGCGGTGCGGTGCTGGATCTCGGGTTATCTCGGGAAGGCAAAGGGGTTTCGTCGTGATGGGCCGACCGGGCATGCCCGGGGCGGTCCTGGCGGAGCTTCATATTTGAATTCGGGGATAATCGAGAGGAATTTGCTGCGAGCGCCGAACGTACAAAACCAATCACGTCGTCCGACCCGGTGAACCATACCGGAATCGAATGCAAAATGGAAGCGTTACAGGCCCCGTGGGCGCCGCCCGGACCGGCCGTCAGTCGACCAGGCGCTGGGCGGTGCCGTCGGTGGCGGTGTCATCCGCCAGGGTATCGGCCGAGGGGTCGTCGTCTTGCGCCTCCGGAGCTAGCTTTTCCGCCTTGGCGGCGAGTTTGGCCTGCCGTTTCGCCTCGCGCTTTTCGGCCTTGGCCTTGGCTTTGGCGTTTCTTTCGAATGCGTAGTTCGGCTTTCGTGCCATCGTCATTTCCTCAGTGTCGATTCGGCATCCGTCCTGCCGGTGCATGGTAGCAAAAGTGTAGGCACCGGCAGACGAGCCCCGAGTCCTTAGTCGCTCACGCTACCCGCTAGGATGTCGTCTTTTGCCCGTGGACTTGCGTCGTCGCCTTCCACCCGCAGGCGCCGACGGGGCGCGGCCCATGTCGTTTGGCCGGCGCTGATTCGCGATCCGGCCCTGGGAGATGGGCTTCGGGCGCAAGCTCGGATCCGGCTCGAAGCCGGCGAGTTCCCTGGTGGGCAGTTTTCGCCCCAACAGTTTCTCGATGTCGCGCAGCAGGCGCGCCTCGTCCACACAGACCAGAGAGACCGCCTCTCCGCTGGCGCCGGCACGCCCGGTTCGCCCGATGCGGTGCACGTAGTCTTCGGCCACGTTCGGCAGCTCGAAGTTGACCACGTGAGGAAGGCTGTCGATATCGAGCCCTCGCGCGGCGATGTCGGTGGCCACCAGCACGCGCACGCCGCCCTGCTTGAAGCTTGTCAGCGCACGTACCCGCGCACTCTGGCTCTTGTTGCCGTGCATCGCCACCGCCGTCACCCGTGCGCGTTCCAGCTTCTGCACCAGCTTGTTGGCACCGTGCTTGGTGCGCGTGAATACCAGCACCTGCTGCCACTCACCCTTGTGGATGAGCTCCGCCAGCAGGGCCGTCTTGCGGTCTCGATCCACACGGTAAACTACCTGATCGACCTTCTCCGCGGGGCTGTTTCGCCGCGCGACCTGGATCAGGCGCGGGTGATTCAGCAGCCGATTGGCCAGCGTCTTGATGGAGTCGGAGAATGTCGCGCTGAAAAGCAGATTCTGCCGCTGCCGGGGCAACAGGGCCATCACGCGCTTGATGTCGTGGATGAAGCCCATGTCCAGCATGCGGTCCGCCTCGTCCAGCACCAGTATCTCGATGCGACTGAGATCGATGGTCTTTCGTGCCACGTGATCGAGCAGCCGTCCGGGTGTTGCCACGACGATGTCGCGCCCGGCGCGCAGGGCATCGAGCTGCGGACCCATGCCAACGCCGCCGAATATCGTCGTGCTGCGAAGCGCAAGGTGGGCCCCGTAGGTGCGAAAGCTCTCGCCCACTTGCAGCGCGAGCTCCCGGGTGGGAACCAGGATCAGCGCGCGAACGGCACGAAATCCCGAGCGCGGCGAAGGCGTCGCGCTCAGGCGCTGGAGGATCGGCAGGGCGAAGCCTGCCGTCTTTCCGGTGCCTGTCTGCGCAGCTGCCAGTAGATCTTCGCCCGCGAGAATGACCGGGATGGCCTCACGCTGCACGGGGGTGGGTGTGTCGTAATTCTGTTCGCGTATGGCGCGCAACAGCTCGGGCCTGAGGCCAAGGGAATCGAATGTCAGTGAACTAACTCCTGGTAACCGGGCAGAATCTGCCTGTGCCGGTTCAGGCGTTACGGGTGAAAAATCGGGGATAGCCTGGGGGGGGTATGCGCCGAGTGCGGGCTGACCTGAACCGGTTCGTCAGCCGCGACGCGCGAGGCTACACCATTCCCACCAGAAATGCACCCTGGAAAGTGCCCGAAGTATCAACTTCCCACGTCCAGGCGGGATCATGCTTCCTCCTTTTGTCGACGCTTCTGCAAAGTCGCGCCGGTTACGGCCATGTGCCCAGGCAAAAAAGGCGCGACTCGTTTGAACCGAGCTCGCAAGCCCGGCGAATGTGCGGGCGTCGCCTGACTCGACTGAGGGCATTGAATTCCGGCTGGCAATCGCGCATCTTTCCGGGCATTCACCATCCTATTCAGGGGCAGGAGAACAACTATGACGATCAGCGTCGGCGACAGAATTTCGCGCGTCGATCTCGGCATCATGAAGCCGGACGGCCCCAGCGTCATTTCCAGCGATGACATATTCAAGGGCAAGAAGGTGGCTCTTTTTGGCCTGCCCGGTGCCTTCACCAGGACCTGTTCATCGCGACACCTGCCGGGCTTCGTGCAAAACGCCGATGCGCTGATGCCAAAGGCATCGACACCATCGTCTGCCTGGCGGTCAACGACCCCTGGGTCATGCACGCCTGGGGCGAGAGCCAGAATGTCGGCGATAAGATCGAGATGGTTGGCGACGGCGCGTTGAACTTCACCCGTGCCGCCGACCTGGAAGTGGACTTGAGCGCAAAATGCTACGGCCCCCGCTGCAAGCGGTTCTCCATGATCGTCGAAGACGGCGTCGTAAAGACACTGCACTTGGAAGATGGCGGCTTCGGCGAGACCAGCGCGGAGCGATTGCTGGAGGATCTATGAGACTTCTTTCCGCCCGTTCTCGTTCGGAATCAGCCCAAGACGCTAACTTTCGATGGGGCGCAAGCTACGCCGGTACGTGGAGCAGACCTTGAGCCCCGAGACCGCGGCCCAAGACTATCCCATCAAGACTTCTGAGCAGGAGATGACCAGGCTGCGTATGCAATCCGACCTGTTCCGTGCGGATACGGAGTCAATGCTTGACCGCATCGGCGTCGGGCTCGAGTGGCGTTGTCTCGATCTATGCTGCGGTGTGGGAGGCATCACCGACTTGTTGAGCCGACGGGTTGGAACCGAAGGGTCGGTGATCGGGGCCGACGTAGATTCTGCCAAACTCACCGTGGCCGGTGATTGGGCGCGCGCCAACGGATTGGGAAACGTTCGATTCGAGCAGGCGGATGCCTTTGCCACCGGCTTTCCCGAGGCTTCGTTCGATTTGGTTCACTCTCGGTTCGCACTGAGCGTCATTCCTGACGGCACGGGAATTCTCGACCACATGTTGACCCTGGTCCGTCCGGGCGGGATCGTTTTCGTCGAGGAAGCCAATGTCCAGACCATGGAATGCGCGCCCACGGATCCGGTTTGGGATAGAGCGTTGGCGCTGCTGGTTGACACCTTCGCCAACATTGGAGCCGATGTCTATCTCGGCCCGAAGCTGTACGGAATGTTCCACACCATTGGCCTGACCGAACTGCGCGTCCGGCCGTGCCTGCACGCTCTCCGGGCAGGCGATCCGATGATGATGCATCTGCCGGGCACCGTGGAAGGTATGCGCGATGCCATATTGTCCTTGGGAACGGTGACCGCTGCCGCACTGGACCAGATCGTAGAACGCTTGCGCGAGCATCTATCGAGACCTGATACGCTCACGATCTCTTACTCCATGGTTCAGGTCGTGGGGAGAGTGCCTGAACGAGGTCTGTCACGCGCGTCCATGGGCCGCGTCGGCGGATTGGTTTGAGGACTGGTGGCCAGGGGCGGAATCGAACCACCGACACGCGGATTTTCAGTCCACTGCTCTACCGACTGAGCTACCTGGCCATGGATTGGGTAGGCGGATAAGGGCCGGTATTTAATCGGCCGGCGTCTGGGTAGTCAAGCCAGGCGCGCATTCAGCTCTTATGGGTGGGCACATAGCCCGCCGGCTGGTCGCTGCCGGTGCCGAAGAAGTGATTCTGCATCTGTTCTTCCAGGTACTTGCGATGCTCGGGATTCACGGGACTGAGGTGCTGCTCGTTGATGAGCATGGTCTGCAGCCCAAGCCATTGCTGCCAGGCTTCCTTGGAGACCTGCTCGAATATGCGCTGACCCAACTCGCCGGGATAGGGGGCGAAGTCGAGCCCTTCGGCGTCCTTGTCGAGCTTGATGCAGTGGACGGTTCTCGGCATTGCCTCGGTCTCCGTATTCGGCGCGCCTAATCTACCAGGGATTGCAGCTCGCCGAGTAGCCGCGCCACCGGGGCTGCCAGGCCCAGGCGCTCGGCGCTGTCGATTTGGTACCACTGCCGGTCGGCGCCTTCCTGCACCGCGCTTACGGCGCCCGCATTGTCGATGCTCACCAGGGTGGGTTGGATGTCCAGGCGAAAATGGCTGAACGTGTGGCGCAGGGCGGCCAGCTCCCTCACCGGCTTTACGGCGACGCCCAGATGTTCACGACACCAGGCGCCGATGTCGGTGCCAGGCTCGCATTCGGGGAAACTCCACAGGCCGCCCCAGACGCCGGCCGGCGGGCGCCGCTGGAGAAGCACGCGGCCGCGCGGATCCCGCACGATGACGAATACCGTCTGGCGGAGCGGCGTCGCCTTGCGGGGCTTGCGCTGTGGAAGCTCGGATTCTCGTCCCTCTGCCAGCGCCAGACAGTCGCCGTTCAATGGACAGTCCTGGCAGCGTGGTTGACTGCGGGTGCACACGGTGGCGCCCAGATCCATGAAGGCCTGGGTGTAGGCCGCCAGATCGTGGTCCGGTGCATGGGCCTCGGCAATCGACCACAGGCGCCGGGCTACTCCGCTCGTGCCGGGCCAACCTTCGATGGCGTGGTATCGGCACAGCACGCGTTTCACGTTGCCGTCGAGAATGGCGTGCCGATCCCCGAAGCTGAGCGCCAGAATGGCGGCGGCCGTGGATCGTCCGATGCCCGGTAAGGCCATCAGCGCCTCCAGGCTCCGCGGCAATTCACCGCCATGGTCGCTGACCACCGTCTTGGCGGCGCGGTGTAGATTGCGCGCCCGTGCGTAATAACCGAGCCCGCTCCAGACATGCAGCACCTCGTCCAGAGTCGCCGCCGCCAGGGCGTGGACGTCGGGAAAGCCGGCCATGAACTTCTCGAAGTAGGGGATCACCGCCTGGACCTGGGTCTGTTGCAGCATGATCTCGGAAATCCACACCGGGTAGGGGGCGGGCGGGTGCTGCCAGGGCAAATCCGTGCGCCCGTGGCTCTGGTACCACGCCAACAGCCGCTCACTGAGACTGGGAGGTATCGGCACCATTCACGGACTCCCGTCACCCACCGCCAACGGTGAATCGAACATTCTCCATTTGCACGCCGTTCAGTGTCAGGGTCCGCACCCGTACCTCGCCTGCAAAATCCAACCCGCGTATGGCATCGATGGACGCCTCTATCGGCGTTGCATGCCGGGATCCGCTGCCGCTCCCAGGCGCCGGCGGCAGATAGCGATCTGCATCGATGCTGTTCGCCTGAAGGTCGAATCGTACTGCAGGCTTCTGGAAATTCCGCACCTTCACCGAACCCGTGATGACGCTGTCGTCGATGGTCACACGCAGATTGTTCGAGTGCACGATTTCCTGATTTACATCCACCTCCAGATCGCCATGCAGTGTGACCCTGAGCTCCCCATCCGGAAACGCGGCATCGGTCAAACGGGCACCCAACTCGAGATTGCCGACTTGCCAGGCGCCGTCCGCGGGCGCGGGTTTTACATCCGCGCGCAGCACCACGGCGCTGGGGCCCCGCAGAGCGAAAGGTGCGCCCTCCATGTCCAGGTCGGCAACCAAATCAACACGCACGTTGACTCCGTCGGCGTTCGGCGAGAATCCGGTGATCGCGAAGCTTCCGGCCAACGGTCGATCTTGAATCCGCAGGTCGACTACCCCCTGCACCCCGGGCGGTGATTCGGCAACACGCACGGTCGTCGTCCCATGGATCTGCCAGTCGCCCAGAGTGAGACGCATGCCGGTGGCCGTCAGCATTCGAGCAGTTTGTGACAGGCCCAAGTCTGCGATGAAACGAAAGGGCAGGCGTTCGCCGTCGACACTACCGGCAATCTCCAGTCCCTGGGCAAAGATTTTTTGCCCCTTCAGATCCGCATTCATCGTCCCGCCCAACGCGAAGGCCAGGTTGGAACCGGCCAACGCTTCTCCGCCCATGGTGCCACTGCCCTGCATTTTTCCCAGCGTGTAAGTGGCGGCCCGCAGATCACCGGAGAGCACGCCTTTCAGTGTCAGGTCCCCATCGATGCCGAACAAAGAATATGTCGGAACTTTCAACGACAGCGCACTCCCCGTGAGTCGCCGTTGGAGGAAATCGAAGTCCAGCGCGGTGGTTAGCTCCATGGCGACCCGCCGATTTTCGCTCCCCCGGGCGCGGGCGCTCAGGCGCACGGTATCCAGCGTCAGGCGCGGCTGCGCAAAATTCGCCGTCAGGCGCGTGCTCAGTGTTCCATCGACCCGCATCCCGGCGACAGCGAGCCCACGAAAAGTCGTTGCGAGCTTGCGGATGAGCAGGGTGCCTCCATTCCCGGTCAGACTGACGTCACCGCTGGCCTCGAGGGTAGCGCCGGTTTCCAGGAGTGTCGCCTGCACGCGCACATCGTCGATGCCTTTGCCAACCTGGACGCACCCGTGTGCAGAGTGATCTCCGAAAGGGTGAACGTCTGGTCGCTGCTCTGATCGCGCCAGTGGAGCGTGGCTTCCCGCAGGTTCAGTCCGCCGATTGCCATTGCCGCCAGCCCTGTGCCGGCGGCCAACCCTTGTCCTGCGTCGCTGTCCTGCCCCACGGCTCCGGCCGTCTGCCAGTTGCCGCGTCCACTCTCGTCACGTTCGAGATTCACCCTCAGACCGACCAGCTCGACGGCCCGTGGCTCGATACGCCCGGCAAGCAGCGGCAGCAGCTTCACCTCCACCATCAACCACGGAAGCCTCGCGAGATCGGAGGTGCTGAAACCGGGCGGATTGGCGAGCCGCATATGGGATACCGTCAGACGCAGGCCCGGGAACACGCGCAAGCGCACGTCGCCATCCACGTGAAGTTCAAGGCCCGTGTGCTCCTCCACGAGGGCGACAGCCAGGCGTTTGTAATGGTCGGAGTCGACCAGCGCCGGCAGGGCTACCACGGCGACCAGAACGAGCACCGCCGGTACAACAACGAACAGGGTGAGTAACTTGAACCGGCGCTTCATGGCAGCGGCGATGGCGAGAGAATCAGATCTCGTACTCGCTGGCACGGCGGGCGTCGCCGCGCACCCTGTCGGCGGGATAGCGTTCCTCGTTGATAGCGATCTTGTCGCGAGCGGCGGCCAGCAGATCGATATCGAGCTTGTCGGCAATGCGCACCAGGTAGATCAGGACGTCGGCGAGCTCGAGTCGTACGGCAGACTTTTTCTCCGCGCTCAGTGTCGTACTCTGCGCTTCGCTCAGCCATTGAAAGTGTTCGACCAGCTCCGCGCATTCGGCGATCAATGCCATGGCGAGATTCTTCGGCGAGTGGAACTGATCCCAGTCCCGGTTTGCGGCAAAGGCGGCCAGATCCCGCCGCAACGATTCCAGGTCGTCGTTCGTCATGCTATGGATTTGGGGAGCGCTCGCTCCTACAAGCAATCGCTTTGATCACGGCCATCCGATCAGTCCGTTTCGTCCTGCAGCTGTTTGCGCGCGCGGAGCACGGCCTTGCGCACTTGGGCCGGAGCCGTGCCGCCGATGTGATCGCGCGCCGCCACGGACCCTTCGACCGATAGCACATCGAATACGTCTGATTCGATGGTCGCCGAGAAACCCTTCAACTCATCGAGAGAAAGCTCGGTGAGATCGCGACCGCTGTCGATACACAAACGCACCGCGCGTCCCACCACTTCGTGGGCATCGCGGAAGGGCGTGCCCTTGCGCACCAGGTAATCGGCCAAATCCGTGGCCGTGCTGTAGCCGCGTCTAGCGGCCTCGCGCATGGTGTCGCGATTGACCGTGAGGGTCGGCAACATCCCGGCGAACACTGCAAGACTCGACTTGACCGTATCAATGCTGTCGAACAACGGCTCCTTGTCTTCCTGATTGTCACGATTGAAAGACAACGGCTGGCCTTTCATCATCACCAGCAAGGTGTTCAAGTGGCCGATGACGCGCGCGCTCTTGCCGCGCACCAGCTCCGCCACGTCCGGATTTTTCTTCTGCGGCATGATCGACGAGCCCGTGCAGTAGGCGTCCCCCAGGTCGATAAAGTCGAATTGCGCCGACATCCAGAGGATCAACTCTTCGCTCATGCGCGACAGATGCACCATGAGCAATGCGGCGGCGGCGATGAATTCGATACAGAAATCGCGATCGCTGACCGCATCCATGGAGTTTTCACAGGGCGCGTCGAAGCCGAGCAGCTCGGCCGTCATCAGCCGGTCGATGGGATAGCTGGTGCCCGCAAGCGCTGCCGCTCCCAGGGGTAGGCGATTGACCCGGTGCCGGACCTCGCCCAGGCGTTCGGCGTCGCGCGACAGCATTTCGAACCAGGCCATCAAGTGGTGACCGAATGTCACCGGTTGCGCGGTCTGCATGTGGGTGAAGCCCGGCATCACCGTTTGGGCTTCGCGTTCCGCCAGATCCACGACGACGCCCCGAAGCGTCCTCAGCACCCCTATGAGCACATCGATCTCTTCGCGCAGCAACAAACGCACGTCCGTGGCCACCTGATCATTGCGGGAACGCCCGGTGTGCAGCTTCTTGCCGGCCTGGCCGATGCGCTCGGTGAGTGCCGTCTCGATGTTCATGTGCACGTCTTCGAGCTGCGTCGACCAGCGGAAGCGACCGGCCTCGATGTCGGCGCCGATGGCGCGCAATCCCTCGACGATGGCATCACGTTCCTCGGTGCTGAGCACGCCCACCTGGCAGAGCATGGTGGCATGGGCGATGGACCCGGCGATGTCATGGGGTGCGAGTCGCTGGTCGAAGCTCACCGACTCGGTGAACGCCTCCACCAGGGCATCCATGGACTGCGTGAAGCGACCGGACCAGGGATTGGAGTCGACGCTATCGTCACTCATGGTCGATCACGGTCAGTCATGGCGGCTCGGTCAGGCTCGAATCAATCGGGGGTGGCAGGCCACGTGGGTGATACTGGGGCTTGGGAACGACGGCACATTTCGCGCCTCGCAGTATAACTATAATGGGTGGACTGGTGCACGCCGTGAGCATCCATTAAGGACAAAGTGGCCAAGTCTCCCGACGACGACCTTTTTCTACCCGACTTCTGCGATATGGGTACCGTGCTCACCGTGGTGGTGGTGGGTGCGTTGCTGGCCTTTATCCTGGTGCTGTCGCCGGTGGTCAGCACCAGCCACTGGTGGCGGGACCTGGCGCTCAACTCCCATGTTTATCCAGTGGGTGGCTCTGAGCAGCGCGGGGCTCCTGTGCACCGGCCGGCGCTGGCTTTCCATGCTCGGAAACACCGGCGCCGGCATCGCCGCCTACGGTCTGATCCTGCTGGTCAGCCTGTTATGCAGTGAGGCGGCCTACTGGCTGGTGGCACGACCGGTGATGGACGTGGAGCACTTCATCGCCCAGGCCGGCAACTCGGAGTACATTCCCAGCCCCGTGCCCATGGGCGCCATGTGGCATCTGGAGTTTCTGGCCAAGAACCTGGCCATCACCGCTATCGTTGCCGCCGTGGCGCTACGCTATTTCTACGTGCAACATCAGTGGCGCTCGCGGGTGCAATCCGAAGCCAAGGCCCGCATCCAGGCGTTGCAGTCGCGTATCCGACCGCATTTCTTGTTCAACAGCATGAACACCATCGCCAGTCTCACGCGCACCTCGCCGAAGCTCGCCGAGCAGGTTACCGAGGATCTGGCGGACCTGTTTCGCGCAAGCCTTGGCGACGCCAGCGTTCCGGTCACCCTGGAACGCGAGATCGAAGTCTGCCGACAGTATCTGCGCATAGAGGAACAGCGTCTCGGTGCGCGTGTATCCACGAACTTCGAAGTGGACGATCTGCCCGGCGACGCCGTTCTGCCCGGTCTTACTCTGCAGCCCCTTGCCGAGAACGCCATTTATCACGGCATCGAACCGGCGGAGCTCGGCGGCTTCGTCGCCATCAGCGGCAGCGGCGACGATCAGGGAATCATCGTTCGAATTTCCAATTCGCTGCCGAATTCCGACGCCCGCAGCACCCGCCGGAGCAACCAGATGGCGCAGGATAACGTCGCCCAGCGACTGCGCGCTTTTTTCGGTGGCGACTCGAGCCTGCAGGTCTCCAGCGACCAGGGCAAGTACACCGTGGAGCTGCGGTTTCCGTATAGAAGGGAACACCCATGAAGATCATCATCGTCGACGACGAGCCGTTGGCACGTTCACGGCTGCTTGCCATGATCACGGAACTCGATGCCGGTGAAGTCATCGGCGAGGCGGACAACGGCGCCGATGCCCTGCGACTGGTGGAGCAAGCGGCGCCGGACATCGTATTGCTGGACATTCGCATGCCGGGGATGGACGGTATCGAGGTGGCACGGCACCTGGCTGCTACCCTGCGCCCGCCGGCGGTGATATTCACCACCGCCTACGACAGTCATGCGCTTGCCGCCATCGAGGCAAACGCGGTGGACTATCTGCTCAAGCCCATCCGCAAACCGCGCCTGCAGGCGGCCCTGGAGCGCGCCACCACACTGACCCGGGCGCAGCTCGCCGGGCTCGAGTCGGTGGCACCGGAAGGCGATCGTGCCCGCGCCCGTACGCACATCAGCGCTACCCTGCACGGCAATCTGCAGCTTCTGCCCCTGGGGGAAATTCGATTTTTTCGCGCCGAGCACAAATACGTCACGGCTCGCCACCCGGGTGGGCAGCTCATTATCGAAGATCCCCTGAGCGCGTTGGAGACGGAGTTCGAAGACCGCTTCCTGCGGGTGCACCGCAACGCCCTGGTGGCCAAGGCCCACGTGCGTGGCATCGAACGGGATGCCAACGGCCACCAGTTCGTGCGCCTGGATGGTATCGACGACCTGGTGGAAGTCAGCCGCCGGCAGGCGCCGGTCATTCGACGCCTGCTCAAGAGCCGCAGCACCGCCGGCCCATGAGCGCGGCCGGTGCATTCCGTGGGCCACGTTTCTTCAGAATTTACACCACAGGTGCCCGACAAGCTGTTGTTCTATAGGCTCTTTGACTGCGCGGGAGTCCCGGGGATAGTCTAGTATTTCGCTCATAACTCCATTAACCGGGGATGCCGCCTACCGGGGGGTAGACGGCGCCCGGCAAGCGGCCTGCACCCATGTCCACTGGCCCCAGCGACTCCAGTCCCGTGCCGGAACAACCGGATATGGCCTTGGCGCGCGCCATCAGTCGGCGCATCGCCTGGCATCCGTGGCGGCTGTTGCTGCCGGCGATCCTGTTCACCCTGGCCATCGGCTCCTACCTCTATCAGGAACGCCGGGCCGGGGATGACGCGGATTTTTTCGCCCGCCTGGACCAGCAGGTATTGCTCGCGTTGCAGGTGGCGCGCATGACCGCCCGCGCCGCCAGCGATCCGAATGTATCCCTGGAGCTGTTGCGCCAGCGACACCGCAATGCTCGCGCACTGCTGGAAAATCTGAATCCACCGCGCCCGCCCCTGGGCCTGTGGCCGGTGCCTGCGGAGATCGAGGCGCGCCTGTCACAATTGGACAACGAGTGGGCACACCTGGGAAGCGAGCTCGAAGCCATCGCAGCCAGGCAGACCGCCCACGAGGAGCTGGAACGTGCGCTCATGCGTTTTCGGGGCGTCGCCACCCGCATGCTCGTGATCAGTGACGACCTGGTGGTGGCCATGACCGCCGCCGAGGAGTCTCCCGAGCAACTCAGGGTGGTGGCCCGCCAGCTCATGTTAATCCAGCGCATGATGGCCAACGGCGACCAGCTGATCCGTGGCGGCAAGGGCCGGCTCACCGCCGCCGATCGCTTCGGCCGCGACGCGGTGCTGTTCGGAAACGTGAACAATGGCCTGCTCAACGGCAATCCGGAGCTCGGGATCCAGGCGGTAACCGACGAGGCCGCCCGTGATCTGCTGGTCAGCAGCGGCCATCTGTTTCGGGAGGCCAGCCGGCAGGTGCAGGAGATCATCGGGCAATCGGTGGACCTGGCCCGACTTCAGGCAGCGGTCGGCGATGCGGCTCGTGCCAGCGATGCCATCGTCGCCGCCACCCGCGAGGCCGAGTTGATGTACGCCGGCCATGTGGCAACACGGCCCTCTGCAACCCGACCACACGCGCCTGTTGGCGGCTTTGGCTCTGGCCACACTGCTGATCGCGGCGCTGCTGATGGCGGTCGACGCGCGCGCCCATCGGCGCAACGAAAGTCAGCGCCGCCTGGACGAATACCGACGCAACGAGCAGCTCGAGCAGGCGGCGGCTCTGGCCGGCTCCGATATGCGCCGGGTGGGAGCCGAGCTGCGGCGTTCCATGGCGGAGTTGGGCAGGATGGTGGAAGTGGAGACCGCCATGGATCCCGGCGAGGACCCCGGCGAGGCCGTGGCCCGGGGACTCAAGCGGGTGCTCACGGAGTTGCACATGCGCGTCGACGCCATTGTCACCGATGTCCACCGGGTGGCCAGCAGCGCCACGTCCCTGAACGAAGCCGCGTCGAAGCTGCATGCCAGCGGACGCCTGCAGGCCCAGAGCGTGGACAAGGCCGCCAACGCCACCCAGGAACTCGCGTCGGCGGTGAAGCTCGGATACTCCAACATCACCAAGTTCGACACCCTTGCCGAGAAAGGCGTCGCCGAGGCGCGTGCCGCGAAAGAGTATCTCGGCGGTGCGCTGCAAGAGCTGGAGGGTCTGGGTACTTCGGTGCAGGAAAGCTCACGGCGGGTGCGCCACTTGCTGGAGAGCGCGGACGAAGCGCGCGCGGTGGCGCTTCGTATCGACGAGCTCAGTGACCACAGCAAAATGTTGTCGCTGAACGTCGCCATTCAGACCACCGCCCACGGCGGCAGCTCACGAACGAATACGAGCTTCGCCGACGAGTTGCAACGTCTCGCGGAGCGCGCCCGGGGTGTCGTGCAATCGGTGGAACGCATGCGCGAAGGGCATGCGCTCGGACGCCGAAGAGGCGGCCAAGGCCATCAAGCACACGGCCTGGGCGGTGAAGGGCGCCGGCGATCGGTTGCGTAAGGCGGAAAAACCCATCGCCAATCTCAACTTGATATCGCGTAAGCTTGAGAAGTTCGCGCAATCGCTGGTCGGGTCGAGTCAGGAGCACGCGCTGCGGGCCACCGAGGTGGTGAGAGCAGTTACCGCGGTGCATGCTGCCACCGGCCAGTCCAATGTGGGCACCGAGGCGGCCGCCAGCTCGGCGGCGCGCCTGGCGGAGATCATGGTGAGCCTCGAGTCCCATGTGTCGCGATTGCATCCCGTTGCGCCGGAGGACGAGAGTGTCGTGGCTTTGCAAGCAGAGGGTGCCGGCGAAAGGCCCAACGCCGAGGCTGCAACGGCGCAAAGCGAGGCGCAATCCGGTGATCGCCGCCGCGGAGGCGAGCGTCGCTATGGGCGCTCCGGCGCTCTGCGTCCGATATCCTGAGCTGCCACGCTGGCGGCCGCCCCATGGCCTCTGATTCCGGGCAGAAAGGCTTTACCGCGCTGCTGACCCGGGCCCGGGTCGCTATCCTCGCCCTGGCTCCCGACGAGGGTCGCTTGGAAGCGGCTGCGCCCGATGCCGACACCACCCGGGCGTGGGCCGGCGCCGCCGCCGCCCTCGCCGACTTGCTGGCTCGGCTCGAACACCAGGATGATCCCCTGCGGGCTCTGCTGGCCGTGGACATGGCGCTGGCCATCGAAGGCGCAAGGTCGGAAATGGGTTGCGGCGGCGGCAGGCTGGTGGCGCTGCTGATCCAGGCGCTGTCGGTGCTTGCCGATGATCCTCCCGGGGATGGTGGCGCCGCCTCCGTGCCGTGGCGCTCGCCGATGATGCTCAGCAACGAGTTTCGGGCTCTGCGCGGCGCGCCGTTGCTGTCCGGAAACGTCGTTTTTGCCATCGCCGTGGGTGGCCAGGGGACAGCCGCGGATATCCACGAGTCCGCAAGCGCGGACCCCCGAGTGGCTTCCTCGGCCCGGCGCTTGCGGTCCTACTACCAACAGGGGCTCATCGCCTGGCTCAGCGGCGACGCCCGGGCGCAGGCCGGTGCCCGTCGTTTCGGCGAAGTATTCGCTCGTCTGCACGTGCTCTCCCAGGGCACTGCCCAGGAATTCCTGTGGCGCGTCGCAGCCTCCTTCGCGGCTTTGCTGGAAGATCCCCGTTGGCGCGCAAGCGCCGCCATCAAGCGTCTCCTGGGTCAGCTGGACGGTCAGCTCAAAGGTCTTGGAGATGGGCAGCGGCCGGCGCCGATTCTGATACAGGATCTGCTTTTCTACCTGGGTGAAGGCCACGACGTGGATGCCACCATCGGCGTGTTCCCGTCGCGCAGCGCGTTGCTGGCGGCCTTTGCCGCTCCGCCCCGGGCCCGCGCCGACCAGTCCACGGCGGCGCTGGCGCTGTTGAACGAGCTGCTTTCCATATCCGGCCAGCTCATGGAGGCCCTCGCCCCGGGTGAGTCCTGGCTCGCCAAACGCGACTGGCTCACGGAACGCATGCTGCAGGTGGCCGACGGCCTCGGCTTGCTGGGCGCCCACGGGCTTCGCCACCGTGCCTTGCAGGAGATCACGCTGCTACGCAATACGCCGGTCTCCGGCCTGCCGCCCGCAGGTGGCTGGGGCCAGGTGGCGGAGCGGCTGCACGGCCTGGGCGCCGATCTGCTCACCGCCGCCGGCATGGAGCCTGGTGCCGCGGTCGCCGAGGATACCGCCGGCATGCCGTCCAGCGGCCACATCGCGCGCCGTCTGGAGGCCGACCTGGTGCATGCCGAGGGAGTCATTCAGCGGCTCGAACGGGGCGTGGCGAGCTTGCCGGCGGAACCTCCCGAGCCGCCTGCAACGCCATCGGCGGAGGACGAGATGGCCACCGCGGCAGTGTGGCGCCAGGGTCTGGCCGAGCTTGCCGGCAGCGTGCCCTCGGCGCCGGATGCGGCAATCTCGAGTGAGGCAATCACGGATGAGGCCGTTGCTACGCTGCTACCGATCCCGGTGGACCATGGACTGTTGGACGACATTGCCGGTATTGCCGGTGACATGGATGGCGCCCGCGCGCGCCTGGAGCAGCAGCTGGGTGCTTTGCGCGATGGCCTGCGGGACATGAACAACGGCTTGCGGGCACTGCGCGAAGAGTTCGAAGGATTGCGCATCCACAGCGAGGAGCAGACCTTCTCGCGGGATCCCGCGGACCCGCAGGAAATGCCGCCGCCAGCCCCCGCGCACCAGCGCCTGAACGGCCTGGCGAGCCGCATCAGCAGCCTCGCGGAGCTCCGCGACAGCATGCAAAGCATCGCCGATGACAGCCGATCCATGCTGGTCCAGCAGGCCCGCGACAGTGTTGCCCTCGCCCAGCGCCTGATGCAGACGCGTATGCAGCCTCTGGAGGAGCAGTTGCACAGCTTCCGGCGGGAGACCGGCGAACGCGCCGCCGCTGCCGGCAAGCAGGTGCTGATGCGCGTCGACGCAGGCGGGCTTGCCATGGAGCCGGAGAAGACAGCGGCCCTGCTACCGGTGCTGGGCAGCCTCACGGGCAGCCTGTTCGCGGGCAGCATCGAATCGCCGCGGGCACGGGTTCTGGCCGGGTACCCGCCAGGTTGCTTGCTGGAATTATGCTTCAGGCGCCGGGGCGCGGATCTGAACATGGTCTTGACGGCGGACTGCCCGGCGCCGGACCCGGGGGCCGTGACCGAGGCCGGGGCGTTCCTACGGCCCCTGGGCGGGCGCCTGGAGCTGCGCGCCGCGGGCAAGCGCCAGACCCGCGTAAGTCTGCAGATGCCCCTGGCGCCGCGGGTCGATACCGTTTTGCTGGTAAGTGTGGCTGGCGAAACTCTGGCTCTGCCCCTGGCGGAGGTAACGGCGGTACTGCAGTTGTCCGCCGAGGAGCTGGAGGACGGCGCCGAGCAGGGTATCGCGCACCAGGGACAGCGCTGGCGAGTTGTCCGTTTAGGGGCTCTCGTGGCTCTGGGCGAAACGTCCCGGGGCGAGCCGGCGAGCCGCTTGCCACTGGTGCTGATGGCTTCCGGCGGCGCCCGTCACGCCTTGCTGGTGGACGCCATCGGTGAGCGGCTCGACCTGGTGGTGCGCTCGGTCGTGCCTCAGCTGCGTTCCCTGACAGGACTGGCCGGCGCGGCGATTCTGGGCGATGGCCAGGTGGTGCTGCTGCTCGATATCGGCCAGCTCATGGAATCTCGCTCGGAGGCTCCCGCCCACCAGCCCGAGACGGTCTCGTGAGGGCCTCGGCCGGGCTCTCCGCACCCTGTCCCCGGCCGATCTGGAACTTCAAGAAAACCCGCATGGACTACCGGCAAGCCACTGTTCTAGCAGTGATTCAATGAATGCATTCGCGAGTCGGATCGACTAGGATTTAGCAGGTAAATCCGTCACTTGGGAGTGCGGCCCGAAGGGGGGAAATAAGGCCGTGACCGGAACGCATCACAACGGTCTCGGCGGCGTCAAAGTGATGGTCATCGACGACAGCAAGACCATCCGTCATACCGCCGAGACGTTGCTAAAAAACGCTGGCTGCAAGGTCGTTACCGCGACCGACGGCTTCGAGGCGCTCGTTCGCATCATCGATCACGAGCCCGACATTATTTTTGTCGACATCATGATGCCACGCCTCGACGGTTATCAAACTTGTGCGCTCATCAAGCACAACCAGTTTTTCAAGAAAACGCCTGTGATCATGTTGTCGAGTAAGGACGGATTGTTCGACCGTGCACGCGGACGCATCGTCGGCTCGGAACAGTATCTCACCAAACCGTTCACGCGCGACGAGTTACTCGGTGCCATAGAGGAACACGTACTGAATGGCAGTCGTTGACATGAATTTTTGCAGCGAATCGACCGCTTGGAGACTACGCTCATGACCCATGTACTCATCGTCGACGACTCACCGACAGTAGTCGAGCATGTGTCGCGTTTGTTGATACAGAACGGCTTCAAGACTTCGTCGGCGACCAGCGCCGAGCAGGGCATCGTCAGGGCTCGGGACGAGCAGCCGGATCTTATTCTGATGGATGTCGTTTTCCCCGGGATGAGCGGTTTTCAAGCAACGCGCAAGATCAATCGTGATCCGGACATCGCGCGTATACCAGTAGTCATCCTGAGCGTCAGAAACGAAGCGAGCGACCGGGAATGGGGTTTGCGCCAAGGTGCCCGCGAGTACCTGACCAAGCCCTGTCGGGCGCAAGAGCTCATCGCCGCGGTAAAACGAAATGTAGGACCCATGTCGTAGCGCACGCAGGTATCGAGTGAGGCATGCAGGAAAACGTCAACGACCCAATCGCATTGTTGCGCGATATAGAACGGCGGGCCGGCGGCGAGCCTACCGATCGTCCTGACGCGCAAACGTCGGGGGATGTGTGGCGCGGAATCGGATTCTCCGTCGCAGGTCGGCGTCTGGTGGCTTCGATGGCCGACATCAGCGAAGTGATGCATTGCCCGAAGCTCGCGCGCGTGCCAGGCGCAAAGCATTGGTTGATGGGTGTCGCCAATCTGCGCGGCTCGTTGTTGCCGGTGGTGAATTTGCACGGCTTTCTGCTCGGTCAGTTGGCGGTGCTCGATCGAGAATCCAGAATTCTGGTTGTCGAGCAGGATGAAATTCTTTCCGGCTTGGCGGTCGAAGAAGTATTCGGTGTAAAGCACTTTCTCGGCGAGCAGCGTCAAGCAGGTGCAGCCGTTTCCGAAGACTGGCTTTCCCCGTATGTGGTCGGCAGTTTTCACGTTGCCGACGAGGTGTGGGAAGTCTTCGACGTACATGCGTTGATCGCCGCTCCTGCGTTTATGCAGGTGGCCGCATAGACCAATGGGCAATTGGATGAGGCTGTTGAAAAAACATCGCAATGACAGCGCCCCAGCATCGGCCGAGGAGGGGCTCGGGTTTGAGTCCACCGTGGGTGCTGCTCGCCGCCGACCGGTACGACAGGCCTGGCGTGTATTGTTGCCCTCCCTGCTTTTCATCTTCGTTGCTTTGATGTTTGCCGCGCACTCGCTGGCGCGCCGCCACAGCAATGCCGATGCTGAGTACGTTGGTTTGATGAACGAGCTGAAATTGCGTTCACAGCAGGTACCTCGCGACGCGCAATCGGCGGTGATCGGTGGAGTGCAGGGGCTGGCGCGGCTGAAGGTCCACGGAGCGGACATGCAGACAATGTTGAATCGACTTCGAAACGGCGATGCCGTTGGTCCACTGCCGCCGCTACCGGCCAGGGTGGCGCCGCAGCTGGCGGCAGTCGACAACAGCTGGCGTGGCATCCGCAAGGATATCGATTTCATCCTTTCGAGCGCACATGTGGCGGCGGCCATGCGTGAGAACGGGAAAAGCCTCGACGCACTGTTCTCGTCCGCGAGGTTGACCACCCAGGAAGTTTTTGGCGCCGTCGTTTCGGGTACCGTATCGGCGGAGCAAGTTTCGTTGGTGGGCCGTCAGTTGGTGCGCCTGGAACGCATGTCTATCGCCGTGCAGCGCACGCTCGAGGGGGGCGCCGAAACGGCCGCTGCTGCGCTTGGTTTGAAACGCGACGTCGCCGATTTCATACGCACTACCTCGCGCTTGCTCGGTGACGAGCAGGCGGAGCCGGGTTTGCGGGTCGAGGATCCGGTAGCGCGCCAGGGCATCGAGCGCCTGGCGAGTCTGTTCGTCAATCGTTCCGCACTGATCGATACTTTCATCGGACGTTCGGAGTCGTTGCTGAAACTGCACGAAGCGGCGGACATGATCGACGCCGATAGCGTACCGTTTCTCCAAGCGACCCAGGCGCTCCAGGAGAATTACAATCGCGTAAGCGCTGCCGGCAACCAGTACACGATCGCGGTAATCGTGTTCGGTATTCTGGCGCTTTCCTGCCTGCTGATGCTGGGGATCCAGCTCATCCGCGATGCCCACGCCCATACCGAAGAAGTACGGCGGCGCGAGCAGGAAAGTCGCGAGCGTAATCGGCGCAACCAGGATTCGATCCTCAAGCTGCTCGATGAGATGAGCGATCTCGCAGAGGGAGATCTCACTGCGTACGCATCGGTCACTGAAGATATTACCGGTGCAATTGCAGATGCATTCAATTATGCCATAGACGCGTTGCGCCACCTGGTGGCGCGCATCGATAACACTGCGGAGGCCGTCGCCGAGGCAGCGCAAACTTCACGTTCACGTGCCGTCCAGGTGAGTGTCGCCAGCGACCGGCAGAATGCGGAAATAATCAAAGCGGCGGCCACCCTTCAAGACATGGCAGACTCTATCGAGCGAGTCTCCGCCGACGCAGCACAGTCCAGTGAGGTGGCGAAGCGCTCGGTCACGATTGCAAACAAAGGTGCCCGAGAGGTGCGCGAGACCATCGACGGTCTCGACGACATTCGCATCACCATCCGGGACACCGCAAAACGACTCAAGCAGCTCGGCGAGAGTTCCCGGGAAATCGGTGCGATGGTCGGTTTGATCGACGACATTGCCGACCAAACCAACGTCTTGGCGCTGAACGCGGCGATACAGGCATCCATGGCCGGCGAAGCCGGTCGTGGTTTCGCCGTGGTCGCTGACGAGGTGCAGCGTCTGGCGGAGCGCGCGGGGCAGACCACGAAACGCATTGAGCAACTGGTCAAGACCGTTCAGGCGGACACCATCGAAGCGATCGAGTCCATGGAAAGAAGCACCACGGGAGTCGTCTCCGGTGCGCTGCTTGCCCAGGGGGCGGGCACTTCACTTGCCGAGATCGAAACCGTTTCCCGCAGCCTTGCGAATCTGATCGAGTCCATATCGGCGACCTCCCGCGAGCAGTCGGAGCGCGCCAGCGCTATCGCCAGGACCATGTCCGCCATTCGGACCATCACGACGCAGACTCGGGCCGGAGCCAGTACCGCGGCCACGTCCGTCGGCAAGCTCGCCGACCTCGCCGAAGCGCTCAGGACATCGGTGGCTGGGTTTCGCCTTCCGGATTCGTTCGATCCGAACGTCATCGATCTGTACCCGACGCCAAGCGTCAGGGAGAAACCGCGCGCGGTCGAGCGCGAGGAATCCGAGGAGCAGGCGTCGGAAGTTCGCACGTTTCGTCCAGCTCCTCGCCAGTGAAACGATTCCACAGAAGATTATTGCCAGGACCAAATTCGAGCGGAGTTCCCCAGCAGCAGTAAGATATGGACCACGCCACGCTCCAATGGGTGCAGGGTGATATCGAGGACACATTGACGCAGGCACGCTCTGCGCTGGAGAAGTTCTCGGAAGACTCTCACTCCTCACACTATGTGCAGAGTTGTGCTGACTCGCTGCACAGCGTGCACGGCGTGCTCGAGATGCTGGAGTACTATGGCGCGTGCTTGCTGCTGGAAGAAATGGAGAGTCTTTGCCGCGTATTGCAACGTGCCGAGGTCGGTGACGCCAACGAGGAGATGTGTGAGCTCCTGTTGCGCAGCATCTTGCAGCTGGGAGAGTACCTGAACTATCTGCGTGCCGGCCATCAGGACACGCCGACGATTTTCATGCCGCTTCTCAATGACCTGCGATGCGTGCGCGGTGAGCCTCTGCTTTCGGAGAATGCGCTGTTCGCGCCGGATCTGAACGTCGATCTTCCCATCCCGAACAAGACCCATGATCTGGACGAGGAAAAATTGCGCGAAATCGCGCGTCGCCTGCGTGCCTATTACCAAAAAGGTTTGCTGGATTGGTATCAGGGCACGGTGGATGAAACAGGCCTCGCGCTCATGCAGGCCGTGGCGGCGCGCTGTGAAAAGCTCTGCAGCGGCACGCCCAGCGTGCGTCTGTGGTGGATCGCCGCCGGCGTCATCGAGGCGCTTCGCGATGGCGGACTGGAAGCGAGTGTATCTGTGCGGCGTCTGCTGGGGTTGCTGGATCAGCAACTGAAGACCGTTTCCAGCGACGGCAGCGCGGCGTTGGCGCGCGCCGCGCCTGCGGATCTGGTCAAGAATCTGCTCTACTATCTGGCCCGCTCGACTTCGACGAGTGCGCGAGTGACGGCCATCCGCGAGGCTTATCGACTCGAGGATCTGTTCGTCGGAGGTGAGGCCCTGGAGCGTGCCCAGCGTATTCTCTGTGGCCCCGATCTGGACTCGTTGAAGGTTGTCGCCGCGGGCATCAAGGAGGATTTGGCGAGCGTCAAGACGGCACTCGACAGCCACGTACGCCAGGGCGGATCGGAGTCGGTGGATTTCGGGCCGGTGGCGGACAAGCTGCGCCGCGTCGCCGACACCCTCGGACTTCTCAATCTCGGTCGCAGCCGTAAGCTGGTGGCGTCCCATGTGGAGAGACTACGCGACTTCGCGAAGTCACCTGACGCGCTGACCGACTCCGTGCTCATGGGCATCGCCGGGGATCTACTGCGCGTGGACTCCACACTTGACAGTATCGCAGAGCACGGGCTCGCCGCTGAGGAGCAACGGGTAGCAGAAACCGTTCAGCCCACCTCCGGCGATACCGAGCTCAACAGCATCGAGTACCTGCGCCTGGTGACGGCGGTGGTGGGCGAGTCCACCACTGAGCTCGCCACAATCAAGCACATTATCGGCGAGTATCTGCGTTCGCCCCGGGACACTAACCTGCTTACCGAGATCTCCCGTCACGTGAGCGTCGTCGAGGGTAGCCTGCGTATGCTGTCCCTGGAGCGTGCAGCGGATCTGTTGCGCGATTGGGGGCGCTGCGCTTCTTCACTGCTGTCCGGAGGGAAGTTCGCACCGCGGGCCGATGCGCTGGATGCTCTCGCCGATGCACTGGTGGGTCTCGAGTACTATCTGGAGTCGGTGGTTGGACTGCAACCCAATGACCACGCGCTGCTGGAATTTACCGAAGACTGCATACGCTCGTTGGAGCGTTCCGCCGACCAGGCCGTCGACGACGGTGTCACCGAGTCGGCGCCGCCGCCAGTACCGGCGGAGGTTCGCGAGCCTGAGGTCGACGAAGATATCCTCCAGGTGTTCATCGACGAGGCCCGTGAGGTCATTCAGGTATTGAACGATTGCCTCATTCGATGGAACGCCAACCCCGGCGACCGCGATGCGCTGATTACGGTGCGCCGCTCCTTTCACACCCTCAAGGGCAGCGGTCGCCTGGTGGGAGCTGTGGAAGTAGGTGAGTACGCATGGGCGGTGGAAAATGTGCTCAACCGGGTCATAGAGGGAATTTGCCCGGTCACTCGCGGCATACTGGATTTCGTCACCGATGCCGTGGATTGCCTACCCGACCTCATCGACGCGTTGAGTTCTCGCCAGCCCGCCAGCCTGGATCTGGAGGCGTTCGCCGAACGGGGGCGTGCGCTGCTCGCCGGGCAACCCGGTGCGGGTGTGCGCGACAGCGCGCAGTTCGCCGTCGATGTTGAGCAGATCGTGGTATCGGGCGAAGCCCAGGTTGTGCCTGGCGAATCGGACGATACGCGGCGCATCTTCATCGGCGAGGCAGAGCGGATCCTCGAGCTCAGCGAGGCCATCGTCGAACATTGGCGTGAATCCACCTACGATCCTCTTTTCGTCACCGAGCTGCAGCGCGAGCTGCACACTCTGAAGGGCGGCGCACGCACCGCCGGGCTCACGGCGGTGGGCGATCTCAGCCACGCCATGGAGTCGGTCTTGATGATGGTCGCCGAAGAGCACCTGCCGCCCTCCGATGCGCTTCTCGACCTCATCGAAGATTGCCACGATCGTCTGGAAGGGCTTCTCGACTCGGCCCGGGACAAGCAGGAACCTGCTTCGGTGGAGGACCTGATCACGCGCATGGACGACCTTGTCTGTCCCGGCGTTTCCGGTGGCGAGGACGCGCCAACCGCCGTCGGCGAAGCTTCGGTAACGTCCGGTCTGGCGGAGGTTACCCGCGCAGGCGCGGTGGTGGCGAGCCAGGCCTCGGCGGCTACCGGGGGGCGTTTGCTGGCGCTCGATAAGGGCGAGCGCATTCAGGTTTCTTCGGTGTTCCTGGACAGTTTGTCGGATTATGCCGGTGAGCTCACCATTTCCCAGTCTCGCTTCGGTCAGCAGATCGGGTCCTTCAAGTACAACTTGGAGGAGATGGATCAGATCGTCATACGGCTTCGCGACCAGCTGCGGCGTATGGAGATTGAAACAGAAGCGCAAGCGCAATTCCGCAAGGATCAGGCGGTGGAGAGTGACTCGAAGAAGGAGCTGGACGCCCTGGAGCTGGAGCGGTTCTCGAAACTGCAGCAGCTTTCCCGCTCTTTGTTGGAAAGCACATCCGACTTGCGCAGTATCCGGGAGATCCTCGGCGCAATAGTGCGCGAATCCGACGACATTCTGGCCGAGCAGGCGCGGGTCAGCAAGGATTTGCAGCAGGGACTGATGCGCACACGGCTGTTGCCCTTCTCCGAGCAGGCGCAACGATTCCGCCGTTTGGTCCGACGCACCATGACCGAGCTCGATAAGCGCGTCGAGCTGGAAGTCGAGGGTCAGGAAATCCGTCTCGACCGAACCGTTCTCGAACGCATCACTCCATCCCTGGAGCACTTGTTGCGCAATGCGGTCGATCACGGCATCGAGTCGCCGAAACGGCGCAAGCAATTGGGGAAGCGTGAAATCGGCACGGTCAAAATCGCCGTATCCCGTTCCGGACCCGAGGTGGTAATAAGGATTTCGGATGATGGTGCCGGTCTCGATCAAGATGCCATTTACCAAATGGCGGTCCAAAAGGGCATGCTGGCTTCCGGCGCCAAGCTCACCGACGAGGAGCTTTTTCAGCTGATCCTGGAACCGGGCTTCAGCACCATGCAGGAGGTGACGCAGATTTCCGGGCGCGGTGTCGGGCTCGACGTGGTCAATGCCGACATCAAACAGTTCGGGGGAACACTCGATATTGCGTCGCAGCCGGGGCAGGGCTGCATGTTCACCATACGCCTGCCCTTCATGCTCGCCGTCAACCAGGCGTTACTGGTGGTGGTGGATGACGAGACTTTCGCGTTGCCGATTTCCAATGTTGCCGGCGTAGTGCGCGTCTCATGGGAGAATCTACGACGCCTGGAGACCGAGCAAGCACCGTCGTTCGAGTATGCCGGCTCTCGCTACCGCTTTGCCCACCTCGGCACCATGCTCGAGTTCGGCGAGCCAGATTACGACGAGTCCCATCAGCCGTACCCGGTCGTGTTGGTGCACGCCGGTGAGCACCGCATGGCGTTCCTGGTGGAGAATCTCACCGGCCGCCACGAAATCGTGGTCAAGCCTCTGGGACCGCAGCTGTCCGGGATCCAGTGGTTGAGCGGCGCCACCGTTTTAGGCGACGGGCGGGTGGCGATGATTCTCGACGTACCGGCGCTCATGCGCCGTGCCGCCTCTCTGCACGGAGTCGCCCACGACCGAAGCGCGTTCGGTCAGCCAGCGGTGTCGGCGGACGACGCCGCGACCGTGATGGTGGTCGATGATTCCATCACCGTGCGCCAGGTCACCCAGCGACTGTTGAATAGAAACGGAATCGACGTACTCACCGCCAAGGACGGTGTCGAGGCGCTGGCGCTGCTGAAACAGCGGCGACCGGATCTGATGCTGCTCGATATCGAGATGCCGCGCATGGATGGCTTCGAGCTGGCCGCGACCATTCGCAAGGACGAGGATCTCAAGGACCTGCCGATTATCATGATTACGTCGCGCTCCGGTAAGAAACACAGCGACCATGCCACCCGGATCGGTGTCGACCGCTACCTGGGTAAGCCTTACCATGAGGGCGAGTTGCTGGAGAACATCAACTCGCTGCTCGGGAGAACGTGAGTTGGAGCAGGACGGCAATGTGGTTCGGTGCCTGGCATTACCCATCGCCGGCGAGCAAATCCTGGTCCCCAACGCCGTGGTGGCGGAAGTGGTCGCAGCCGACACGGTCACGCCGCTAAGTGGCGATCCCCAGTGGTTGCTCGGAAGTCTTAACTGGCGGGACTCGGTGCTGCCGCTCGTATGCATGGAAGCGGCGGTAGGCGGAACCAGGCTGGTGGCCGGGGCCCGCTCCAAGATCGTGATTTTGAAAGCCCTATCCGCGAGCGAGCCGTTGGAGAATTTTGCCATTCTGGTGCAGGGCATCCCTCACCAGGTGCTCGCAACGGAACATACGGTGGCGCTGGCACCCCCCATAGAAGATGGGCGGCCGTTCGTGGCGGCGGAGCTGAAGGTGGAGGGCGAGCAGGCCTTCATTCCGGATCTGGATGCCGTTGAAAAGGCGCTCATGGATGTCGTCGACCGGTGGCAGGTCACCGGTTAAACTGTCCAAAGAACAATGAACGGAATCGTTCGGGAGGAGAAAGAGTTCCTGTTGACCGTGTTCGGAGCGAATCCGGCGTTGCGTACGATCGTGGTGAGCTTGTGCAAGCTCTATCGTTATCGCGATCGTAGCTATCGCGTCGTCCTACGGGACGACTACGAGAAAGTGGACATCGTTATCATCGACACGGACGACACCGATGCCCTCGCCGAGTGGTACGATATCAACAACGCGCGGGGTGCGAATCCGGTCAAGCCGGCCATACTCATCGGCGCCGAATTTGCGGAACCGGTAGAAGTGCTCGACGCTCGGGAGTACCGGTTGAAGCGAACCCGTCTGTCGGCTCATTTGCTGAAGACGCTCGATGCCATAACGGTCAGGGAGCTTAAGTACGTTCCCGAGCTCATTATCGGTGGCGATGACGAACCCGGAGCCCATGCGGTTGTCAGAAACCTGCTGGAAAGTGCCGGATCCTCTGGCAATGGAGTAAATGGGAAGGTGCTGGTGGTCGACGATAGTCTTTCCGTACGCACGCAGATGGATTTATGCCTGCGCCTCCATGATATGTCGGTGGACTTGGCGGAGGATGCCGAAACAGCACTTGAAATGATCGCAATTGGTAACTATGACGTAATTTTTCTTGATGTTGTGTTACCAAAAATGGACGGCTACAAAGTTTGCAAGTTGATCAAGGCTGAAAAAACGACACGGTCGACCCCGGTGGTCATGTTGACTGGGAAAACGTCACCGTTTAACAAGGTCCGGGGAGTGATGGCTGGATGCGATCGCTACCTGACCAAGCCCGTCGTTGCAGAGGATTTACGGACGGTTTTACGCAAGTACATCCCACAGATGCAACTACACTGAGTGCCCCGACGGAAATGAGGAAAAGATAAAGAGTTATGGCCATCAATAAGATACTCGTCGTCGACGACGTTGCCACCGATCGAATGCACCTGCGCGAGATACTGACCGACGCGGGCTATCAGGTCATCACCGCCGCCTCGGGAAAAGAGGCCCTCAATCTCGCCAGCAGCGATAAACCGGATTTGATATTTCTGGACATCGTCATGGACGACATGGACGGTTACCAGGCCTGCAGGAAGTTGACCAGCGGCGAGGCCACGAAACACATACCAGTGGTCATGGTCAGCGCGAACAAGCAGAAAGTCGATAAGCTCTGGGCTCAAAGGCAGGGAGCGCGCGCCTATGTCACGAAGCCGTATACGAACGACGACATCACCAATCAGATACAAAAGTTTCGGTAAGTGGCCACCGAACTACTCAGCCCGACGGTAGCGCTGACGCGCTACTTCGTGACACCGGATCAAGAACACGGTCTGTCCGGGATCGCGGGTGGTTCGGCCCCGGTGCAGCGTTATGGTTTCCGAATCGGAGCGTGCCGATTTGTGCACGACGTGGCGCTGGAGGTAGAACTCGTCGAGCTCCCACGCTGTTACGACTTGCCGAACTCCGGCGAATGGTTTTGCGGGCTGGTGAACTTGCGCGGCAACCTCGTGCCGGCTCTCGATCTCAAAAGCCTGTTGGGGGGCGGCGGTTCGGGCGGAAACAGGAAAATGCTCCTCGTAATCGGCCGCGGTGAAAGAGCTGCCGCGCTGGTAATCGATAGCACGCCGGACCATATCACTATCGACGCAGACAATCGTGTAGAGCAACCCCAGCACGTTCCCGAGATTCTCCGGGACCACTTGCAGGGGGCGCATGAGTTTGCTGGTGAAATCTGGTACCAGATTGACTATGAGGGCTTGTTCGATTCCCTTGCCCAGGGTACCGCTCAATAACAAGACAACTACGTGGGGATAGTCGCGAGATGAATGTCTTCAAACGATGGGACCTGAGATTGGGATCGGGTGATCGACTCGACGGATTTCGAGACGCGTGTCTGATGATTATCCTCGCGCTGCTGGCGCCCGTTGCCGGCGCCCAGCAGGATATAAGCGATTCCGAGCTCCAGGAGCTCCTGCGGGTGAAGATACGCACGGTACAGCATATGGCGCTCAATCCGCTTCTCATCCGCGCAGTGAGGCAGCAGAACGCATCGGGCTTGACGCCGGAGGATATCACCCGCCGTGACAAGGCCTGGAGCGCCACCAAGGAGCTGACGCCCTTCAAACTCTCGCTGCAGACCTCGGCCGCAGGGCGCTTTCTCCGGGCCCAGATCCAGAGGAGCACGTCGTTCAACGAGGCATTTCTCACCGACGATCAGGGCGCAAATGTTGCCGCCTATCCGGCCACCAGCGACTACTGGCAGGGCGACGAAGCCAAGTGGAGCAACTCCTTCAACGGCGGCGACGGCCGGATTTTCGTAGGCGCACTGGAGCTTGACGAGAGTACCAATACAGTTGCCGCACAAGTGTCGGCTCCGGTGTTGGATCGAGGCAAGACCATCGGTGTTCTGGTCGTTGGCGTCACGATCAATTACCTGCAGACGAAGCGGCAATGATTGCCGGGGAAAGCACTATGATGAGGAGCCGACCGAGTTGTCGCAGCGGATGGGAACGTCGATGGCAGCTTCGACACACGCTCGCGTGTGTTATTTTCGCCGCTGCTTTCGTCCCCGGTCGACCGGGATGGGCACAACAGGGTGTCACGGATCGCCTGATCCGTATCGGTGGGGTCATGGATCTGGAGGGCCGTTCCCGTGGTCTCGGGCTGGGGATGAAGGCCGGCATCGAAGCGGCCATTCGCAACCAGCGGGTCAAGGGTCGGCGTATCGAATTCGTGACCCTCAATGATTCGTACACACCCACCAAGACGATCAAGGCCACCAATGCTCTGGTCACCCAGGGTGTTTTCGTCATGATCGGAAACGTCGGGACGCCCACCGCCAAGGTGTCGCTGCCGATTCTCGCCCGATCCAAAGTACCTGCTGTGGGCTTCTTCACCGGTGCAGGAATACTGAGACCCGGTGTGGGAGACATCGTCAACTACCGCGCAAGCTACGTTCAGGAGACAGCCGCGGTCATCCGCGCCGCCATCGACGCCGGCGTGAGCCCGGCACAGATCTGCGCCTACGTGCAGAATGATGGCTACGGGATGGCCGGCGTCATCGGTATCAAGCGCGCCCTCGGCGCCCTGCCGGGGACGGAGGTAATGACCAAGACGCTGGATGTCATCTTGCAGCAGCAGGGCGAGAACCCGGCGCGCAACGACCTGGGTCCCGTAGGCGTTTACCAGAGAAATACGTTCACCTCGCGAAGCGGTTACCAGTCGCTGAAGAACTGGGAGCAGGTCAGCAAAGCACCGTGCAAGGTGGTCGTCACGGTTGGTACGTATAATGCCATATCCAAGTTCGCTGCCTACTCGCGCTACAAAGGCCAGGATTGGATAATCAGCGCGGTTTCCTTTACCGGCGCCGATAATTTCCACAAGGCTCTGGCAGACGCGGGCATCAACGACCGTGTCATCATGACTCAGGTGGTGCCGGCGCTGGATTCGAAAATAGCCATCGTCGCCGAAGCGCGCCAGAAGCTCGGCGACCAATTTGGATGGGTCAGTCTCGAAGGCTTTATCGTGGGGCAAATTGTGGCTTGATGCCATGGAGAAAGTTCAGGGCCGTATCACCAGAGCGAAGTTCTTAGCCAACCTGCGCGGGCGCAAGTTCGATCTCGGCGGCCTCAGTCTCGACTACAGCAGCGACAATCAGGGCTCGGATCTGGTCGTATTGACCAGTCTAACGCCCGGCGGCTTCAAGCCCATGTCCCTGAGTGCATGGGATGCATTGGTGCGCTGACATTCGGTTCAAGAAATCCTACGAGGTGGATACACGTGAATAAGCTATTCAGTAAATTCAGAATTGGCCCTCGATTGATCTTCTTGATCACCGTGCAGGCAATCATCCTGTTGGTCATTGGTTTTACGGCGCTCGCCGGATTGACCTTCGCATCGCGCTCTACAGATTTGCTGAATCAAAACGTCACCGAAGGGCACGAGGCTCAGCTACCTGGCGGATACCATTCAGAGTGAGCTGCTGGCTACCGTACATCGCGTAAATACCGGCGCGATGATCTGGGATGAGGGGCGACAGAATCTCGCCTTCGCCAACCAGCAGTTTGAAGACGACTGGAAAACGTACACCGCTGCCTTGAGCCCGGACGAAGCGGAGTTCATCGAAGACGTGCTGACGCCGGGGCTCATTGGTGTGCGATCGTCCTTCGTCGAGCTGGACCGTCTGTTCCGAAGCGAGAATCGCACCAATCTCTCTCTTTTCGTCATTAACGATCTCGATGAGCTCGTGCAACCGTTCCTGAACGCCTTGCTCGCGAGCTCATCCGAGCGCCAGCTTGCATCGGAGCAGACCTTCGCCGAGTCACTGAGGACCAACAATGCCTTTCTCTACGCGAGCCTCGCCGTCATCGTGATTGGCGTGGCCCTGGCCGGTGTGATCGGGTATCTGATTTATCGTTCCATCGTCGACCCCATTGCGCGCATATCGGACACCGTGCATAGCGTGTCGGAAGGTGACTTTGGCGTGCGTACCGGACTCACCGGCAGTGACGAGTTCGCCCATCTCGGCATGGCCCTCGACGAGCTCCTGCAGGACAAGGTCACCACGCTGGTGGATGCTGAAGAAGAGAACGAGCGTCTCAACGAGTCAGTTCTCAGGCTGCTCGAGGCCGTCGCCAGGCTCAGCGAGCGCGATCTCACGGTGACGGTGCCGGTATCCGCCGATGTCACCGGGCCGGTTGCCGATGCCATCAATCAGATGGCCGAGGAAACCGGCAGGGTGTTGACGCGCGTATCGCGTATCGCGAGCCAGGTGGGGGCTTCGTGTGCCACGGTGAACAAGAAGGCTGAGATCGTCAACGCCACTGCCCAGGCTCAGCATATCGAGGTGGAGAGAACGGCCAGTGAGCTGGCGGGAGCATCCAACGCGCTGGTGAATATCGCCAAGGTTGCCCGGGCTTGTAACGAATCCGCCCAGCTCACTACGGAAACGACTCAGTCTGCCATGGCTACCGTGACCGGGACAGTGGAGAGCATGAATGAAATACGCGAGGCGATTCAAGAAACCGGGAAGCGCATCAAGCGGCTCGGTGAGCGTTCTCAAGAGATCACCGCCATCGTCGACATTATCAACACCATCGCCGAACGTACCCACGTGCTGGCGTTGAACGCCGGTATGCAGGCTGCTGCAGCAGGTGAGGCGGGACGCGGCTTCGCAGTGGTGGCGGACGAAGTGCAACGGCTCGCCGAAAGCTCCCGCGAAGCGACCGCGCAGATCGCGAGCCTGGTGAAGAATATCCAGGTGGACACGAACGACACGATTGTAACCATGGACCGCACCATCAGCCAGGTTGTGGCCGGATCGCGGATGGCGGAGTCGGCAGGCCAACAGATGATCGCAAGCCAGAAGACTACCGCCTCCCTGGTGCGCTCCGTCGGCGAGATTGCAGCCAGCTCCGAGCAGCAGGCACGCATCAGTAATGAGTTACGCCGACGTGCGAGCAGCATGTTGTTGCAGACTCAGGAGACTTCCAAGGAGCTCGTGGAACAGCTCACACAAACGAAGAATCTGGTGCAGTACGCGAGAATGCTCGTTCAATCGGTACGCGTGTTCAAACTACCGACCGAGGCGAGAGGCTGATCGATATTCGTCCATGGACAGGTTCCGTTCCTGCGGGTAGCACGTCGAGGCCATGGCTGATCAAGACGTAGTCGACGCACTGTGTGCGGAACTCCAGGAGGGTGAATCGGAGCTTGCCGATGCCCTGTCGGGGATCGTGGCGCCCGACGCTGCCAAATCCGATGTCGTTGACCACGTTCAGCGCTATGCGGACTATCTGCGCCGTTTCGCCAACGCGGCGGAAATGCTCGATTTGCCGGCGGTCAAGGAGCTGGCAGGTTTCTTTGAATCGAATGTGCTGGCGCTGGCCGAGTTGACCTCGGAGGATCGCGGACACGCCGAGCGCCGGAGCCTGTTTGCCGAGTGGCCGCAGTTGCTGGGAGCTTTTCTCGCGAGATCTGACGATGCCTCGACCCTGCGTCGACTGGTGTTGCAGACACAGGATCCAGCCTGGCCGACACCCATGGACGAGGAGCAGGCCCAGGATCTCGCCGAAAGGTTGTTGAGCGAGGTACTGCCGGGGGCCGGGTCACCGGCCCAAGAGGAGTCCTCGCGCGGCGTGCCAGCGTCGGCGACCGTTGACGAGGACGATGTGGGGTTGAGTTTTTCCGATGACATCAATCCTCAGCTCGTGAACGCCTTTCTTCACGAGGCACCGCAGCACATCAACAGCCTGTCTCGGTGTGTGCAGCGTATCGTCAGCAACGAAGCCAGCCTCGAGGACATCAGCCAAGCCCAGCGCGTCGCGCACACCATCAAGGGATCCGCCAATATCACCGGTGTCGCTGGAATCGCCAACCTCACCCATCGCCTGGAGGACATCCTCGAGTTCTTCGCAACCCAAGAACGCCTTCCGCCGGCGGGGCTCGCCGACACGCTTCTCGATGCCAGCGACTGCCTGGAGGTGATGGTGGAGCATCTGCTCGGCATGGGCGCACCTCCGGCGCAAGCCCTGGGCGTGCTGCGCAGGCTCATCGACTGGGCCGGGCGGATAGAGCGCGGCGAGCTCATGGATCTACCCGACACGGATACCGTAATAATTCCCAATCCCGCTGAGCCTACTTCGGACACCGTAAAGCTGCCGGAATCCGCCAAGCCCGCTTCGCCGGTAGAACCCCCGGTGGCGGTGGCGCCGAAAGCCGGGCCCCTGCCCAGCGTCTCCATGTCCGCGGCGCCAGCGCCACCGGCGCCTGCCCCGGCCGGCGCCGGTGCAGAAACCGCGGCACTGCGCGTCCCCATCGACACTATCGACAATCTGCTGCGCCTGGCCGGTGAGATGGCAACCTCCGTCGTCCAGATTCAGGGCCGCCAGCAGCAAAGCCTTCTCCAGGCGGCGGCGCTGGCCGGGCAGAATGAGCTCGTGCAGCAACGCTTGGCGGCTCTGCAGGATCTGGTGCAGCTGCGTGGCGTACCGTCTGCGCGCCGCGCATTGCTGGCGGTCGCGGGCATGGATGAGGAAGAGTTCGACCCGCTCGAGCTCGACGAATACAGCGAACTTCACAGTGCTACCAACGCCCTCGCAGAGGCACTTACCGACTCTTGCGAGTTAGCCGACCTGCTGCGTGGGGAGTTGAATGCATTCGACGAGTTGATGGTGCAGCACGAGCAAGTCAGTTCCGAGCTCAACCACGTCGTGCTGTCCTCGCGCCTGATACCGGTATCCACCATCGTGCCGCGATTGCAACGCGGCGTTCGACAAACCAGCCGGGCAACAGGCAAGAACGCCCGCTTGCGGGTAACCGGTGACAATATGTTGATCGACAGCGAGATCCTCAACAACGTCATCGACCCGCTCATGCACATCGTCCGAAATGCCGTCGACCATGGCATCGAAAGTCCAGCTGAGCGTATCGCCAACGGCAAGGACGAACATGGCAACATCCATCTGGATTTTGCGCGCGAGGGTGAAAGCGTCATCATTCGTTGCCGGGATGATGGGGCCGGGTTCGATTTTCTCCGAATTCGTGAATTGGTCGTGTCTCAAGGTCTGATTCCAGGCGATCGTCACATGAGCGAGCGTGAGCTGGCGCAGCTCACGCTGATTCCGGGCTTTACCACGCGCCGGGGCACGACCCAGGTCTCCGGGCGCGGCATTGGTATGGATGTCGTAAACAGAAGCATTACCGACTTGCGCGGCACCATGGATATCGACTCCGCGGCGAATGTGGGCAGCACTATTACGCTGCGCGTACCGCTTACGATGATTTCAATGCACGTGCTGTTGGTGCGCGTCGGCGAGCGAATTTTCGGACTGCCCAGCAGTACCCTCGAGCAGGCGTTGTTTTCAGACGCCGGACCGGTTGTACACGCAGACAACGAATGGATTTTTCGATATGCCGATACCGATTATCCGTTGAGAAATATGAGTGAATTGCTGAGCATGCCGGGATCGCCGGTATCCACCCTGACCCAGCGTGTTGCGCCTTTGCTTCTGGTACGCACCGAAACCGGGCCAGTGGGCGCGGTCGTGGATGAGCTCGTCGATGGTCGCTATCTGGTGGTCAAGAGACTCGGTGATTTCGTGCCGCGGGTACGCGGCGTAATCGGTGCGTCTATTCTCGCCGATGGCAGCGTGGCGCCGATACTCGATGTCCAGGAGTTGCTGCGCGAACCCGTGACGTCGGCGATAGCCATCGAGATCGCGGTACCGGAAGCCATGTCTCACAATGCACCCAACGTGCTTGTCGTCGATGATTCTCTGAGTGCGCGCCGCACGCTCGCCCAGGTGATCTCGGATGCGGGCTACGAGCCCCGCACTGCCGTCGATGGACTGGACGCCATCGACGCAATAGAGGAGCGCATGCCGAACCTGATCCTGTTGGACCTGGAAATGCCGCGCATGAATGGTCTCGAGCTCGCTGCTCACCTACGGGCTGACGAGAAAACTCAGGACATCCCCATCGTCATGGTCACATCACGTTCCACCGGCAAACACCGTGAGCAGGCACACGCGGCAGGCATAGACGCTTTCATCACCAAACCCTATCAAGAAGACGAGCTGTCTGAGCAGATTCGTCTACTCATTTCACTCAGATGAGTACCGCGTCTCCAATCGCGGGTAGTGTCGTATCGGGTTGGATTGCCTGCACCTTCGACGACGTCACCTTACTGATCCCCATGGAGGATGCGGGTGGGCGCATCGATGCCGACGAGCTGGTGCCGAGCGCGCAAGCGTTGGAGCTGGGGATGTTGCGTTGGCAGGATGAGCTATGGCCAGCTTATCGCTTGGACCGGGAGCTCGCCCCGGTCGCGTGGCAGGCGAGTCCGAGCGCGATGGTGTTACCCATATATGCTAACGGACAGGCACGCGGAATAGTATGCGATCAAGTCCGCAGCTTCGACCACCCTGTCGCGGTGAGCCTGTATCCGGTTCCCGGGTGCCTGCGCGAACGTCCCTCCCCGGTGATTGCTCTCGGTCTGTATGAGACCCTGCGCGTGGGGTTGGTGGTGCGCAGCGACAGTTTGATCCGGCATTTCGACACCATCCTGGGAGACCCTGCCCGGTGAGTGAGGTGAGCGCACAAGCATGGCTGCTGGAATTCTCCCGGGACCGGGTCGCCGCCGTGGGCTTGCACGAGCTTCTGGAGGTCCTCTCCAGGCCAAAGCTCTATCATGTGCCCATGGCCAGCGCTCGCTGCCACCAGGTGCTGGTGTGGCGCGACGAGATATTGCCGGTAGTAGACTTCGGCGCCGAAGCCACCAAGCAGTCCGACCAAGCCGCGCCAGGCGGCGCGGTGACCGCTATTGCAGTCTATCAAACCGTACCCGGGGAGCCTCTGCGACATGGCGCGCTGCAATTGAACGCGATGCCGAAGACCATCACCGTGGCCGACAATATGGCCTGCGCCTTGCCGGAGTCGCAGGCGTCGCTGAGTGAGCTCGCCATATCGTGCTTTTCATACGAGAATCTTGCCATCCCTGTCATCGACCTGACGCGTGTCTTCGAACGCAGCAAATAGATCTGTCCCCCTTTATTCGTTATTTCAGATCGCCCCAACGCAACTGAACTGCCGTCAAGCCGGCAACGGCCGCGGTTTCCGTGCGTAGCACTCGAGGACCGAGGGAGATGCCGCGAAAACCCGCTGCGTGAGCGGCGTTGCGTTCATCCGCATCCAACCCTCCCTCTGGCCCCACCAGGATTGTGACCAAGCCGCCGCCGTACTCCAGATCACCAATACTGATGGATGAGTTCGGATCCAGGACCAAATTCAATCCTCCGCACTCGTATTCCCGCAACCATTCTTCCAGTGTAACAATGGTGCAGAGCTCGGGGACGCTGTTGCGTCCACATTGTTGACAGGCGTGAACGATAATTCCGCGCCAATGTGCGAGTCGGCGTTGCGTGCGTTGTGCATCGAGGCGCACCACGCCGCGCCGTGTCAACAACGGCACGATAGTCGTTACGCCCAACTCCACGGCCTTTTGAATGGCGTAATCCGTACGTTCGCCTCGGCCTACGCCTTGAGCGAGTCGTACGTGCAACGGCGAATCATTGTTTACATCCCGATAGTCACCGGTGCGCACAATGGAGGTCGCCCGCTGCACCTCTTCGATGGTGGCGGCGTACTCGCCACCCCTTCCGTCGAAGAGCGTCAATTCCGCACCGGCCTTCAGACGCAGAACGCTCGACAGATGGCGATGCTGATCTCCCGTCAGCGTGTAAGTCTCGCCGGCGCTCAAGCGCTGAGGCAGATAGATTCTCGGCCTGCGATCAGCCACCAATCGTCATCTCGTTCAATGTGAGCCAGATTCTCCGGGATGGGAGCGCCAAACCACAGCCGGGCGCCTGGCGAACCCGCAAATCGACCTTCAGGGAGCCCGTCGGCTCCGCCTATACTCAGAACCCCCACCGAGAAGGTACACTATCCGGTTGTGGAACCCGTGGAAACCCTGCAGCTGCTGGTCATCGAATCGACCTCCAACGACGTGGAGGCGCTCCTCAATGCGCTGCGCAATGACGGAATTGCGGTGGAATCCCGGCACCTTTCGGACATGAGGGGGGTCGAGAGCTCCCTCGACGAAGGACAGTGGGATCTGCTGCTCTGCGCCACCGACGTTCATGGGTTCGATATCGCCCGCGTGGTCGAAATGGCGAGCGCCAGGGGTCATGAAATGCCTGTAGTCGTGATTCACGACCGGGATTCCGACGAAGCCCGCCAAGCGGTAGTCGACGCACTCGCCGCCGGGGCCAAGGACGCGGTCCACAAGACCGACGCTGAGCACTTGAAACTCGTACTGCGCCGCGAGTTCGAGAGCCTCGGCGCTCGCCGTGACGTCCACCGCTGGCGTAAAGCGCTGTCGGAGCGCGAGGAGCGCTGGCGCGCCTTGCTGCAGGCCTCCCACGACCCTATCGCGTATGTTCACGACGGCACCCACATACATGCCAACCCCACCTACCTCGATATGTTCGGCTTCGACAGCATCGACGAGTTGACTGGCCTGCCCGTATTGGACCTCGTTGTCGCTGAAGATCAAGGTCGTTTCAAGGACTTCATGCGGTCCCACATGAAAGGTCAGGGGGAAGGGTCGAGTATCGAAGTCGCCGGATTGCGGTCCGACGGAAATCGTCTGGACATCAGGATGGAATTATCGCCGGCGACGTTCGACGGCGAGCTCTGCTGGCAGCTCATTGTGCGAGACCAATCCGAAAGCAACGAAATTCGCGCCCAGCTGGAGTATCTGAGGAAACACGATCCTCTCACCGGCCTCTACAACCGGCAGTACTTCATGTCGACCCTCGAGAAGGCCGTGGTTGGTGGTGCCGGTGCAGATTCGGGCAGGATGCTTCTCTATCTCGAGCTGGATAACTTCAATGTGTTGAAGGAGACCATCGGTATCGGTGCAACCGACACGCTGATCGCCGAAGTCGCACGCGCGTTACTGGGGAGAGTTCCGGAGGGGGGTGTTCTTTCCCGTTTCGGTGACAGTGTTTTCACGCTGATGATACAAGTGCCCCACATACGGGCCGCTTGGGATGTGGCCGAGGATTTGCGTACCGCCGTCGGCGAACTCATCGTCGATGTGTCCGGAAAATCGGTGACCAGCACGTGCAGCATCGGTATCTGCCCCATGCTGAGTCGCGCACGCGCGGCAGAAACGGTACTTTCCCACGCGCAACAGTCGTGTCGGACCGCCAGAAAGCAGGGCGGCAACCGAATCGAGATCCATTTTCCGGCGGGCTCGAAGCCCGACGCCGCCAAGAGGGCCGTCGAATCGCCCGGGAAGTTCGTCGAGAAGGCGCTCGATGACGACCAGCTCTCCTTGCTCTATCAGCCTATCGTCAATCTCCACGAGGACAGCATGGAGGTTTACGAAGTATATCTACGGGTCGCGGGCGAGGGTGGCCGACCGCTTTCCGAATCCTCCATATTCAGTGCCGAGGTCGATGCTGACGTCGTCACCAAGCTGGATCAGTGGGTTATCGAACGGGTTGTTGCGTTGATGGCGGAACGTCAGCGCGGGGGTCACAATACTCACTTCTTCGTCAAGCTTTCCGAGCAAGCCATTATCGATGAAAATATGCTGTTGTTCATCAGCAAGCAACTGCGCAGCGCGCAGGTTTCGGGAAAATTTCTGGTGCTGAAAGTCAGCGAAGCATCGGCAATGAGCCAGGTGAAGAATGTGAAGGCATTTATCAAGGGATTGAAGCAGCTCGACTGTCGCACTGCCCTCGAGCATTTCGGCACGGGCTTGACGTCCTTCAATACGCTGCGGCACGT